>Ga0315268_10006669_pt1 | contig 12259 bp, 11 predicted proteins | sample C1_top_MG_FD_204535 | JGI IMG/M metagenome (GOLD analysis project Ga0315268, IMG submission 204535) | Sediment microbial communities from Yellowstone Lake, YNP, Wyoming, USA - C1_top | ecosystem: Environmental > Aquatic > Freshwater > Lake > Sediment | place: USA: Wyoming | collected 2017-08-01 | reverse complement strand
GTTCGCCCGGGCGCTCAGGACGTCCGCGGGACGCGTCCGCGAGGCGGGTAGCGCGGATCCGAGTAGCCGGGTGTCGAGACCTGGCCGGGAGCGACGAGACGATCGACAAAGGCCTCGTCTTCGGCGTCGAGCCCGTGGTCGAGTGCCCCGAGGTACTCGGTCCACTGGTCGAATGTACGCGGGCCGACGATGACGGAGGTCACGAGCGCGTTGTTCAGCACCCAGTTCAGGGCGAACTGGCCCGCCGTCATCGCCTTCGCCTCAGCGTGCTTCTTCAGCTCCTGGGCGAGCAGGATCGACTCTCGACGCCATTCTGTCTCCATCATGCGCCGGTCGCGGCGGCCAGCCCGGCTGTCGGGCGGTGGGTCGCTGTCCACAAGGTACTTCCCACTGAGGACACCTCGGGCGAGCGGGCTGTACGGCACCACGGCGATGCCATGGTGAGCGCAGGCAGGTAGCAGCTCGGCCTCGGCCGCGCGGGTCATGGCGTTGTAGACGGGCTGACAGACGATCGGGGGTGGCACCCCCAGCCGGGCACAGACGTGCACGACCTCCACGACTCGCCAGGCCCGATAGTTGCTCAGGCCATAGCCGCGGATCGTGCCCGTCTGGACAAGTCGGCCGAGAGTCTCGAACGTCTCCTCGAGGGGCGTCTCCTCGTCATCATGGTGGCAGTAATAGATGTCGATGTAGTCGGTCCCGAGGCGCGCCAGACTGTCGTGGACGGCCTGCATGACCCAGCGGCGCGAGAGCCCGCCCCGGTGTCGGTCATCGGCCCCGGGGCTGCCCACCTTCGTGGCCAGCACCCAGCGCTCGCGGTCGGCATGGATGAGCTGGCCGACAATCCGCTCGGACTCACCGGCTGCGTAGACATCGGCGGTGTCGATGAAGTTGACGCCTGTCTCCCGCGCGGAGCCTACGATCCGGTCCGCCTCCTGCAGCTCCGTCCGCAGGCCGAACATCATGGTCCCCAGGCACAGCGGCGAAACCGTCATCCCGCTCGAGCCGAGTGCTCGACGTTCCATGGACCCTCTCGCTCTGGCTGGCGGCCGCCGACGCTTCCGGGTCAGTGTACGGCGCCCAGTGGGACGGGTGTCCAGGTGAGGGACCCGCCGCTCCGTCGGGAGTTGGGCGGTCAGCGACTGCATGGTGCCGCTCACCCGGCGCCGAGCATGCGATCCATGACGAGGCCTAGACTCCCCGGCACGGGCGGAGGTCATCGGTGGCAATCCGGCACAAGCGCACACGCGGGACGCAGTCGCGACGCTGGGGCAGGCCGGTGCGCGAGCGGCTCGTCGTGCTGCGGGCCCTGGTGCTGGGTGCCCTGATCGCCTGCGGTGGAATGCCGCTCCTCGGAGGCTCGGTGGAGGTCCGAGCCAGACCCGCCGCGACGGTTCTGCACTGCAGCTGTGCAGTGGTGCCAACCGCCACGCCCTGGACCGGGATGGCCGGAGTCAGGAATCCCGGCTTCTCGCGGGTTGCTGACGAGGCACCGGCATGTGCCCTCGAGGGCTCGGTCGACCGCTTCCTCCGCCCGGCGCTCGAGGCGAGGTTCGGGAGGACCAGGCTCCGCTCGTGCGACTCCTGCTCGGAGGCGCCCATCGCCTGCACGAGCTACCTGGTGGAACGCGTGTTCGGGGCGGCTGACGGGAACCGCCTCTTCGAGGCACTGGTTGCATCGGGCGCTGTCGGCACACGCGGGCCCGAGCCTTCCCACTCTCGGAACGCGATCGAGTTCGCGGTTTCGCCTCGCGGCCAGGCCCAGCCGATGACGATCCATCTCACCCTGGACGTTGATCTGCAGGTGATCGAGGTGGGCGTTCGCTGACCTCGCCGGCCGGGCGGTGCGGCCGCGTGTGCCGGGCAGCCCGTCCCAGCTCGCTGGCTGGCCTGTGCTCCTCGGCACCGCCCCGCGCGCCCGTTCAGGTGGCTGTTGCGCGGCGCCTGCGACACGCGGAGCCTGCGACAATGCGGCGTCTATGGGATTGACAGCGCCACCTGTGCCATTAAACTGCTTTACTGTGATACGGCTCTCTCTGCCGTTGTCAGGAGGACAGGACGCATGGCGAGCGATCGAGCTCCGCAGGAGTCGGCGAACGAGGTCGTCGACTACCTCGATTGGCTGGGCATCGACGAACCGGTGGATCGCCGTCGTTTCATCGCCCGGGTTGGGAAGTCGATGCTCGTGCTTGGGGCCGTCGGAGGGCTGCCGACGCTGCTGGCCGCGTGCTCATCGCAGGCCAGCGCGGCACCCAGCGCGGCCGGGACGGCGGCACCGACAGCGGCACCGAGCGAGCCCGCGAAGCAGTACCGCGTGGCGTTCATCATCTTCATCAACAACCCCTACTGGGAGCAGATCGACAAGCAGGTCAACAAGCTGCTGAAGGCCAGGCTGGCCGCTCAGGGCATCACGGTTGACCTGGTCAATGCCACGGCCTCCGCGAACGCCGTGGACATGAGCGCTGCCATCGACAGCGCAGTTGCCCAGCAGTACGACGGGATCATCGTCGCCGGCATTGCACCCAGCATGGAGCCGGCGATCAAGCGCGCCACCGACAAGGGGATCCCGGTCTTCACGTTCTGCTGCGACGTCCCGGACTCTTCGCGCGTCGCCTTCTATGGCCCCCTCAACAAGAACATCGGCCGAGACGCGGCCACGCTCATGGCGCAGGGCCTGGAGAAGGAGAACATCCTCTCCAAGCGCGGTCTCACTGAGGGTGTCGTCGGCGTCCAGACTGCGCTGGGGTTCCAGGACCTCCTCAACCGGGCGGACGGCTTCAAGGAGGAGTGGGAGAAGAACGGCCCGAAGAACGTCACGCTGCTCGAGTACTTCGACGTCAAGGATGACGCCAAGCTCGTCTACTCGATGGCGCGAGATGCGATTGCTGCCTATCCGAACCTCGTCGGCCTCTACGGGTCGTGCGGGTCGCAGTACGCGCTCGGCAACGCGATCGTTGACGCCGACAAGGTCGGCCAGGTGATCGGCATCGCCCACGAAGTGTTCGAGCCGACGCTCCAGGTGATGCTGAAGGGCGGGCTCTGGGGCGTGACGAACGACGCCCCGATCGGCCAGGTGATCCCGCCCGGTGATGACATGGCCAAGCTCCTGCTGAAGGGGGAGAAGCCGGCCCAGGAGATCAACGACAGCGCCGAGGCGGTCAAGACCTACTGGGTGTACGCCAGCGATACGGAGTGGATCAACAAGGAGCTCGAGCACTGGGATCAGCTGTTCAACGCCTGCACGGATGGCTGCCCCGATCTGGTTGAACAGGAGATGAAGGGGTAGGTATCCGGCTGCTGGCTGCCAGCCGCCGAGCTGCCCAGTCGCTGCCTCCAGGCGCCCTGAGATCTCGTGCCTACGCGGTCCCAGGGCGCCACATTGCATGTTCGGCAGCGAGATGATCGTGGAGTGCGACGGGAAGCGTGACCCTGCACGGACTTGCCCATGGGTTCTTCGATGATGCATGCGAACGCGGGTGAGCTGCCCCCCGGGGGAAGGACGCTGCTGCCGCCCGCCGGCCCCCAGGCTGCCGCCCGCGCTTCGGGCTCGCCATCGTCGAGCCCCGTGCTCAGCGTCCGGGGTGTCACCAAGCGGTTCGGCGCGACCGTCGCCCTCCAGCGAGTGGACCTGGATGTGCAGCGTGGCGAGATCGTCGGTCTGCTGGGCGAGAACGGTGCCGGGAAATCGACGCTCGTCGGCGTGCTGTCCGGGATCCTGAGGTCGGATGCCGGCGAGATTCTCGTCGACGGTCAGCCACGGGCATTCAAGGATGCCCATGATGCGCAGCGCTGCGGGATCGCCACTGTCTATCAGCACCTGGCACTGGCACCGCACCTGGACGTTGCCGAGAACCTCTTCCTGGGGCGACTCGGAGCGCTGCACAGCGTCGTCAATCCAGGGAAGCTCCGCAGGCGGGCCGAGGCCGTGCTCTCTGATCTGGGCTGGCGCATCGAGCCGCGTGCCCAGGTACGGACACTGCCGACGTCGGACCAGCAGCTCGTCGAGGTGGCGCGGGCCATTGCATCGAACGTGGCCGTCCTGCTTCTCGATGAGCCTACCTCGTCGCTGGCGCCGCGCGAGGTGGACACGCTGATGGGGCGGGTGCGCGAGCTGGCGCGCGCCGGCATCGCCGTCATCTTCGTCTCCCACCAGCTCGACGAGGTCTTCGATCTCGTCGACTCGTTCGCCATCCTCCGGGATGGGCAGATGGTCCTCCGCTGTCGCAAGAGCGAGACCGGTCGATCTCGGGTGGTGCGAGCCATGCTCGGCGCCGACGCCGCGCAGCTCGGAGAGTCGGCGGACCACGGCGCTCCGACATCCGCGCAGGGCGCCAGCGCCGGTGCCCCGGTGTTCGAGCTCGTCGGACTCACGCGTCCGGGCGCGTTCCGGGATGTCTCGCTGGTGTTGCGTCCCGGCGAAGTCCTGGCCGTGACCGGCCTCCGCGGATGCGGTGCGGTCGAGGTGGCAACGGCCCTGTTCGCGCAGGCCGGCGTAAGCGGCCTGATCCGGTGTCTCGGGCGGAGCGGTCCCTTGTCGTCGGCTCAGCTCATTCGCGCCGGCATCGGGTACGTGCCTGCGGACAGGGCGACGGGGCTGTATCCCGACCTGAGCCTGCGGGAGAACCTCAGCCTGACCGCCCGTGTCGCAGGCATACCACTCGAGGAGACGGTCGAGGGCGTGATCGAGCGACTTGCCATCAAGGCTCGTGACAGCGAGGTCCCTGTCCGTTCGCTGAGCGGCGGCAACCAGCAGAAGGTGCTCATCGGGCGCTGGCTGCTCACCGCCCCGCGGGGTCTGGTCCTGGTCGAGCCCACGCGCGGCGTTGACATCCGTGTCCGGGCCGACATCCACCAGCTCATCCGGGAGGCGGCGCGGGACGGGATGGCCCTCCTGGTGGCGTCTCTTGACGCCGAGGAGATCGAGGCGATCGCGGACCGGGTGCTCGTGATGCACGACGGGTCAGTTCGTCGCGAGCTGCACGCGCCGCTCACCGCGAACGCCGTGCTGGATGCCATCACGCAGGTTGCCAGCTCGAGGTCACTGGGGACATGACAGAGCCGACAGACCTCTCGTCGCTTGAGTCGACACCCACGAGGACCGAGGGTTCAGCTCGACAGCTCGTCACGGTCTCGCGGTCAGCGCTGTCGCGGGCCGTTCACGCCGATGTCGTCGGGCTGGCGCTGGTCTACCTCGTCCTGCTCGTCTTCCTCTCCGCGACGACCCGCTACTTCCTGTCGTTCGACAACATCGGGAACCTCCTCCGCGAGATGTCGGTGCTGGGCATCCTCGCGGTCGGGCAGACACTGGTGATTCTCCGGGCTGAGATCGACCTCTCGGTCGGCTCAGTCCTGGCGCTCAGCTCCGTCGCCGGGGCCATGGCGTCCGGGGCGGGGTGGCCAACGATCGCGGTCATCGGGGTCGCCCTGCTGGTGGGCGCTGGCTTTGGAGTCGCGAACGGTCTGCTGGTCTCCAGGGGCGGCGTCAGCTCGCTGGTGGTGACGCTGGGGACGATGACCGTCGCCTACGGCATCGCCCTGCTGGTGACCGGAGGCGGGCCGCAATCCATCAGGACGGGCGAGCTCGAGGTCCTGGGCCAGGGTGGCGTGGGCTTCGTGCCGTACCAGTTCATCATCATGTCGATGGTCGTGTTGGCCGGGGCCCTGGCGCTACGCTTCACCGTCTTCGGGCGCTCACTGTATGCGGTCGGCGACAACAAGCAGGCCGCGCTCCTGAACGGCATCAACGTCGACCTCGTCACCGTCGGCGTGTTCACCATCAGCGGTCTCCTGGCGGCGTTTGGCGGGCTCCTGCTCGCTGGCCAGTTCTCGACCGCCGATCCCACGATCGGGACGAACTTCAACCTGCGGAGCATCGCTGCGGTCGTGATCGGGGGCACGAGCCTCTTTGGAGGGGTCGGAGGCGTCACCGGCACTGCGCTCGGGGCCGCCCTCATCGCAACTCTGGCCAACGGGCTCGTTCACTTCAACGTCCAGTCTGCCTGGCAGGAGGTCATCACGGGACTGGTGATCGTCGCCGCCGTGCTGATCGACCAGTTCCGGGTCCGTCGGAGGGGCTAGTCGTGGCTCGCGCATGTGTTCTGGACCTGGGCAGGCTCGAGTGCGACCTCGGCTGGCAGGTAGCGATGCCCGGCCCGAGTCGGCGACGGGATCCGAGCCCGCCTCGCGTCCGCGTCGCGCTGCCGGTGATCGCGGTGCTCGTCGAGTCGAGTGACCGCCTCGTTCTCTTCGACACGGGCTGCCATCCCGACGCCATGAGCGGCCGCTGGTCACCGACCTGGGCCGAGTACTTCGCCTACAGTGGCGAGCCGCACCAGGCTCTGCCGGAGCAGATCCGACTGGCGGGACATGCCGTCCAGGATGTGACCGACGTCGTCCTCTCGCACCTGCACATGGACCACGCGGGGAACGTCGGGCTGTTCCGCGATGCTCGGATCTGGGTCCACCGACGCGAGATCGAGTTCGCGCTCGCGGAGTGCCTGACCACTGCGGACTACGCTGGTCCCTACGTGACCGAGGACTGGCTCCTGCCGGGGCTGGACTGGCGGTTCGTGTACGGACCTGCTGCCGTCACCAGCGAGGTCAGTCTCCTTCCCATGGCGGGCCATACGCCGGGGACGCTCTGCATGGAGGTCGACACCGGCTTGCGGACCCTCATCTTCCCGTCGGACGCGATGTACGGCAGCGACAACCTCGGCCCCCCGGCGCGGCCGCCCGGGGTCATCTACGACAGCGTGGGATTCCGGGAGACCGCGGACCGGCTCGTGTTCATGCGAGATCGGCGCCCGTCGCTCCTCATCTTCCCCCACGACCCAGAGCAGTTCGCGTCCCTGTCAACAGCGCCGTACTGGTATGAGTGAGCTCAAAGCGATGGCCGGAGCTGAGCCGCCGAGCGTCGCCCGGGACCCTGCCCGCAGGCGGGTGTACCTCGATTTCGCGGCCACCTCGCCGCTCAGCCAGGGCGCCCAGGGGGCCATCCGGGCTGCCGAGGAGCAAGCATTCGGGAATCCGAGCTCGGCCCACTGGGCGGGCGCGGTCGCCAACCGCGTGCTGGAAGCGGCGCGAGTCGCCGTCCTCCGGCGCGCCGGAGTCGGCGAGCGGGCGGTCTTCACGTCGGGCGCGAGCGAGAGCAACTGGCTGGCGATCCTCGGTCTCCTCGGGGCGTCGGGCGCCGGGCGCCTCCTCGTCTCCTCCGTCGAGCACGAGTCGGTCCTGGCGACCGCCGAGCACGTGCGCTCCATCGGTGTCGAGACGACGGAGATCGCGGTCGATCGCCTGGGCCGGGTGGAGCTGGACCACCTGCGGGATCTGTTGCGATCGGGTCCGGCCGTGGTTGCCGTGATGCACGCCAACAACGAGGTGGGGACGCTGCAGCCGGTGGCCGAGATCGCCGATCTCGTCCACGGCTCCGGCGGAACCTTCCACGTGGACGCGGTGCAGAGCTTTGGAAAGGTCGCCCTGGGGTCGCTCGCTGACGCGGACACCATCGCCGTCTCGGCCCACAAGACGGGCGGTCCGAAGGGCGTCGGGGCGCTCCTTGTCCATTCGGGAGTCGAGCTCAGGCCGCCCTTTGGCGGCGGCTCCCAGGAGTACGGGCTCCGCCATGGGACCCAGAACGTGCCGGGCATCGCCGGGTTTGCCCGCGCGGCTGCGGAAAGCGATCCTGCGACGGTTGGTCCGCTGCTCAGGGGGCGAGCCGAGTCGCTTCGCTCGCGTCTTGCCCGCGATGTGCCCGAGATCCGGTTCACCGGCGACCTGGAGTCCCGGGCGCCCCACATCGTGAGCTGCATCATCCCCGGCGTTGCCGGTGACGTTCTCACGGAGAGCCTCAGCGCTCTCGGCGTCGCTGCCTCCGTCGGCTCCGCGTGCCATGCCGATGCCGTTGAGACGTCGCATGTCCTGCGGGCAATGGGGGCCTCCACGGCCGAAGCCTCATGCGCGCTTCGCCTGAGCGTTGGAGCAGCCACCACGGCCGAGGATATCGAATACGGCGTCTGGGCAATCAGCGAGGCAGTCAGGCGACTTCGATTGATCCTGCTGAAGGCACGGGCGGCAGGGGCGCCCGGATCGCGTCGCCGGCGGAACCGCGCCGGACACGGTGGGCCACACGGAGGTGCATCGGCATGACCGAGGCGCGGAACTACATTGGTGGCAGGTGGGTGCACCCGAGCTCGGGCGAGACGTTCGCGAGGCGAAGCCCGCTTGACGACGCCGACCTGGGCCCATACGCGGATTCTGATGGCCCGGACGTCGATGTCGCGGTGGCAGCCGCCGCCGCGGCTGCCCCGGTGTGGGGGCGGACCTCGATCCCGGAGCGAGCGGCAGCGATGCATCGGCTGGCCGGGGTCATCGAGCGCCATGCATCCGAGCTCGCTCGGACGATGACCGAGGAGGAGGGCAAACGGATCTCGGAGGGGTTCGGCGAAACCTCCTATGCCGTCAGCCTCCTCCGGTACTTCGCCGGGTTCATCCTTGCCGGTGAAGGCCAGATCATCCCGGGAAGTGAGTTCCGCGCCTTCAACCTGTACCGGCGACGTCCGATCGGGCCCGTGGCGCTCATCACGCCGTGGAACTTCCCGCTCCTCGTGCCGCTGCGCAAGATGGCGCCCGCCCTGGCCTTCGGTAACCCGGTCATCTGGAAGCCCGCGTCGGACGCACCCGCGACTGCGTGCCTGTTCGTCCGGCTCGTCGATGAGGAGGGGGGGCTGCCGGCCGGGGTGATCAACCTCGTGACCGGGCGGAGCCACAACGTGGGGAATGCCCTGGCTCGGCACCCCGGCATCCGCGCCGTGTCGTTCACCGGCTCCACCGCGACCGGGCGTCGGGTCCAGGCCGCCGGCCTCGCCCGGGAGGAACCGATCCGGGTGCAGGCGGAGATGGGGGGCAAGAACGTCCTGATCGTGACGGACGACGCGGACACGGCATTTGCCGCCAGGGTCGCCGTGGACGGCATCATGAAGGGCTCCGGCCAGCGCTGCACTGCAACGGGGCTGGTGCTGGTGCAGGCTGCGGCCCTGGACTCGTTCGTCGCCGAGACGGGCGCCCGGATCAGGGCGCTGAAGGTCGGCGCGGGGGCGGATGAGCACACCGACGTCACGCCGCTCGTGTCGCGGGAGCAGCTCGAGCGGGCCCGGCACATCGTGGAGGGCAGCGTGGCCATGGGCCTGGCCCCGGCTGCCGAGGCTTCCGTACCCCGCGGCCTGGGGGGCTGGTTCATGGCCCCGGCCCTCATGACCGGAGCGACGCCGGCGATGCCCGTTTGGCACGAGGAGATCTTTGCCCCGGTGCTGCCGGTCGCGTCGTACGAGGACGACGATCAGGCGATCGCCTGGGCCAACTCGCTTCCGTATGGCCTCAGCGCCTCGATCGTCACGAGCAGCATCTCTCGCGCGCTCCGGTTCGTCGATGAGATGCAGGCTGGAGTCGTGAAGGTGAACCAGGAGACCGGGAGCTCGGAGCCCAACTTCCCGTTCGGGGGATGGAAGGGCTCGGGGTATGGACCGCTGGAGCAGGGGCCGGCCGCAGCGCAGTTCTACACGGAGGAGCAGACCGTTCACCTTGTGCCCGGCCCGTTGCCGGGCGAGAAGCGGCTGCCGAGATGACGATGACGGCGGGCGAGCGAGCGCCGATTCGACGGGCCCGTCTTCCCGAGCTGATCATCGAGCGGATCGTGCAGATGATCGTCGGCGGGGAGCTCGGGCCTGATCGACCGTTCCCCACCGAGCGCGAGCTGGCACAACAGCTCGGCGTGAGTGTCGTCGCGCTGCGCGAGGCCACGCGCGTCCTGAAGACGCTGGGTGTCCTGGGATCGGTCCCGGGGCGCGGGACGGTGGTCCTGCCCGGCCACACCTACGCTCAGTTCCAGCAGCTCGGGATCCTCGTAACGCTCAGCCCCCAGACGGTGGTCGACGCCGTGGAAACGCGCGCCATCATCGAGGGACGTGCCGTCCGGCTCGCCGCGATGCGGGCGACGGACGGTGAGGTCGCCGAGCTCCGGCATCTCCTCGACCGGCAGCGAGCCTGCGTCGACGACGTCACCCGTTTCCCGAGGGAGGACGAGGCCTTCCACCGGGCGGTCGTGGGGGCCGCTCACAATCCGATCCTCGTGACGGTCCTGGACGGCCTCCGGCACCCCCTGCGGGAGGTCCGCCAGCAGACGGCGCTGATCCCCGGGCGGCTCGAGAAGGCGGTGGGCTTTCATGCTCGGCTCACTGAAGCCATTGCCAACCACGATCCGGACCTCGCGGAGAGCGTGCTTCTCGAACACCTGGAGGATGTCGTGGCGGATGTCCGCGCGCGAACTGACGGTGGAGGCCGGGCATGAGGGACCTGGGCGTGTACGCGGGCGAACTCGCGGCGATGGGATCGGCCACGGTCTACGAGGCGGCGGGTCGCCAGGGTGCCCTGGCGATCGCCTTCACGCCCGTCGACCCGGCGTCGGCCGTGGCCGGCCCTGCCCGGCTCGTCGTCTGTCCACAGGGCGACAACCTCCCGATCCATCGAGCCGTGGCCGCGTCGGCACCCGGTGACATTCTCGTGGTGGACGCCGGCGGGTACACGGGGGCCGGGTACTGGGGTGAGATCCTCACTGTGGCGGCCCAGGCGCGCGGCGTAGCGGGGCTGGTGATCCTCGGCAGCGTCCGGGACTCGCGGGCGATCGCCGCCCGTGGCTTCCCCGTCTTCCATCGAGGGCTGTGCATCGCAGCCGCGACGAAGCTGGCGCCGCTGGAGGAGCCGCCGTCCGTCCTCGAGTTCGCCGGACAGACGATCCGGTCCGGCGACTTCGTCGTCGCCGACGCGGACGGAGTCGCCGTCATCCCGATGGCGCGCGTCGAGGAGGTGCTGGCTGCGTCCCGCAAGCGGGTGGACGCCGAGCGGCACACGATGGCTCAGCTGCAGGAGGGCAAGACCACCCTGGAGCTGTTCGGATGGCGCTGAGATGGCCGCCAAGCCGCTGATCCTGCCCAGCGACATCCTCCGGGATCTCACGCAGGAGTGCTTCACGCGCCTCGGCCTGTCCACCGGGGACGCCCTGGCGGTGGCCGACGTCCTGATCGACGCGAACCTTCGCGGCATCGAATCGCACGGGTTCCAGCGGGTGCCGATCTACATGAGGCGGGTCTCGGCGGGCCTGGCGGGCGGCACGGAACGGATGTCGGTGTCGGCCGAGTGGGGCTGCCTGTGCCGGATGGACGCGCACCAGGCCCTGGGTCCAGCAGCCGGAGTCAAGGCGGTCGATCACGCCGTCACGCTGGCCGGCACGTACGGCCTGGGGATGGTGGCAGTCGGGCACAGCACGCACTTCGGTCCGGCCGGCTACTACGCGCGCCGCGCGTGCGCGCACGGGCTGGTCGCCATCGTGGCCTCGAACGCCCCGAAGACCATGGCGCCACACGGGGCCAGCGAGCCCTTCATCGGCACTGATCCAGTGGCCGTGGCGATCCCGCTCGGCCGGGCCGAGCCCTTCGTGCTGGACATGGCGGCGAGCATCGTGGCCCGCGGCAAGATCATCAGGGCCGCGGCACTCGGGCAGCCGATCCCCGACGGCCTGGCAATCGACCCGGATGGACGCCCGACGCGTGACGCGCACGCTGCCCTGATCGGCAGCGTCCTCCCGATTGGCGGGGCCAAGGGAAGCGGGATTGCTCTCGCGATCAACATGCTGGCCGGGATCCTTGCCGATGCCGACTTCGACGACGAGATGGGGTCGATGTACGACGATTGGGATCGCCCACAGAACGTCGGTCACCTGTTCCTGGTCATCGACCCGGGCCGCCTGGAAGACCCCGAGCGTTCGGCACGGAGGCTGGAGTCCCTCGTCCAGAGACTCCATGCCCTGCGACCCGCCGAGGGGTACTCGTCGGTCCTCTACGCAGGCGAGCCGGAGGCGGAGCTCTTCCGCAGCCGCACGATCGCGGGAGTGCCGATCAAGAGCGAGGAGCTCACCGAGGTCTCGCAGGTGTGCGCCGCCCTTGGCCTGCACGACCTGTCGGAGCGCGCCCGCAGCCTGCTTGATGGCGCGGAAGGTGCAGGTTGACAGGTACAGCAGCGACGAACCTGTCTGGCACGGTGTTGCCGCGGAGGAAGAGATGACAGCCACAGGGAGCCCCGGCGTCGGTCAGCCCAGCGAGGCGCGTCCTCGCGACCCGCTCCGAGTTGCGCGGTATGTCCTGCCCACGACGATCGTGTACGGCACGGGAGTGGTGGATCAGCTGCCTGGACTCCTCGCCGAGGCAGGGAT
>Ga0315268_10006668_pt1 | contig 12259 bp, 14 predicted proteins | sample C1_top_MG_FD_204535 | JGI IMG/M metagenome (GOLD analysis project Ga0315268, IMG submission 204535) | Sediment microbial communities from Yellowstone Lake, YNP, Wyoming, USA - C1_top | ecosystem: Environmental > Aquatic > Freshwater > Lake > Sediment | place: USA: Wyoming | collected 2017-08-01 | reverse complement strand
TTAGATTGCACTATTTCATTTTCTATCTTCACCACTTCATGTTCAGCATCATGCTTCATCTCTTTCGTCTTCTTCAACAAATCCACTTTAGCCTTTTCAATTTTTTTCAAACTGCCTTTTTACGTCTCCAACTTTTTGGTTCAACTTCTGTTTTATCCTGCCAAGCTTCTCCGGATATTCGCGTTCAGAAGGTGCTCCCAAACGTCAACACCGAAACGTCTTTTATCGCAATACTTAACATAAATTTTGTTATCCAACAATCAACACGAACATCCACAAATTAGTGCTCCGGCCGAGCACAGTCACTTGGGGTCCAAATCTCTCCCTTCCGCCTCTTTTCCAAGAGGCGAGACATTTCACCTTTCATCGCTCAAAGTGATGAGCATTTAGCATTTATAACTAATATAAGGTTTACGTTTTCAGAACGGCAACCTATGTGCGCTTTTGGACGAGCATAAGGTAACCGTTGGCTTCACAGACATATTCTGCGCTCGTGGAAGAAGTTAGCTTAGGAGGTTTAAAGCTTTCCAAGGGGGTCTTCACGTGATGGAAGGGGTCAGCCGACCAGTCTCAAAATCTTTCACAGCTACCATCCGCGCCCATTATGGTAGGGGAAGTAAACTTTATATCAGCTCTCAAGGCGCGCATTCAAACGCAATACAGGATCGGTCTAAGCTGTGGATTTATGGTGGCGTAGTTCGTGTTTGAGGCTTTCGTTTACGCCTCTTCAAGCCTGTTGAACGGGTATTTCATTCCAATTTTAACCTCCTGTCTCTTTTTCCGAAGCAGTATGTACCCTTCGGTTTCCAGGTATTCCAAAAGTGTTTGGTCTTCTTCAGGCTCAAGGTTGTAGTATCCGCAGAGTTCAACATAGTTTGTTTTCACGTCTTCAAACGTTACGAACGGTTCGCTGGTTGCGTCCAATGTTCCCATGATGCTTTTTAGGAGAACATGCTTCTGCAAGCTTAACTCTTCATGGTAGAAGGCTCCGTTTACGCCTTTAGGTATGGCCGCGTGGGCCATTCTAACCTCCGAGGCGCCAACGCGGTCGAAGCCCTGCCTCTCAGCTATTATTCCTGCTCCAAGTAGGAGCTCTAAAGCGTAGCGTATTCCACCGTACGACTTTGAAATGTAAGCTATGAAGTCCACTACGCCGTCCCCAACCGCTCCAGGGTTGAAGGCTTCCTCAGCCCTGTAGGCTACGATGTCCCTGACCTGAGGCATGCTGTACTCTTGGAGTTTAACGGCTAACGTTCTGCCAAGCGCATCAAGGGTTGCGGCGTCAAGCTTCTTCATCCATTCGAAGCTCCTTGAAACGTTGTTTTCTAAGGCGTACCTGAAGGAGGCTCTGGCGAAGCTTTCAATTGAAGCGTCTATGTTATAGATGCCTTGAAGAACACCAGCCCCTCTAAAGCTGGAGAAATTAGCCCTAAGCTCTTTTCCATTTTTTTTGTCTACCACCACTTCAGCCTCAGCTGGTCCATCAAACCTAAGGTCCACCCCATTATATATGTCGCCGAAGGCATGCCTCGCAACAACTATTGGTTTCTTCCAGAATTTTACGGCTGGCGGCACATTGCTTAAAATTATTGGTGCCCTAAAAATTGTGCCGTCCAGTATGTTTCTAATGGTGGCGTTTGGGCTCTTCCACTCTTTTTTCAAATTGTACTCTTTCGGCGTTAGGCGTTATTGTAGCGCATTTGACGCCTACCCCCCACTTCTTAACCGTTTCAGCTGCCTGCACCGTAACTTTGTCATTGCTCTCATCTCTTTTTCTAATGTGTAAATCGTAATATTCAACCTTCAAATCCATGTAGGGCAAAATTAACTGCTCCTTCACCCAAGCCCACATTACCCGAGCCATCTCATCCCCATCAATCTCCACAATAGGCTTATCCATCTCTGTCTTCTCAGTCAAAGGACTATAACGCCTCCAACTACATGCTTTATGTTCCAAACAAATTATAAGGAGTTCCTCTTTTTATTATACTCAGTAATTTTCCCATACGCTAATCTAGCAGTTTTGCTATAATATTAGAGAACCTTTGCTTTTCTATTTTGCTTTTGGATTATAACAATTCGATTTTTATAGAAAGTTTTAAAAGGAAATATAGAAGTAAAAATGAAAAGAGGGATATTGATGTTAAAAGGACGTTATGGTGCGATAAAAACGGTTTATGTAGTGATTTTGGCGGTCATCATTACAGGGGCTGTTGTTGGCGTTGGAACATGGTATTTCTATCCAAAACCTGTAAAAGCTAATGTGGTTGAAATCTACCATTGGTGGACTTCTGGTGGAGAAAAGGCGGCTATTAATGCGCTAGTAGCTGTTTTCGAGGAGAAATACCCTGATGTAGCTGTAATTCAAAGCCCCGTGGCAGGAGGCGCAGGATACGTGATGAAAGCGCTTATGAAGTCGCTTGTGCTCGCAGGAGAAGCACCGGACGCATTTCAACTGCACGCTGGTTATGAAATGAAACCCTATGTAGATGGAGGTTATCTGGATCCAATAAACGATTTATGGGCATCAGAAGGCTGGGAAGACGTCTTTCCAACAGTAGTGAAGGACATGGTTAAATTCGGCACAAACTATTATGCTGTTCCTGTAAATATTCATAGGGTAAATGTGGTATGGTATAATAAACATGTTCTGGACGAACATGGAATTTCAGCTAACATCACAACTTGGGAAGATTTCTTCGCCGCATGTGACAAACTCGTCGCTGAAGGGATGTCCAAGCCAATCTCACTTGGAGATAGTGGCAAGTGGGCGGCAACTCATGTTCTAGAGCAAATTATAGCCAGCGAAGGAATTGGTTTTTACGAGGATTTCATAAATGGTAAAGTAACCTCTGCGGCAAATACAACACTTCAAGATGCACTAACGAAGTTCGCTACGTACTTAAGCTATGTTAATGAGAATCACGCTGCTTTGACCTGGGATCAAGCCACGGCAATGGTGATCAGAGGCGAAGCGGCATTTAACATCATGGGGGACTGGGCTAACGGAGAATTTCTAGTGGCAAACAAGACCTACGGAGTAGATTATGGAACATTCCCAGTTCCTGGAACTGGAGACATGTATGGTTTATGCATAGACTGCTTCGAGCATCCAAAAGGTGTGAAGCATCCGGAGAACTCCCTTAAATGGTTGAAAGTTGTTGGATCAAAGGAAGGGCAAGACGCATTTAACCCAATAAAAGGTTCAATATCAGCACGCACTGACGCAGATGCATCGAAATATGGACCATATCAAAAAGCAGCCATAGCAAATTTCACGACTGTGCATTACATGTATCCAAGCATAGTTCATGGAAGCGGAATGCCAGAGGCGTTCACTGCACAACTCGATGATATAATCTCTGCCTTCGTGGATAATAAAGATGTAAGCGCAGCCTCCACAGCCTTAACTAATGCCGTAACAGCCGCAAGCGCCGACTTCACCAAAGTGTGGACGCTACATTAAAATTCCCCTTTTTATAATCATTCTTATATAAAACTTGAAACCATATTTTAAATGAAGTGAAAATCGTTGAAGGAGAACTTAATTGCCTTTTCCATCTTGCTACCATCAATTTTATCGGTAGGCTACTTCGTCTACGCCAGCATCGGATGGAATGTTATTGCATCAATTTCAGATTGGAAAGGGCTTGAGCCTAGTTATACCATTATAGGATTCAACCATTACGCAGAGCTTTTCCACGACCCAGTATTTTGGATTTCCTTAAAAAACAATTTACTTTTAATATTATTGTTTGTGCCTGCTAGCGTTCTTCTAGGACTTTTTCTTGCGATTTTATTAGATATGAAAGTTAGGGGAGAAGGCATTTTTAGAACAATATATCTTTTACCATTTGCTCTTTCATTCGTAATCACAGCTTCCCTATGGGCTTGGATGTATGATCCAAAGACAGGAGTTATAAACATCTTATTAGAAAAAATCGGACTTGGCTTTCTAAAATCAGGATGGGTTACGGATTCAAGCATAGCCATGTACTGTGTAATTCTGGCTCTTACATGGCAATTTTCTGGTTATACCATGTTAATTTTCTTGGCAGGAATAAGATCAATCCCAGAGTCACAAATAATGGCGGCCGAGGTTGATGGCGCCTACGGTTTTAACCTTTACAGGCGGATTATAATACCTCAGCTGAAACCTTCCGCTCTAGCTGCATTCGTCATTCTTATGGTCTTTACACTTAAAGGATTTGATTTTATATATGTACTCACAGGTGGCGGACCAGGGGGCTGGTCCACTTTTGTTTTACCTCTGGAAATGTTTAGAGAAACCTTTACTATGACACATTTTGCCTATGGAGCAGCTATCGCAACAGTGCTTTTTGTGATTGTAATGGCTGTTGTTTTACCTTATTTATACTTCTCTTTCAGGAGGAAAGGAGAATGAAGTTTCCAAGACCCAGACGAATTTTACTTTACGTTCTGCTCATCTTTTTCGCGTTCATGTACGTTCTCCCCTTCTGGACATGTATCACAACCTCACTTAAAACAGAGAAGGACGTGATTAACACTGTGCCTATTGAACCAGCTTGGCCAACATTGATGCCTTGGATGGATGCTTTAGGCATTATGGAAAGGCCTCTTCTGAACAGTTTCATATTCACATTATTTGCCACAATCTTTTCTTGTTTTATCGGTTCAATAAACGGTTACGTGCTTTCCAAAATTAGATTTAAAGGCTCCGAGATGATTTTTCTGTTTTTCACGATAGGAATATTTATTCCATATCAGAGTGTTCTCATCCCCCTATTATTAACAATGTCTAGATTAAGGTTATACAATAGTATACAAGGGTTGATTTTAGTGCATACCGTTTACGGTATTCCAATATGTACTCTTCTTTTTAGGAATTTTTACGGAGAGATACCTGATACTCTTATAATGGCAGCAAAAACTGATGGGGCTGGAACGTGGACAATTTATCGGCGTATAGTATTGCCGCTTTCATCGGCCCCCTTTGTGGTGGCTGGGGTTTTTCAATTTACCAGCATCTGGAATGACTTTCTCTTCGGATTGGTATTAGCTAGGGGAAGCGAGGCCCTTCCTGCTTCAGTAGCTTTAGCAAACTTGAAGGGAACAACTACAGCTTTTTGGAACGTTCAAATGGCTGGGGCATTGTGGTATGCATTGCCTGTGGTAATCGTTTATTTGATACTGGGGAAATATTTAATAAAAGGATACATGGCTGGTGCTGTTAAAGGTTAAAATGATCCAAAATGGTAAACATAATCATAAAAAATTTGACAAAAAAATTCGGAGAAGTAACGGCCGTCAAGAATCTAAATTTGGAAATAAAAGAAAAAGAATTCTTTATCTTACTGGGTCCATCTGGTTGCGGCAAAAGTACTGTTCTTCTTTGCATCGCAGGATTGCTCAAACCCGATGAAGGGGAAATTTGGTTTGGTGACAAGCTTGTAACATCCCCTAAACACGATGTGTATGTGACTCCTCAGGAGAGGAAAGTAGCAATGGTATTCCAAGATTACGCCCTTTACCCTCATATGACAGTTTTTCAAAACATCGCTTTTCCGCTTGAAGTTAGAGGGGTAACTAAAAGCGAGATTGAGGAAAAAGTTAAGGCCACAGCGGAGCTATTGGGCATTTTTAACCTTTTACATAGGAAGCCTAAGCAACTTAGTGGTGGGCAAAGACAGAGGGTTGCATTGGGAAGGGCTATTGTTAGAGAGCCTAAAATTTTCTTAATGGACGAGCCGCTTGCTAATCTCGATGCTAAATTAAGAGTTCGCATGAGAGTTGAATTGAAAAAATTACATCAAAGGTTAGGCACAACTACAGTTTATGTAACTCACGATCAAGTTGAAGCCATGTCAATAGGAGATAGAATCGCTGTCTTAAAAGATGGCATTTTGCAGCAGACAGGAGCGTCTAAGGAACTTTACGACTCACCCAGAAATACCTTCGTAGCCGGTTTCATCGGAAGTCCTGCAATGAATATGCTTGAGGGCAATCTCGTAAAGAAGAACGACACCGTCATGGTAGATCTGGGTTTTTCCATGTTTGAACTACCGACATGGATTGGAGAAAAATTGCAGGAAACGAAAGAGTCAAGGGTTATATTAGGTTTCAGGCCTGAGCACATTGAAATAACAAAAAAATGGCAGAAAAATGGAATTGAAGCCAAAGTGGATATGCTTGAGTTAATAGGTCGAGAGCTTTACATTCATTTTACAGTGGGGAATAAGGCCGTTGTCGGAATATCAAGGCCCACTGAAGATGTGAAGATCGGCGAAAGCGTCTGGATTGTGCCTCAGGAAGAAAAAATTTACATATTTGACGAAAAAACCGGAGAAGCCTTAATTTAACAATAACCCAACTTTAGCTTTAACTTCATCCTCTTGAAACAGCTACGGATTTGTTATTTACATCTAATAAACACATTCATACACTCAATTTTCGACACTAACCAATGTGCACTCACACTTTAAACACGCAAGAAATTTGGTGCTCCGGCCGGGATTTGAACCCGGGTCCGTGGCTCGAGAGGCCACAATACTTGACCGGACTATACTACCGGAGCCCTCAACTATGCTACTCTACTTTCTTTTCCGATATATGGCCACGCCATCCTTCTCACTATACCTTACATATTCGAAGCCAGCTTCTATTAATTTGCTTTCTTCTTCTAAGTTTCTGGTAAGCCACATGGTATTCGTCGCTTTCAAAGTTTATTAACTGCGTGTAGAAATCTGTGTTTTCAAGTTTTTTATGCCCGAGAAGTTGCTGCACCCATTTGATCTTTTTGCGTTGATTGTATACTGGTTTGTGTTGAATACGTATTCGCTTGTTTTAGGTAACGCGTTGATCATGGCAATTGTTTCTGCTGATACTTTGATAGCTCTAGCCAAACTCCCTTCAACCGGGTTGTTAATTCTGATAATACATGATTTTTCATCGATATCGATCCACTTCAATTTTAACGCCTCTGCAGTTCTGGCGCCTGTGTCTTTCAGCACTTGAAGAAAAGTCGCTGTTTTCTTGCCGCAACCAGCGATTAACTGATCCAGTTCTTCCTCAGTCGGGATGAAAGGCAGTTTCCTTTCAACCCTTGTTTTTGGCAGTTCAAATGCCATATATTAAATGTTTTAGCGAAGCTTTTGTAGGCTACTATAAATACACGTTTGTTTGAATCGGTCCAGTTGCTCGTAGCTAAAACCGTCAACACACTGTCTGGATCTAGGAGGTTAGCGCCTCTTTTGATCAGCTGCTTAAGTCTGCATACACGCTGCTTTATAGTTTGTTCAGCAAGACCGCGCTTTTTGACGTTCCAAGCGTAATCTAAGATGAGCGTCGCCATTGTATTTGTCTCCGTGGCTCCCGCAGCCCGCTTTTCATTTTCCTTTTCCACTGTGGCCAAGGTTGTCGCGCCTTTCTGGCGGGGGGGCACTCGCCCATCTGGGTCATTGTTCCCTTGGCAAGAATAATATGAGGCAAAAGGTGGATTTAAGCCGGATGGAGGATTCTTCCGTCCGGTTCTGGCTTTGTTTTTGTGATTTGTAAAGCGATATCCGCAGTTTCGGCAAAGCCAACGCTGAACGCCAGTGCCACCGCTGAGGTATCTTAGACCATCTTTGTAAAGATTTGCTGATCCGCATTGCGGGCATTTGAGCTGGGACTGGTTCAGGAGCTGGGGTTGTGGAAAATTATGTTCGGGTTCAATAAGGCTGTCAGGCTCTGCTCTTTCCGAAGAACAAATCTTTTCTCCAGCCCCATCCTCAGCCATGCGATTACCTTCTACTTTCCTCTACAATGGCGAGGGCGAAGCCCGTGTTCTTGCGCTTATTTCTTTGTTCGCGTTTCAATAGTTGCCTTGCAAGTCTCCGGCATTTTCGATCAAGCAGTTTTTCTTTGAGAGTTGGAAGCGGATCGATTAGGGGTGGATTCCTGTTTCTTCCTTTATTATCCGCTTGTTTTTTATAGCGGGAATCGTGCAAACTGTGGTTCAAAGTTTTCACTTCACTCTAGCTTGCCAACTTGGTTGATGTCGAAAAGAACTCCTTCGTTTTTCATGATGTCTATGATTCGTGTTGGTTGCTCAGTTAAGCCCAAGAGAAACTCTGTCAAGCTGAACAAGTCAACAGTGTTTTCATCATCCTTGTTTTGTTCACACCATTCTCTCGCTTTAAGAAGAATTTCTTGCAAAGCCTTCTCGTCTTGCCATTCCTCTTCGATGCCAAGTCATTTTCCTTCCATTACCATTTCTTCTAACCCGTCAACTTTTCCACTTCGAGAATAAAGTCGACAAGATTTTAAATTTTGTCGAGAGTGAAGAGTAGTTTTTCCACTTCTTTAAAGTTCACCCCATATATGTGTTCCGACACAACATAAGAATTGAGTGGGCCTGAACCAGCACCTACTCGTTCAGCGACCATTTTAGCAATTCGACCGAGAAAAATGATGTCCCATTGTAATTTCTTATAGGCATCTTGACTTCTAACAAATACGGTTGTAATAAGCTTTTTATTCCTAATTTTAAAATCTCAAGTGCGCGCGCATTATTGGCGATTCAATCGAGGAAGAGAAGGCACCACCGCAACTTTTCATAGGCATTTTACCTGCTGACGAAAACTGTTTTAAAATCGTAATGGTGTGATTTAGATGAACAATTTCGAATGTGAAATTGGTGCTTTAACATGGTTTGGGAGGAATATTATTCAAGTCTTAGGGAGTTGCCCGATAGGTTGAAGAAGCCTGTTCCATTTGTAGTTGAGAGCCTCTGCGTTTTTGAGGGGTGCAATGTTAGGAGCGTGCTGGATTTGGGGTGTGGTGCTGGTAGACACTGTGTTTTTCTTGCTGAGAGGGGGTTTAATGTGGTTGGAATTGATTTTTCGAAGTCTTCTCTGGAGAAGGCGAGGGATTGGGTCAGGAAGGAAAAACTTGGAAATGTAGATCTTGTTTGCGGAACTATGACTCACCTGCCGTTCATTGCCAATTTCTTTGATGCAGTCATCAGCGTCAGTGTTATACACCACGCAGTTAAGAGAGAAATCACAAATGCTGTAAGAGAAATTCATAGAGTATTAAGGAGGAAAGGTCTATTCATAGCTAACCTTGCCTCAGTTGAAGACCACAGGTTTGGCAAGGGCGAGACAATTGAGGAAGGAACGTTTAAGATAAAGGAAGAATTCGAAGAACGTGAGTTTGAAGAATTACACCACTTTTTTACAAGAGAAGAGGTATCTGAAATGTTAGCGGATTTCACCAACTTGAAGGTAGAGACAATCAATCAACACCACAAATATTGGAAAGTAATAGCGTTTAAGTGACCTTCCTTACAATGTATATATCCCTCAACAAGGGAATTAAATAAAAAATCATCTAATTGCATTCTGTTAATGTCTCCTAATAGCATAGCAGTCCATGCTGCGCGCGCAAAAGGTCGGCTTCAAAACAATAAAAAAGATATAATAAAAAAGGCTACCTAACATACCTACTCAAAGCTCACTAAGCATTTCAAAGCGCGTGACATTGTTGGGACAGTTGATATCGCTTATGAAAAGTATTAAATTGTAATTGGGGTGAAACTTTCATTGCGGGGATATTTATGGCTGAAGATTTGTTGAGGCTTGTTGGGTATTGTGGTTGTTATTGTGGTTTGTGCGGCGTCAGAGTATGCTTCCCTAAGCATGCAAAACAGTTTAAAGACGCGCTTCAGCAGGAGGGCATGGATTACTGGTATAGGTTTGTGCCGTCAATGCGGGAGACTTTTCCAGTTTTCTGGAAGTTCCTTGAAGACCTAACAAGATATGAGTGCTCCTGTAGAAGCGGCGGCGGACCATCAACATGCAAAATCAGGCTATGCGCAAAGAAGAAAAGGATATCCGTATGCCCCTTTTGTGATCAATATCCATGCACCCTGATCGAAAACTACAACAAAGTTTACCCCATAACCATCGAGGATGGAAAAAGGCTGAAGGAGATTGGGCTTGAAGCTTGGGTCAAGGAACAGGAAGAAAGGGCCAAGAAGGGTTTCATATACGCCCATATAAAAATAACGCGAAAAGATATCACATGGGCATAGCATTAACTTAAAATTTATAGCTCACACTAATTATAACACAAGATGAATGGCGCAGAAAAAATTAAGGAAGCTCTGAAGAAGGTTGTGAATGGCGTCTTCGTCATAACAACTAAATGCGGCGACAAAGTTAATGGTATGACTGCTGTATGGTTGACCACCGTTTCTTTCGATCCCTCACTGGTTTGCGTCTCCATAGGAAAGGAGCATTTCACCCATAATCTCATAGAGAAAAGTGGAGTCTTTGCTGTCAACATTCTCAAGGAAGGCCAAGTCGATGTAGGAAAACATTTCGGCTTCACGTCTGGAAGAGAGACAGATAAATTTGCCAACATCCCCTACACCACAAAAACAACTGGTTCACCAATCCTAAAAGATGTAGCCGCATACCTCGACTGCAAAGTAACATCATCCATTGACATTGGAAACTTAACCCTCTTCATAGGAAAAGTTCTTGACGCATGGACAGATGAAAACGCTCAGCCCTTAGTCTTTAGGGAAAAAGATTTCTTCGAATAACTTCTTTCCCATCATAAAATTTGTATGTTCTCATCGTTAAATTTAGTATGGCATCGCCTGTGCTGTGCCCTACCTTTGGCGTTTCACTGCTTGTACAATTCGTAAATCTTTAGTATAATTGACAGCGATTGAATCTTGGAGGAGCGATGAAAAAACTTGATGAGTATCTTTCGCATTGGCTGAGTTGAGAGTTTTATACCAAATTGTCAAACAAGACTTCAGGGGTCTGTTTCACCATAACTGGAACCATATACTTAGAGACCTTGCGAGGGCGATTATGGTTGGCGAGGCTGAGAAAGCGAATATGAAGATTGTTCTTGCCGGTGTATTGCTTCATGACATTGGCAGACTATATCCAGACCTGGGAAGTGATCATCATGAAGTTGGAGCCTTGAAGGCTCAAGAATATTTGAGGAAGGCTGGTTTCAAAGCCGAAGAGGTTAGTGAGGTAACACATTGCATACGTGCTCATGGTCCTCGAGGAGTTGAGGAGCCGAAAACTCTTGAGGCAAAGGTTGTTTACGATGTTGATGTTCTTTCATGCTCAGTTGGCTACTTAGGTGTGGCAAGGGTATTCGATTACTTTATGAGGGAGGAAAAAATGGGCGTAAAAGAAATGATGGAAATCCCAAGCGGCAAAAAAGGTCCGAGAAAAGACTTCTACACAAGACTGGAAAGAGCATCGGTCATAAAGGACTAAAAAAGGCTCGGGCATTCTGGAAAGAATTAAGGCGTGAACTCGAAAAAGAAGAAAGTGTTGTGAAAAAGATAATTCTAGACTATAAAGCAGATTAGTGGTTTTATCTCTGATCGGTTTCATTTAAAGCCTTAGATTCAAAATTAGACTAATGGAGACAGGAGTTTATTTACTTTTCAAGGTTTAACTCAAAATAAGCTCCATCGTCCTTAAAGCCGTGTTTGCGATAGAATTTTGCGGCTTCCTCGAATATTGTGTCCACGTGCATTTCCATTATCGCCCTTTTCTTAGCATTCGATATTGCGGCATGTAAAAGTTTGGAGCCAACTCCCTTGTTGCGATACTCCTTATCCACGAGCATGAAGTCTATGTGGCTCATTAAACTCCCATGGAGAATGTCCAAGTAGAAATGCTGATGTAAGACCCCTACGACCCTTTTATCTATTTTTGCAACTAAAACCTCGTGATTCCCATCTTTCAGAACCTTTCTAATCGTGTAGCCCCTATCAGCCGGCCATGACCACTTCATCTCACTTACCCAGTTATCAATCAACTTTACAATAGATTCAGCATCACCTTCCGTAGCTACACCAACAAATAACTTAATAGATGACATGCTTAATCACGTCCACACGCGCTCTATGAATTTGTAGCAAGCTCTTTATAGAATCTTATTAAAATATTTGACGATTTGGTGAATTTATGGGCTGGAATATAACAAACTCTAAGGTGCTTGAGGAAGCCGTCTTAGAATTGAGGTTCATGCTTGCGCGCAAGATTGAGGTGCGTCGTGGCATGACTGTTGTTGATATGGGTTGTGGACAGGGTGGTTTTACGGTTTCTTTAGCAAGAATTGTTGGAAAGAAAGGTAGGGTTCTAGCTGTGGATGTTTCAGATGAATATCTAGCCGAGTTTATGGAAAACCTAATCAAATGGAAAGTTGAAAGCATAGTTACTTTTATTCATACAGATGCATCTGATCTTGGAGA
>Ga0315268_10006667_pt1 | contig 12260 bp, 6 predicted proteins | sample C1_top_MG_FD_204535 | JGI IMG/M metagenome (GOLD analysis project Ga0315268, IMG submission 204535) | Sediment microbial communities from Yellowstone Lake, YNP, Wyoming, USA - C1_top | ecosystem: Environmental > Aquatic > Freshwater > Lake > Sediment | place: USA: Wyoming | collected 2017-08-01 | reverse complement strand
GGCGACGGCATTGCCGACGGGACCGAGTTGACGATGGGCACCAGCCCGACCAATCCCGATACCGACGGTGATGGCATTACCGATGGCGAAGAAGTGGCCAACGGCACCGACCCGCTGAACCCGGACATCACCCCGCCGACCATCTCCTCCACGCCACAACCCAACAGCAACGGCTGGTACAACGCCGACGTGACGATTCATTTCTCGGCGACGGACGACACCTGCACACCGTCATGGTATTCGCCGACGAATCAGACGGTGACCGGTGAGGTCGCCTACGCCGAAGTGGACGGCATCGCCCGCGACAACGCCGGTAACTGGGCGACGAATGCCGTCTTCGTGAGCATTGATAAGACGCCGCCGGAGGTTTCGATCTATGCAGGCGAGACCGGGCAATTGGATCAAAGCAATCCGGTACTGTGGATCAATTATGGCGATGCGCCCGGTGACACGAATGCGCCCGACACGGCGTCCGGCATCAATCTTGATTCCTTGGTGATCATGTTGAACGGGGATAACGTGACGACGAACTTCTACAAGTTCGGCAATCGGGCGTTGGCAACGATGGCAGCGGGCAGTTATACTTGCGCCGTGAGCGTGGCGGACATGGCGGACAATTGGAATTCAGCGACAAATACATTCTCAGTCACAAGCGCGACCAATTCCGCCGCGCCGGTGATCGCGAACCTGAACTTGACCGACGCCGTTACCCTGATGCCTGACATGGATGAGGTTTGGGTTCAGGGCAATGTGAGCGGTACCGACTCGAAGGTGTACGCTTTTGTGAACGGCGGAGAAGCGATCCCGATGAACCAGCGCGAGGGGACGTTTGGTTACCTAGTGCCATTGGACTACGGCACGAATGCGATTGTGCTGGCTGGCACCGATGGCGCGGGAACAAACATCAGTGCGCGGGTGGTGTTGGTGGAGCGCAGCGACAAATATCAGGCGGCGATTACCGGACCGGCGTTTGGGACATTTGCGAATGGGGCGACGCAGACGATTACCGGCTATGTAAGCGCAACCTTTGACGATGGTTCGACGAATGGACTGGGCCTGGCCGGGGCGCAGATCAATGGGCAGGCGGTGACGTTGACGGCCAGCAATGGCTTGTACGCAGTCACGACAACTTTGCCAGGCACCAATACTTCGGTATTGTCGTTGGTGATGTCGCTGTGTTGGACGAATGCCGGTGCTTCGACAAATCTTTGCCAGAATGTCCCGTTGGGGTTGCTGGAGGGCTACGAGATTGTGGGGCTGACGAATCACGTCGGATATGCCGATGCTCGCATTGCTTGGTGGCTCGACTATCAGACCATGGAGGCGTATCAAGCGGCAGATCAATGCTACGGCGAGAAGTGGATTTATCAGTTTACGGCAAGTGGCACGAATGGTTGGGCACGGCATTCCTACAGCGGGATATTTGCTCCCGATCAAAACGTATCCGGGATCTCCATCACAAATATAGGGCAATGGTACGAGTCTAAGGCAGGCATAAATGCTACGACCGACCCATCGTATCCGGGGATTCTGTTTTGCGATTCGTTTAGCTGGGATTGGCTGGGGGCGCAGCCGCAGCCGTTGGATGAGTCCACGAATTACATCCGCGGGTTGGATTTCGGCTCGGAGTTGGTATTGCATCATAATTATGACGGAAACTGGCTGCATGACGTTCGCTATGACGGCACGATGACGTTTCGTGCGCCGCTGTATTACCCGACGAACACAACGGTGATTCTGACGTTTGAAGGGATGAGCTACTCCAGTTACCCGGAAGAGATGGATTTGAATCAGGTGAAGTTGATCTGGGGTGGCGTGACGAACTCCCCGGTGATGGTGGACACGAACACGTGGGATGTGAGCTATCTAGTGACAGTGGACGGTGGAACAAATTACACGCTCAACGTCGCTTCTTTCGACTGGCCTACCGGAATCTCCACCGAGGAAGGTTGGGGCTATGACCGCACGCTCCACACCCTCAGCTTCACCGGGTTTCATAATGATACCATTTGGCTGAAGGCTGCAACATTGCCTCCGCAGAAGGTTTATGCGGGTTATGATTACTGGTTTCTTTTCTATGTGAATTCGCAAGAACCTGTGGATATTGTCACGCGGATCACAGACAAGAACGGTCGGATTATTTCTTCTGGTTCCAAAGCCAATGTGTCGCCCGGCAGGGGTGGATTTACATGGAATGGCATGTGGAACCAAGGGGCTAACGCCGGGCGATTTGCAAATCCAACCAATGGTCCGTATACCGTTACAGTGACCATGACAAATGCCGATGGAGTTGTTCTGACGAGTCAACCGGGCACGATTAAATTGAAAGCAAAGGCGGTGCTCGGTACGCACGGGATGGGATGTAATTTAGACACTCTACCAAAGACTCTTAAATCCATGGGATTTAATGAAGTCGTCACTCTGAATTCTCCAACGGTTACGGACTTTGCTGCTAAATTGAAAAATAGCTTGCTTGTTTACACCGCCTCACATGGTGCTGCGGCATTTAACGGCCCTATTTTGAAAAATGATGGCGTTTTTACACCGGCCAATGTGCCTGCCGGCATGAAGTGCCGTCTGGTATTTTTTAATGGATGCTGTTCTGGTTTCGGTACTGCTCCGGATGATTTTAGAAATGCCTTTAATAGCGGGAATCCAAATGCCTGTGCCTACCTTGGCTGGCTTGGCCCTGATCCTTCCATGCCCACCCTCATGGGAGAAGTTCAATTACGTACTGCCATTTCGCAGGGCAGCACTTTTTTTGATAAGCTGGCTACAGGGTTGAGCATCGAAAATGCAGCGCATGTCTCGTTTATATTGACTCCGTCAAATTATACCGTTGAACGCTCTGGAGACAATAACCAGATGCTGACAATGCCATAATGGAATCTATTATGATTAATACAGATTCTTGCAACCGACGGCATCAGTGGTTGGTAGTCGTCGTCATACTGGCGTTGATATTTGTCGTTAGCGGAAGGTTGTGTTTGGCGGAAGAAACGATAGAGGCAGACTTCAGATTTCCCGAAGCATCTTGTTTGAAATTGTGCCGATTTTGGGGAATCCCGGTTGACTCCACCAATGAATTTAAACGTGTGAGAGTTGGTGTGGGCAATCTTGGGTTTAACATTGCTACAGATATGAGTATTGCGGTTGTTGATATTGAATTGCGTGATTATCAGTTCACGGTTGATCGAAGGGGGGAGGTCAGAATGTTTCACGATCATGGTCGCAAAAATCTTCAGTCTCCTATACGGACGATGGAACAGATTTGTGATTATCTGGCGCCTCAAGCCCATTTTGCAAAGTTCGAATATCGTATATGTAACAACGAAAAGCATTATGTTTGGTTTCGCGAGGAAGGCGGAGTGCGGGTGGAAGATGAATCCATCGCGATGGATATCGATACACAGACGGGTGCATGTGTTGGTTTTGTGAATAGAAGCCTTCCTCGCAAGCTTTCGCTCAAGGTGCCGGATGATTTCAAAGTAGAGGAGTGGAGGGCAAAGGTTTTGGTTTATGTGACGAAGAACTGGAAGCAGCGTGCTCGTAATGTTGTGGAAAATTCTAATGATTTTTACCCTAAACTGGTTGCGAGTAAACGCAGTCCCTATTTTTATCGCAGGGACAAGCGATTGGTATGTCGATTTGTGTTTTCGGTTGAGCCACGGATTGAGCCGCGACCACCCAAAGGAAAAGCCGCCATAGGTATCGATATTGACGTAGATGTCATAAACAAGGTGATCATTGAGGAATGATTAGTGGCAACGCTCAGCAGCGCCTGTGCCTGCTTGGAAACTGACGGAGAGGTTCTTTGTTCTTCTGATTCAATAGACGCCGTCATGCTACACCCCGGACATTGCATCAAACCGGGCGCTCGGCTAAAGTCAAGCCACGCCCATGAAACAACTCGTCCAAGACTTCAAGACAGGCGAAATCAAAGTGGTGGATGCGCCCGCGCCGACAATCTGCCCGGGTTGCGTACTCGTGCGCAATGCCTTTTCCCTCGTCAGTGCCGGTACGGAACGCTCGACTGTCGAGATGGCGCAGGCGTCGCTGCTCGGCAAGGCGCGCAAACGTCCCGAACTTGCCAAACAGGTCTTTAATACGCTGAAACGCGAAGGCGTCGCCGCCACAGTGAACAAGATTCGTTCCCGTCTCGACCAGTGGAAACAACTCGGTTACGCCACGGCCGGTGTCGTGGTCGAGGTCGGCGAAGGCGTTACCGGGTTTGCGCCGGGAGATCGCGTCGCTTGTGCCGGTCAGGATTATGCGAGCCATGCGGAGATGGTTTGTGTGCCGCAGAATCTCTGCGCGAAGATGCCGGAAGGCGTTGCGTTCGAGCACGCGGCGTTCACCACGCTCGGCGCCATCGCGTTGCAAGGCGTCCGGCAGGCCGACGTGCGGCTCGGCGAGAACGTCGCCGTCATCGGTCTCGGGTTAGTCGGGCAGTTGACCGTGAAACTTCTTCGGGCGTCCGGCTGCCGGGTGTTTGGTCATGATTTGAAACCGGAAGCCGTCGCGTTGGCGGGCGTCGAGCCGGGCGAACCGGACAGCATGGATGCCGTCATCATTACCGCCGCCACCGATAGCAATGAACCGCTGACGTTGGCTGGTAGTCTTTGCCGTGACCGGGGCCGTGTGGTCATGGTGGGCGTGACCGGCATGCAGATTCCGCGCGATATTTTCTATCACAAGGAACTGGATTTCCGGTTGAGTCGCAGTTACGGCCCGGGCCGGTATGATCCTGTGTACGAGGAACACGGCGTGGATTATCCCGTGGGTTATGTCCGCTGGACGGAGCAGCGCAACATGGAGGCGTTTTTGAATTTGCGTCTCAACCTCGCGCCGCTCATTACCCACACGTTCAAGATTGACGACGCACCGAAGGCGTACGACTTGATCACCGGTAAGACAGGAGGGCGATTTGTGGGCGTGCTGCTACAGTACGAGAAGTCAGAAGTCAGAAGCCAGAAGTCAGTAACGGCAGCGAAACCGGCGGCGGTTTGTCTCGGAGTGATTGGTGCCGGTAACTATGCGCAGGGCGTGTTGTTGCCGTTGTTCAAGGCAAACAGGGATGTGACGCTTCACACCGTTTGCACCGCGACCGGTGTGAAGGCGGAGAAGTCGCGGCAGAAATTTGGATTTCAGAATGCCACGACCGATTGGCGCGTTGTCGTCGCCGACAAGTCGGTCAACACGGTGCTCGTCGCCACGCGCCACAACCTGCACGCGGAGATTGTCACGGCGGCGTTGCGTGCCGGTAAGACGGTGTACTGCGAGAAGCCGCTTTGCCTGCGGACGGAGGAACTGGACGAAATCCTTAAGGCTGGTAGCGACCGTTTGATGGTGGGGTTTAATCGACGGTTCGCGCCGTTTGCGAAGACGGTCAGCGCGTTGGCGGGGCCGAAGGTGATGCGGTACCGGGTGAGCGTGCAACCGTTGCCGAAGGGGAGCTGGTATCTTGACCCGGTGGTTGGCGGCGGGCGCGTGCTCGGCGAGGTTTGTCATTTCGTGGACTTCCTGCATTTCACGGCAAAATCGCGGCCGGTGACGGTGTTTGCGCAGGGCTTTGGCGAGGAGAATGTGCAGGTGGCGATGCGGTTTGCCGACGGTTCGGTGGGCGCGATTGATTATTTCACCGTGGCCGACGCCGCGCTCGACAAGGAACACATTGAGGTGTTCGGCGGCGGCAAGCACGTGATCGTGGATGATTTTTCCGACAAAGGGCAAGCCGAGGAAGTGCGGCGTTTCGTGGCGGCGGTGAAGGATGGCGGCGCGATGCCGATTGCGTTTGACGACATCATCACCAGCACGCGCGCGACATTTGCGATTCTCGAATCACAACGCACCGGCCGAGCCGTCACACTGTAGCGGCGTAGGCGGCCAGCAGGCGCGGGGCTTGGTGGTGCCATGCGAGCGAGTCTTCCATCCGTTTCCGTCCGAGCGCCCCCATCTTTGTGCGCGCCGCTTCGTCGGCGAGCAACTGCTCAATCTTCGCGGCGAGATCAACGACGTTGTTTGGCTCCGCGTACCACGATGCTTCACCGGCGGAGAACCGGTCTTCCTTGAGGTCGTACTGCACGATGGGCCGGCTCAGCGCCATGTACTCCATGATTTTGTTCATCGTGGAAACGTCGTTGAGCGGATTGAGCGGATCGGGGTTGACGCACACGTCGCAGCTTGAGAGTCGCACCTTCATCTCGGCGTCTGGAATTCGCCCGGTAAACTCAACGCACTCCGTCACGCCGAGGTCATGCGCCATCTTCTGAAGCTCGTCGAACATCGTTCCTTTCCCAATCAAACAAAACTGGATGTCGCGCCGGTTACGATTCACGACGAGTTCGTGCGCGGCACGGAGCAGGTGATCGAGGCCGTCCTGCGGTCCCATCACGCCGAGATAGCCGACGAGATACTTTCTTCCGCGCCGGTAAGAAGGATCAGCCGGTACCGGATTGAACTTCGAGATGTCAGGCGCGCTACGGACGACGTGGACTTGTTCCGGTTTCTTCCGTCCGCGTTGGAGTGCGACAGCCCGGTAGGATTCGTTGGTGCTGATGACGGTGTCGGCGGTGGCGAACGTCAGCCGCTCGGCCAGTTTGAGCGCGTAATAGAACAGGTCGTGCCGGCCGTTGAACTTCGATTCGTAGAGTTCGAGATTCAGGTCGTGCTGGTCGAAGATGAATTTCGTCCCGTGGAACAGCTTGAACCATGCGCCGATCAGGAAAATCAAGTCCGGCGGATTGCAGGCGTGAATCACGTCGAAGCCGCGCTCGCGCCAGACGCGCCGCGCCACCCGCCACTCGGCCCAAAGCGCGCTGGCGTATTCGCGGATGTAGCCGATGGACGAGTGTTGTTCCTCCGGTAACGTGTGCCGGTAAACGTGGATGCCTTCGATGACTTCGTAAGGCGTTTCGTAGCCTTTGCCGGTCGGGCAGATCACTGAGACTTCGTAGCCGACGGTGCGCAACGTCGTCGCCTCCATCCAGACGCGCCGGTCAAACGGCACCGGCAGGTTCTCGACGATGATGAGAACTTTTGTTGTCATGCGAGATTCAACACCGGCACACCTGCCTGTTGCGCCAGCGCACGGAACTCCGCCGTGTCGTGCGCGACGACGATGACCTCGGCGTGCCGGAACAAATCCGCAGCATCGGCCACCAGTAGGCTGGTGAGATGCGGAATTTTTTTCTCGATGTACTCGCGGTTCGCGCCGATCAACTTCGCTTCGCGCACGGCGTTGTCGAGGATGCGGACTTCACAGCCTTTGCCCATCAACCGTTCCGCCAGTTCGACTGCCGGGCTTTCGCGCAGGTCGTCGGTGCCGGGTTTGAACGCAAGGCCGAGCAGGCCGACCCGGCGTTTGCCGGTCGCCAAGACGCGTTCCACCGCCAACTCGATCTGGAGTTGGTTCGTGCGCGCCAGCGACGCCAGCAGCGGCACCTCGACGTTCTGCAACCGCGCGAAACTTGTCAGCGACCGCACATCCTTTGGCAGGCACGACCCGCCGAACGCAAACCCCGGTCGCAGATAAGTTGGCGAGACGTTGAGCTTGGTGTCCTGCGCAAAAATTTCCATCACCTTTCGTCCGTCGGCACCGGCGTTCGCGGCGAGCCGTCCGATCTCGTTGGCGAAGCAAACTTTTGTCGCGTGCCAGGCATTCGACGCCAGCTTGATCAACTCCGCCACGGCCGGTTCGGTCACAAAAATCGGGGCGTGTACCGTCGCGTACAACTGCCGCAACGCCGCTTCCGCCACCGGGTCTGTCGTGCCGATCACCGTGTACGCCGGGGCGTCGAAATCGCGAAGTGCTGCGCCTTCGCGGAGAAATTCTGGATTGAACGCGACATGAACATTGTCCCCAAACAACTCAGAACACTGAGTCGTCGTGCCGGGAAATACCGTACTGCGGATGGCGACGACGAGTTCGGTGCGTTTTGCGGCGACTGCTTCACCAATCTGATGGCAGACGGCATGGAGTGCGGTCAGGTCGAGCGAACCGTCAGCCTTGCTTGGCGTGGCGACGCTGACGAGCGACACATCGGTTGCTTTCACGGCGTCGAGCGCGGAAGTGGTCGCGCTGATGCGACCTGCTTTGACGCCGGCGGTGAGCAGTTCGGGAAGACCGGCTTCGATGATGGGGGATTCGCCTCGCGCAATGCGGGCGACTTTGTCAGGATTGATGTCCACGCCGACCACGGTGTGTCCTTCGCGGGCGAGACAAGCTGTCGTCACCGCGCCGACGTAACCGAGGCCGAACACGCTGATCTTCATTTCAAAATCTCCAATATCGTCGTCAAGGTCACCGGCAGCGTGCCGCGCCACCGGGCGACCGTCGCGACGCATTTCTTTTTCACACCAAACCGGGGCGAATACCAGCCTTCAGTTGTCTCGACCTTTCCCGGTAAATTCATCTTCACGCGGTCAGGCGAGCATTCCGGCGCGAGATGAAACCAGAGTGCCGCCTCGTGGTCGCCGGTGCCTTCGAGCGTGTCGGTGATTTCCAGCACGTTCCCACGCAGCGCGAACTGCCGACGGTGAATGATTCCCCGGTAACCGTCGTGCGCCGCGACGAGCGTTTTGCCATCCCACGATTCGACGGTGGTTTTCGCCTGCCGGCTCCAGAGGAACGGCCCGGCTTGCGCGGATTGGTCGAGATCGTCCACGACGACCGTGTTGTGCGCCTGCGTGCTCCGGAAATACCGGCGATCTTGTTCGGAGCGGAAGTAATCGTAGGTGCCGCTGTCCACGAAGATCGGTTGACCGCCGACGGTGAGGGTGAACGCAAGTGCGTCGGCGTGTGCGTGCGCCGCGATGGACAGGTAGCCGTGCGGCCCGGCGTCGGCGAGCACCGTGATGTTGCCCTGACGGAGAACAAACAAGCCGGCCTCTTCGGTCGTCGTGGGAGTCTCGCCGCAAAGCTGACGGAGTTGGGCGTTGCCGGTGCCGAGCACGAGGGCGTGGCCGTCATCGCAGTCGCCGTAGTTCGGCGCACAGTCGGCGAGCGCGGTGATGACGCCGGCCATGCGGCGGAGCCGGTCGAGGTACGCGGCGGAAAAGGCGGACGGGTTTTCGAGCCACGCGAACAGGAAAAACTCGAAGGTGAAGACGTGATAGGAGTACGCCATCTCGCGGTTCAGGCCGGAGGGGAACGTCTGGCGGATGATTTCTTCTTCGAGGCTTTGCCGGGCAAGTTCGCGCCAGCGGGCTGAGTCGGCAAACAACGGGAAAGCCGTTGCGGCGATGAAAAGGCCGGCCATTTCGCCGATGAGATGGTTGTTCGCTGAGGAACCGCGCGAACGGGCAAGCTCGATGAATTGCTGGTGCTGGTGGATGACCGGCCAGAGCGATTTCAGCCGGTCATGGTGCGTCGAGCCGCGCAGGAGACGTTCGCACCAGACCCACGCGATGAGCCGGATACCGGCTTCGAGGGCGTGCGACCAGTTGAAGCCGCGCAGACACGGATTTTTCTCTGACCAGTCGAGCAACTGCGTCGCGACGGCGGCGGCGTAACGTTCGTCTTTTGTCAGTGCGTAGGCGGCGGCGAGAACGGTCAGGTGATGGTGGCGGCTTTTCTCCCAGATGACCTTTGCGTTACCGATGGCGTCGGCGTCGCGGTAATCAATGTCGAGCGAGAAGCTGAGCGGCGCGCTTTTACCGGTGAGATCGTCTTTGTGCCAATCGGGTGTGCCACGGCGCAGAATTTCATCAGCCTCGGCGGTGACCGAGGACGGAAGGCATTTCACTGAGAGCGTGTCTGCCGGCAGGTTGAAGTGAAGCGGGGTCGCGCCGGGCGGCGGTTGGCGGCGCCATTGTTGTTTGCGTCGCTCGAATGCGATGCGCTGAGCGATTTCCAGCAGGGACATCGCGCGCGCCCGTCGCCAGTACCATGAAAGGTTTTTCTTCACCTGATAGAGAATCCCTAGCATGAGCGAGCGGTTTTTGGTAAGAAAAAACCATGTTACGCATCTTGAACGTCGTCGGAGCGAGGCCCAACTTTATGAAGATGGCGCCGCTGATGATGGAATATCGAAAGTACCCGGACAAATTTGATCCGGTGCTGGTGCACACCGGCCAGCATTACGACGCGAATATGTCGAAGTTGTTTTTCGACCAGCTTCACTTGCCGGTGCCGGATGTTTATCTCGGCGTCGGCTCCGGCTCGCACGCCGAGCAAACCGGCAAGGTCATGGTCGAGATGGAGAAACTGCTCACCGCCAAGCCGTGTGATCTCGTCGTAGTCGTCGGCGATGTGAACTCCACGATGGCGGCGACCATTGTCGCGGCGAAGTTGTGCATTCCGGTGGCGCATGTGGAAGCCGGGTTGCGCAGTTTTGACCGGGCCATGCCGGAGGAAATCAACCGGCTGGTGACGGATGCGTTGACGGATTACTGTTTCACCACGAGCGCGGATGCGGACGAGAATCTCCGGCGCGAAGGCGTACCGGCGGAGAAGATTTTCTTTGTGGGCAACGTGATGATTGACACGTTGCAACGGCTCAAGGGCGCGGCGATGGAATCGCCGATTCGGAAGCAACTCGGACTCGACGGCCGGTATGGGTTTATTACGCTGCATCGTCCAAGCAATGTGGATGTGCGCGAGGTATTGGCGGAGATTCTTTCGGCGTTTGATGTCGTCCAGAAAGATTTGCCCCTGATCTTCCCGGTGCATCCGCGGACGGTGGCACGGATGAAGAGTTTTGGTTTTTGGGAGGAGATCAGCCGGTGGCCGAATCTGAAGTTGGTGGAGCCGCTTGGTTATCTGGATTCGTTGTGCTTGATGGCGAACGCGACGGTGGTGCTGACGGATTCCGGCGGCGTGCAGGAGGAAACAACCGTGCTCGGCGTGTCGTGCTTGACCATCCGCGAGAACACGGAGCGGCCGGTAACGATCAGCGAAGGCACGAATACATTGGTCGGTACGAGCCACATGAAGATTGTCGGCGAGACGCGGAAGATTTTAGCCGGTAATGGCAAGAGCGGGCGCGTGCCGAAGTATTGGGACGGCCACGCCGCGCAAAGGATTGTCCAATGCCTGCTGGAGCATCCGCCGACAGAGTAGTTCACAATTCACGATGGGGAAGTTTTTCAGTTGCAAATTTTTGGGTGGCTTGGTAGTTGTCCGCCCGTTGCTCAGGAGAGGGCAATGAAGTCTGACACGGTGCAGTGAGTTGTTGATGTGACGGATGGTCGGGTAGGGCTGTTCAATTCGGGAATGAGATGAGAGACGAAGGACAAGTGTTGATGTTGTCAGTTGGCAGTCGCGCAGTCGCGCAGTCGCGCAGTCGCGCAGTCGCGCAGTCGCGCAGTCGCGCAATTCCAGTGCCACGCTAAAAACTTTTCCGGTATTTCAAGCCGATTCTTTTTCATCCCGCCCGGCCAGTCTGATGCTTTCAATGCCAGCCAGTTGGATGCTTTCAATGTTGAAAGTGCCCGCCGGCCCGGTCAGTTGGCCATTTTCAATCTTAAAACAGGCGACTTCCAAGCTGGGAGGCCATTTTGAATCTTAAAAGTGCCCACCCGCTCAGCCCGGCAGCCGCTTTTAACATTAAAAGTGGCAAAACCGCCAAGCCGGGAGGCACTTTTAAGGTTAGAAGTGTCAGACTTCTACGCCCGAGAGCCACTTTTAATTCTGAAAATGGCGTCCGTTTCTACAGAACTGCTTGTTTTGCAATGATTTGCCTAAACTAACCCCAAAAGGAGCCTAAAATGCCTCATCGCCAACTCGCTAATTCGACGCCGACAGTCGCACGCACCCTCGTCACCGCCCGGGATACGTGGAAGAACACCCCCGCCGCTGACCGCGCCATCACCGCCGAACAATGGGCGCAACTCGACGATACGAACACGAACAGCTTGCTCAGCCGGTTTTTGGCCGAAGTCAGCGCGGTTGACCTCGACTTCGCCGCCCAAGCTCCGTTGACCGGTGCCATCTCCAGTGCTGCCGCGCGGCTGACGATGGGTGTCAGCCATTTCCATCAAGTCCTCGACCTCGGCATTGCCCGCGGCACATTCCCTGCCGGTTCGCGCAGTTTTTATGACCGCGACATCACGGCCAGCACATTGCCGGACTTGTCCAGCTATGCGGACGTGCTCGAAGCCGCCAACAAGATCGTGACCGGCGAAGCCGCCCACGCCGCCGCCGAACTGGCCGGCGTCCCGCGTTTTGATAGCGGCGTCACGTTCGACAGTGGCGCGCACTTTGATGTTGGCACGCACATCCCGATGGCGTTGCCGAGTGCTGCCGAAGTGGCGGCGCG
>Ga0315268_10006666_pt1 | contig 12261 bp, 9 predicted proteins | sample C1_top_MG_FD_204535 | JGI IMG/M metagenome (GOLD analysis project Ga0315268, IMG submission 204535) | Sediment microbial communities from Yellowstone Lake, YNP, Wyoming, USA - C1_top | ecosystem: Environmental > Aquatic > Freshwater > Lake > Sediment | place: USA: Wyoming | collected 2017-08-01 | reverse complement strand
GAAAGCCAGAAAAACTTTTGGCATCAGCCATGACATGAGCACAGATTTAGATTTTTATGTTCTAGTTATTGACAGAAAAGAACTGGACGAGATAAACAGTGAATTATCAAGATTTTGCGAAGAAAATCGCTTAACTCCAACATTATACAAGGGTGTTCCAGAAGCCCATTTTGTCCAGGATAATCTTGTCAAGCGCATGATTAGAAAGATTTATGAAGTAATGAAAGGTTACAAGGGAAAATAAAATGGAAAACTTAACGACAAAACTTATGGAATTGTCTAAAGATGGTTTAGTAACTCCGATGATGATAAAGTATCAACACTATATGGACAAATTAAAGCAATTCAATCCAAATAAGCCACAGGATTGGTATGGAGAAGAAGCATTAAAAATTCTGAGAGAAGAAAGTTGAGGATAAAATGTTGGAGAAAATCGTTAAATTATGGGATGATTTTCAGTACATAACTAATGAAATTTCTATGGCTATCCCGCAAGGCGACAAGCTTTTTCATGCTTCTGTTCTTGGAGCATTGCCTTTTTACCTTGGCACTAAGGCAAATGAAAAGACAGGCAATAAGTTGAATCCTTATCTTGCTGGTTTTTTGTTGACAGCCTTGACAGAATCTGTTTGGGAATTACTTATAGACCCGCATTTAAAATATTCTGCAATCTCGATGAAAGAAACTGTAAAAGATTTCACAGCTTCTCTTGCTGGTGCGTCTATTTATTGCTATGGCAGTTGTGTTGTTGATTATTTGAAAAACAAGATAAAGAAAGTTGAGGAAGGAAAATGACAGTTGACTTGGAAAAGGTGCTTAATGGATGCAAGGTAAGCAAGTTCGCAACTTTATGGATTGCAGGTCATAAAGTTGAGGAAGATTCGGTCAAACAAGTCTATGAATTTTTAAAATCATGCGGAATTTGCGACAAAAAAATTGCTACGCATGCATCTTTATTAGGTATTGACATAAAAATCCTAAAAGACAGATACGACAAGTTGTTAAGATTAGGTATATCAAAAAAAGATATTGCAACATACGCTTCCTTGCTTGGCAGAGATGCAGAAACTGTCTATGGTAACTATGAAACATTGAGAGATTTCGGGATAAAGCATAAAGACATATTGGCAAAGCCTTCTATTCTTGAGAAAAATCCAGAAACTGTTAAAGCAGATTGTGATGATTTGGAAAAGATGGGCGTACCCCGAGAAAAAATCTTCTATAGACTGGAATTACTTGAAATGAACAGAGATACCCTAAGAGATAGATGGATTTATTTGAACAGCTTTGGATTGAGTGATAAATCCATAGCTAGACAACCGCATTTACTTGAAAAAAATCCAGAATCCGTAAAATACAACCATGGCCAACTGAAAAGACTGGGCTTAAGCAATGCAAAAATTGATGCGTATCCTGCTTTGCTTGGAAGCAGCCCAAAGACCATCAAGAGAAATTATCAGCATCATGTTGGATTATTGCGCGAGGATTACCGAAACAGGAACTCTGGCAAGGCCACATTGCTTTGTCATGCGCAACTGTTATGGATTCCTGCATCAACTATTGACGGGAATGTGCAGTTTATGTCCAGTATTGGCATAGATTACAACAACGGCTATCTGTTAGGGACAAAGCCACAGACAAAAAGGGCGAAGATGGCGTGGCTATTGAGGGAAGTATTTGACTATAGGCAAGTTCCAGAAGATGAAAAAAGAAACACGATACGCAGATTATACGATTTTGTAAGAAAAGATCCTCAGATTTTAGGCAGGTCTTTCGCTCATTTAGAAAAAATCAGGGGTAAATTAAGAAAAAGAATAGAAAAATGAAATCAAAAAGTTTAGATGGAGAAATTAGAATGTTGGCTCGCGAAAACGGAAAGCCATTTAGAGAAATCCGTTCAAGGTTTAATGAAATCAGGGAATTGTTAGAAAAAAGTAATCCAAACCAAGATTATAAGCTGCATGAATCAAGGGCTTTGGAAATTATAAAAGGAATTTATAATGTTAAAAGGTGCGAATGAGGAAAATGAAAAGCGAGAAGATGAAATGGAAAACCTTGGGCTTGTTTGGATTGTTATTTGCTTTAGGGCTCGGATTTTCTGACTTGAATGCCGGCTCAATTGACTTGCTGCAGGGTGCTCGGAGAATATGGCTCAAGAGCGGAATTGAATTTTATCTAAATTCCGAGGACAAGAATCATGTTCTTGTCAAAAAAGTAGGCGAGAACTATGATGTTGATATTAACATGAGTGAGAAATTTCCTGCTGCCTCTCTAATCAAGATTCCTGTGATGATAGCATCTTATGAAAAAATGAATGAACAAGGAAATATCGATGAAAAAATAGAGGCAAGAGTGCTAAGAATGACTGCAATGAGCGATAACAGAGAGTCAAATTGGTTGATAAGATGGCTCGGTATGGATTATATCAACAAAGTGATGGAAAAATATAATATAGAAAATACAAGGATAGTCGAAAATATTCCATCAAACGGCAAAACATATAGGAACATGACAAACGCTCAAGATATAGCAGATATGCTTGAGATGATTTATCAAGGCAAGTTTGCTTTTTCTGACAAAATGCTGTATGCCTTGGAACAGCAACAAAGAGGCAAAGACAGAATTAGAAAATATCTGCCTAAAGACTCGAGAATATATCATAAGACAGGAACTATTGCCGGCGGCATGTACGACGCTGGAATAGTCGATGATGAGATAATTGTCGTGGCTTTTGACAATCCTAATGTAAGAAAATCACAAAAAAATATTGTGACATGGGCCAGGAACAGGAAAGAAGCTATAGCGCAGATTTCTAGGCAAGTTTTTGATTCAAATAAAGAAAGAGAAAGAAGTTTAGTTGATGATTACTGGGGTGTTTGGAGATAGGTTTTCTCTCGATTTTTACCGAAAGTTTTATAAACAAAAGTCACTCAAGAAAAACATTAAAATGATAAGAATGAGTGCCTTAATTCGTTCATGTTCATACATTAAGGTATGATGTTGTTGTGAGTGCAGTCATTCAATAAAATTTCTCGACGATTCTTGATAAGTAAGTCATAAAACAATAAATCTGGATTTCTATTCGCCAATTGACATTGGCGTCAATAGATTGATGATGGACTATTGTTTGACTTAACAGCGACTATTCCTAAATCCAGTTTATCCTGCTGGAGAGTGCCGCTATCAAGATCCGACTAAGCCATGCAAGTTACCTTGTCTCGCAAGAGGCGAGGGGCAAACTGCTGAGTAACACGTAGCTAATCTGCCCTCGAGCCCAGAATAACCTCGCGAAAGTGAGGATAATACTGGATAGATGATGCAGGCTGGAATGCAGCATCGTTGAATCGAGGATGAGGCTGCGGCCTATCAGGTTGTTGTTGAGGTAAATGCTTAACAAGCCTATGACGGGTAGGGGCGCTGAGAGGCGGAGCCCTCAGAAGGACTCTGAGACACTAGTCCTAGCCTTACGGGGTGCAGCAGGCGCGAAAATTTTTCAATGCACGCAAGTGTGAAAAAGGGATCTTGAGTGTTTATCTTTTAAGATAAACTTTTGTCGTCTGTAAAAAGGGCGACGAATAAGGACTGGGTAAGACCGGTGCCAGCAGCCGCGGTAATACCGGCGGTCCGAGTGGGACTCGCATTTATTGGGTCTAAAACATCCGTAGCTCGTTATGTAAGTTTTATGTTAAATTGTTAGGCTTAACCTAACAGCCGCATAAAATACTACATAGCTGGGGACTGGGAGACGTAGTGAGTACAACCGAGGTAGCGGTTAAATGCGTTAATCTTGGTTGGACTAACAATGGCGAAGGCACGCTACGAGAACAGATCCGACGGTGAGGGATGAAGGCGGAGGGCGCAAAAGGGATTAGATACCCCTGTAGTCTCCGCAGTAAACACTGTCTACTAAACATCGTGACCTCTTCGAGAGGTTGCGGTGCTGCAGCGAAGGCGCAAGTAGACTACCTGGGGAGTATAGTCGCAAGACCGAAACTTAAAGGAATTGGCGGGGGAGCACTACAACAAGTGACGCGTGCGGTTTAATGAGATTCTACACCGTGAACCTTACCAGGAGCGACAGCAGAATGAAGGTCAGTCTGAAGGGCTTACCTGACACGCTGAGAGGAATTACAAAGCTGTCGTCAGCCTGTGTCGTGAGATGATCTGTTAAATCAGCTAACAGGCGAGACCCGTGTGCCTATTTGCTACTCTGTACGAGAGCACCATAAGCAGACCGCTCCAGCAATGGAGAGGAAGGTGCGGGCAACGATAAGTGGCTTGATCCGAATCCCCTGGGCTACACGCGCGCGGCAATGGTAGCAACAATGAGTTGCAATGCTGAAAAGCAAAGCTAATCCCCTAAATGCTATCTTAGTTCAGATTGAAGCTTGAAACCCAGCTTCATGACGCTGGAATTTGTAGTAATCGGACGTTATCAACGTCCGGTGAATAATGTCCCGGCTCCTTGCACACACCGCCCATCAAACCATCCGAGTTATGTTTTGGTGATGCTCGCAAGAGAGAAATCTTGATATGACAAGGAAGGTTAAGTTGACACAAGGTATCTGTAGGGGAACCTGCGGATGGATCACCTCCTAAATTTTTTACTGATGTAAAAAATTTTAATCAAGTCAAATCATCGAGAAGAAATTATGATATCATTAATAAAAATTGATGATATTGACTGTACTTACACAACATTTTAAAAGCTGCAAGCCCTAAAAAAATCAAGGGCCTGTAGTTCAGTGGTAGAATACTCCCTTTGCAAGGGAGGGGTCAGGGGTTCGAATCCCCTCGGGTCCATAAATTTATTCTACTGTCAATAAAATAAAATCATGTTCATCAATTAGATGAAAGAAAACATATGAAGTCGGTAAAGTTGCTTTATCGGTGGAGTTTGATGTTAAAAACAGATGAGACACTGTAGTAAGAAATCGTTATTACTATCAGTTATCTCTTTCTTCATTTCAGTCATTTTCTGACGAAGATGATTGAATGAATTTTGGGATAACAGATAATTATAATAACGATTTAGTCCGGAAGGCATTAGGCGTAAATCTTTCGACATGAGAGATTATTTTTAATGCTACTAGAAGGATGGCTTGGTTTAGGTTGCGATGAAGGACGTGGCAAGCTGCGAAAAGCCTGGGGGAGTTGCATGCAAACATTGATCTCAGGATCTCCGAATCTGAAACAGTGTGCATGAAGAATGCATAATTCTTTGAGAATGCATACGCCGGGAATTGAAACATCTTAGTACCGGTAGGAAAAGAAAATAATAATGATTGCCCGAGTAACAGCGAGCGAAAGGGCAACAAGGCAAACCGAATCTGTCCATGAAAGTGGATGGAGATGTGGAGCGACAAGTGCACATCTAAACTTTTGAAGTCGAAGTTTCCTGGAATGGAATATCATAGAGAGTGATAGTCTCGTAGACCGAGGAAGCATGGTGATTGCTTGTTTCAAGAGTAGCGCGCCCCGGTTAGGACGCGTGAACATGGCTCTACTAAGAGCTAACTTTAAATATGAACCTAAGTCCGATAGAGAAATAGTACCGTGAGGGAAAGCTGAAAAGCACCTCTAGCGAGGAGTGCAAAGACCTGAAATCTAGTAGCTATGGTTAGTTACTGCCCTTTGGGGTTGTAACGTACGTTTTGGAAAACGGGCCAGGGAGTTAATGTAAGTGGCGAGGTTAAATTGCTATGCAATGGAACCGTAGCGAAAGCGAGTCCGCGCATCGCAAGAAAGGCGGAGCATCTTAACTGGTGTTAGTCACTTATGTCAGACCTGAAACCAGGCGATCTATTCTTGACCAGGATGAAGCTTCTCCAACGAGGAGTGGAGGTCCGAGCAAGTGCTATGGGCAAGTGCTTTGATGAGTTATGAATAGGGGTGAAAAGCCAATCTAGCCTGGCGATGGCTGGTTCCTGCTGAGATATACTTACGTATAGCCTTTTGTTAGCTGGCTAATAGGGTAGAGCGACGGATTAGAGATGCAGGTAGCTTTTGTTATCGGTCTCCTTTCCAACTCCGAATATATTAGCAGCGCAGCAAAAGAGTCAGGTGTGCGGCGTAAGGTTGTACACCAAGACCGGAACAACGGAGACTAGAGTTAAGGTCCCTAAATGTTCACTAAGTGCATCGAAAGGAGTCTTGATTCTGAGACAGTGGGGAGGTAGGCTCAGAGGCAGCCACCCTTTAAAGAAAGCGTAACAGCTCACCCATCGAGAATCGGGGCACTGAAAATTGACGGGGCTAAGTGAGCTACCGATACTTTAGTGTTTATCGCAAGATAAACAGGTAAGCAGGCGTGCTGTTTGGGCAGAAGTATCTTCGTAAGAAGGTGTGGACCGAACAGTATTGAGAATCCTGGCATTAGTAGGATCTGACTTGTGTGAGAATCACAAGGGTCGTAAGAGTTAGGGTTCCTCGACAATATCGATTAATCGAGGGTTAGTCGATCCTAACCGTGCCCTTAACTGAGGCATGGGAAATGGACAACAGGTTAATATTCCTGTACTGTTCAATGTCGTTAAAACTTTCAAGGACGTTTTGGGATAAGCAGAGTGTATCCGCAAGGACATTTTCTGCAAGAAGATCGTGGAGTATCGTTATGATGAGAAATGATTGAATTGCAGAATCGAAAGTCTGTTGATTCCTGGAGCCCGTGAAAACTCGAAAGTGTAGATATTGAGCAATCGTACCTAGAACTTGCACTGGTACTCTAGCTGAGAAGGCTAAGACCTGCAAGCTTAAAGCTGATAAGGGAATTCGGCATATTAGTCTTGTATCTTCGGTATAAGAGATGCCTATATTTGTGTTCTTTTTCGAAAGAATGGGATGCAAAAGTAGGTTGCAATAACAAGGACTGCCCGACTGTTTATCAAAAACGCATCCAATTGCTAGGCCGAAAGGCTTCGTACAATTGGCGAGACCTGCCCAGTCGTGGTGTTTCAAACTCCTGTTCAAGGGAGCTAAGACCCATGAAACGGCGGGCCTAACTGTGAGGCTCTTAAGGTAGATTACACTGCTTTACATTTTATTTAAAATAAAATGCTCTAAGCCAAACATTAGGAGATGATAAACAAAAGGAAATAAACCAAACAGAAAATAGAGAAAATCTGGCTATATGCGGGAACGTCTGAGTATCTTTCAGTACTCTCACAAGTATGAAGAGTAAAAATCTGAAAGTGCAGACAATCCGCAGGAAAGATTTCTTTTTTATAAAAAGAAAAATCCTCAGAGACTGTACGCTAGACATAATAAAATCAAGGAAAGATGATAAGAAAAACTTGGTTTTCTTATGAAGATATAGTCCGAACTGAATAGCGATATTCAGAAGTTATCAAAAATGATAACTCAGGAAGAAATTCTTGTAACATAATTGAGCGTAATACCTTGTCATTTGAATAGTGACTTGCATGAATGGTTTAACGAGGTAGTCACTGTCCCTATCGGCGAACTTCCGAATCCTCCATCCTGGTGCAAGGGCCAGGGACGCCTAGTGGGAAGCGGAGACCTTGTGGACCTTTACTGCAACTTGTCGTTGTGTTTTATAACGAAATACATAGAGTAGCTAGGAGAGATGATGCGTAGCTTAGGCAAAGCTGATCGTAAGTGTAACACTAGTTATTTTTTTGTAAGATGCTAACCCGAAAGGGGACAGCGGCTGGCGGGCAGTTTGGCTGGGGTGGCACCCTTCTGAAAAGATATCAGAAGGGCTCAATGGTGAGCTCAATGTAGTTGGAAACTACACCAAGAGCGCAGGAGTAAAAGCTTACCTGACTGTGTTTTGCAAAAAGAGAAACGCAGACGTGAAAGCGGGATCCAGCGAACCCATAAGCTTCTTTAGTGGAAGCTATGGATGACAGAAAAGGTACCCCAAGGATAACAGGCTTGTCGCGCCCGATAGTCCATATTGACGGCGCGGCTTGGTACATCGCCGTCGGCTCTTCCTATCCTGGCTGTGCATAAGCAGCCAAGGGTGCCGGGGTTCACGCATTAAAAGGGATCGTTAGCTGGGTTAAGAACGTCAACATAGGCGTTGCATATTCGAGAGGATATGAACAATAAAATCGGCTCATATCGGTGAAGCCTTAACTTTTTAAACTGTAAAGTTATGGTAATACCGAGGGAAGGTGAGATTTATGGATTCAACAGTTCTTGCGTATATCGCTGGATTTCTTGATGGAGATGGCAGCATATTCTTCCAAATAGTTCCAAGAAAAGATTACAAGCAGAAATTTCAGATAAGAAGCAGCATAGCTTTTTATCAGAAAACAGAATTTGCTGAAATCTTGGAATGGTTAAAGGAAATATTTGGAGCAGGATATATTCGTCATCGAAAAACAGGAATAAGCGATTACACTATTGTTGATTCAAAAGAAGTGAAGAAAATTCTTTCACTTCTGCAGCCGTATGTTAAGCTAAAGAAAAAGCAAGTTGAACTTGGATTAGAGATATTTAACAAGTTAGAGAATAAAAAATCAAATAAAGATTTTTTAGATATCTGTAAGTTAGTAGACAAATTCAAGCAACTTAACTATTCTAAGAAAAGAACAATAACATATGATACTGTAACTAAATCTTTACCCCTGTAGAGACTGAGACTTTATGTCGAGAGTTCTGTTTTTATTAAAATTATTAAAAGCAGAGCTAATACGCCGATCTCCTTTCTCGCAAGGAAAGGATGATGGTATAGTCCACACAACGCAAATACATAAGCGTTGAGTAATGTGCGCGAGACAGTTTGTTTGATATCTACTAGGCGTGTTGTTGTCTGCGTGGAAGAAACAAGTAGTACGAGAGGAACCTTGTTTCGAAGCCTCTGGTTTAGCGGTTGTCCTTATAGGGCAGGCCGCGCAGCTACGCTTTGACTGATAAAAGCTGAAAGCATCTAAGCTTGAAGCAGTCCGCAAAAATAGACAACTGAGGCCGTCAAAAAAGATGACGTTGATAGAGATGAGGTGTAAGTGCTAAGGCAACGAGGCATTCAGCCAGCATCTACTAAAAGCCTCAATTACACATCTTGCTTTCCGGAAAAAATCTTACTATAGTGTCTCATCATTGACTTCTAAAAAATGAACTACATAAAACAAGTTAACAATTATTATACAACAAGCACTTGGTTATATTGCATTTTCTGCTACAATAATAAATCACTTGGCATGCACTATGGTTTCTGGAATAAAAATACAAAAAATAGACATCAAGCAATTCTTAATGAAAATCAATTCATTATAGACATAGCAAAAATTAAACCAAATCATCTTGTTCTTGATGCAGGCTGTGGCGTCGGTGGAACTGCTATTTATATTGCAAAAAAGACAAAAGCAAAGGTCATAGGCATAAATATAAATCAAAAAGAAATTAAATTGGCCACAAAAAATGCAATTAAATTTAGTATAAAGGATAAAACAGAATTTTTTGTTCAGGATTATTCAAAAACCAATTTCCCAGATAATACATTTGATATTATATATGGAATTGAAAGTATTTGTTATGCTTATCCTAAAACAAAATTCTTGAAAGAGGCTTATAGAATATTAAAACCCGGCGGCAAGCTTATTATATTAGATGGCTACATAAAAAAAGAACCAAAAACAAAGGAAGAAAAGAAAATAGTCGAAGATTTCAATAAAGCCTTTGTTTTGCAAGAGTTAATAACGCCACAAAAAATGAGTCAATATATAAAAAATTCTGGGTTTGTTAAGATTAAATCTATTTCAAAATTTAAGGAAATTAAACCAACAGTTATTCATTTTGGTCATCTCGGTAGAACTCTTTGGCCGATAACTAAAATTATGTCTTTATTCCCAAACCAAGATATCAAAGCCCTTCATAGAAACAATATAGCAGTGATGGGAGCATATTATGGTACAAGATTAGGTTTAGCTGATTACTGCGTTCATTTTGCTCAGAAACCAAAACAATAAAAGCGACCGAGCTTCTTCCTTCTCTTTTTCATTCAACCTTGCCATATCTTTTTGCAATATTGCTAATCGTTCTCATTGTATTCTTCTCTTCTACTGATTCAGAGTCATAAGAACATGAGCCTTGAGAATAAAAACTGCATACGCGAGAGACAAGACCTCGGAGTAAAGGAACAGAAGTTTCTATATGGCATTTTTTTTCGCCGGTTTTATCGCAATATGGACAAATAAGTCCGCGATGTGTCAAATTTGTTATGAAAGGTGTTTGTGTCTCAATCATTATAGTTATATCATGTTCGCTAACCTTAACCGGCTTGTCGTCTTCTTCTAAACTCATATCCTTGCCTTCTTTTCTTTCCTTATTCACAGCCCATTGTCTTTTATATTTTATTGTGATGAAAAGATTACAATAATCTTTATAAACAAAATCTCGCTTGAGTTCTCGGCTAAAGGAAAATGGGCAAAGATAATGTCAATCATTATTTAAGCATTCTAGGAATTCCGAACATTGTAGTCGATGAAGTCAAAAAAAGATTTGAAATAGAAAAAAAGAGAGAAAAAGAGGAAATGGAGGCGAAGTTTAGAAACAGGCTCGAGGACTATCTAAGCATGGCATTGGACCATCATGAAGCATATTCTGAAAAAATTATTGGGGGGTATTTTGAAAGCCAAAGAGAGAATATCAATGTTTTCTTAGAGGTGCCAGAGCATGAAGAAGACAAACCTGATTATATTAAGGTTCCTTATGATTTCAAGAGATACTTAATAGGGTGGTTTAAGAAATATATAGATGAAAATGAAGATGTGATAGTATCTGAAATAAATTCGCATTTCATATGTGATAAAGGCGAACGTTATAGCGAGCTAATTAAAGAATCTATACAAAAAACCTTGCATGAAGACAAGAAGCATAAGCTCTGGCAATGGATAAGGGGTTTTGACTGCGGTTTTGAAAAATTCATTGATAAAGAAATAATGAAATATCAAGAACAAAGACCCTTAGTTGAGATATTGCGAGAATTTAGAAAAGACCCAGAATATTTAGTTTTGGAAAGGGTTCAAAAAGAATTAGATAGAAGGTTAAAGAATGATGGGTTGGAAGAGCTTGCATATGCAGTAAAAGAAGAGATATTTAATGTTATGGATAGTGCTGAAAGAGAAGATGAGCTCGATTTTCATTATTTGGATAAATTAAAAAGCGTGGTTGAAGAGTTCGGATTAAGGATGGTTTATAGCAGTACAGAGTTGGATTGGCTTAAATCAAATATAAGTTATGAAACAATCAGTCTCTTGGAAGAAAAGTTGGGAGAAACACCTATGCCTGAAATGGAGCAAACTGCGCTGACTTTTCCAGAAACCACGGTTGCGGAAACGTCTGCTTTAGCATCTACAGCAAACCATTTAGACGAACATTTTTAGCCCAGAAATCTATTTTTTAATACAATAATCTTTATAACGCCAAATTTCATATAAAATTTGCTAAGGGAAAATGGGAGAACTAGAAGACAAATTTCATGGAGTATTGGATGCTGTAAGAAAAGCCAACGTTGGATGGTTCCAGATATCACCTAAAGAAGAGGAAGTTGAAATAAAACTAAAAGATGGTAATATACTAACTTTTCCTATACAAGATTATCAAAAAGTATCTGTAGTAGACATGTTTTGCAAGAAATGCGAAACAAAGATTCCCATAGGCATTGCGGAGGAAGTAGAATATCTTCTTTTTAATAGAACATGTAGACAATGTTTCACTGAAGAACTTAGAAAAAATACAGACGTGCCTTTTGTTATGAGAAGAGAATATTCAAAAGTCGAATTTCAATGGCATGATTTAGTAAGAGAAGCTCCGGATGCTTACGGAGACAAGTTTGGTGTTGGCGATGAAGTTAAAGTAAATGGCATAAAAGCAAAAGTTGTCAGATTACACAAATATAAGGAGGATATTATAGAACAAGAAGCTTTTTTAGCACAAGTTACGCCTATGTATGCGGGCAAATGTCATGTTTTAAATATTCCTACTGAATATTTAAAAGCCCTGACAAATGAACATGTTGAAATACCAAGAGGAGATTATAAAGAATTAATAGATGTTCCTAGCCGTTTTGATCCAAAAACCGTTAAGGATAAATCTGTAAGAAAGGTTTTTGAAAATGACGTTGCGAGAGCAATCTGGATGGTGTACAGGCTGCACCACCTTGTGACAGATAACCATTTGGATGCGCTCAATAGATTCTCTTTATCTTTTGCAGAAAGAGTTAAGAAAGGACAAATAAAACCAAAATACATGTTCTATGAATTTAAAAATAGATTTAGAAAAGATGCCTGGTTC
>Ga0315268_10006665_pt1 | contig 12263 bp, 10 predicted proteins | sample C1_top_MG_FD_204535 | JGI IMG/M metagenome (GOLD analysis project Ga0315268, IMG submission 204535) | Sediment microbial communities from Yellowstone Lake, YNP, Wyoming, USA - C1_top | ecosystem: Environmental > Aquatic > Freshwater > Lake > Sediment | place: USA: Wyoming | collected 2017-08-01 | reverse complement strand
AAGGCGATGTCCGTTTCGAGCGACTCGCCCGGCTGAAGCATCCGCGCCCGGCCCGCCGCCCGGGCCTCCTCGAGCTGCATCGGGTGGCCGGTCCACGGCTCGAGCGCCACGTGGTGGTGCCCGCGCCAGCCGCCGTAGACCTGCCAGAGCCAGGCGTGCGGGAAGACCACACGGTCGAAGACGATCGCGACCCCGCGGCGGGTCGACGTGTCGGTCAGGGCAAGCCACCCCTCCGGCAGGTCGGTTGCCCAGTGGCCGCCAAAGACCGCGTCGGAAGCGGGCCGTACTCGCCGAACGTCGCGCCAGCCGGTCGGGGCCACGGGGTCCGGCTGGTTCGGCCAGGTGTAGGCGCTCCCGGCCTCGCCCATCGTTGGGCCGGACGATACGCCGACCAGCATCTCCCGCCCTGGATGGTCGATCCGGTGCGCCGGCGTGACCGCGAATGCGGGATGGATCCCCCACAGGAAGGGCAGCGGGCGCACGTCCAGGTTTGTGAGCCGGTAGTGGGCGCGCAGGAAGGGCTCATCCCCGCGGAGCTCCATGGTCCGCTCGAACCGCGCCGGTGCCATCGTGGCAAGGCCCGTGGCCAGGATCCAGGCCCGTTCCTGCGCGGAACCACTCTGGGTCGTCCAGGGGACGGACCAGAGCTCGCCCATGTAGGGCAGCTGCTCACCATGGAGATCGGCCCGGTCGCCCGTCGGGAAGACCTCGTCCCAGCCGCCGGACCACCAGTCGTCGAAATGCGCCCCGTACGGCGCGCGACGCGGCGACGTCCGGGGGTTGGACCAGAGGAGGTTGCGGTCGGCGACCTTGTCGACCAGCTCCAGCACGTGCCCGCCCAGCTCGGGCAGCAGCGTGACGCGCAGCGCGGCGTTCTCAAGGACCAGGGCGGGGATGCCGTTGAGGCTCCAACCCTCCCCGACGCGGGCACTCACGCGAGGATCACCTCGACGCCCGCGGCGCGGATGCGCTCGAGGTGCTCCGCCAAGGCGCCGGTGTCGGTGACGAGCGCATCCACAGCATGGATCGGGACGATCGGCGTGAAGCCGGACTGCCCCAGCTTGGAGGAGTCCGCCACGACGACGACCCGTCGCGCCCGGGCGGCCATCATCGCCCCCACCTCCGCGACGAGCACGTGGGGGGTTGTCAACCCCTCCTCGATCGTGAGCCCCTCGCAGCCCAGGAAGACGACGTCGGCCGACAGCTCGCGCAGGCCGGCTACGGTCTGCGGCCCGACGACCGCCCGGTAGTCGGGCAGGTAGAGGCCGCCCAGGCAGATGAGGTGCGGCGATTCCCAGGCGCCGATCTCCTCGATCACGGGCAGCGAGGGCGTCACAACGGTGATCGCATTGGAGCGGCGGAGCGGGCCGGGAACGTTGGCCGCGATCGCCGCGACGGTCGTCCCGGAATCGAGGAAGACGACGTCGCCGACGGAGATCATCGCAGCGGCGGCCGCCCCGATGCGCGCCTTCTCCTCGCGGCGCTCGCGCGCCTTCTCCGCGTAGATGCCGAGGTGGCGCGACGCCGCACCGCCCACGGCCCCGCCGTGCACGCGGCGGAGGCGACCCTCGCCCTCGAGGATCACCAGGTCGCGGCGGATCGACGCATCGGTGACGAGGAACCGACGCGCGAGGTCGGCAACGGAGACGCGCTCCTGCTCAGCCACGAGGCGGGCGATCTGGGCCCGGCGATCCCGCGCTCCGCCCGCGATCGGGCCGCGGAGCGGCACGTCGCCTCCCGGCGTGGGCGAGGTGACGGCGGGGGCGCCCCGCGCGGCGGCTCCCGTGGTCGGCGCTCCGGCGCGCCCGCTCACTTGTTCACACCCATCGTCAGGCCCGCGATCAGGTTCCGCTGGAAGATCAGGTAGACGATGATCGCCGGCAGCGCGGACAGGATCGACCCGGCCATGAGCTCGGGCACGTTCACGGTCCGGCCCGTCTGCAGGACCGCCAGGCCAACCGTGATCGTCCGGACGTCGGGCCGCAGGAAGAGCAGCCCGACCAGGAGGTCGTCCCAGATCTGGATGGCCTGGAGCACGGCGACGGTCGTGATCGCCGGCACGGACAGCGGCAGCATCACCTTCCGGAAGATCTGCCAGTAGGAGGCTCCGTCCATCACGGAGGCCTCGAGCAGCTCGGACGGGATGCCCCGGTAGTAGGTCGTCATGAGGTAGGTGGCGAACGGCGCGCCGAGGGCGGCATACACCAGCGCCGCGCCCTGGTACGTCCCGTAGAGGTGGAACACCCGGGACACGTTCACGAACTCGGGGATGATGATCGACTGCATCGGGATCATCATCCCGGCCAGGATCGCGAGGAACACCCCGCCCGATCCGCGGAACCCGAGCTTGGCGAACGCGAAGCCGCCCATGGTGGACACGACGACGATCAGCGCCACCGAGAGGACGGTCACGATCGAGGAGCTGACCAGCTCCTGGCCCACGGGCAGGTCCTTGAACAGGCCCGTCCAGCTGTCCATCGAGAACCCGTTCCCGGAGATGTACTGGTCGTACGACTTGAAGGCCGTCAGGACCATGAACACGAACGGGAACAGCATGATCACGGCGACGAGGCACAGGATCAGGAACATCAGCGCTCGGCTGATCGTGCGACGGGGGTTGCGCATCACGCCGCCTAGTCCAGCGCGCTGCGGAAGATCCGCAGCTGGAGCAGGCTGATCACGAACACGATCGCGAACAGCACGATGCCGACGGTCGCGGCGTAGCCGAACACGGCGACCTGGAACCCCTGCTGGTAGACGTAGAACTCGAGGGTGGTCGACCCGTAGCCGGGCCCACCGCCAGTCATCACGAAGATCAGGCTGAACAGCGCCGTGAACGCCGTGATCAGCGTCAGGATGAACGCGAACTGGATGAACCGCATCAGCATCGGGATCGTGATCTTCACGAACGTCGTGAAGGCCGATGCCCCGTCCACGCGGGCGGCCTCGTAGACCTCCCGGTCGAGGGTCGCCATCCCGGTGATGAAGATGATCGTGTTGGTGCCGAACACGGACCAGATGAACGTGATCGCGACCGCGATCATCGCCGTCAGCTCGGCCGACAGCATGTCGGTGTGGATGAAGCCGAGTCCCAGCGCGTCAAGGGTGTGGTTCAGCATGCCTTCGGCGGCGAACACCCGCAACGCCACCATGCCGATCACGACCCACGAGATCGCCGTCGGCAGGAAGTAGGCGGACCGAAAGAAGCGCCAGCCGATGACGTGCTCGTTGAGCAGGTACGCGACCAGCAGCGGGATGAGGATCGCGAACGGCACGGACGCCAGCAGGATCAGGTTGTTCTCCATGATCCGCCAGAAGGTCGGGTCGGCGAACAGCCGCTGGTAGTTGGCCGGGCCGATCCAGCTTGCCGTGATGCCGTCCCAGCGCGTGAAGCTGAAGTAGGCCGCCTGCACGATCGGTGCGGCCAGGAACACCAGTTCCAGCACAATCACCGGGGCAGCGAACAGGATGCCCGCCCGCCGCTGCGACGCCTGCAGCCGGTTCCGGGCGCCACGCGACCCCCGTCGTCCGGCATCGGTGACGCCGGCGGCGGGGGTCGCGATCGTGGTCATCGAGGGGGTCTGGGTCGCGGCCGCGAGCGACGGGATCGCCTCTGGCCGCGGAGGCTCAGCCGCCCGCCGGGGCGGTGTAGGTGCTGCCGCGCCGGTCGGCCGGCAGCGCGTTCAGGGCATCGGACATGGCCTTCGCCGCGTCGGCCGGCGTCGTGGTTCCGTTCATCACGGCGTCGAGCAGCTTGGTCGCGACGTTCTGGACCTCGGGCTGGATGACGTTGTCGATCATCGGGTAGCGCGTGTACCCCTGGTTGGCGGCGAAGTCCAGCATGGCGTTGGCCAGCGGGTTCGTCGCCGGAGTCCCGGCGACCACGGGGATCAGGCCGCCGCTCGCGATGATCTGCTGCGCGGCCGGCGTCGCCATCCAGGCGAGGAACGCGGCAGCGTCAGCCTTGTGCGCCGAGTAGTTGGTGACGCCAAAGCCGTCACCGGGGAATTCGACCACGCCCTTGACTGCGGTGTCGTTGAACGGCGGCACGAACACGCCGACATCCGAGCCCATCTTCGTGGAGAACTCCTGGAAGTCCCAGGAGCCCTCGAGCGTCATGGCGGCCTTGCCGGTCTCGAACTGGTTGACGGAGTCGGTGTTGGTGAGGACGTCCTTGTTCGTGTAGCCCTGGCTGTGCAGCGTGGCCCACGTCGTCAGCGCGGTGACGATCCTCGGGTCCGTCCACGGGATGGCGCCGCTGTAGAGCCCCTTCCAGTCCGACACCGACAGGAACATCATCAGGTAGCTGAGGTCGTAGTACGGGTAGAAGGCCGCGTTCAGGGCCTGCCCACCCGTGCCGTAGGTCAAGGGCAGGATGCCCGCCGCCTTGAGCTTGGCGCAGGCCGCCATGAACTCGGTCCAGTTCGTCGGGAACGTGGCGATCCCGGCCTGCGCAAACAGCTTCTTGTTGTAGAAGCCGTTGTAGTGCTGCATGTCGAGTGGCACGCAGATCGCGCCCTGGTCCACGGACAGGCCCTTCGAGCACCAGTCGATCCCGTTGAAGGACTTGAGCGTGCTGGCCGGGATGTACGAGTTGAGCGGCTCGAGATAGGTCTGGCTCTGGAGGGCGAACAGGCCGGTCCACATCGTCATGATGTCCGGCCCGGAGCCGGCGACCGCGGCCGCCGTCAGCAGCGCGAAGTAGTTGTCGGCAGGCTGGCTGACGATGTTGATCGTGACGTTCGGGTTGGCCGCCATGTAGGCCTTCACGAGGGCGGCGGTCACCGTGGCGTTCGCCTCGGTGCCGTAGTTGTGCCAGAGCGTCAACGTGACGGGCGCCGCGGGCGAAGGCGAGGCAGCAGTGGATGGGGCCGTCGAGGCCGCAGCCGAGGCGGCGGCGGAGGCCGCCGCACTGGCGGCCGGGGCGGTCGTGGCGCCGCTGCTGCACGCAGCCACGGCCACGATCGCCGCCGCGGAGAACACCGCGGCGAGCTTCCGGTGAACCATTGGTTCCCTCCTCAGGCGGCCGGGTCGTGCGATCAGCTCGACCGATCCCGGCCAATGCGTACCAACGCCGGCATCTCGACTGACACGGCGGTCGATTGGAGCCGTGACGCGCTGAGGCCGTTATATCCCCGCGCGAAACGAACGTCAATCCGAACATTGGAGTTGTCTTCCCGAACGGGACCTGTGATCTCCGGGACGCCGACGCGAGCATCGAATGTACATCATCCGCGCATCAATACAAACACGTTCAGTTGACGAACGCCGCTCGCGTGATAGATTCCCGACGGCAGGTCCGCGTTCGCGGATCGCCGCGTGCGGCGCCGGAGCGCCCCGCGCCCGTGTTTCGTCCGAGGAGGGTTCAAGCGTGTCGACGGGCGAGTCGATCAGGCTCCAGCGGCTCTTCGACGGCGGGCAGAACGTCGTCGTGGTCGCAATCGACCACGGCCTGTACAACGGGCCGCGGCCCGGGTTCGAAGACCTCGGACCCATCGTGGACCGTCTGCGCGGCGCCGACGCGATTCTCCTCAGCCCGGGGATGGTCCCCCATGTCCGGTCGGTCTTCGAGCACCGCGGGGCCCCGGCGCTCATGCTCCGTCTCAACTGGGGCACCCAGTACGCCACCCAGTGGGGCTACCACGAGAGCCGCAGCGTGCCGATGATCTCGGCGGCCCAGGCGGTGGCCCTCGGGGCGGACATCGTCCTGGTGGGGATGTCCATCAAGACAGGCTCGGAGCTGGTCGACGCGGAGAACGTCGCCCAGGTGGCCCGGTGCGTGGCGGAGAAGCGCGAGGTTGGCGTCCCGATCGTGGGCGAGGTCTATCCTGCCGGCCACGAGGACGTGGCCCCGGAGGAACGCCACGAGCAGATCTCGATCGGCTGCCGGATTGCCGCGGAGCTGGGGGCCGACCTGGTCAAGACCTTCCACACCGGTGCGCGCTTCGCAGAGATCGTCCGCTCCACGCCCGTGCCCATCCTGGCGCTCGGCTCAAAGAAGCTTCCCCGCGAAGTCGACGCGCTGGAGCTCGCGGCGACCGCCATCCGCGACGGCGCCCGCGGCGTGGTGTTCGGCCGCAACGTCATCGGGGCGCGCAGCCCGGAGCGTTTCCTGGAGGCGCTCCAGGAAGTGGTCAAGAACGGCGCGGAGCCTGCCTCGGCTGCCGCGAAGCACGGGCTGGACTGAGCTTCGCGCGCGGAACCCGCGATGTCGCTTCTCATCGGCCTTGACATCGGGACGACGTCCGTCAAGGCCGGCGTCTTCGAGCCGTCGGGGCGCCAGCTGGCAGCCGTCGGACAGGAGTACCGGATCGACCATCCGGCCCCCGATCGGGCGGAGATCGACGCGGAGACGTACTGGGCCTCGACCGTCGCCGCAGTGCGGCGCGCGATCGCCGTCGCCGGGGTCGACCCGGGTCGGGTCGCGGCGATCGGCGTCTCCAGCCAGGGCGAGACCGTCGTCCCGGTGGATGCGAACGGCCGGGCGTTGGGTCCCGCCCTCGTCTGGCTGGACAACCGGGCCGTGGCCGAGGCCCGCGAGCTGGCCGAGCAATTCGGCGATGCCGACGTGTACGACCGGACCGGCATCCCATCGGTCACCCCGACCTGGACCGCCTGCAAGCTGCTCTGGTGGCGTCGGCACGAACCCGGGTTGTTCGCGGCGGCCCGGCGCTTCCTGCTCGTCGAGGACTTCGTCATCCACCGGCTTTCGGGGCGCTTCGTCACAGAGGGCGGCGTGCAGTCCACGTCGCTGCTGTACGACATCCGCAGCGACCGTTGGTGGGACGCCATGCTTGCGGCGGTGGGAATCGGACCCGAGCGGCTGCCCGAGCTGGTCCGGCCCGGGGCGGTGGTGGGCACCCTGTCGAGCGAGGCGGCCCGTGCTCTGGGTCTGCCACCCGGCGTCCGGGTGGTCGCCGGAGGCATGGACCAGGGCGCCGGGGCAGTGGGCGTCGGGAACGTCGGGAGCGGCGTGGTCTCGGAGAGCACTGGCGGAGCCCTGACGCTCCAGGCATCCGTCGCTCACCACGGCGGCGACCCGACCCGCCAGACGCCCGTCTACGTCCACTCCGCCCCGGATCGCTACCTCTACTGCCCGGTCTGCCCGACCGGCGGGATGGCGCTGACCTGGTTCCGCGACCAGTTCGGCGCCAACGAGGTCGCCCAGGCGGTGGGTCAAGAGCGCAGCGCCTACGACCTGCTGACGGCGCTCGCGGCAGGGGTCCCGCCCGGTGCGGACGGCCTGACCATGCTCCCCCACCTCATGGGGGCGTTCAGCCCGGAGTACGAGCCGAAGGCACGAGGCGCCTTCTACGGGTTCACGCTGCACCACGGCAAGCCGCATTTCGTGCGGGCCGTGCTGGAGGCCGTCGCGTTCATGCTCCGCCGGAACCTGGAGCTGCTGGCCGGGGCCGGTGCGCCGGCCACGCAGATCCGTTCCCACGGCGGCGGTTCGCGCAGCGCCCTGTGGAACCAGATCAAGGCCGATGCGTGCGCGCTTCCGGTGATCACGCTCGAGGGCGACGACGCGGCGGTCCGCGGTGATGCGATGATCGCAGGCGTGGCGGCAGGCATCTTCACGGACCTGTCGGCCGCGTGCGCGGCGATGGTGACGGTCAAGGACCGCTACGAACCGGATCCGACGACGCGGACAGCCTACGAGGACGCATACGGCCGCTACGTTCGGCTGTTCGACGCGCTCCGGCCGCTCTTCGCGACGGCCGGGCGGTAACGCTGACAACCAGCTCATTGGGACCAACGCAGTCGTTCGCAGGAGGCAGACCGTGGCGGTGAAGGCAAAGATCGGCGTCCTCGTGATGGCACTCCTGGAGGACGACTACAACAAGACCGCGCACATGCGGCCCGCCGCCACCGCGGCTGCCCGGGAGATCGCCGACGCGCTGGCCGCCTACGGCGACGTGGTCCACGCGGGCCTGGTGGAGGAAGAGGAGCAGGCCGCGGCCGCTGCCCGCCTCTTCAACGCGGAGGACGTCGACATCATCGTCGCCCTCGAGCTCGCCTACACCAAGGGGCTCGTTCCGGCACGCTGCCTGCTGGAGACCAGCGCCCCCGTCCTGGTCTGGAACACCCAGAAGATCCCGCGGCTCGGCGAGGAGGACGGCTTCGACGTCGTCATGCTCAACAGCGGCATGGCCGGCATGCCCGAGCTCACGGCCGTCCTCGTCCGGACGAAGCGCGAATTCGCGCTCGTGACGTCGCGCTTCGACGATCCCGACGGGCGGCGGCGAATCCGCGAGGTCATCCAGGCAGCCGCCGTCCGGCGGCGGCTGCGGGATGCCCGGGTTGCCCTGGTCGGCCACCCGTTCGAGGGCATGACCGACCTCATGTTCGACGGACTCTCACTCCGCGGGCAGATCGGCCCCGTGGTCTGGCCGCTCGAGCCGGAGAAGATCGCCGTTCGCGTCGGCCAGATCTCGCAGGCGGACGTGGACGCCACGATCGCCGCGGAGCGTGCCCGGTACACCGTCGAGATGGAGCCCGCCCTCTTCGAGCGCTCGGTTCGCCTGGCCCTGGCGCTCGAATCGGTCGCGAGGGAACACCGCTTCGACGCGTTCACCGCGTTCGACCAGGTCTGGCTGAGCGATCCCCGGGTGGGGATCATCCCGTCCTACGGAACCGGCCGGCTCTGCGAGATCGGGATCCCCGCCTCGCCCGAGGGGGATGTCAACACCGCCGTGGCCCAGCTGATCCTGCAGGAGCTCGCTGGCCAGGCCACCACCCTGGAGAACTACGTCATCGACTTCGAGAACGAGGCGGTGATGTTCTCCCACGATGGCCATGGCAACCCGGCCCTCGGCACGCCCGGTGGCGTCAAGGTGAAGCACTCGATCTATTACACGGGCGTCCACGGCTTCGGGGCCGGCTTCGAGTTCGCCTACCAGCCGGGACCGATCACCAACCTGGCGCTGGTCACGGTGGGCGACGGTCGCTGGCGGTTCGTCATCTCTGAGGGCCAGCTGCTGCCCTTCCCGCCGCGACCCATCTCCGCACCCCAGACGCTCTTCCGCCACGACACGCTCCCCATCGCCGACTGGTGCGATGGGTGGCTGCGTGCCGGGGCAACCCACCACATGGGCGCGGCGCAGGGGCGCTGGACAGCCCAGCTCCTCCACCTTGCCCGAATGCTCGGCATCGAGGCGGTCGTCGTTTGAGCACGGCTCGCGGGGTTCGTCTCCAGGCGCCGGTCTTCGAGATCGGGCTGAAGGGGTATGCCTACGGCGCCGAGGCCGTGCGCCTGGCCAGGGCGGCGGATCGCCTGAGCCAGGAGCTCGGCGTGAGCGTCATCTTCGACCCCCAGGCCGTGGACATCCCGGCCGTCGCCCGGGAGACGCAGCACCTGCTCGTGTTCGCCCAGCACATGGACCCGGTGGCCGTCGGCCGCGGCGCCGGGGCCGTGCTGCCCGAGGCAATCAGGGAGGCCGGGGCCGTCGGCACCATGCTCAACCACTCGGAGCGGAGGATGACGCTCGGGGACATCAACCGGGCAATCCGCCGCGCCCGCGAGGTTGGCCTCGCCACCATGGTCTGCGCCGACTCGCCGGAGGAAGCGGCAGCCATCGCCCAGCTCGGCCCCCACATCGTGCTGGCGGAGCCGCCCGAGCTCATCGCCACCAGTCGCTCGGCGGCCACGGAGATGCGGGGCTTCGTGGAGCGAACCGTCGAGATGGTCGGGCGGATCGACGCCGGGATCATCGTGATGTGCGGCGCCGGGGTCCAGACGCCGGACGACGTGGAGAAGATGATCGGCCTGGGCGTGGGAGGGACCGGGTCGTCGAGCGGGGTCCTGCTGGCCGCCGACCCGATCGGGCAGATGCAGGCAATGCTGGCGGCCATGAAGCAGGCCTGGGTGGACCTGCACGGCAGCCCGCCCGGTCTGCAGCAGAGCAGAGGAACGATGGGATGACCGTCCACCACGAAACCGTCGAGGTCCACAGCCACCTGCGGAAGCCGATGTTCCATGACGTCACGCAGGCGGCCGAAGAGGCGGTGTCGCATTCAGGGATTCGGATGGGCACGCTGACCGTCTATTCGAAGCACACGACCTGCAGCGTGATCATCCAGGAGGCGTCCCACGACCGGCTGTACGACGGGACCGAGTATCTCCTCCAGGACCTGCTGGACTGCCTGGAGGCGGTCGTGCCCACGTGCAGGCGCGAGGGGCAGTACCTGCATCCCGGCACGGCGCACATCCGGCATGCCGTGGAGAATCTCGGAGAAGAGGCCGTCTGGAGCCTGAACACGGACGCGCATATCCGGTCCAGCCTGATCGGTCGCTCGGAGACCATCCCCATCGTCGATGGGCGGATCGAGCTCGGCGAGTTCGGGCGGATCTACTTTGCCGACTTCGACGGGGTCCGGGAGCGCGATCGCAGCGTGCATCTCATGGTGATGGGCGAGTAGCCGGCGGCGGGTCGGCGGCTGCCGGCTACTTCAGGCTCGTGAGGTACTCGAGCAGGTCGTTCAGCTGCTGATCCGAGAGGCCGCTGTAGCTCGGCATCTTCTCGTCCTTCGGGGTGACGATCTGCTGCCGGATGTCCGCCGCCTCCCACCGGAAGCCCGCCTTCGACAGGTCCGGGCCGGTGTGGCCTCCCAGGCCGTGGATCTGGTGGCAGGAGGTGCACCCCGTCGTGTTGAACACCTCGAGACCGCTCAGCTGGGCCGGCGTCATCCCGGCAGTCGCGGGGATCTTCACTACGCCGGCCGGCGTGCCGGTCGCACCAAGATAGGTGAGCCCGACCACGCCGAAGACGACGGCCCCGGTGAGCGCCATCGCGAAGGGTCGGCGCAGCGGGTGCCGCGCGTTCCCCCGGTCGAGGAACGGCACGAGGATGAAGATCAGGGAAGCCACCGTGAACACCAGGAAGATGAGGAGCGGCTCCTGGTCTCCGGTGAAGTACCAGAGCAGCTGGAAGAGGTCGAGGAAGTACCACTCGGGCCGCGGAACGTAGTTCGTCGCGTTCGGGTCCGCGCGGGCCTCGAGAGGTGCGCCGGGGCCCAGGGCGAGCGCGAAGATGACGACGAGCAGGATGACGGCGACGATCCCGTCCTTGATGAGCGCATGCCAGAAAGGCTTGCCGGAGGTCTTCTCGGCTGCGTACTCGCGCTCATACGCCTCCCTGCGCGAGAGGCCCGGCTCCGGCGCCACGATCGGCTTCCGGCGCGGCGACGCCGCGATCCCCTGCCGGACCACCGCGAACAGGTGGATCCCGACGAGGATGAGCAGGGACGCCGGCAGCACCCAGACGTGGATGCCGTAGAACCGGGCCAGCGACGCCGCGCCGAGCTGCTCGCCGCCGCGCAGGAGCGCGAGGACGCTATCGCCGATGAACGGGGCGGCGCCGGCGATGTTCGTACCGACGACGGTCGCCCAGTAGGCCTTCTGGTCCCACGGCAGCAGGTAGCCAGTGAAAGCGAACCCGAGGACGATCAGGAAGAGGAGCGCCCCGATCACCCACGTGAGCTCGCGCGGGTACCGGTGGGCCCCCCAGATGAAGACGCGGAGCGTGTGGAGACCAATGAAGAGCACAAGCAGGCCCGCGGACCAGTGGTGGATCCCGCGGACGAGCGCGCCGAACGGCGTGCTGTCGATATACAGGACGCTCTGGTAGGCGTCACTCGGGGTCGGGGCGTACGACAGCGTGAGGGCGATCCCCGTCACGATCTGGACGACCAGGAGGAAGAGCGTCGCGCTGCCGAGCGTCTGGAACCAGCCGATGTTGCCGGGGACCTTCCGATCGACGAAGGACGCGAAGAGCGGAGAGAGCTGGAGTCGCTCGTCGAACCAGCGGCCGATGCGTCCCATGGCTCAGGCCTCCGCCTCGAGCGCGCCGATCACGACGTCACCGCCGTCGATGCGGACCTCATACCGGAACATCGGGTGGGGCGGCGGGCCCGACGTGACGTCGCCGTTGGTGTCGAACGAGCCACCGTGGCACGGGCAGACGAACGCGTTCGAGCCCGGCGTGGCGGTCAGCGGGCACCCCAGGTGCGTGCAGTGGGGATCGAAGACGACGGCATCCGTGTCGCTCTTGCGGACGACGTAGACACCGATCGGGGCGTCCGCGCGCACCCAGCCGTCAACGACTGGCCGGTCGACGATGACGTATTTCGGGACGCCCACCTCGAAGTCGAGGAGGCTGCCAACTGGCGTCCAGGCGTCCGAGAGCAGGGTCGGTGGGACCGAGGTTTCGATGAGCTCCGCGGGTGCGTCCTCTTTCCACTGCCAGCCCTGTGCCGAGCCG
>Ga0315268_10006664_pt1 | contig 12266 bp, 8 predicted proteins | sample C1_top_MG_FD_204535 | JGI IMG/M metagenome (GOLD analysis project Ga0315268, IMG submission 204535) | Sediment microbial communities from Yellowstone Lake, YNP, Wyoming, USA - C1_top | ecosystem: Environmental > Aquatic > Freshwater > Lake > Sediment | place: USA: Wyoming | collected 2017-08-01 | reverse complement strand
ATTAATTGCAGTGATAATTGTCTTATGTGGATGTTATGTTGTGCCTGTTGAAACGCCACCGAAGGCTGAATGGGTTCCCATAACTATAAGGGCAACAGGTAGCGGAGCACCGCCACCGAGTGCAATAAATCCGGCACAGGCGAGGCTTATGACAGAAAGGGCAGCCAAACTAGATGCCTACAGAAACCTGCTTGAGCAGGCTTACGGCGTTCAGATAACAAGTAATTCTACAGTGAGGGATTTTGTACTTCAGAGTGATACAATAAGAGCACGGGTCGAGGCATTCATTAAGGGTGCAACAGTTGTTGATACAAGACATCTCTCCGATGGAAGTGTAGAGGTAGATATGGAAATGACGCTCGGGTATGAGTTCAGGGAACTGTTTCCTCAATAAATCCGAAAGTTGCATAGGTGGGAGGCAGACATGCTGAAAAACCCTTGCAATTCGACATGATTTAATTAGATTCACATGACTGAATTTTTAACCGTAATATTTTTGGCTGAAGGCTGGCAGGCCATGCATAGGACTTTGCGGAGTCTCAGGGCAAGCCTTTTACAGCACATCTGCCTCCCACATCAAAACAAGTTTTACAATACTTAGGTAAAATGTCTTTAACTATAGCCTTTAAGTAGCTCAGGAGGTTTTATGAAAAAGCTGATATTAACCTTTGTATGTTTTATTGTCATGCTTGGGTCTCTTCCTTCCATTATTTCAGCAGGTGAGGTCATAATCGCAGAAGGAGTAGCTGTTATTGTAGAAAATAATATCCCAGGTGCGCGCGACAAAGCACTCGATGATGCTTTAAGAAAGGCTGTTGAGCAGGCGGTTGGAACTCTTGTATCCTCAGACACCATGGCTGAAAACTATAAGGTCATCCACGACAGGATACTTGCACAGACTACAGGTTATATCGAAAGGTATAAGATACTCAGCGAAACACAGGATGGAGAACTTTACAGGATAAAGTTACAGGCAGAGGTTGGAAAGGATAACCTGACTAATGATCTCAGGGCAATGGGTCTTCTCCATCTGTTTAAAGAGAAGCCAAAGGTAATGGTCATAATAGATGAAAAGGTGGGCGGACTCTATGGAACTACTGGATGGGAGGAAGTAGGTCAGGCTGAATCAACCATCATGGAGAAACTCCTTAATGCAGGCTTCAATGTTGTAGACTCACAGACTGTAAGGGCGAACATAACGAGGGAAAAGGCACTCCGTTTGCTTGAAGGTGACCCCGATGCTGCGGCTGCTGCAGGGCTTCAACATGGCGCACAGGTGGTTATTACCGGGAAATCTTTCTCAAAAAATGCAGGCGAAAAACTCTACGGCACGCAGATGCAGTCTATCCAGTCTACAGTGCAGGCACGGGTCATCAGGACTGATGACGCAAAGATTATTTCATCAAGGAGCGAGACAGGAAGGAAGGTTCATATTGATGAACTTCAAGGAGGTGCCCTTGCTATAAAAGAGGCAAGTGAGAAACTTTCTGACGTTCTGATAGCCGATATACTCTCGCAGTGGAAGAAAGAGGTTTACGGACGATCACAGGAAATCCAGGTCATTATCACAGGTCTTGAATCCTATAAACAACTTTCTAATGTTAAGAATTTTCTCGAAAAAGAGATGCAGGGAGTTAAGGCTATACACCAGCGGAGCTTTACAGATGGTGTGGCAGAATTAATGGTAGAATATAGCGGGAAATCAGGCAATATTGCTGATGAATTAGCAAACAGAAAATTTACCGGCTTCAGATTAGAACCAACCAATGTAACACAAAACAGGGTTGATATTAAAGTTATTATGAAAAAATAAAACTATTTTGCTGATTTTGAGATTTAGCCGAATCAAGCTTGAAGGCTCAAATGTTGCTTAAGACAACCTATTATATTGTGGGACTTCGTAAACATGTAGCTTTATGCTTCGTTTTAATTACATTATTAAATTTCCATGAAGCAGATTCTATAGCAAAAGAAGCGGGTAATGTAAAAGATATAAAAGGCACAGCTAATATCCTGAGGGAAAAGAAAACCTTTGAGGCCAGGAAGAATGACCCTGTATTTGGGGCGGACACGATAAGGACTCTTAATGACTCAAGAGTAAAGGTATGGGTTATTGATGATTCTTTGCTCATGATAGGGGAGAATTCGAGAGTGGTACTCTCTGAGTACTTAAAGGAAACAGGTAAGAAGGATCGCTCTTCGGTATTCAATCTGATGGACGGTGTCCTGAATGTTATTGTTGGAAAATCTGCCTTTGAAGTGCATACCCCTACGGCTGTTACAGCATCGAGGGGTACATCTTATGTTGTGTGGATTGAAAAGGAACCGAAACAAAAAACAGGCATGGTGGTTACGGAAGGTAGAGTAGAGGTTAGAAACAGGGAGGAGACGGTTGGTGAAAAGGTACTTATTTCTGCTGGAAAGATAAGTTATGTGGAGGCGGGGAAACCACCGACTATTGCAATAGTAGCGCCTCCAGAGATTATACAGGTGCTTTATAAAAAGACTCTTGCACCAGAGGAAATATGGGGCCCTGTAATCCTCAAGGCCAAGGGTAGTGCAGTTCCTCCACCGGATGTTAGCCCTGTACAGGCAAGATTAATGGCTCTTAGGGCTGCAAAGGTTGAGGCACTAAGAAATCTACTTGAGCAGGTACAAGGTGTTACTATTATTGGTAGTTCTAAAGTGGGAGACTATATATTAAAAAATGATTTCTTGAAGTCAAGTGTAGAAGGATTTATCAAAGGGGCATGGGTTTCTGAAGAAAGGCTGATGGCTGATGGAAGTTATGAAGTTGAGATGGAAATAGGACTGGGTATCGGCTTCAGGAGGATGTTCCTTGAGCAGGAAGATTAGGTGGAATTGAACTAATAACAGTGTCTGTTTTACAATTACACCCAAATTGAGCAATTCTTGTTTGCTATGGCGACCGAACCATGGTAGGACAGCCGTCCCGGTTGTCCGGTCATTTCACCATTCGGGACAGGCGAGACGCCTGTCCTAATGGTTTTGTAATAAAAATTGCTCAATTTAGGTTATAATTATTTTTATACGGAGGTAAAGGCATGCTTAGAAAGTATATATGTGTTTTAGTTATTTTTTTATTGGCTTTCACTATTGAATTTGCATATGCCTATGATCCGATTGCCGAAGAAGAAAAAGAAATCGCTATGGAGGAGGCTGCAACCGCTCCACCTGCTGAGCCTATTTATACGCCTTATTATGGGCCTAAAAAGAGGATTGCTGTTACCAAGTTTGAAAATAAGGTTAGAGGCGTTTACGGCAACTGGAGATTGGGTGATGGGTTTGGTGAGATGCTTACGACCGAACTTATGAAGACTGGAAGGTTCGTAGTAGTGGAAAGGCAGGCATTACAGGATGTTGTAGGTGAGCAGGAGCTCGGACAGACAGGTTTAGTGAGACAGGAGTCTGCTGCCAAGGTGGGTGAACTCTTAGGGGCACAGATAATCGTAAGAGGTGTGGTGTCAGAGTTTGACATGGCGGAATCCGGCGGAGGAGGCGGTATCGGTATCGGGGGTTTCAGGCTTGGAGTAAAAACCTCCAGCGCCCATGTGGCTGTTGATATAAGATTAATTGATACAACTACAGGACAGGTGTTATATTCGCACAATGCAGCAGGACATGCTGAAGCATCCGGCCTTGGTGTAGGAGTTTTTAAGGGAGAAGTAGATTTTCATGCAGAAGGTTTTAAGAAAACTCCCCTCGGGCAGGCAACAAGACAGGCAATCTCTGATTGCGTAAATTTCATTATATCTAAAATGGAGGCTATGCCATTCTCCGCAAAGGTAATAAAGGTAACAGGCGACAGCATTTACATAAATGCAGGGACTAACCTGAACATAAAACCGGGGATGGTTTTCAAGGCATATTCTGTGGGCGAGGCCATCATAGACCCTGATACGAACCTTGTGCTCGGTCAGGAGGAAAAGATGGTAGGCTCGGTTGAGGTGAAGACCGTGCAAGAAAAGTTCTCAATCGGTTATCCTAAATCAGGCGTAGCCTTGCTGAAGAAAGGAGACGTATTAAAACTCGAGTAAACCCTGTACCTTCTCAAAGCCTTCTTTGACTACAATGCCCCTTTTGTCAGCGTAACCAGAGGGCATGTATTCGGTTGTATGCGTTATCGTGAATTGCCCTTTATTATTTATTAAAATGATCCCTGCCTTCCCTCCAATCTTTGAAAGCCTTTTTAGTGATAATACTGCTGCTTCATGAGGCTGCATTGTCTTGAGATTCATGCACATCTCTTTTGCAAGTGAAATCCTTATTATATATTCTCCCACACCGGTACACGATACAGCACCTAATGAGTTTTCCGAATATACACCTGCCCCAATGATCGGGGTATCGCCGACCCTTCCGGGAAGCATTGCAGGTATCCCACCTGTTGATGCACCTGCTGCAAGGTCTCCATGTACATCTAAGGCAACTGCCCCAACTGTCGAGAAATACTTTTTATAAACCTTGATTAGTGACTTTTCTTCTTTTTTTATCTTCTTAAGATAATCTATTGACTCTTTGTCCGGTTCAGGTAAGGTATCAAGTTTCTTTGCATCTGCAATTTTTTTTGCACCTTTGTTCGTGAGTATCACATGAGGCAGATTCATAATAAGTCTCGCTACCTTAATCGGGTTTCTTATACCCTCAAGGCCGATTACCGAGCCGGCCTTAAAATACCTTCCCTCCATAAGCGATGCGTCCAGTCTTCTGACACCGTCAAGTTGCGGGTTTCCTCCCAGGCCGGCATTAAAGAATCCGGAGTCCTCAAGAACCGTTATTGATTCAACGATTGCATCAAGGGCGGTTCCGCCATTAATCAATATTTTATAACCTGACGAGAGTGACTCAGAAAGCTTTCTTAAAACTTTTTTACCAGGCTTTCTGCCTCCGGCCCCTCCATGTACAATTAATAGCATATGGCCTCTATACCTCTACCAGTAAAGGCATGTGTGTAAACAAGAGATAACACTTTGCTTTAAAGGCGAGTATTTTTTCTGCAGCAGCCCTGTAAATATCCATCTGGAATCTGTATTTATCAATGAGTTCCGGTAATTCTCTTTCTTTTACAGGAAAGGTCTTGTAATCATAGATATTGGCGATATTATCTTTTATGATAATCCTGTCTATCCTGCCCTTAAAGACCGTGTTTCCTTTCTGCAGGATAAAAGGAAGTTCTGCATAGGAGTTTGACTGCGTGAGAATCACATCCTTTAAATATCCCGACAAGTCAAGCTTCTCAAAATCTTTTCGTATAATCTCCATCAATCTTTCGATATCTTTTTTAATGTATATCTCATTCCTGAAAAGTATCAACGCCCTTTTGTCTATTTTATCGGGCATTATGATTTCTTTTGCGAGTTCTTCAAAGAGGCTGTGAAAGACCTTTCCAAGCAAGACCCAGTCTTCACCGTGCTTAACCCTTATGTCTAAATCTTCCGTAACATTCCGCCATTGAAGGGGCGGGATATACCCTGCTCCCTTATATGAAATGGGTTCTGTGTATATCGGTTCGAACAATGATTGTTCCGGAAATGCGTAAGAAGTAACGGGTGACCCTTTAACAAGCCCATGGCGAGAAGAGAGGTAAAGTTCATTAATATCGGATTCGGTTATTATCTTCAGGCAAGAGAGATGTTCGAGGTTGTCAGTAATATATGCAAGCCTTCCTTTGTGCTGTTTTTCTTTCTTTGGCGCACCGAGCATGCAGAGAAAATCCCTTGCCCTTGTAACTGCAACATAAAAGAGTCTTTTCTCCTCTTCTTGTTCCTTCTCCATTCGTTTTTTAAAATGGTTTATCTTTTTCCTTTTAGTAGAATCTTCTTCATATGCTAAAGATATCCTTTCTCCATCTTCCTCTATCACTATTGAACTGCTTCTCGGAATATTATCTTCATCAAGAGATGGAAGGAATACTACCGGAAACTGTAGGCCTTTCGCAGCATGTATTGTCATTATCTTTACGGCATCCATACCCTCGGTATTAATGTTTGCCTTTGCCTCCTCACCCCATCTTGCCTTAATGAGTTTTTCCCTTATGTCGAGAACGGAGAAACCCTGTGACTCATACTCTTCAATGATTCTTATAAATTTTTTAATGTTCACATACCTCTGTTTCTCCCGGTAATACTGCCACCCTTTTGTCTCTGAGAGAGCATCCTCAAGAAGCATAGCAAGAGGTGTATATGCAGATTTTTCTATCCAGTTTGAGATAAGATTAAATGCCTCAGATAAACGGCGGTTAATAAGTGATGAGCGACGGGCAGAGAGTGTTTTTGTAGATAAGTCCCGTAGCTTTTCTAATAAAGGAATGTCAACTTTAGTTCGACTTTGCTCACTATGGGCATCAATCAGTCTGTATAATGTTCTGTAATCTATACCAAAGAGAGGAGACCTCAGGAGGCAGAATAGACTGTAATCATCCATCGGATCAACGATAAGGGAAAGCAGTTCTCTTAAACCTGCAATTTCAGGTTCATCATAAAAACCGATACCCTTTAAGACAATGAAGGGTATCCCCTCTCTTCTCAATGCATCTTCAAATATGCTGAGGTGTGTCCTCTTCCTTAGGAGTATTGCGATGTCACCGTAGATGCAGGTTCTTTTTGTCTCTCCGTCCAGTATCTCGTATTGATTAATAAGTGATTGAATCCTTTTTGATAGGGACGATGCCTCCTGCTCACGCCTCCTTTTTATGCTTTCACTGCCATCTATCATGATAAGCTCGACATGGCCTTTGCCTGTCCTTGTTGCCTCAAAAGGTGTGTATGTGGTGCGCCATTTTTCATACATGGTTGGAGGCATTATTCTCTGAAAGAGACTGTTTGTGAAGCTTATTATTTCAGGAAGACTCCTGTAGTTTTCCCGTATCTCTTCAAAGTAATATTCATTACCGAGCCACTCGGAAAATTTCTCCTTTGCCCTCCGGAAGACACCTACGTCTGCTCCCCGGAAGAGATAGATGGATTGTTTTTCATCTCCGACGAGAAAGATGGTAGGTGTTTTTCCCGAATCCCTTTTTGCACCGATGCCCGAGCGCCATTCTTCCGTGAGTTTATCTATAATCTTCCATTGAAGAGAGCTTGTGTCCTGAAACTCATCCACGAGTATATGGTCTGTATGTTCATCGAATGAATAAAGGATGTTATGCCATTCCGGGTTCTTGATAAGGGCATCGTATGTGAGTAATTCAAGGTCATCAAAATCAATGAGATGTCTTTCACGTTTTTTATCGGTATAACGTTTCAGACATCTCGAATATAGGTCAAGAATTTTCTTTTCTTCTTCGCCTTCTACAGGATGCCTTTCTTTCAATATAAGCTCCGGATGTGGCCTCCTTCCATGTAGTTCATCGAGTATCCTTGAGAGATTATCCCAGCCTTTTATGCCCCTGTTTTTCATCATATCGAAGAATAGGTCAGGGTTATTTTTCTCTTCCATAAGGCCTTCATATACAGATTCAGACCAGAGGATGGATGCATTGAATGCATCCATTACCTCAAGGGAAGGATCAAGGCCGAGTTCTATCGAAAACCGTTTTAGCAACTTAAGGCAGAACGCGTGGAATGTGGATATGCGCATGAGGGGCATCTTTTCCCGAACATTCATGAATATATCAGGATTTTCCTTTTCGAGTATCCTGAGAATCCTTTCCTTCATTTCTGCCGCTGCCTTGTCGGTGAAGGTTATAGCCAATATTTTTTCGATCTCGGAGCCTCCAAGCAGTAAGCTGACATACCGCCTTGCGAGCTTCTCTGTCTTTCCCGATCCGGCAGGGGATGAGATGATAACGCTTTTTGTTATATCAAGATACTTTTCCATACTCTCGGTAGTCAATAGTCATTAGTTATTGACCAGTGACCAATGACTGGTGACTGTGTCTTTTGTATATACGGGCAATATGGCCTTTCAGGACAATTCCTGCATATCTGCTCGTTCAATGGAGATGCAGAAAAATCTCCGGTCCTCATTTTTGATACAGTTTCCCAAAGGAAATTAAGACTTGCTTTAATATAATCCTCAATTGTCCGTCCATTTTTTTTATCGTTTCTTCCGGGAATCCATGATAGTTTTATATCCTCGAGTGAATATATGCCTACTCGTTCAATTTTAATTCCAAGTGCTTTCATCAGAGCTGCATACAGGAATAACTGAAGTGAAGCTCCTTTTGTTATTACCTGTGTTCCACTGAATTTTGTTGTTCCTGTTTTGTAGTCAATAATCTCAACAATATAGTCCTCAGTCGGTTGCCGAGAATCAATGGTCTTTTTTTGACTGATGACTGATAACTGTTGACTATTGAGTATTTTTTGGTCAACTCTGTCTATCTTCCCCTTCAGTTTTATCCCTTTTATGATCTCGCCTCTAACAGGAACCTCCGCACTCATAAATGAATATCCTTCATCTGCAAGCTTGATTTCGAGTTCATAAATTCCCGGCAGGATCGAAAGGAATGTATCCTTAATCACCTTTTTCCAGTAGTCTTCTACAGGTTTATCAGAGAGGAGTCTGTCTATTATTGCTTCTGCTCTAATCCTGAGGTCTTCTACATTTGCAAATGGCTTTGATATAAGTGCCTGCATAATTTCGTGGACAATAGTTCCAAGAAGTTTTGCCTCAACCTCATACTCTTTTATCTCTAAAGGTTCGAGATGGAGAACCTTTTCTATAAAGAATCTTCTCGGACAGCTCCTGTATGAGTCTATGTCTGTGACCCTTATATAAGAGTCCTCTCCAAACTTATTTTTTAACTTTTCCGGCAGACCTTCTATCTCTGTAATATGTGAAGCAAGAGCTGTTCTGCCCTTTCCTGAATCAAGTTCAGGACAAGTTCTTATAAGTTCTTCCTCCTTTGAGAATATTCCGTAAACCTGATGTCTTACATCTCTGTTCCAGGGAAGGAACGGTGAGGGAAGAAAGAATCTGTCGCCTTCCATTACCGGATAAGAGAGATGTAAATTTTTTGTTGATTCTATTGCCCTCTGGAATGTAAATTTCTGTAGGAGTAAATATTTCTTCAAGTTTACAAGTCCAAATTGTGTCCTTACACTGTCAGGCAGTATATGGTCAATATCAGGTCTGGACGGCAAGTCCTCGTCCTTTAGGCCCCCAATATATAGATATTCGGGCTCGATACCCCTTATCTCAAAAAGGCCCATAACTTGAACACCTGTGCCTTCTATTTCTGTCTCTGTAGTATTCAGAATATGTTTTAGGGCATCTATAAATTGCCTTAACGTGATGGGTTTAATGGGCGTGCTGGAAGTGGTATCGTTGAGACTTGATTCCGGGATGCTATCAATAAAGGTGAGTTTCTTTAGTATCTCGACCATTTGATCTCTCAAATCTGTATCATGACGGTATGAATCGATTTCAGGACTTATGACATCGGAGAAATCAAGGTCGGTTAAAAGTTTAATAATAACTTCGCAGTATTGGCTATAGCTCCCTTTGTTCCTGATGGATTCAAGCGGTGCAAGTTTTTTGAAGATCCATCTAAATTCTTTTTCAAGATTTGGTAATCTGTTGTTTTTTCTGACTTCTGACTTCTGACTTCTGACTTCTGACTTAAAAAGGTTGAGCCATGCTTCTTTTCCTTTAATTATGCCTGACCTGAGGCAGATATGAGGTGTCAATTTTAGAAATGCTGATGGCATATTTTTGAAATAGGGTGATATAAGGCACTGAGAGAATGAGAGTCTCGGATAATCATCTGCTATAGATTCAAGAAGGGCTATCAGATCGAGAAAGGGTCGTGTCTTTCCGGCAGGTTTTGAGATCGAGATAGTGTACGGGATTCCGTATCGTTTGAAGATGCGGGCAACTATATCTGTATATTCGTGTAATTTAGGAAAAACAACTGTTATGTTTTCTAAATCCCTTATCTTGCCTGATATAAAGAAGTTCTTTATATCTCTCGCAATACCTCCGACCTCTTCCTCTATGCTGGGAAATGGGTGATAAACCTGAGCATTTAAAATGTCTGTTGTCTTTTTTTCAGGATGTAAATACATCTCTTCAATATGAAAGTTATTCTTTATAAAATTTATATAATTTATTGTTATATCAGAATAATTTGTATCATGCGGTATTGAAATAAATGTATTTTTTACCTTTACTATCAATGTCTTCAGGATTGACTCTTCTAACTTAGTAAGTTCATAGAATCCGTCGATTATAAGGATTTCAGGTCTGTAATTATGCCTCTCGATCAAGTTAGGGCAGACTGCTAAAACATCATTTTCGTCAACAGCAGAATTTTTATTCATAAAGTCTTGATATGCCTTAAATATCTCGAGGGCCTGCATTGACCTATTAGAGACCTCTTCGGGTATCCCGAGCTCATGGAGGACAACCTTAAGTTTTTCAATGATATTTTCGATATCTTGGCACGGGTAATGTTGTTTAATCTCATTGATAAAGTTAGCAATAATAGATGCAAAACCCATTCCTTTTTTTGATAGCCTTGATATTATTACAGGTATCAGGGACCGAGGTATGACATTTTTTTCTCCATAAAGAGAATAAAGCTTTTTTGAGAATTGTTTTATTGTCATCATCTCGGGGTGGATGTAGCAGCCTTTTGAGAGTCCGGTTAGATGCTTATTATCTGACGGTGAGAGTATATGAAATCTCTTCTGACTGTCCCTGATCTTTCTTGGTGTTGGTGCGAGATAAAGTATGTTTGAATAATCAGCGCCTTTTATATTGTCAATTGCTGCCTTAAGAAGGATATCTGTAGACCTTCTGTACTGAAAGGGTACATAAAAAACTCTGATGGACATCTTGTTATCTTTTTATTTTATTATAACATCCTTTTAAACTCTTCAAATAAAGACCCAAATCCCGATTTAGAGATTCCCCAAAGTATCAAAATTTAGTAGGACAGCCGTCTCGGCTGTCATTGTCTTTTATCCTTCTGGGACAGGCGAGACGCCTGTCCTACCTGTATCTGGTTTTTCTAAATCGGGATTGGATAAAGATGCTCTATTGATTGATATTTTGTATTGAATACAGTTATCATTGATGCGTTTAAGTAATAAGGAGGATTCAATGGTAACAGGAAAACCCCTTTTTACAACCAAACAGATACAGTATAGAGTCAAAGAGCTTGCAGAGTTGATATCAAGAGATTATGCCCGGAAAAACATTCTAACTGTCGGGATTCTCAGAGGTGCCTTCATGTTTCTTTCAGACCTTGTCAGGGCTATTAAGATCCCCCTTGCTGTTGACTTCATAATAGCCTCAAGTTATATTAAGACCGATACAACAGGAGAGGTGAAGGTACATTGTGATATAAGGGAAGACATATCTGATAGGGACGTGCTTCTCGTAGATGATATAATTGATACAGGTATTACTATCAATTATGTCCGGGAAAGGATTCTTGCGAGAGGTCCCAAAAGCCTCAAGATATGTGTATTTTTGGACAAAAAAGAAAGAAGGCTGGTAGATGTTCCCCTTGATTATGTGGGTTTTGAGATACCAAATGTTTTTGTGGTAGGTTATGGACTGGATTATGACAACCAGTTCAGAAACCTTCCTTATATCTCAGTCTTCAAGAAGAAAATATAAGAGGTTTGAATATACCTAAATGTTGCATAAAATACGATGAAGACATGCTGGAAAACCTATGCAAAGCGATAAGACTTAAAATTATAATACACATGGCTGTACATTTACCTTTAGTGCCTTCTGGATAAAGGTGGGCTGGCCAGACTGTAGGACTATAAGGTGTCGCAGGTAGAGCTTTTCCAGCACATCTTCATCGTAAATATATAAAATGTATAAACTATTTTTCAACTATTAGGTATATTGTAACAGATGTTTGAATTGATGATAGAAACATTTTTTTCTGCAGCCCACCAGATCAGGGGTTACAGTGGAGAATGTGAGAAACTTCATGGCCATAACTGGAAGGTCCAGGTGCATGTTATGTCAGAAAGGCTCAACGATATAGATTTAGTAATAGATTTTCATGAACTCAAAAGGCTTGCAGATGAGGTTATCGCACCGCTTGACCATTGCTTTTTGAACGATATATTCCCCTTTACCGAAAAAAACCCATCCTCAGAAAATATCTCAAAATGGATTTATGACTCTCTCGAGAAAAAAATAAACAATGATAACATTCATCTCTCTGCTGTAACAGTCTGGGAATCCGAGACCTCTTCTGCAACATATTTTGAAGACTGAAGAACTTAAGTCTATATGGAACCCTCTACCATCTGCATTTGTGGTAGGTGGGT
>Ga0315268_10006663_pt1 | contig 12266 bp, 12 predicted proteins | sample C1_top_MG_FD_204535 | JGI IMG/M metagenome (GOLD analysis project Ga0315268, IMG submission 204535) | Sediment microbial communities from Yellowstone Lake, YNP, Wyoming, USA - C1_top | ecosystem: Environmental > Aquatic > Freshwater > Lake > Sediment | place: USA: Wyoming | collected 2017-08-01 | reverse complement strand
GCCGCTTGTGCCTCTTTCTCGGTCTTCACAAGAATATGGGCGCAGCGAATCTCGTTGGGCATCAATAATCACTCTGCATCTTTCTGAGTGATGACAAGAAAGGATATTCAAATAAGCATGCTGGGAAAGTCGCCAGATACGCGGTGGCAACGTCTCAAATTGCTGAGCGGCCGGAGCCGCGATAGCAGACTGATCGGATTGTTTGTGTGGCGGTCTGGTGGCGGGCGCCTTCTTAGTCCATTTCTAGTGAAGTCGTCCAGCAAGCTTGAGCACACGGAGTGCGTTGAGTGTGATCATCTCGTTCGGACCGTTCCGTCCCCAGTCCACAACCTCTACACCGGAGGTCCGTTTGCCGGGCGGCCGCCAATAGTAGCCCTCAGGTTTCCATCGACCGTCCGGAAGACGCTTGCGTTCGACGATGTCAAGAGCCTCCTGACCTCTCGAATCATCCAGTCTCCTGAGCAGCGCCAGAATTCTGAGAGCCTGCAGAACGTCGTAATGCCAGTAGAGCGGGTAGTGGAGTTGAATCCATTCCGGATTGATGACCTCGCCGGTCCTATCGGAACGGAACAGGCGATGACTGAGTAAGAATTCCGAGGCGCGTTTCGCCGTCTCTAGCGCTCTCTCGTCTCCGGTGGCGCGGTGATATTCTAGGAGACCCCATAGTGGGGCTAGGCTCTCGTAGAAGGAGGAGTGGTCTGCACGCCGGTCTTTGTCGCAGTTCCACCCGCCGTCAGGCCACTGCCACTCTGAAAGCGATCGAGCAAGCTGCGTCACGTGTACGTCATCGGTTGCACCGAGACGACTGCACACAGCCAACGCGTTTCCCTCTTGCGATGCGCATCGGCGAGTTAGGCCGTTGATCTTTCTGATCCCACGCGTGTGCGTATCGCCTGTCAGCCACCGGAGAACCTGATTGATGGCTGCAAGGGCTCGCGGTTCGCGAGCTGGAAAACCGAGTTCCACGAGGGACACAAGACGCCAGTGAGCTCCAGTCCACTTCTGGTAGGGATGAACTCCGAATCCTCCATCAGGTCGCTGTCCCCTCAGCAAGGCACGGACGCGTGGACCGTTGGGAATTTGATCACGTGCTTTCTTGACCTCTGCCGAGTCGGTCGCTTCATCTAAGACCTCGGTAAGTGTCAGGTATCGTACAGAGGGCTCCTCGGATTCCAGTAGCCATCGAACCGCTAGATCATCGCGGTCCACATGACTCACCCACGTCGGACAAGGTCACGCGATAGTCAATCCGGTGTCGGGAGGTTCTCTTGGCTCCCCAAACTGGTTGACCTGATCATTGCTCGATGACTTTCATTATTTGATCCACGACTTTGTCGGGATCAACGTTTGGGTCCTCGTTTCTGATGTCTTTGAGGAGATGCTTCGACCGATAGAAGCCGATGACAGGCTCGGAGGATTCTTGATAGACCTTCAGGCGCTCACGGATCACTTCGGGCTGGTCGTCGACGCGCCTGAACAGTTCGCCACCATCCTTGTCGCATTTCCCAGCCAATTTGGGCGGCATGGTCTTGGAATTGTAGATCGCTCCGCATGTCCTGCATTGTAGTCTAGATGACAGTCTGTCGACGATTACACTGTCGGGAACGTCGAGATTCACTACAACGTCGACTTTCGTGATCTTGTCGAGCTCCTTGGCTTGCCCGACGGTTCTTGGGTAGCCCTCGAGAATGAAGCCTTTCAACAGTTCAGGCGCTAAGCGTTTCTTTAGTATCTCGGTAATGACTTCGTCTGGCACGAGCGTGCCGGAGCTGCTGTACTTCTCGATCTTCTTTCCCAAGGCTGTCTTATTGCGTATTTCATCGCGCACAAGATCGCCCGTGGAGACATGTGGAATCCCGAGCTTATTCATTAGCCTAGAAGCGTAGGTTCCTTTTCCCGATCCCGGGGGCCCAAATATGACGATCTTCATTCACTGAATCCCCGTGTCTTCACTCTGCAAGTATCTCTTGAAGAGTTTCGTTTGCTCGCAATAAGTTCTCCTCTCTATTGTACGCATGAAAGGAGAAGCGCAGACCGTTGAAGCGTTGAGACGCTATCACGCGCCGTTTTGCAAGCTCGGCAGCAATAGCAGACTGGTCGCGTCCTTTGAACCTGAATGATGCTATGCTTGCATGGGACTCTTGGTCCTCAGGTGTTAGCGTAGTTGCGTCGGGGAGTTTCGGATTGTCTCTCACGATGTCTATGAATCGTTCGGTCATGGAGAGGACATGGCTTGTCAGGTTCTCGTGACCGATCTTTGCCAAGTATCGCATGGACTCCGCCAAACCGACAGGGCAGGCGTAGTCCATGGTGCTGTACTCGAACTTTCTCGCATCTTTCGCAAAGGTCAGCTCGGCCACATTCAAGTTGAATGGATCCGGCGCACTACGCCAGCCTACCAACGGTGGCTCAAGTTTCTCTACGAGGTCTTGTTTGAGATAGAAGATGGATACGCCGAACGGTCCGAGCAGGCCCTTATAGCCGCTCGCCACGAGTGCGTCCATTCCATCTCGGTGCACGTCGATAGGCATGAGGCCCGCTGACTGCGTTGCGTCGACGAGGAGAAATGCTCCGTGTGAATGCGCTAGCTCGGATAGCCAACGGAGATCAAACCTCTGCCCGGTACCATACTCGACATGACTGATGGAGACGACGGCCGTGTGGTCGTCGACAAGCTTCTCCAATTCATCCTCACCTACAACGCCATCGTGATTCTTGGCAAGTCGTACTTCGAGGCCCTTCTCCTGGCGGAGGCGCATCCAAGGGTGGACTACGCTTGGAAAATCAGCATCCGTGCTCACAACATTCGCGCCCCTCTTCAAATTCAAAGACCAAGCGAATGAGCAGATGCCTACAGTAGCGCTGGACAAGACGGCGATTTCCTCCCTATGGGCGCCAAGGAGGGATGCGGCTTGGCTGCGTGCGCCCTCAAGCGCCTGTGTCTCAGCTTCCTCGTCGAAACCGACGGTTCCTCCGGACGCAATTCTCCGCTGAAACTCCACCATGCTGTCGATCGCTGGTTTTGGCATCAACGATATGGACGCCGAGTTCAGATATGTTACAGTGCGCGCCGTCGGGAAATCTTCAAGACTCAGATGCAACATGCTGGTCCCCGGTCGACATGTTGCCTCTCTGCACTTTAGATTACCGCATCTATGCAAGTCTTCGGGGTGTCCGATGAGCTAGTCTCTCTTCAAATATCGGCACGACATGAACTGGCTGGATCAGTCGATGAGTAGAGTCGCAATCGTGAGGGGGACAGATCCCCCTGACATGACCGTTCGAGCCCTAGGGATGGTAGACGCCGCTGAAGTGGTTCCTGCGGACAAGCCGGTTCTTATAAAACCCAACTACATCAACGCCAGCCATCCCTCAACTGGAATCACGACTGATGCTAGGGTCATCGAAGGAGTCGTCGCATTCCTGAAGAAACATCATGTGAAAGAAATTATCATCGGAGAGGGAGCCGGAGAAGCAGATACCCTAGACGCCTTCAAGGTTGCGGGCGTCGACGAGGTTGCAAGAAGATTGAGAGCGAGAATAGTCGACCTCAACAAAGATGAATTCGTTGAGGTCCATCCCCCGAATGCTCGAACCTTGAAGAAGGTGAAAATAGCTAGGACTGCCTTGGAGAACACGATCATCAGCGTCCCGAAGCTGAAGCCGCACAGACAAGCTGGCGCAACTCTGAGTCTGAAGAACATGATGGGTGCGATGACGCCGAAAGGATCGATGCACGGCCACTTGAATCAGAACATAGTCGACTTGGCCTCGGTCATCAGACCAAGCATGGCGGTCATTGACGGGATAATTGCCGGCGAAGGACATGAAACGAGCGGCAATCCCGTAGAAATGAACCTGGTTATCGCAGGAACGGATCCTGTTGCGGTAGATGCTGTCGGTGCTACGGTAATGGGGATTTCCATCGAATATGTGAAACATCTGCGCTTGGCAGAGGAATGCGGACTTGGAACATGCCATTTGGAGCGAATACAAGTGCTCGGAGAACCCATAGAGAAAGTACAAAGGAAGTTCAAAACATCCTTTATGACGAAACTTGCTCGCATGTAGGCTAGTACAGCGGGAAGACTAGGAGAACAGAGTATTTTGGTTGACCTCGCGAAGTTCGTTCAGGAGATTCCACCAACGGTATGCGTCTACTTAGAGGACTCGTACTCCCAGTCGGCAGACGGCAACGTTCTGAGAGTTGCTCAAGAGAAGAGTAGCGCATATGTGGCGCTTGACCGCACGATCTTTCATCCTAGGTCCGGCGGTCAGCCGTCTGATGTGGGAACGATAGAAGGCTCTTCTTTTCGCGTTGACGTGAAGAGGGCGATGAACCAGAGTGGAATTATCGTCCATTTTGGAAAGGTCGAAGGAAAGCTGGACACCGGTCCCGCCACATGCAAGATCGATTGGACGAACCGGTTCTTGATGATGAGAAGGCACACCGCAGCTCATCTGTTAGACTACTGCCTAGCGACCCTCACGGGTTCCCGTGTTGAGACAACGGATTCTTGGCTCGGGGATGATCCTTACGTTGGCTACGGAGGATCTGCTCCCTCTGACCTCGACCTCAAGCGGCTTCAAGAGATCGGAAACGGCTTCGTCCAGCAAGGGCTGAATGTCGAAATCAAGACAATGGACAGGCTTGACGCCGAGCGTTTGATCGCGGACGCGCCTAACCTTGCGAGGCTTCCGAAGAGCGACAAGCTGCGCATTGTGACCATTCATGGGCAGCTTCCGATTCCATGTGGGGGCACACATGTGCGGACGCTCAAAGAGATCAGAGCGCTAGAAGTTCGAAGAACCGAGCCTGCAGAGGCGGGCTTCAGGCTACATTTCGAAGTCAAGTAGGTGACTCGTTCTGAGGCTTCTCCTTGATCGTTTGGTGAGCTGACGAGTGCTATCCTTAAATGAGCTATCTGCTTGTACGGTGAATCCGAATCTGGAACCACAGCATCGTAGAGGAATAGCACGTGTCTGATATCGAAGAGAAGGAGGCAATGCCGAAGGTCGAGAACCTTCTCTTGCCTCTGGAGGAGATGCTTGCCGCTGGCCTACACATTGGAACCCGCATCAAGACCGGTGACATGGAACAGTACATTTACCGTGTCCGGCCTGACGGGCTCTTCATTCTGAACATCGGCAAGACCGACGAGAAGATCAGGCTGGCAGCGAAGTTCATCGCGAAGTTTGATGCTGATCGTGTCCTTACGGTTTCATCGAGGATCTACGGGAAGACGCCGATAGAGAAGTTCTGCGAGTTGACTAGGACTATGTCGATGATCGGCCGATTCATGCCAGGCTTGATTTCGAACCCGCTCCAACGAAGACACGCGGAACCTCAGCTCGTGTTGGTCACTGACCCAAGGGCTGACTTCCAAGTGATTAAGGAGTCAACCAGTGCGGGCGTTCCGGTCATCGCGCTCTGCGACACCGACAACGCGTTTGCTGGCGTCGACCTTGCGATCCCTGTGAACAACAAAGGCAGACGGGCTCTGGCGATGGTCTACTGGCTCTTGACGAGGCAAGTGCTCCGCGAACGAGGAGAACTTCCAGCCGACGGGACGATCACAGCAACCGTGGACGATTTCGAGACGAAACTGGCTGCGATCGCGCCGAGAGTTGGCGGCGAGCTTTGAAACTAAGAAGGGCTCAGGTCGCAGGCTCATTCTATTCAGGCACGAAGACAGCTCTCACCAGCGAGATCGAGAGATGCTTCACTCACCGTCTAGGTCCAGGACGGCTCCCGACGCTCGCACAAGTCGGTGAAAGGAAACTAGTGGGGCTTGTGTGCCCACATGCGGGCTACATGTACTCCGGCCCCGTCGCTGCAAGATCCTACTTTGAAGTCGCAAGAGATGGAAAACCAGACAAGATCGTGATCATCGGACCAAATCATACAGGCCAAGGAAGCGGCGTCTCAACGATGTCCGAAGGTGTTTGGGAGACGCCCTTGGGGCAAGTCGAAGTGGACAAGGAAACGGTTACTGCGATCTCGAAGGCATCTGAGATAATTGACCTCGATGACCAGGCCCACCTGTACGAACATTCGATTGAGGTTCAGCTTCCATTCTTGCAGTATATCCTCAAGAGAAGATTCGAATTTGTTCCTATCTGCATGATGATGCAGGATCTGGAGACGAGCGTAGAAGTTGGGAAGGCGATCGGGGAAGTGCTCAAGGGCAGGAACGCCCTCATAATCGCCTCCTCTGACATGACTCACTACGAGTCAGCCGAGGCGGCGAAACGAAAGGACCGTCTTTGCATAGATGCCATACTCGCTCTCGATGACGCGAAACTGCAGGAGACAGTTGAGGCTTACAAGATCAGCATGTGCGGTCACGGGCCAGTCGCAAGCATGATCGCTGCTTCGAAGATTCTCAACGCCAATACTGCCCAGCTTCTAGGATACAGCACGAGTGGCGACATCACAGGAGACAACAGTGAAGTCGTAGGATATCTCGCTGCCTCAATCCAAAAGTAGCAACTCCTGCCGGAAAGCGCCGGCTGCTTGACCCAACACCTAACCGCTTCTGAAACGGTCTAATTCTTGGGCGGTTGATTTTTCTATCAGCGGGTTTAGTAGCTAGCAAAAGGTGCTACGTTCTTGGGAAAAGGTATCGGGTTCGGGAAAGTCATACTGTTCAACGAGCATTTTGTCGTTTACGGTCTTCCCGCGATAGCGTCGGCGATCGGAGCCAAGACAACGGCGCTAGTTGAAGGACGACCCGGCTTGGGAGTCGAGATCAAGGACGAAAGGCCTGAGACGAAAGGATACAAATCCGAGAAGGCGAGCCAACAGAAGGAATCACTGGATCTCATGCTCAGGTTGATGAATATCGATACGAAGAGCAAGGCTTTCCGCATAACTCTGGCCGGCGACTTGCTCGCTGCAAGCGGAGTGGGAGCAAGCGCTGCGTCATGCGCGGCAATTGCGCGGGCATTCTCCGAAGAACTCGGCTTGAGATACTCAGACGATAAGGTCAACGAGGTCGCATTTGAGGGCGAGAAAGGATACCATGGCACCCCGTCCGGAATCGACAATACCGCCGCCACGTACGGCGGCTTGATCTGGTACAAGCGCGAAGGTTCCTCGCATCATATGGAACGCATGAAACTGAAGAAGCCTGTAGAGATCGTGATGGGAAACACCGCCCTCGTTGCGGACACAAAGGCCGTTGTCGGGGCCGTGAAGGAGCGAAAGGAAAAGGATCCAGAGAAGTACGCCCGCATCTTCGAGGACGCGGAGAAGCTTGTGCATGACGCAAGGAAGCAGCTTGAAGCGTTCCATCTAGAAGAAGTCGGGTACTATATGGACGAGAATCACGCGCTTCTTCAGCAGATTGGCGTTTCATGTCCCGAGCTGGATCTGCTCGTAGATTTGGCGCGCAACAATGGAGCCCTAGGAGCCAAACTGACCGGCACAGGCAGAGGTGGCTACATGGTCGCCCTTACCCCGGGCAAGGATCTTCAGGAAGGCGTAGCAAAGGCGATGGAGAAGAAGGGTTTTCAGGCACTACGCACGACCATTGGGGTCTGAGGCCTAGCAGGCACACGACTCGTCATTCTTGGTGAATGAGAATGGAGTTAGCGAAGTTAGTCAAGGTGCTTGACGCAAAAGGCATGTTGACCAGAATCAGTAAGCCTGTCGATCCAAAATATGAAGTCTCGACTTTGATGAAGATGCTCGACGGGCGCGTCCTGCTCTTCGATCACGTGAAAGGCTCCACCATGCCAGTCATCGCGAACATTTGTTCGACACGAGATCTAGTCGCCACAGGACTAGGAATCCGCAGAGAGGAGCTCATCGCAAAACTAGCGGACGCAATAGACCACCCCAAGAAGGCGAGCATCAAAGATGCTCAAGGATACCAAGAAATAGGAGCCGATCTCGGAAGACTGCCGATCCTCACGCATTATCCAAAAGATCCCGGCCCATATATTTCATCCGGGATAGTCGTCAGCAACGACAAGGAGTACGGGGTCAACTTCTCCTATCATCGAGCCGAAGTTCTGGGAACGGACAAGCTAGTTCTTCGAATTCTCCAGAGACATTTGGACGCGTACATACAACGTGGGCTGAAGGAATTCGCGATTTGCATCTCCTCACCAGTGCAAGTTCTCGTGAGTGCAGCCATCTCCGTCGAGGCAGGGATCAGTGAAGCTGACATAGCCAACGCGTTGGAGGAGACTACGCTTGAAAGACTCGACGGTCACTTGGTGCCGTCATCTGACATAGTGATCATAGCAGAGCTGACCGGCGAATTACATGATGAGGGGCCATTCCTCGATCTGACTGAGACATTTGACATCATCCGGAAGCAGAGAGTGGTCCGGGTGAAGAAGATCTACATGAGAAAGGACCCGATGTACCACGCCCTTCTCCCTGGTGGGCTTGAGCACAAGGTGTTGATGGGTATGCCGCGCGAGCCCACGATCTACAGGGAGGTCGCTAAAGTCTGCGATGTCAAAGATGTGCTGGTTACGTCTGGTGGATGTTCTTGGCTTCACGGAGCCGTGAGCATACACAAGAAGCATCCCGATGACGGTCGGAAGGCCATCGAGGCAGCGTTCAAAGGCCACAAATCAATGAAACACGTCTTCGTCGTTGACGACGACATAAACATCCATGACCCGAACGATATCGAATGGGCAATGGCAACTCGCTTTCAAGCCGACAAGAACTTGGTCATGAAACGAGAAAAGGGCTCATCCCTCGACCCCTCGTCGGACATGGATACGCAGATGACGTGCAAGGTTGGATTCGATCTCACGATCCCTGAAGGTGGAAAGAAGGAATTCGGGCGACCCACGTTGCCAATGAAACTGAACTTGGACGACTACGTCCCGCACAAGTAGACTGGAGCTGAAGTGACCCGTGCATCTCACGAATGCTGAAGAGCGAGTTCTGTCGGGCGAGAACGGTGAAGTCATAGAGCGTATGTTCCGTTTGCTCGTTCGGCTTGGCGAGATCTACGGCGCGGACAAAATGATTCCGGTAAGCTCATCCCAAGTCGCGGGAGTTTCCTACAAGTCGATAGGCGATCCAGGCGTCGAGTTCCTCGAAGACTACGCCTCAAAGAATGCGAAAGTAAAGATCGTCACGTTCCTGAATCCAGCAGGGATGGACATCGAGGACTGGCAGAAACTCAACATACCGCCAGACTTCGCCGAGAAGCAGCTTCGGATCATGGACGCATTCAGGAAGATGGGCATAGTTGTGAGCGCAACCTGCACGCCATATCTCGCTGGAAACCTCCCGAGGTTCAGAGAGCACATTGCATGGTCTGAATCATCGGCTATTGCTTTCTCGAATTCAGTCATCGGGGCAAGAACGAATAGAGAGGGAGGGCCATCAGCCCTCGCAGCGGCATTATGCGGCGTCACCCCGAATTATGGCCTCCACTTGGACGAAAACAGAAAGCCGCAGATGCTCGTCGAAGTGGACGCCAAGCTAGAAGACAGCGCGGATTTCGGAGCGCTTGGATGTGTTGTCGGAAAACAAGTCAAGAATAGAATACCATACTTCAAGGGCATCAAGGACGCCGATACAGATCAGCTGAAAGCGCTTGGTGCAGCGATGGCAGCCTCAGGTGCAGTTGCGCTCTACCATGTTGAGGGCATGACCCCTGAAGCTCACTTGATGGAGACGAAAGGTCTGGAGAAGCTGTCGGTCAGCGACAAAGATGTGAACGAGACCTTGTCGAAACTCTCGACAGGGAAGGAACCCGACATCGTCATTCTTGGTTGTCCTCACTCGTCGCTCAAGGAGATAATGATGGTATCGCGCAAGCTGGAGGGCAAGAAGTTGAAGAAACCTCTGTGGATCTGCACTTCGAGAATGGTCAAAGAAGCCGCTAACCGGATGGGTTTCACTCGAACAATCGAGGTTGCTGGCGGCAAGGTTGTTGCTGACACTTGCATGGTCGTTTCACCGATAGAGGATATGGGGTACAAGACAACAGCAGTGAACTCGGGAAAGGCGGCAAACTACCTACCCGGCTTCTGCAAGCAGAATGTGGTTTTCGGCAGGCTCGATAGCATAATCGAGAAGGTGACCGCGTAGGCTATCACAGGGTGGTAGAAGATGGAAGTGTTGAAAGGAAGAACAATCAGCCCTGGGAAAGTTGAAGGAGAGAGCTTGGTCTCAAAGGAACCGATCGGGTTCTACGGCGGCGTCGACGCTAAAACTGGCATCTTCATCGAAAAAGGCCACGAGCTTGAGGGCAAGTCTGTCAAAGGAAAGGTCTTGGTATTCCCATGCGGGAAAGGCTCGACCGTAGGATCCTACGTCATCTATGGACTCGCCAAGAACAATCAAGCCCCCCTAGCGATCGTGAACAAAGAAACGGAAACGATCGTCGCCACAGGCGTCATACTAGCCGGAATACCTTGCGTTGACCAGATTCCTGTCGAGAAGATCTCGACAGGCGACCATCTGATGGTTGACGCATCAGCTGGAACAATTTCCATTACCAAGAAGAGTCAGTAGCGTCAATTCAAAGTGGCGGGTGAAGACAGAAAGATACGAGACGTAGCAGGAATGAAATGTCTTGGTAAGTGAAACGGCTGAACGGAAGAGAAGCCACATAACGACGGTGCTTCACCGTGATGTCCAAGCGCACGTGCGCACTGGATTTGATGACGTATCACTAGTGCATAGTGCTCTGCCCGAGCTTGACCGCGAAGAAATCGATCTTACCTGCGAACTATTCGGTCACAAGCTTGCTGCCCCCGTCATCATAGAGTCCATGACTGGCGGTACGCCCATCGCCGCCAAGATCAACGGGACCTTAGGCAGGATAGCGGAAGAACTGCGGATCCCGATGGGCGTCGGCAGCCAGAGAGCGGCAATAGACGATCCGAAGCTCGCTTACACGTTTCAAGTAGCTAGGGAGAACGCACCGTCTGCTCTGCTCTTAGCGAACTTGGGGTGCCCACAGATAGTCAGGGAAGACGGAATTGAGCGCGCGAAAGCCGCGGTTGAGATGATCAAGGCTGATGCATTGCTCATCCACTTGAATGCGCTCCAGGAGTCAGTGCAGTTTGAAGGCCAAACACGTTTCAGAGGCGCGCTCGGAAGAATCCGACAGCTATCTTCCACTTTGAGCGTTCCCGTCTTGGTCAAGGAGACTGGCGCCGGCATTTCGCGAGAGACAGCCATCTCGGTTGAGGGGGCCGGGGTGAAAGGCATTGATATTGCCGGCCTTGGAGGGACAAGCTGGGCGGCCGTGGAGTATCACCGTGCAAGAGAGAGACGCCGCACACGTCAGGCTCACATGGGTCTCGCCTTCTGGGATTGGGGAATCCCAACCGCGGCGAGCATCGTGGAAGTCGCTAGGTCAACGAAGGTGAAGCTAATCGCCTCCGGAGGCGTGCGTAACGGCCTTCACATCGCAAAAGCGATCGCGCTAGGCGCACATTACGGAGGACTGGCAATGCCACTTTTGAAATCCGCATCCAAGAGCGACAAGGAAGCCAAAGAGAACCTTCTTTCAGTAATCGATGAGCTAGGGACGGCGATGTTCCTGACGGGTGTTAAGAACCTAGGTCATTTGCACAAGTGCCCTGTCATAATCACGGGCAAAACACGTGAATGGCTGGCAGCAAGGGGACTCCTATCCTAATACGCATCGGCGTCCAACCGTGTCCGAGAGTTCCCCTAAAGGGAAGTTGTGAGTCCTAAGCTTCCTTCGGCATTTCGAGGGGTTTCTGGCTTGGAGTTCGATACTCACACGTCTCGCAATCTAGCTTGTCGATTCCAGCGTTGAAGAGCGCGCACCAGTCCCATGCATCCTTGCCGATGCGTAGCTTGATCCGGTGGATGCACGGATAGGTCTTCTCAGCCATGGTGTTCGGGATATGCTAATGGTTCAGGATAAACCTAAGCCTCTGGGTTGATATAGGGTCACTAGCATTACCTCGGTTTCACGCCTCTGCAGGAGGGTCTTCTTGACTTCCTCTGAATTTGCAGGATTCTACAAGCTGACACCCGAGGAGAGGCTTCGCTTTGTCGGTGAGTTCGCTCATCTGGACAAGGCAGAGTTGGACATCCTTGCCGCATCCAGCGCATTGGAGATCGACACTGCTAACCGCATGATCGAGAACGTGGTCGGCGTCATGCCGGTACCTCTCGGGATTGCGATGAATTTCTTGATCAACGGGAAGGATCGCCTGATACCGATGGCGATCGAGGAACCATCAGTAGTCGCCGGAGCAAGTCACGCGGCCAAGATGGCTCGGTCCAAAGGAGGATTCCG
>Ga0315268_10006662_pt1 | contig 12267 bp, 13 predicted proteins | sample C1_top_MG_FD_204535 | JGI IMG/M metagenome (GOLD analysis project Ga0315268, IMG submission 204535) | Sediment microbial communities from Yellowstone Lake, YNP, Wyoming, USA - C1_top | ecosystem: Environmental > Aquatic > Freshwater > Lake > Sediment | place: USA: Wyoming | collected 2017-08-01 | reverse complement strand
GGTTTGGCTGCCCGTGCTCTCGGCGCTGATCGTGCTACGCCTGATGGGCGTGCTGCGGAGGCAGATGCCATGATGGACTGGCTGCTGTTCGGCACCTTCGTCGTCCTGATGCTGTCCGGCGTGCCGCTCGCCGTGGCGATGGGCCTGGCGGGTAGCTTGGTGGTGGCCCTCAGCGGGCTGGGCATCATGTCGCTGCCCACCAACGTCTATACCGGCATCGCCAAATACCCGTTGATGGCGATCCCAGTCTTCGTCATTGCCGGACTGATCTTCGAGCGTGCCGGGGTGGCCGCCACCATCGTGCGCTTTGCCTCGGCAGTAGTTGGTCAGCGCCGGGGCAGCCTCGCCATCGTCGCGATTCTTGTGGCGATGATTCTCGGTGGCATTTCCGGCTCCGGCCCGGCCGACTCGGCCGCCGTCGGCGCGGTGATGCTGCCCTCGATGCTCAAGGCCGGCTATCCGCGTGCCTTCACTGCCGGCGTGATCGCCGCCGCCGGTTCGACCGACATCCTGATCCCGCCGTCGATCGCCTTCGTCATCTACAGCCTGCTGGTGCCACAGGCGTCCGTACCGGCACTGTTCGCCGCCGGCATGATTCCCGGCATCCTCTCGGGCCTGACGCTGATCCTCGTCGCCTGGTGGCTCTCGGTGAAGCACGGCTTCGAGGCTGAGCCCGCCGAACCACGGCCGCCATTTTGGCAAAGCCTGAAGGCAGCCGGCTGGGGCCTGGCCGCGCCGGTCATCATTCTCGGCGGCATGCGCAGCGGTTTCTTTACGCCGACGGAAGCCGCCGTGGTCGCCGTCTTCTATGGCTTTCTCGTTGGCAAGGTGATCTATCGCACCTTGAGTTGGCGTGACATCTATAACGTGCTGGTCGAGTCGGCGGAGATTTCCTCGGTGATTCTCACCGTCGTGGCGCTGGCCAGCGTGTTCGCCTGGGCCAGTAATACGCTCGGCACTTTCGATCACTTGGCCCAAGCCATGCTGGGCGCTGGCTTGCCCGAATTTGCCATGCTCATCAGCATCCAGATCCTGTTGCTGATCGCCGGCATGTTCCTCGACGCCATCTCGATCTACTTCATCTTCCTGCCGCTGCTAATCCCGATCGCCATCCATTTCAACTGGGATCTGGTCTGGTTCGGCGTCGTCATCACCATGAACATGGCGCTCGGCCAGTTTCACCCGCCGCTCGGCGTCAATCTGATGGTGACCTGCCGCATGGCGGGTGTGTCGATGGAGTCGACGATTCCCTGGGTATTGTGGATGGTGGCGGCGATGGCCGGCACCATGTTCCTGGTGACCTTCGTTCCCGAAATCGCGCTCTGGCTGCCGCGCACCCTGGGTTATCTGTAGGCGTCCATGCTGCTGCGCATCCTCGCCATCGTCTTCCCCATCTTCGCCATCATTGCGGCGGGCTGGCTATATGCCCGCTATCGGAAAACGCGCGGCGGCATCGACATGGCCTTCGCCAATCAGCTCAACATGGATGTCTTCGTGCCGGCGCTGGTGTTTGCCGCGCTGGCGGCAAGGAGCTTCGATCTGGCCGCCTACGACCGGCTGGCGCTGGGCGCACTGGGCGTGATCCTCGGTTCCGGATTGCTCGCCTGGGGGCTGGCGCGGGCGCTGGGAGAGCAGCCGAAGACCTTTGTGCCACCGATGATGTTCGTCAATGCCGGCAACATGGGGCTGCCGCTGATGGTGCTGGCTTTCGGTGATGTTGCCTTGCCGGCTGCCGTGGTGCTGTTCTTCGTCGAAAACACCCTGCACTACACCCTGGGCACTTGTCTGCTCGACCATCAGGCCCGGCTGGGAAATCTCTGGCGCGTGCCGGTCACCTTCGCCGCGCTGGCGGCCTTTGCTTTCAACCTCACGGGCATTGAAGTCTGGCCACCGCTGTATATCTCCATCAAGTTTCTTGGTGAGGTGGCGGTACCGCTACTGCTGTTTTCACTGGGCGTGCGGCTGGCGGTATCGACACTGTCAGATCTGCGCGTCGGCCTGATCGGTGCGGTGGCTTGCCCACTGCTGGGCATGGCGCTGGCGTGGGGTTTGACCTTCGTCTTCGGGCTGGAAGGCCGTGATGCGGCGATGCTGCTGGTGTTCGGCGCCTTGCCGCCGGCGGTGCTCAACTTCGTGTTTGCCGAACGCTATCAGCAGGAACCAGTCAAGGTCGCCTCCATCGTGATGATCGGCAACCTGGGTTCCTTGCTTTTCGTTCCGTTGGCCCTGGCGCTGACCTTGCAATAGTCGGCGCTGGCGAGACGGCAACAATACGTGGCAAAACCCCGCCAGGCACAGGTTCCTTGCTTTGATGCTATTGTGCATCTGTACACAACAGAACACAGAGGCCGCGAATGGAAACTACGACACTGACCTTGCGCGTTCCTGCAGCGATGAAGGAGCAGCTCGACAAGCTGGCTGATGCGACCCATCGCTCAAAGTCCTACCTGGCCGGTGAAGCCATTCGTCAGTACCTGAGCCTTGAGGCTTGGCAGATTGGCGAAATACAGTTGGCACTCCAGGAGGCGGATGCCAACGACTTCGCCTCAGAGGAGGAAGTCGATGCCGTTGTGAGGAAGTATGCCGGTTAAGTGGCTGCGCCGTGCTCTGGAAAATCTGGACGAAGAAGCGAGCTACATTGCCCAGGATAGTCCGCGCATGGCAGCAGAGTTCGCGCTGCACATGAGAGACAGCGCAGCGCTGCTCGCCGAACATCCCAACATGGGGCGTCCAGGCCGGATTGCCGGGACACGGGAGCTTGTTGTGACGCGCTTCTCGTACATTTTGCCCTACCGCGTTCGCGGCGGTACCGTCGAAATCCTGCGCGTCTTCCATACGGCTAGAAAGTGGCCAAAGCAGATGATCTGACGCCGCCGCGCCGTCAGACCTGCGTGTTGCCGAGGATGACAGCGGCAGGGTGATGCGGATATGGCCGCGCGGAGCCTGCCGGTCGTCGCTGATGTCTGCCTCGGCCGCTTCAACCAGACTGAGGATTTCCCGGCACTTTTCCAGGTAGCTCGCCCCGGCCGAAGTCAGACTCAGGCGGCGCGTGCTGCGGGCCAGCAGCTTCGCCCCGAGGTGCGCCTCCAGCGCCGCCACCTGGCGGGTGATGACCGAACGGGCGACGTTTTGTTGTTGGGCCACGGCAGAGAAACTGCCCTTTTCCGCCACCCGGACAAAGATGCGCATGCTGTCGATTCGATCCAAATGTCGCTCCCCACCACATTATATTGTTGTCAAAATGGCAACAATGAATTTCAGATTGTCCCCTATTTCAAGCTGAATGGCTTGCGTAGAGTGCAGCCATCGCCACTCACTTACGCAAATCCCATGAACCAGGCCGCCAGTTACACCCCGACCGCCATCCGCCTGCACTGGCTGCTGGCCATCGCCATCGTCGGAACATTCGCCGTCGGCATCTATATGCACGAACTGCCGCTATCGCCCGATAAGCTGAAAATTTACGCGTGGCACAAGTGGGCCGGCGTGACGATTTTCTGTTTGGTGTGGGTGCGCCTGGTCTGGCGTCTGACGCATCGTCCGCCCGGGCCACCGGTTGGCATGCCCGTCTGGCAACACCGTATTGCGGAAGCGGTGCACGGCCTGCTGTATGTGTTGATGCTCGCCGTGCCACTCAGCGGCTGGCTGATGAGTTCGGCCAAGGGTTATCAAACGGTATGGTTTGGCGTCCTGCCGCTGCCTGATCTGCTGCAAAAGGATGTCGCACTCGGTGACATGCTCAAGACGCTTCATGAATGGCTCAACTTCAGCCTTGCCGGACTGGTGCTGGCGCATGCCGCCGCCGCGCTCAAGCACCATATTGTCGATCACGATGAGGTCCTGAAACGCATGCTGCCTTTCCTCAAATAAACAGACGACGGAGATCCCTCATGAAAAAATCCATCATCCTGACCGCTTTGATCTTCATGGCAACGGCAAGCGGTGCGGTGCGCGCCGCCGAGTTCAATCAGTTACAAACCGACAAGAGCACGGTCTCGTTCGTATTCAAGCAGATGAATGTGCCCGTCGAAGGTCAGTTCAAGCGCTTCAAGGGACAACTCGGATTTGATCCCGCCAAGCCGACCGCTGCCCGGGCCGAACTCGAAATCGAGCTGACCAGCATCGATGCTGGTTCGCCCGAGGCCAACGACGAGGTGGCCGGCAAGCTGTGGTTCAACACCAAGGCCTTCCCGGTGGCACGCTTTGTGGTGGCCTCGATCAAGCCGCTCGGCAACAACCGCTTCGATGTGGCCGGCAAGATGAGCATCAAGGGCAAGACGCAAGATGTCAGTGCCCCGGTGACTTTCCGTCAGGAAGGCACCCAAGGCGTATTCGAAGGCGGCTTTGCGCTCAAACGCGCCGACTACGCCATCGGCGAAGGCATCTGGGCCGATTTCGGCACCGTTGCCAACGAAGTGCAAATCAAGTTCCGGCTGGTGGCTGCGGCTGCCGGCAAGAAGTAGTTCCATCCATTACCCCACCCCCCAGGAGAATCCCCATGAAAAAACTCGCCACCATTGTTGCCCTTTCCGCTATTGCTTCCAGCGTCTTTGCCGCGCCCGAAACCTTCGCCATCGACCCGACGCATACCGCGTCGCGCTTCGAGTACAGCCACTTCGGCTATTCGAACCAGCAGCACCGTTTCGACAAGACCAGCGGCAAGATCGTCATCGACCGCGCCGCCAAGACCGGTTCGGTGGATGTGACGATCGACGCCAAGTCGGTCAATACCGGTTACGCGCTGTTCAACGAGCACATCCAGAGCGAGGATTTCTTCGCGACCGCCAGCTATCCAACCATTACCTTCAAATCGACCGCCGTGAAGTTTGATGGCGACAAGCCGGTGGCCGTGGATGGCAACCTGACGATCAAGGGCGTCACCAAGCCGGTGACCTTGAATCTGACTTCCTTCCATGCCATGCCGCACCCGATGATGAAGAAGGATGCCATCGGTGCGAACGCGGTCACCAAGATCAAGCGTTCCGATTTCAACATGGGCAAGAACGCGCCCTATGTTTCCGACGATGTCACCCTCACCATCGCGGTCGAAGCCGTCAAGGAATAAGCCCCACCATGTCATCACGCATGCCCGTCGTCTTCGTTTCCCACGGCGCACCCGATGCGCTGCTGAAGGCGCCCGATGCGGTCGCCTGCTGGCGCGAAATCGGCCAGCGGATTCCCGCACCCAAGGCGATTCTGGCGGTGTCGGCGCATTGGGAGCGCGCGTGCCCACCGCCAGTCTTGCGGGGGTTCCGGCGACAATCCACGATTTTTCCGGATTCTCGCCGGCCCTCCACCGGATGAGTTATCCGGCACCGGGTGCGCCGACGCTGGCCGAACGCGCGGTGGCGCTGTTGTCTGCGGCGGGGGTAGCGGCGACGCTGCATCCGAGTCGTGGTCTCGATCACGGCGCCTGGGTGCCGCTGTCGGCGATGTTTCCGCAGGCGCAACTGCCGGTCACGCAGTTGTCGTTGACGCGTCAGGATGCGGCGACCCACTTTGCCTTCGGGCAGGCGCTGGCCCCCTTGCGTGATGAAGGCGTGCTGATCGTCGCTTCGGGCGCCATTACGCACAATTTTGGCTGGCTCGACTGGCATGCCGCCAACGACCAGCCGCCGCTACCGCAGGCGCGCGCTTTTGCCGATTGGGTGGGTGGGCAACTGGCGGTAGGAAATACCACAGACCTGATGGACTATCGCAGCGCACCTCACGGTGCGGCGGCGCATCCCAGTGCAGAACATTTCCTGCCGCTCTTTGTCGCGCTGGGCGCCGCCCAGGCGGTCGGCAGCGCTAGTACGCCCGAACGCTTCCAGCCGCAGTTTGCCTATGGCGGACTGGCGATGGACGCGTATCTCTGGGCGGCTACGTCCAGATAGCCGAGCACGCCGAGTCCGGCGACGCGGCCGCTGGCCAGGCAGGCGGTGAGCAGGTAGCCGCCGGTGGGGGCTTCCCAGTCGAGCATCTCGCCGGCACAGAAGACACCGGGCAATTTCTTCAGCATCAGCGCGTCGGTCAGTTCGGCAAAGCGCACGCCGCCAGCCGTGCTGATGGCTTCGTCGATGGGGCGCGGCGCGATGAGTGTGAGCGGTAGCGCTTTGAGCAGCGCCGCAAGTTGCCGTGGGTCGCCCAACTGGGCGGCGCTGGCGACTTCGCGTAACAAGGCCGCTTTGACGCCCTCGATGCCGGCGCGGCGGCGCAGGTGGTTGGCTAACGAATCGTGTCCGCGGGGTTGTTGCAGGTCGGTGCTCAGGCGCGCCAGCGTACGGCCGGGTGCCAGGTCGATGGTCAGCTCGGCGTGTCCATCGCGTTCGATGGCATCGCGCAGTGTTGCGGAAAGCGCATAGATCAGACCGCCTTCGACACCGTGCCGGGTGACGATGAAATCGCCCTGCTGGGTAGCGCTGCCAAAGCTGGCCCGCACACCTTTGATGGGCTGGCCGGCAAAGCGGTTGCGCAGATGCTCGCTCCAGGCTATGTCGAAGCCGCAGTTGGCCGGCCGCAAGGGTGCGCTGGTGATGCCCCGCGCGGCCAGTAGTGGCAGCCAGGCGCCATCGGAACCGAGCCGCGCCCAGCTGCCGCCCCCCAAAGCCAGTACCGTTGCCGTCTCACCAACGCCGACTTTGCGTTCGCCTGCCGGCGTGGCAAAGCGCAACGCATCATCCTCTGTCCAACCCAGCCAGCGGTGGCGTGGATGGAAACGCACGCCCTGTTCGCGCAGCTGTTGCAGCCAGGCGCGCAGCAACGGCGCGGCCTTCATGCCGGTGGGGAAGACGCGACCGGAACTGCCGACGAAGGTTTCAATACCCAGACCATGCACCCAGTCGCGCAAGGCGGGCGGGCCAAAGCTGGCCAACCAGGGGGCGATGATGTCTTGTGATTCGCCATAGCGACGGTTGAAATCTGCCGGCGGTTCGGCATGCGTGAGATTCAGTCCGCCGATGCCGGCACGCAGCAGTTTGCGGCCGGCCGAGGGCATGGCGTCGAATACATTCACCGCCATGCCGGCAGCGCTGATGACTTCGGCGGCCATCAGCCCGGCCGGGCCGGCACCGATGATCGTGACTGCCTCAGTCATGCGGACGCAACGTGTCAGCGCTCGCTGGTACAGCCGCGTCGGGCGCGCCGCGTTGTTTCATGAAGTACCAGGCGACAGCTGCCGTGATCAAACCGATGACGATCCAGAACATCTTTTTCTCCTACGCTGGTTGCGGGAGGATATGCAGTAAGGCGCGGCAGTTTATCTCTAAGCCATTGACTGCTGGCGTCTGCTAGACTTTTCCACGAGCCGTGCCACCGTCATTTGATGAATATCCTCCTCAATAAAGCCCATTTTCCCGTTACCGTGCTTGGCCCGGGGCGGCGCATCGGCTTGTGGCTGCAAGGTTGCACGATCCGCTGCCAGGGTTGCGTGTCGCAGGACACCTGGCCGGCCGACCCGACGCGCGCCATGCCGGTACCCGCGCTGCTCGACTGGTGCCAGCGGGTAGCGCAGGGCGGCTGTGACGGCATCACCCTCAGCGGCGGCGAACCCTTCGATCAGCCCAAACCGCTGCTTGCCTTACTGCGCGGGCTGGGCGACTGGCGCGCGCAGGCCGGGCTGGATTTCGACATCCTCTGCTACAGCGGCTACCCGCTCAAGACGCTGAGCAAACGCCACGCCAAGCTCCTCGCGCTGCTTGATGCGCTGATTCCCGAACCCTTTGCTGCGGGACGGCCTTTGGGTGGTCTTTGGCGCGGTTCGGACAACCAGACGCTTGTGCCGCTTTCCGCGCGCGGCGCAGCACGTTACGCCCATAGCGTCGCCCACCCCCAGGCCGAGCAAAGCAAACGCATGCAAATCAGCGTCGAGGACGGCAAGCTGTGGTTCATCGGCATCCCGCACCGGGGCGACATGGCGGCGCTCGAAACGCTGTGCCGCCAGCGCGGCCTCGAACTGCGCCAGGTGTCCTGGCGATGAACGAGGCGACCCTGCGCGAATACGTGCGCCTCTGTCCGGTGTGCGGCGTCACTTCTGCGCCGGAGTTGGCGCTGTGCAGCAGTTGCGGCACGCTCTTGCTGGGCGTCGATCTAAGTCTGAAGCAGGCCATCGTAGCGGCACCACCCGCGCCAGCAGCCCCAGCGCCAGCAGTTGCAGAAGCCCTGCGCTGCGCTTACGCTGATTGTGGCGGGGAGAATCCGCCGGACAGCACGCATTGCCTGTATTGCGGTCGGCCGCTGGAAATGGCAGCGGTAGCCGTACCCCGTGCGGGGCATTTCATCTTGCCAGCGCCGACTCCGACGTTGGGCAGCTTGTATCGCTTGCCGTCGGCGCTGGCGGATAAATTCCGCATCGTCGAGGTCTTGCCGGCGGGTGGCGCCGAGGCCGAGATTATGATTCTCGCCGGCACCACCTCCGATGTGAAGGTGATCGCCAAGCTCTATCGCCCGGGCATCGTGCCCAAGGCCGATGTGCTCGATCGCGTCAGCCAGGCGGCTTTCCGCCATGTCGTGCGCCTGATCGCCCACGGGGTTTCCGACGGCATCGGCTACGAGGTGATGGAATATTGCCCCGCCGGTTCCTTGCGGAAGCTGATGCAGGAAGGTTCCCAGCCCCACGCGCGTTTGCGGCTGATCGTCGCTGAGCTTGCCGAAGCCTTGGCGGCGCTGCACGAACTGAACATCATCCACCGCGACATGAAGCCCGAGAACGTGCTGATCCGCCGCCTCGAGCCGCTCGATCTGGTGCTCACCGACTTTGGCATCGCTTCGTTGAACGATGCCACGCAACGCTTCACCGGGCTCGCCCGCACCGTGAAATACGGCGCGCCGGAAACGCTCTCGGGCGTGCTCGACCGCGCCGCCGATTACTGGTCGCTCGGCATGATTCTCGTCGAACTGCTGACCGGCCGGCATCCCTTCGACGGTTTGTCGGATGCCGTCATCACGCACCGGCTCGTCACCGGCAGCGTCGATCTGGGCGCGGTGACCGATGCCGACTGGCGCAAGCTGTGTCGCGGCCTGCTGTTGCGCGAACCGCAACAGCGCTGGGGGTTTGCCGAAATCCGCCGCTGGCTTGATGGCGATGTGACGCTGGCCGCCCCGCAGGACGCTGCGCCGGCGACCCAACTGCAGGCCGCACGTCCCTATCGCCTCGAAGATGCCGTCTGCCACACGCCGGCGCAACTTGCGGTGGCGCTCGCCACGCACTGGCCAGCCGGGCGCAAGGATCTGATGCGCGGGCAGATCACCGCCTGGGCCGGGCAGGATCTCAAAGATCACAATCTCGTGCGCATCCTGCAGGATCTGCTGGAGGCACGCGACATCTCGGACGACCTGCGCCTGCTGCGCCTGATCCGTCACCTCGCGCCGAACCTGCCGCCGCTGTGGCGCGGCAGCAGCCTCACCGCCGCCAACCTGCTCGCCGAGGCGGCGCGGGCGGCACAGGGCGACGCGGCGGCGGCCGACTGGCTGGTTGCGGTGTTCGGCGAAAAAGTCTTGCGCGAACTGCCGGCTGCGGACTATCCGGCCGAGGCCGCGCTGATCGCGCGCTGGGAAGCCGGGCGCGAGCGCTTTGGGCGCCTCTGGCGCGAAACCGAACACGTGCGTTCGCGCTGGCGTCAGGATCAGAACAGCATTGACGGCATCCCCGATTACGACGCGCTGGTGTATGGCGAACCGAATGCCCTCGCCACCCCCGCGCCGGCCAAGCTCCACCCGCCGCTGTTGCTGGCGCTGGCCGACGAAACCTACGCCGCACAATTGCACGCGCGCATCCAGCTCGAGACGGCGCCGCACATCGAACACAGCCCCTGGCTGGCGCGCCTGCTGGACGACGACGACGTGGCGGGCTGGGTGGTCGCCCGCTTCATGGTGCCGCATGCGCAAAGTGCTGCCGACGACGCGCTCAAACACCAGCAACGTGAAGTCGATGCGCTCGCGGCGCAACGCGAGGCGCTAGTGACGCGCACCAATCATGCCCTCGCCCTGCTGCGCGAAACCTGCGAGATGAGCCTGTTCGCCGGTGAATTCGACCGTAACGTGACGGCCGGCAACAGCCAGGCCTTACTGGCGCTGGTCGAGGAGGCGCGTGCCGCGGGTCTGGCTGCCGACGTGCCGCTGATGCGCACCCTGGCGCGCGCCGAGCCGATCGCGCTGCGCATCCAGGATCGCCTCGACGCCTGGGAACACGCCGCGCGCATCAACGCCCTGTGGCGTAACCGCAACCTGATGCAGGGCATCGGCGGCTTCTTTTTCCTCATGGTGCTCTTCGCCTACGAGGCGCTGCCCAACCACCTGCCGCTGTGGATTCTGTTGATTCTCGGCGCCATTGTCGGCTGGCGCCTGAGTAGCCTGGCCAGCATCCGCAACGCCATCCGTGATCTTTCCAAATCGCTGCCGCCCCGCGTACCCGCGCCAGTGAAGGCGCCGAGCTGGGCGCCAGAACAATGAGTTCGCCCCCCGCCGCGCTTCTCGCCGCCTTGCCGGATGCGCTCGATGACTGCATCGAAACGCACATTTCCTGGGTGCTGCTGGCGGGCAAGTTCGCCTACAAGATCAAGAAGCCGGTGACGCTGCCTTTTCTCGACTACGGAACCGTCGACCTGCGCCGCGATTTTTGTGCGGCCGAGTTGCGTCTCAACCGGCGTTTCGCACCCGCTCTATATCTTGATGTCGTCGATCTGGCCGGTGAGCCGGCGGTAAAGATGCAGCGTTTCGATGAGGCGCTGCGTCTCGACCATGTCTGCCGGCGCAGTGAGCTGACGCCGCTGCAACTCTCGCAATTTGCCCGCGATCTCGTCGCGTTTCAGGCCACTGCCGCCCTCGCGCCAGCGCCGACTTTGTTCGGCACGCCGGAAACCGTACTGGCCGATGCGCTGGAAAATTTCGAGGAGTTGGAGCGCCTGCTGCCGGCGGCCGGGGCGCAACTCGCCGGTTTGAAGGGCTGGACGCAGGCCGAATTCACCTGCCACGCCAGCGAATTCGTCCAACGCCTGGCGGATGGCCGCATCCGCGAAGGCCACGGCGATCTGCACCTGGGCAACCTCGTGCTGATCGACGGCGCGATCGTGCCCTTCGATGGCATCGAATTTAACGAGGATTTCCGCTGGATCGACGTGGCCAGCGAGATCGCCTTCACGCTGCTCGATCTGCTTGACCACGGCCAGCCGGGGCTGGCGACCTGGCTGCTCAACGAATGGCTGAGCTACGGCGGTGATTTTGCCGCGCTGGCGGTCTTGCGCTTCTACCTCGTCTATCGCGCCATGGTGCGCGCCAAGGTGGCGACACTGCGCCATGAGGCCGGCGAAGCTGGGGAATATCTGCAGATGGCGCAACGGCTCGCCGCGCCGGCCGCACCGCAGCTGACGATTACCTGCGGGCCATCGGGTAGCGGCAAGACTTTTGCGAGCAGTCGCCGTCTCGCCAGCGCCGACTTTCTGGACACCGTGCGCCTGCGTTCCGACGTGGAGCGCAAGCGCCTGTTCGGGCTGGCACCCGAAGCGGCCAGCGACGGCTCGATCTACACGGCCGCTGCCACCGTACGCACCTATGCGCGCTTGGCCGAACTGGCAGAAACGGCGCTTTCCTCCGGCTGGTCGGTGATCGTCGATGCGGCTTTTCTCAAACGCGCCGAGCGTGATGCCTTTCGCGCGCTGGCGGCCCGCTGCGGCGTACCCTTTGGCATTCTCGCTCCCACGGCGCCACCTGACGCGTTGGCGCGCCGCATCGCGGCACGGCAAAACGACGCCTCGGAAGCCACGGTTGCCGTGTTGGCGCAGCAATTGCAGTGGCTCGAACCCCTTGGCACCGATGAGCCTGCGCTTGAACTTTAGTAATATCGGCTATTTGCATTCTGAGGTTGGAAACTAGGCGGGAGCGGCGCCTTGGAACTGATCCGTTTTGTGCAATACAGGGTTGAAGTAACGTGTGGCCAGTGCCATACAAGCAGCGAGTAGAGCCATTCCCAGCAATGTAGGCGCGGGGCTTTGAGTGGCGGCTTCCTGAGTCCACCCGCCGTTCCAGTAGGCTGGATACGGTTCAGATGGCGGTCAGCACCCGGCCATCTGCGGTCGCTCAGGATTTTTCTCCATTGCCGCCATTCAACTTTGGGCCATCCTCCATACCGGTCGTTCAACCTGAGCTACCAACTTTTCCCGCCTGAACTTCGGCTGTGCAGCGATAGCACGCATTCACGGCACTATTGCGGGACGGCTTGCGGCGTCGGCTTACTAAGTCAACCCGGCGTTCCAGCGGGCAGGATATGATTCAGATGGCGGCCGGCAGCCGGCC
>Ga0315268_10006661_pt1 | contig 12267 bp, 13 predicted proteins | sample C1_top_MG_FD_204535 | JGI IMG/M metagenome (GOLD analysis project Ga0315268, IMG submission 204535) | Sediment microbial communities from Yellowstone Lake, YNP, Wyoming, USA - C1_top | ecosystem: Environmental > Aquatic > Freshwater > Lake > Sediment | place: USA: Wyoming | collected 2017-08-01 | reverse complement strand
GATCGGGGCTCGATGGTCAGCTTCAGCGCATAATCAATCAGAGCCTTGGCTCTTTTTTCGATTCTCTCAGGTAGCTCGCCCTGTTTGAAGGCTTCCAGCTGATCACCATCCTTCACGTAGAACCTCAGCGCCTCACCATGGTGTGATACACAGTAATCGCACCGGTTGTGAGCGGAAATGGCCGTTGCGATCATCTCTCGCTCGCCTCTGCTCAAACCCGACTTGCCATACACTAGGCTCACGTAGAGTTCGAGAAAAGACCTCAACGCATTGGGGTTGAGGCTTTGTACCCGCATGATGTTGGAAATCTTGCCACGTGCTCGCAACACCTCTTCGTATGTGCGCTTCAAGTCACCAGTGGCCTTGTCCTCAGAAACTGTCTTGATCCACGCCAAAGTCAATCGACTGGCCGCGAGATGCAGCATTCTCGCTCATAAACTGGAGGAACCCTCCCAAAGATTCGCACGAAAAAGTAGCCACTGACGGCCACGTATCGGATCACCACAAATGCCTTTAAGTACGTAAACGCGCGTCTAGCCGTCCAACTTTCGATCAAGGGCGAAGCTCATGCGAACAGATGCGGCGTCTGCATTCTCTGCGCGTGTACTGAGCTTTGCCTTCTATTATCGGTACTAGCTCGCCCAACCCCAATTGGACGAGCGGTGAAGGTGGTTATCATGAAAGATACTAAACAAAATGGATTGTCTGCAAGCCTCGAGGTCTCAAACGATGGACTTCAGTCCCTGACGGAGATAGCTCAACAAGTCAGGCGCGATGTCGTCTCGATGATACAGAGCGCCAAGACCGGACACCTGGGACCCTCCCTATCCTGCGTAGAGGTCCTAGTATCGTTGTACTTTGATCGGATGAATCACAAACCCGACGAGCCGAACTAGCCAGATCGAGACAGACTGGTACTCTCCAAAGGTCATGCGGCCCCAACGCTCTACGCGACGCTGGCGCATGCGGGATACTTCAATCAAGACATACTCGCCTCCCTTCGCAAGACAGGGAGCATACTGCAAGGGCATCCGACGCGAGTGACTCCGGGAGTCGATGTCTCTACGGGATCGCTCGGCCAGGGCCTGTCGATCGCTAACGGCATGGCTCTTGCCGCAAGGCTCGATGGCAAGAACTACCGAGTCTTCGCCATAACTGGGGACGGAGAGTGTGACGAAGGCCAGATCTGGGAGGCCGCTATGACTGCAAGCCACCTAGGCCTCTCGAACGTCACAGTGATTATTGACCGGAACGGAGTCCAGTCCGATGACGCCACAGAGAGGATCAAGAAGAAAGAACCTCTTGATCGAAAATGGCGATCATTCGGTTGGCAGGTTCTTGAGATTGACGGCCACAATTTCATGCAGATACATCATTCCTTTGATGTCGCTGAATGGACCACTGACCGTCCGACAGTAATAATCGCGCGAACGGTCAAAGGCAAGGGCCTATCCTTCCTAGAAGGCGACGCGAACTCACACAACATCTCCTTCAGCGAAGAGGATCTGGACTGGGCAATGGAGGAATTGAGCTAGTCCTTGGCTTGGTATGTGACGAAAGCGACATATCACATGAGGGATCAAGAATGCCGTCATTGAGGAAAGAACTCGGCAAGGTCCTTGTCGAACTCGGCAAAGAATACAAGAACCTCGTTGTGATCACAGGCGATCTCGGCAAGTCTACTGGAGTGAGTGCGTTCGAGGCATTTCCCGAGAGATATTTCAATCTTGGAATCAGTGAGCGGGACATCATAGGAACTGCCGCCGGACTTGCGTCAGCGGGGAAGATACCTGTAGTCAGCACCTATGCGATGTTTCTAGCTGGAAGGGCTTGGGAGCAAATCAGAAACACCGTCGCTCGCGACCATCTGAACGTCAAAATGATAGCGTCACACTCAGGCATCTCACCGTCCGCTGACGGGGCCTCGCATCAATGCTTCGAGGACATCGCCCTCATCAGGACGATTCCTGGAACGACTTTGGTGCTTCCAGCTGACCTCTCAGAGATGAGACAGACAGTGCGTTCAGCTGTGGAAAACCCCGGACCATTCTACATCAGACTCGGGAGAGGTGAGATCCCACAGATCTTCGATAACAACCACGAATTTCGAATCGGCAAAGCGAGGCGCATCAGCGACGGGCCAGACGTAGGAATAGTAACTGCAGGCTTACTCCTGCAAGAAGTAATTGAAGCGGAATCCCTGCTGCAGAAAGAGGGAATCAAGCAAAAGCCTCCAAAAAGCCTCCACAAAGCCTCCATAGTCGAGATGCACACTGTCAAACCCGCAGACGCGGCAGCAGTAACCGACATTGCAGGAAAGACAGGTGCAATCGTCACTGTCGAGGACCACAATGTCATGGGCGGACTAGGCAGTACTGTAGTGGAGATCGCGTGTAGAGGCAAGCCTGTCCCGATCGAGATGATTGGAATCAATGACAGATTTGGAGAGTCTGGAGACCTACGCGAACTGATGGAAATTCATGGGCTCACCGCACACCACATTGCAGATGCAGCAAAGAGAGTCATCAAACTGAAGGACGGCCCGCGCCGATGATCGGGAGAGAGATCGTTTGATTGTAGTAGTTCCTGATTCACCGAGCAGTCAGAGAGTTGCCCAGGCCATTGATTATCTGCGTAAGAGGCAGATTGAAACGAAATCCGTGGCCTGGGGGATCCAGACGATGCTTGTCACCAAGCAGAATCTCACTTCAACAGACATGAACGAACTCAAGGCGAAAGGCATCGCTGAGAGAATCGCGGTCTCTTCGTCAAAGGCTCCGTTAACCAGCCGGGACTTACAGAATGATACCTCGATAATTGAAGTCGGAAATGCTCGCTTTGGAGCAGAAAAGATCGTGATCGTTGCAGGGCCATGTTCCGTCGAAAGCCGAGAACAGCTGATGGAAACGGCACGCGCAGTCAAGAAACTCGGTGTTTCATTGTTGCGAGGCGGAGTTTTCAGGCCGCGTACCTCCCCGTACGAATTTCAAGGGCTCGGAGAAGCAGGCCTGAAGTTGCTGGCAGAAGCGCGCGAAGAAACGGGACTTCCTGTAGTGACAGAGGTCCTTGAGCCACAGAAAGTGGATCTTGTCGCCAAGTACTCTGACATGCTCCAGATCGGTACGCGAAACGTGCAGAACTTTGCACTACTTAGGGCTGTTGGAAAATCGAGAACGCCAGTTATCTTGAAACGCGGAATGATGACCACGATCGATGAATGGCTACAGGCTGCAGAGTACATTCTCTTGGAGGGCAATAAGAATGTCGTTCTCTGTGAACGGGGCATACGCACATTCGAGAGAGCGACCAGAAACACGCTGGACCTTGCTGCCGTCCCTATCCTGAGGAAAGCGACACATCTTCCAATCATGGTTGACCCAAGCCATGCCACAGGGAGCAGAGAACTCATAACTCCAATGGCCAAAGCGGCCATAGCTGCGGGAGCTGATGCCCTAATGATTGAGACGCATCCGACACCGGAGACTGCACTTTCGGACCCTCAGCAATAGCTCGACTTGACGGAATTTGCTGACCTGATGAAAGAGCTCGGTGTCATCGCCAAAGCCGTCGGTCGCTCTGTCCGTTAGGCGGTCTGAGCATTTGAAGAGAGTTCCAGTCTCGCTCGGCGAGCGCTCCTATGAGATCGTGATTGGATCTGGAATTCTCAGTGCGATCGGAGACACCGTTAGAGGGCTCGGACTCGGGCCGAAGATGATGATCATCATGAGCACAAGACTGTGGTCCCTCTATGGAAGAACCGTTCAGGATTCCTTGGCAGCGAGGGGTTTCGACATCTCTGTCGCGCACATGAATGATGACGAGGAATCAAAGTCTGCCAGACGGTGATGTCGCTTTACGACAGACTTGTGGAGGACGAGTTTGATCGCAACTCGGGGATAATCGCTGTCGGAGGAGGAGTTGTCGGTGACGTTGCGGGGTTTGCGGCAGCCACATTCATGCGAGGAATACATCTCGTTCAGGTGCCCACAACGTTACTCGCTTTCGAAAGCTTCCAATGAAACACTAGTTGAGATTGTCTCTCGGTCCTGTTCGATCAAGGCCCGGATAGTCGGACAGGACGAGAGGGAGCACGGGGTGAGATCGATCTTGAACTATGGCCACACGGTTGGACACGCATTAGAGGCCCTGACTAACTACAACCACTATACGCATGGCGAAGCAATAGCGATCGGTATGATTGCGGCTGCGAGAATCGCTCATGAAATCAGCGCAACTGACCAGAATACAGTCCAGATTCAGGAGCGCCTGATCAGCGCGGCGGGCCTCCCGACCCGAATAGACCATTCCATCGGGTGGCAGAGCATCGTCCATCAATTGGCCAAAGACAAGAAGAGACTGGCGGGACGGGCAAGATGGGTGCTTCCCAAAACCATAGGTGAAGTCTTTCTTACCGATGAGGTTCCTCTCAACGTGGTTCCGCGTGTTCTGAAGAATATGACTACCAAGGAGGCGAAGGCCTAATGCGGATGAAGATCTGTGTCCCAGTGATGGAGAATAGCGTCAACAGGGTAGTCAGATCTCTTCGTTTGCTGGAACGTCATGACCCGGATTTCATAGAGATACGATTTGATTCAATGAAATCGCCAGCAGGGTTTTCCGAAATAAGATCGGCCACGGAGCGCCCCTTGATCGCTACAATTCGAAGCAAGGGGCAGGGGGGCCTGTTTCGCGGAACCGAGGCGACGAGTCTGGAGGCCCTAACGCAGGCGGCTCGAGATGGTTTCGACTATGTCGATGTAGAACTGAATACGAAAGATGCCCATACAAAGGTTCATCAGCTGAAGCAACACGGAGCGAAAGTGATCGTCTCATACCACAATACGAAGCTCACTCCCACCGACCAAGCCCTTGAGTCCATTCTGGAAAATGAGGCACGGGCAGGTGCCGATGTCTGCAAGATAGTCAGCACAGCCAGAACCTACGCTGATAACCTACGAATCAAGGAATCCAACCGTATTGAAGCAATGACCGAGGGACTCAAAGAAATGAATATTCAAACCATGGAATCGGAAGATACCTTCACAATTCACGGAGGAAGACGGGCAAAGCGGTCATCAATCCACACAACGATCACAGGATAGCGATGGCGTTCGGCGTACTTGGCCTATTGACCGAGGAAGTGACGATAGTCGATGCTGAATGTGTAGGAAAATCCTATCCATCGTTCTGGTCTGATCTCCAGTCGCTAGGAGCAAGGGTGAAAGCAAATTGACGGGCAATTCTCTAGGCGAGAGATTCGTCGTCACAAGCTTTGGGGAGAGCCATGGTCCAAAGGTTGGAGTCGTCATAGATGGATGCCCAGCCGGACTCGAACTTGTTGCGGGTGACATTCAACGCGAATTACAGAGAAGGCGAGCTAGTGGCGAGTTGTTCTCGACCGAGCGCAAAGAAACCGATCAGGTTGAGATCTCGTCAGGACTATTCAACGACCACACAACGGGTGCTCCGATCCATCTTTCGGTCTCCAATTTGGATACACGATCCGTGGACTATGAGGAGAGGAGGCATACTCCGAGGCCCGGACAGGCGGACTTGGTTGCCAGACTCAAGTACGGTGGAAATGAGGATTATAGAGGCGGCGGCCGGTTCTCCGCAAGAATCACCGTTGGTTTCGTGGCAGCTGGCGGCGTCGCGAAGAAACTGATCCGCACAATCGGCATGGAGGTGTACGCCCACACTGTGGAAATCGCGGGCATACGTGCAAGAAGAGTCCCGCCCGACGAAGGGGCGAAGGCATCTCGTGACAACACATTGGGCTGTGCCGATTCTGAGGCAGCGGATAAGATGGCTGAAGCGATTGCGGACGCCAAGAAACGAGGGGACACGCTCGGAGGCATTGTTGAGGCGGTTGCGACCGGGGTGCCAGTTGGTTTGGGAGAGCCGGTGTTCGACAACCTCGATGGCGATCTCAGCAAGGCTTTCTTCTCGATCCCCTCTGTCAAGGGAGTTGAAGTGGGCGTCGGGTTCCAGTCCGCGAGGATGCGGGGTTCGGAGTACAACGATCCTCTAACGGTACATGACCAAGAAGTCCAAAGCTTAACCAATAATGCCGGAGGAGTCATCGGCGGCCTCAGCAACGGTCAACCCATCGTATGCAGGATTGCCTTCAGGCCGCCATCATCGATAGCTATGCTACAGACCACTGTCAACCTTCAGACGATGAAGGAGCAACCACTATTGATCAAAGGTAGATTCGACGTTTGTGTCGTCCCTAGGGCGATTCCCATCGTAGAGGCCATGACAGCGATTGTTCTGGCCGATCATTCATTGCGAGCAAGGTTGGTCGGACCTGTCCTGAAGAAGCGCTAATTAGATGTCGCGCTTGCGTATGAGCCTAGGACTTTCACGAAGGTCGATTGCTGGCGCAAGCCTCTAAGCGCTTCTTGGCACAACTTGTCTCGTATGTGCCCATGGAAGTCTACGAAGAAGTTGTATTGCCACGGCGTATTCTTCACAGGCCTTGATTCGATCTTTGTTAGATTGACCCGCTTTCTCGAAAGCACTCTGAGGGCTCGATACAGAGATCCGGGTTTGTGTTCCACTCCGAAAATAACTGATGTCTTGTCGTCTCCTGATCGAGGAGCAATCTTCTTCCCGAGAACGAGGAATCTCGTATAGTTGACATCACTGTCCTCGATTCCCTCTGCGATGACTTGCATGGCATGGAGTTCTGCGGCGCGTTTGCTCGCGATTGCGGCTATCTTCCTCGATCGCATAGCCTTGATCAGTTTCACGCTACCCGCTGTGTCGTAGGTAGGCACGGCATCCATCTTGTGAGCGCGCAAGTATCTCGCGCACTGTGCTAAGGCCTGCGGATGGGAGTAGACCGTGGTTATCTCGCGAGTCTTGATTCCAGGCTTAGCGACGAGGCAGTGCCTCACCCGGACTTGCACTTCGCCGCAAACCTTCGCCGTAGTATTGGCCAGCAGATCATCTGTCTCGTTGATGCTTCCCTCGTACGAGTTCTCGACCGGTACAACACCGAGCACACACTGCCTGGTCTCGACGGCGTGGAAAACCTCCCTGAGAGTTCTGAACGGCCAAACTGCAACCTGACTTCCAAAATAGCGCTCGCAGGCCTCGTGACTATAGCTTCCTCTTTCGCCTTGGAAAGCAGCGCGTATCCTAGATTTAGGCAAGCTCAACTACCTCCCGACCACACGAACCTCTTGACTCTACCTTCTTGACACTGCGGATTGGGTCTCTGCAACCTTCTCAAACGCTGTCCGTGCGGTTCTGAATTCAGGATCAACGGACAGGGCTTTTCTAACTTGCTTGTATCTGGCGACGAGTTTCGCCCTATCTTGCTTGTTCACTATCTTTGCGAGCGCCTGAATGTTTCGCTGCAAGTCTTGCAGAACCGCACTGAATTCCCTGTTCATTGTCTGGATATCTGCGGTGGTCTCCGGTTCGTCCGCAATTGCTTCTGCAAGCAACAATTGCAGGTTGAATGTCCTGCCGGCAAATCTCCGGATTTCTGCAAGGTCCCCTCTTTTGGTAACGGTCATGGCAAATGCCATGTTGAGAAAGTGAGGTAGACCAAGCGTTACCGCAGTGCGCGTGTCATGGATGTCCTGGCGGGTCAAGAAGATGTGGGCGCCTTCGAGCAGATGCTTCATCATCTTGGAGCCGCGCGTGTCCTTCCCGGTCCTGATCGCTATGATCTTTCTCCCTCGAATGTCACGTGCTAAAGGGCCAAACATGGGATGGATACTGGCAACCTTAATCCCTCGCCTCTGAACGGCTCGCAGACCGGGCATGACAGCCGATTTTGTCGCGCAGACATCACACACGAGAGCGTTCCTGCCTATGGTCGGAAGGATCTCATTGATGACCTTCGAAATCACGTTGGCTGGAGTGGCGAGAATGATAATCTCGCTTCTACGCGCCGCCTCGACGTTGCTTGAGGCATATTTCGCATGAAGCTTTGAAGCCAGACGTCTGGCCTTGCTGGAGTCACGATCAGAAATAGTGACGTGGTCTCCACGTGACTTGAAGAAACGGGCGAACCATGCACCCATTCCTCCCGCTCCAATGACAGCCACTCGGGTCACCATTCATTCATCGCCTTCACGATCCGTCTAATTCCTGTTCTAACCGCGTCTTCCGGCTCAGTGATCGCTAGTCTCAGAAAGTTCTTGTATCCGCCGAAAATGGTTCCCGGCAAAACTCCTACCCCATACTTCACGAACAGATGCTTAGCGAACTTCTCAGAGTCAATCCCTCTTCGTTTCATTCTTGGGAAAACGTAGAATCCGCCGTCAGGTACGTAGAACTCGAAGTCTCCCTTTTTCAGCTCCTCGCAGGCGATCCCAAGACATTTGGCGATCCTGCTCCTGTTAGCTGCTGCTTCGCCACCTGGATCCTTGAGGGCCGCTAGTGCTGCTCGTTGCACAAGCTCAGGGACGTTTGTCAGGGTAGTTTCAACGATCCTACGCATCTTTGTAATCCTCTGCTCGTCTGCCACTGCATAGGCAACTCTCCACCCCGTCATACTGAACTCCTTGGAGAAACTGTTGATGTAGATAGCCTCGCTGTCAGGGTACTCGAGGACGCTCGGTGCCCGCGTACCGCAGTAGCTTGCGTAGACCTCATCGGAAAGAACAGTGGTGTGATACTTCCTTGCGAGCCTCATTACCTCCTGAAACTTCTCTGCTGAGAGCATCTTGCCCGTGGGGTTGCTCGGATTGTTGAGGATAAGCATCTTCGGTCTGAGCTTGAGCGCCCCCTCAAGGGCTACGAAATCGATATCCCATTTGTTCTCCAAACTCGTTGGAACCGACAGAACCCTCCCACCCACCAAACTCATGAACGACTCATAAGCAGGCCATGCAGGCTGGCAGACCAGCACTCGTTCAAGGCTTGACACGTTCGTTCGTATCGCAGCAAAGATCCCGAAACGACCCCCAGGGACAATCAGGATATTGGAGCGACGAAATCTCGTCCCGTACTGATTGTTGAGCCTCGTCGCTATCGCATCAACCAATTCTATCAAACCGGCGCTCGAACCATACAGCATCGTTGGTGACCGACTGAGCCATCTTTTTGCTTCGCTGACTGCAGCACTTGGAGTCTTGAAGCGAGGCTCCCCGATGTCAAACCTGATCAGTTTGCGACCATTTTTCTCTGCCCTCCACATCATCCCAGCGAGTTGCTTCAGCAGGGCATCGCCTGAAACTGCGCCCGGCCTAGACCGCAATTGAGCATCGACTGAAACTTCTATAACAAGCTCGGCAACTCGCCTTGCGTAACTCTCTTCCAATCCAGCCCTAGCGGCGGTGACAACAAAGTTCTCCATAGCTGATCTCTCGCTGAGCACGTCAATTACTCCGATCTTCAGTTTCCGCTTCAGCCGTCCGACCTTGCCAACCAATCGATTTCTCCGAGCCAGAATGGCAATAAGCTTAGAATCGACAGAGCGAAGTTCGCGCCTAAATTCGGCTAGTCTCTGATTCTCCAATTTCTATCCGACTCCAAAGGTCGAGTCCACGCTTGCGTTTAAGGGCCGAATAGATGTCTGATAGTACAGTTAACCTAACCGCTCGACAACCGATTGATTCGTTAGGGATATGTGACTGTCTACCGTCAGCGCCTTCGACACCATATTCCTATCGGAATAGTTCTATCAGCAATCCATTAATAGCCGGAACAGGGCCTCCGAGAGCCTCACAATCCGGTAGGAATCATGAGCGAAGAAACTGGAGCAGAGTCGCTGAGAACTTACGAGGAGATTAATGCAAAGATCAAACGAGGCGAGGCGGTAGTCCTCACGGCCGACGAATTTGTTGCGCACGCGGCGCAGCGAGGACTCGAGGCGGCTGCCAAGGAGGTTGATGTCGTTACCACCGGAACCTTCGGCGCCATGTGTAGCTCTGGTGCGTTTCTGAATTTCGGACATTCGGAGCCTCCGATCAGGATGTCACGATGTTGGCTCAACGATGTCCCTGCCTACAAGGGGCTGGCAGCCGTGGACGCCTACATCGGTGCGACAGCGATGAGTGAATCGCTTGGATTCGAATACGGGGGAGGCCATGTGATCGAGGATCTAGTTAGCGGCAAAGAGATTACTCTACGCGCAGAATCCTACGGAACCGACTGCTATCCAAGGAGATCGATTGAGACCACGGTTGTCCTAGAAGATCTCAATCAGGCGATCCTGATCAACCCGCGGAACGCATACCAGCACTACAACGCCGCAACAAACAGCACCGACAAGATCCTGTACACGTACATGGGAACCCTTCTGCCTAGTTTTGGCAATGTCACTTACAGCGGCGCAGGCCAGCTGAGCCCACTCTACAAGGATAAGGGGTTCGAGACCATAGGAATCGGAACCAGAATCTTCCTCGGCGGGGGCATAGGCTACGTCATAGGTGAGGGCACCCAACACAGTCCCCAGACTCAATTCGGCACAATAATGGTCAGGGGCGACCTGAAGAAGATGACCCCACGGTACTTGAGAGGGGCGACCTTTCACAGATACGGAACGACTCTATACGTTGGCGTTGGTATTCCCATACCGATACTGAACCTGAGGATTGCGGAATCTGCTGCCCTGGCGGATGAACAGATACAAACAAACCTACTCGACTATGGAATCCCTTCGCGCAATAGACCAACAGTCAAGAAAGTATCCTATCTTGACCTCAAGTCCGGAGAGATCTACATAAACGATCGAAAGACTCCAACCTCTCCACTATCAAGCTTCAAGTTCGCAAGAGAGATCGCCGAGACACTAAAACACTGGATTCTGGAGAGAAGATTTTCGCTTTCTAGACCTGTCGAACTGCTTCCTAGACAAAGAGAGTCGAAACCGCTGGAAGTACGCGGAGGCCAAGGCGTGCTCACAAGCGCGACGGCGCCAGCCTCGAGGACGACCAAGGCGACCGACACCAGACGTGAATGATCCGGGAGGTCTTTCGCCCTGAAGCTGAGACTAGTCTACGGGCACGACAGAGTGAGTGAACCTGTCCTCTCGCAGATTGTGCTCAAGACCGGGATTCTGATGAACATACTCGAGGCTAGAGTGACGGCCACAACTGGCGAGATGGTAGTTGACGTTCCGATAGCAGGGAAACAACTAGATGAGACAATCTCACTCTTCGAAGAGGCTGGGGTCGCCGTCAATAAGATTCCCGCGACCGTGAAGATCGATATTGACAAGTGTATCTCATGCGGCGCATGCGTCTCTCCCTGTCCTGTTCAGGCCATCAAACAACACTCGGATTGGAGTGTTGAACTCGACGAGGCAAAGTGCATCCGGTGCCTCCTCTGCATCGACGCTTGCCCTGTCCGAGCAATAACATAACATAGTGAGATGCTGACAACGGAGAAAGCAGCTTTGTCTCTCTTCGAGGCTCCTGTATCATTCGAGAGGGGTCTGTACAGGGCTAGAAGAGTTGTTAAACAGTCGAATCTTCTCTTCATTAGCAACTTGTTGGGAGCGATCCATGCTGCTGCAAGATCTGTCCTCTTCAACAGAGCCCTGCTCGAAAGCTACATTGCGTGCAGGCCCTTGTTCATGCGTTCTCTCGATCCGATTCAGATTGAAGAGAATGCTCCTGAGGTTGTGAGACTAGCGTCCGACGCAGCCCTTGTCGCGAAAGTCGGACCTTTCGCCGCTGTTCCTGGAGCAATAGCCGATCTCGCCCTGCGGGAGATGTTGTCGTCGGGAGGATCCGTCTGTCTTGTCGAGAATGGAGGAGAAATAGCTGCAAACTCCAGGATTCCCCTGAATGTTGGGCTTTACGCAGGCAGTTCCCCGGTTTCGGGTCGTGTCGGGTTTCGTATAGAATCCGGCGATTCCCCGGTCGGCATCGCTACCAGCTCGGCCACTGTCAGCCATGCTCTGAACTTTGGTAGAGCCGATGCCGCTGTTGCCGTGGCAGACACTGCTGCGTTGGCTGATGCGTCGGCCACGGCTATCTGCAACGTAGTGAACGGAAACGACTTGGAAGCATCCGTTCAGGCTGGATTGGAAGTTGCTGAGCAGATACCGAATCTAAGAGGAGCACTCGTTGTTAGGGGGAGATACGTCGGATCTGTGGGGAAGCTCCCCAGACTGCTCAATCTGAGAGGGCAAGTGGAAGACATGTTCAGGGCCAGCCTCCAAGATCTTCCATTACATCGAGCCGTTATCCTATAACCACCAGCTGATCGGTGAATCGAATCTCGGCGCCAGCAGGAGTGCGCCTGGCCTAGGCTTTGACGAGATGAAAATTTCTTCTCCGTGACAGGTTTCTGGTT
>Ga0315268_10006660_pt1 | contig 12271 bp, 10 predicted proteins | sample C1_top_MG_FD_204535 | JGI IMG/M metagenome (GOLD analysis project Ga0315268, IMG submission 204535) | Sediment microbial communities from Yellowstone Lake, YNP, Wyoming, USA - C1_top | ecosystem: Environmental > Aquatic > Freshwater > Lake > Sediment | place: USA: Wyoming | collected 2017-08-01 | reverse complement strand
TAACCAGGATAAGGGAGACCCTCGCGAAGAGCGGGTTCTTTGTCTCCGACCCGCACAACATACGCAGCATCAGCTTCGACATCATAGCCCGTCGGGACAAGCAGCTGCTCATCATCAAGGCGCTATCCAACATAGACTCGTTGTCGGGAGACGATGCAGACCAGCTTCGGGTCCTGTCGACGGCCCTTGGCGGGAACCCGATGGTGATCGGCCTGCACTCGAGCTCGGGAAAGCTGGACGACGGGATCCTCTACTCCAGGTTCGGCATACCGATAATTTCGGAGGCGACTTTCCACGAGCACATGCTGGAAGGGGTCCCTCCGTTCGTATACGCGGCTCCTGGCGGATTGTACGTGAGGCTCGACGGTGACCTGCTCAAGAGGATCAGACAGGACAGAAACATCTCGCTCGGGACGCTGGCTGAGATAGCTGGCGTGTCCAGGAAAGCAATCCAGATGTACGAGAGCGGCATGGGCGCGATGATAGAAATTGCTGCCCGAATCGAGGAGTTCCTCAACGAGCCGATAGTCGTCCCGCTCAACCCGTTCTCGTATTCCGCCGAAATGGCCAAGACCCTGCGGACCTTCGACGAGTTCCAGGGACTGAACAGGGACGTGTTTGAGCTGCTGCGGAATATCGGATACTCGGTCGTACCGACAGTAAGGTGCCCATTCGACGCCCTGGCCAGCGAGAGCGACATGCTCCTGCTCACAGGCATAGGAGAGGACCCGCAGATCACGGCCAGGAAGGCGCGGATCGTGGGCAACATCTCGCGCGTGACTGAGCGGAAATCGGTCATATTCGTCAAGCAGGAGACGGACGTGGAGGCCATCGAGGGCACGCCGCTCATCACGAAGGAAGAGCTGAAGAGGGCCGACGACGCCGACGACGTCCTTGAGCTCATACTCCAGAGAGAGAAGAGGAGGAGGCAATGACCACTCCCGCAATTCAGATTGGAGACTGCGAGGTCCACATCCTCGGAGTGGTCAAGGGACTTGAGTCGGAGGTTGGCAACGTCCGGCGCGCCTTCGACGCCGTCGAGCCTGACAAGATGGCAGTGTCACTGTCAAAGGAAGAGCTCGAGGGCCTGAGGAACATCCCGGAGGATTTCGAGCCTGAGCCGACAAGGTATGAGGAGATCTACTCCAAGCGACTTAGCAAGTTCGGAGAGGTGGTAATGCCACCACCCTGCTACGTCGCCACTGTCGAGCTCGCGGACCACTTCCGCGTCCCGCTCGTGCCCGTCGATATGGACGAGGATTCATTCTCCGAGCTCTACTGCAAGGTCGTCCAGGCATCGGCGCTCATGAGGCATTCCACAAGGTTGTGGCTGCTGAACAACTACAGGTTCACGGCCAAGACCCCGCAGGAGTTCGCCGTTCAGTGGGACAAGCGCGTAAACAACATGAGGGCTTTCAGGACAATCGAGGAGAAGAGGGCCGAGACCATGGCCGATGGCATCACCAGGGCCTGCAATGGGTCACGGAGGCTTTTGGCAATTATCGAGTACGAGAGGTCTCAGGAAGTTGGAGAGATCCTCAAGAACGGGCTTCCAGCTGACGCTAGAGAGATAATCAAAGAGAAGTAAGAGGTTTGTCGCGCGGACCGGCTATCAGGTGCCCGAGTAGAGGTCGACGGCCGTTGCATACGTGATTGCGCCTGCCCCACCGGTCCTTCCAAGTTCCGCCACCGTGAAGAAGACCTTAGTGGGGTAGAGGTTCATAAAGAACCCGAACTCGCTGATTGTATTTTGGACGGTCGTCTTTCGACATATCACTATGTCCGAGTAGCCGTCGCCATTGACATCCACGACGCTGAACAGGGTCGGCGCCGCATCGGCCAACAGCGTGTTGATCGCCGCAGTAGCTGTTGTGCTCCTGACACATAAGTTGGCATCCGTGTAGGACCATCCGGCCAGCGCCGTAGTATTCTGGAACGCCTGCCAGAATCCGTCCTTTGCTGCCACTACTTCTAGCCAGCCAGCACCGTCTATGTTTCCTGCCCGGACACACGTGAAGGTCGTGTCAGTCGTAACCCTTGTCCTCGTGGTCATGTATCCGCCGTAGATGTTGGAATAGACTCCGATGAAGTCGATCTCCAATAGATCCGTGGTTGGGCCCAGGACGGTCGACGCGTCGGTTATCCTGAGGTATAAGGGCTTGTTGATGACGTTCGTCGGCAGAGAGAACGTGTAGTTGCGCCAGGACGTCAGGGACATGGCAAACGCGAATGTGTACTTGCCCATCCCACCGGCATCAGTCGAATACCAAATGTAGTATGGCTCCGTCGATGTCGGCGCCAACCTCGCAATTACGGACAACACCTGGTGAGGATCGCTGGAGAGCGTCCCAACGAACTTTGCCCTGATGTCGACCTTGCCCTGCGTATCTCCAGTGTCGTTCTCCGAGAGCAGCCATGAGGTCCCGCCCGGGACAAAAGTCGAATCGATGCCCCCCGATTCGACATGACCGTACAAGACGAATGGGCTGAAGCCGGCAATGTTCTTGTCCAAGTTCGTCACCGTTGGGGTCGGATTCTGGCTGTAGTAATTGATCCACACGCCGTTGACTTTGTCAGCTCCGCCTGTGCCCGTGGTCAGTATGTCGTACATGCCGTCCTTGTTAACATCGGCTACACTGAAGTCGACGATTCCCGAGGCGCTGTCCGGGTCGGGTATCTTCGCAATCTGGACCGGGTTGGTCGTGTTCCACTTCGACAGGTCGTGGACGTAAATCTTGCCTCCCGCTAGGATAATCAGGTCGGCCTTACCATCACCAGTCATGTCCATGAGCATGATCTTCCTCACGACGGTGAGGCCATAGTCCTTGTAGATAACGGGCTTCATTCCGTACGTGTTGTTGTAAAGGACTATCTTATTGGTGGTCGAGACGTACATGAAATCCTTCACTCCGTCTCCGTTGACATCGCCAATCGTGATCCAGCGGACGGACCCATCATCGGCCGGTGGCCGAGGCATCGAGCTACCGTCCTGCCATCTTCCATAATTGTTCATGCTGTTCTTGTAGAACAGGAGCGCGGGTGTGTACTTGTTGCCGTCAAAATTGAGCTGGCTCAAGAGAAGGTCCTTGTCACCGTCGCCAGTTAGGTCGCCGACTCCGAGCGCCATCGTTGTATGTGTCGACTTATCACTGGGCGTGTTGGTGTACTCAAACATGGTCGTCTGAGTGAAAAAGTTGTTGTTTTCGATGAAGGTCAGATAGGATTTCAGGTCGAAGTTGTTGTGACCCAAATTCAGACCGTCAGAGCCGACGAAGAAGTCCGCTCTGGGGCCGAAACCCTTCACGTATATCTGCTGGGAGAGCGAATAGACACCCTCGTTAGCATCGCTAAACTTCGAGATGTACAAAGTGTATGCGTTCGTAGAGGACAACCACTGGTTTCCGTTGTTGTACCTCAAGTCTATGTCGAACTTATAGAGAGTAGCATTCAACTGGCTTAGGCCAGTAATCATGCTTCCCGCGGGCGGCTTGCCATAAAGTTGTGAGCCTCCCGCCATGTCCGTGATTCTTACCTCCTCCGCTGTGGGGGGAGTGGCGGCAGTATCCATCACGCTCATACTGGCATACACCTTGAAGGTGCCGCCAGAGATATCGAACGGGGTCGTCTTGTTACCCCATATATGTTCCCTAGTACCCTCCTTGTAGAGTTGAATAGTGGGGGTGAAGGTGATGGGCGAGTCTTTCTGGGTGATGATAATGTGCTGCCTTGTCTCGAATCTCTGGACTCCTTGCCCGGGAGCACCCGCGCTAGCTAGATAGATCTCTATCGTGTATGAGCCTGGCGGCAACGAAGTGTAGGATTTGGGTGGGTCCCAGCCTGTGTAGAAATAGCATTCATAGACGTATGCCCCTCCTCCAGACAAGTACGGGTAGAACGGGACGGAGCTCGTGCTCGTGCCATTGTATGTCGGGGTGTAGACCGTCCCGGTTCTTGTGTCTGTCAAGACCAACCTGTTCTCGCCCAGGACGTTGGAAATATACAGACTCGCGACCCTGATGAACACGGCCGAGTCCTTGACGAAAACGGTACTTGGCCTGCTCACATTGGCGGTTCCGGGATTCGACTCGTTCTCCTTGTATATACCGAACCCTGATCTTGTACCCGGACTCGACCAAGTCAAGTACGCAGGAAGTCCGCCCTCACCGGGGTAGTTGCCGTATAAGAAGGTCGGCTCGTAAGGGGCCAAGACATCCGTTGGCAAGATTGTGATGTCGATCGTAAACGTGGAGACTGTCTCATGTCCGAGCTTGTCGCTCGCATGGATGATTACGACAGCTCCGTCAAGATTCACAGCGCTGTAAAGCAACTTCTCGGGGTGGGAGGTCGTGTCCCAAACCAGGAAGTACCATTCGAACCAGCCGCCCATCGGGCCGGCGGCTATCGGCGCTTTCGGGGATCTGTGAAGTCCGATGGCTCCCTGGAACATTGACGAGTTGATCCAAACATTCGCCGTGTCAAGGTCTCCGTCAACGTCATTAACGTACACATAGAGAGTGAAGTTGTCTGCTTGCTTTACCGGGTCAGCAGACTGCGTCAGGCTATTCGAATCGATGTACCTCTGGAGTATCCCTGGCGGATTGCCTCCCGAACCACCTGTCACCTGGCTGGTCCATATGGTCATTGACTTGTCGAGGTCGATGACCGTGACGGTGACCTTGGTCGTGTAGCTCATGCCAGTTATCAGCTTGGTCCAGGACACCCCGGTGGTCCAAGTCGGCCGATTCCAAGTTGAGTCGTTGCTAAGATAGTATGCGAAATTGGTGTTGTCCCTCTGGACGAGAATCAATGTCTTGCTTGACAGCAAGATTGCCCCTCCCGCGTGAGTCACGGTCAGGTTAGCCTTCGACCCGCCATCGAAGAACGATATGCTCGCCTCGAAATCCACTTTCGTAGCCTGTTTAGGCACGGGGATCGTGTTGACAAAGGCGATAATGCTCGTGAACAAGACTACCGTTATCAACAGTATCAAGATGTTGCCGACGACGTCGGACACACCGCCGTTCGATGACCAAGACTTTCTCTTTCTGCGTTCGAAACTCATAATCTCTGTCCTCCGGGGGAGAGAGAACAATATGTCTGCTCTGATGCGATTCAACGTGTTGGACTGTATTTAAACATGTTGCGGTCATTACCAGCTACCAGTGAGACTACCAGCAGTCCGACACGGGACTGTCATGAATCGAGCGGAAAACCGGCTTTGCACATTAAATACTCAAGGGAGCGTTTTGCACATTAATTCGTCCTCAGCCAGAGACTCAAAATCGACTTGGATCCCGGACTCGAACGTCTCTTGGATCAGGACGCATATGTTGTGCACCAGCGCCTTGCACAGGATCTCGTTGACCTGGGCAATACCTTTCCTCGATCTCAGATAGGTCCCCTGCTTCCTCTTCATCATGCTAAACGTGGACTCGGCATTGCTGCGGAGATGATAGTGAGCCATGAATTCCTCTTTGTGATCGCGGAAGAACACGAACATGGTTCTCCAGGTCTGGCTTCCTTGGGCCAGGCTTCTCACGACAACACCAGCAACCAGTCCAATCCAACAAGCCCTGCGCATAAGGCCGTCCAAGACAACAGAAGTCGCCAGATCCAAGAGGACAAGGCTTAGAGCAACTCAAATTCACAAGAAATGGCAGATAAGAAGGGCCCTCGTGGCCTCTTCAGCCTCTTTTTTGGTCTTTCGACATGGAAGCCGACTGCCCCTTATGGGCTTTTCGAGAAACGAGGCGCACTCACAGCTAGCCATCATTGATTTCGGCAGTCCATTCATCCAGTGCCTTCGCTCGGTCGCCGGCCTTGTTCTTGACCTTCATGCCAACTTGCAGAGCTCCTGAGCGCATATGATGGATGATCTTGCTATTCTTGCACGCTTCCCGCGATTCGCACTCAACGCACTCTGCAAGTCCCTTCTCGGCCGCGCAAGCACGAATCTCGCAGTTGGTTCTTCCTCCTCCCTTCAGGCACCCTCGGCAAGGCTCCATCGTGCTGATGGTGGCGAGCCCTTTCAGCAAAACCTCATAGTCTGCTTCCTTCGGGCCCCACTCATTCACTCCGTAGTCAGTGATGGTCTTCGCGCACTTTCGGGCGAGCTCGTTCACAGTGCCGTTCCCGACCGAACAACTTCCGCACCAGAGCCCACAATACGCCAACTGGTTTTTCACATTCTCGAATGCTGCCGACTTGCTCTTGGATCGATCTACCGAGCCTTTCCTCGATCTTGCCATCACAGCACCTCCTCAATTCCGTCAAGGACATTTCTCCACCATGGTCTTCTCTTCGTAAAGAGTCTGAACATGATTAATCAGGCTTCCAGAAGTATGTCTTGATCCTGCTATATTCCACAAATCCCATATTCTTGTAGACAGGAAGGCCCATGCTGCTCGACTGAATCACAGCATAATCGTAGTCAAGTTCCTTCGCCAACAACAATGCCTCACGAGTCATAGCAGTGCCGATTCCTCGTCCTCTTGCCTCCTTCCGAGTCGCAACAATCCACACTGTCGCAAGCCCTCCCTGCAATAACAGAAGAGATGATGCAACAGGCTTTCCGTCCAAGAAACCTGTGAACCATCGCTTCGTAGGACCAAAACCGAGACCCATATAGATTTCACGCCATTGATCATTCTCGGTCTTCCTTCTTCCGAAGCCTCTGTAGGCTGTGGTCACACAAGTCCGATGGGATTTGAGGTCGGTAACGGGACGGATTGAAAGTCCGGCCGGAAGTGGTTTCCTCTTCACCCTATTCAGGTACATTGCCATACACGGTATCTTCTCTTTAGGTGTCAGGCCAAGTTTTCGGAGAAAAAGGCCTAGCCTTGCAGGAGTGCTCCAAGGATCGACGTACCAAGCCATCGGAAGCTGCCGCGTCTTGAAGTATTCCAAGGCCTTCTTAGTGCGTATTGTCATGTTGCTCGTAGTGAACCTTGCCTTGAGGACCCCATTCTGAAGGTCGCTCTTGCCGCCCGTAGAGAAGAGAGTCATGTCCGGTTCCTGCCAAAGTACCTTTTTCGGAGAGCTCGCGTATGCCAGAGTCCAGCAGTCTGTGAAACTCTCCGCACACGCCCTGGCAAGTTCTTTCCTCGATAGCTTCGTCGCCTTCTCCTCCGAAGTCCGCATCGCCGTTCATCGCCTATGATCTCTTTCACTTCTTCACTTTGAGAAATCCGACACCTTGCGATTCGATGGTTTCTTTGGCTTCTCAATTCCAGAATCATAGAGTTTCATAATAGGGTAAGAGTTCTGAACAATGCGATGTATCGCCTTCCTAAGGTGCTCACCGTATGTGGACCTTGAGAAGCCCTCCTCTTTGGCGACCTTGTCCAATCGATTCTTTTGTGGGACTTCTAGTAGGCCTTTCTCAAAAGCGGACACCAATGAATGCAGCTGACGGTCTGTTAGTCCTTCGAAGAAATGGACTGGAATCGTCCCGATAGAAAGAAGGGCATTGAGATTTGCTGCGGGCCTGGTAGAGAGGATCCTGACCGTCCCAATCTCCTTCAGTTGTTTGACAAGTCTCCTCAGAGGGGCCTTTCCAGGCGACAGTATCCTGTAGATCTCATATCCCCCATAGTACTGGATTGGAGGAATCACCCAACATTCAGAATCCTCGCAGAAGGCGTTCACTGATGGATACTTGTAGCAGGTACAGCCGCGAATGGTCAAAACGAAGTTGCCATACCGAACGACCTCCTCAAGGCCAGCGATAGTCTTCCTCGCCATGCTCAAGATTTCTGGCATTTGGTCCGGATTCGGAGTGGCAATTTCGAGTATTTCCCGCCTCCCATTGCACCATTGAGCCATGTTCACATCTGGGAAGGCCACTGAGATGTCACAGAAGGGACAGGGATGTTGAACTTGTATCGTCGAATCTACAAGTTGCATCGTTTATCATTCACCTTTCCTAGGATATAATACATTCACCGCCAATTGGCGACTCTCCTCGTGTCCAGAGTCCGTATTCCTGTTCTCCTGTGCTTCTCTGGCAGCCGCCATTAGGGGGCACAATCGAAAAATCGAGAGAGAGCGAATAAGTCGATGGATGATAATGCCCGAGAGATTTCTCGCGACCCCAATGAGATTTGAAAACGGGGAAACAATGGAACTGCGAGAGTATGCGCGAGGTGAACTGAGGGCTGAAACTGGATGCATCCTCGCGGACTGCAATACATCATCTAGAAGAAGGGGCGTTTTCAGCCTATTCCGATTTTTGCGCTCGCACGGGGATGACGGCCCCAAGAGACGGTTTGGCTGGCGGTAATCTGGGTGACGAAGAAGAGTCTTCGAAAAGAATCTGCGGTACATGCGGGTTCAGGATTTCACTTGACGAGAATGTCTGTCCTCGTTGTGGGAATGTATTTAGGAAAGAAGTGGGAGAGTGGGACTGGAAGCGTATTCCTTCAAGAGACGAACTCAAGAAGCGTCCTGCACAAAAGAAGGTCGATGATGGTGTTCGCTACCACTAAAGGCCGGTTCCGCAGGGAGAGTGAGATCGTATCTTGTTGCTTCGCCGCAGTTGGGTCTCAGAGAGGCACTCTGGCGGAGCCGGTCAGAGCTCAGATAATGAAAACCACGTCTCCACGTCGAGGATGTGAGGCAGGTGCGATTCGCCGAAGGGGGCGCCCAGTATGCGAAGGAATGCTGGGACAGGAAGTTCAACTGTGCGGAACAGATGATGCAATTAGGAGTGTCTTCGAGAATGAGTGATGCCAGCACGAACGATCTCCGCCAGATTGAGAGAGTCGTTGGAACAACGCTCGTCAAGCGAGGATTTGCGAGCATGCAGAAGCACGGCGTCATCATGGATGTCACAAATGCTGATCAAGCCCGGATAGCTGAGCAGGCTGGCGCAGTTGCCGTGATGGTTCTGGACAGACTACCATACGATGTACGAAAGGCAGGAGGTGTTGCGAGAACTGCCAGTGTCAAGGTCATCCAAGAGGTCCTTGACTCTGTGACCATTCCGGTTATGGCAAAGTGCCGCATCGGCCACACATATGAGGCGAAAGTCCTCGAGGCTATTGGCGTGGACATGATTGACGAGTCAGAGGTTCTGTCTCCTGCAGATGAAGAACGGCATATATGGAAATGGGATTTCACGGCGCCTTTCGTATGTGGCGCCCGCGATCTCGGCGAGGCCTTGCGTAGAATAGAGGAAGGCGCCACTATGATTAGGACAAAAGGCGAGCCTGGCACTGGGAACGTCGCCGAGGCCATAAGACACCTCAGAGTCGTCAATTCGGAGATCCGGCGAGTAAGAGTCATCCATGATAGTGGAGATCAACAAGAGCTGATCAAGGCTGCGAGGGAGATGAAAGCATCTTACGAGTTGGTGAAAGAGACGGCTCAGTGTGGTCGCCTTCCAGTCGTGAATTTTGCGGCTGGAGGTATAGCTACCCCTGCCGATGCGGCTCAGATGATGTATCTAGGATGTGATGGCGTTTTCGTCGGATCGGGCATCTTCAAATCCTCTGATCCGGAGCTGAGAGCGAGAGCTATAGTCCTCGCTACTACTTTCTTCGACGATCCTAAGGTTGTCGTCGAAGCACAGAGGACTGTCGATGAGAACAAATCGATGCGCGGCCTAGATGGTAAGAGCATGGAGTTCCTCATGCAGGAGAGAGGAACAGTCTGAGGGAATTGACCATAGGAGTCCTCGGGCTTCAAGGTGCCATCCAGGAGCACGCTCGTTCGATGGAGATGGCGCTGAAGGCAATTGCCCTGCAAGGAAGAATCGTCATTGTGAAGTTACCCAAAGAAATGGGACTGCTGGACGGCTTGATAATCCCTGGCGGGGAGAGCACTGTTCAGTGCGGACTGTCAGCTCAAAATGGTGTCATTTCTTCAATCAAAGAGAGAATTCGCGATGGTTTGCCAGTGATGGCGACATGTGCAGGCGTAATAATGCTTGCAAGAAACGCGACTGACAGAGCTGTGTGCGATATGAAACTGCCTCTAATCGGGGCACTTGATGTCCATATCGAGCGAAATTCCTTTGGTCGTCAAAGGAACTCCTTCGAGACAGAACTCCACATACCCGTCATAGGCGAAGAGCCATTCAAAGGAGTCTTCATCCGCGCACCGTCAATCAAGAGCACTGGCAAGGGCGTGGAGGTGCTATCAAAGCTCGACGATCAGATTGTGGCAGTCCGGGAGAGAAGACTGCTTGGTATGACCTTTCACCCGGAACTGGTGAAAGACCTCCGCCTTCACGAGCATTTCCTCCGGATGATCGTTGCCCAAAGTGCCTGAGCACATCATGATGACTCACCTCTGACCGCTATGAATCTCAGGACGTGTTTGTGTGCAAAATGCCCATCTGCACATAAATAGGCCAGTTTATGTGCAAAGCCCGGAAAACCATCACGATTATATAAGCACAGGGGCATCATGCGAGTTGATGGCCGAGCCTAGCCAGTTGAGCGTCAATGACAGGGTCCTGCTGCACCTTTCGAGGTACTTGGCGGACGTGACTCCGGGCGAGTATCCTACGGAGACCACTCAGGCAGGAATTGCCTTAGCAATAGGCATCTCTCGCACGCACGTGCCGCGCGCGGTGAAGGGACTCACAAAGGATGGTTTGGCGACAGAGCTAACGGCGCGGGTAAGAGGTCATGACAGGCGCATGAATGTATATGCGGTGACTTCCGATGGCCTGAGAAGAGCCGAGAGCATTTGGAAGGAGCTGATGGACGGCTCCTTCTCGGTACGGTCGGAGGGCAAGACCGTTCCCATGACGGGTCGAGACATCGAAACCAGGTTGGGGAGGAAGAAAGCCATTTCTGCCGTCGTCAGAATCAGAGACGGCGTTGTGGAGATGAACGGCCGGATGAGGGCCCCCGTCAAGGTAATGGAGCAGGCACCGAAGATGGATAGATTCTACGGCCGGGAGCAGGAGCTGCAGTCCATGGAGGAGTTCCTTGGATCCGACGCGAGGATTATGGTGCTCTTGGGCAACAGAGGGTACGGGGCGACGACTCTCGCCAGGAAGTTCGCCAATTCACAGGAGGGGGCAGATCTCCTTTGGTTCAACCTGTCCGAGACAACGACTGCCCACGAACTAGAGAGTGCGATGCTCGGATTCGGGAGAAGGATTCGGGAATCGGTAGGCAACCTGCCTAACGTCCTGGGGCTCGAGAACGCTATCTTCGTGTTCGACGATTACTTCCAGGTGGGCGAGGACGTTGTCGAGTTCTTCTCATCCCTGATCGAGATGAAGGGAGAGGCGAAGATGATTGTCACTGCTCGCCAGGAGACGCCGGCCTACAACTGGTTCTACCACAAGGAGCAAGTCGATTCCGGGATCGTGCAGGAGTTGAAGGTCAAAGGAATAGACAAGGAGAGCGCTAGGCGGCTTCTGGGGAACGACAAGATCTCAAACGAGGCGCTCAAACGGCTGGTCACGATGACTCGAGGACAGCCGATGGCCCTAATCATGCTCCGCGACGAAGATGAGAAGGGACTCAAGACGAACACCGTTTTCACTCCGCAGGAGATCAAGTACCTGCTACTTCTGAAAGACAAGACCGAATGAAAATCAATACTCGACGCCCTTTCTTGCCTTTAGACCCGTCCCATAGGGGTGTTTGATGTTCTCGATTACTGAGACATAGTCGGCGAACTCGACGAATTCCCTGGGGGCGTCCCGGCCGGTCAGCACGACTTCAACGCCCATCTTCCTGGTCCGCAGTATCTCGATGACCTCCTTCGGCGCGACTAGGCCATAAGCGCAAGCCACATTGACCTCGTCGAGGATCAACATGGCGCACCCGCCTTCCGCTAGGCTCTCCCTGGCCTGATCCAGCGCCTTCTTGGCAAGATCCCTGTCCTCTTTAGTGAGGTGCTTTGAATCCACGAACCTACCCGTCCCGAACTGGCGGACATCGATTCCGCCGAGACGCCAGGATGCAAGGAGCTCTCCCGTCGTTTCGCCGGATTTCATGAACTGGATGACACACACCTTCAGACCGTGACCCGCAGCCCTCATGGCCAGACCGAACGCTGCGGTCGTCTTGCCCTTTCCTGGACCGGTAATCACATGCACTCTGCCAAGTCCCTCATTGCCGAGCATCTGGACCCCTATCAATAAGCGAGTAGAAAATGCCGTCCACCATCAGGAGTTCCGTCACTGATCCGGCCTTCCGTGATTCTCCACAAGGGAGAACTCGCGTTCCAGATAGCCCAGCTGCTGCGTCTCCAGGGTCCGGGGGTCCACAGGAACGAGCAGGAAGGCGCCTGTCATGGCGATCTC
>Ga0315268_10006659_pt1 | contig 12272 bp, 9 predicted proteins | sample C1_top_MG_FD_204535 | JGI IMG/M metagenome (GOLD analysis project Ga0315268, IMG submission 204535) | Sediment microbial communities from Yellowstone Lake, YNP, Wyoming, USA - C1_top | ecosystem: Environmental > Aquatic > Freshwater > Lake > Sediment | place: USA: Wyoming | collected 2017-08-01 | reverse complement strand
CTCTACCCTCGTATGTTCTTTAGCTGATAGAAATGATTGCGCTTGCACCTACTCGGACAGTGAGATGGTACAAAGACAATATGACGATGAAGGCCATATAATTAGCGAAGACAATAAAGGCCTTTTCAGGTCATATGATTTTTCGCGAGAGGTTTTACTTTTTGAAAATTATATTCCTTTGATGGGTTGTCTTTTTAGAAGAGACCATTTGAGAGATTTGGGTGGTTTTGACAATTCCTTGCAGATGTTTGAAGATTGGGACCTTTTTATAAGAGCGTCCGAAGAGAAACCTTTTTGCCACGTGAGCGAAATAACAACAAAATATATTCAGTGGAGCAATGTATATCAAATCGCTTTTGTTAACGCACCTATTGCCGAGGAAAGTTACTTAAAAGTTCTGTCCAAACATTCAAATAAAATGATACCTGAAGTGGCATATAGGTATTTTTTGGTTAAGCAGGAAGAAATGGCTAAGGCAACAAATGTATTCCAGGACGAAATGATCCGGGAGAGAGAGAAGCTAAGTGCAGCACAGGCATTAGTGGACGCATTGCGTTCGAAGAATAGAGATTTTGAAGATAGGCTGAGACAAGCCGAACAGGCAAATGAGGAATTGAGAGAAAAAGTTATATCCGTCGAGATGAAAAATGGAGAACTCAGTGATAGGCTCAAGGAGACTGAAGAGAAAAATGCTGAATTAGGAGAAAGATTGAGGGAAGCAGACATAAGAAATGAAGAATTGAAATATTCCCTGAAAGAGATGCAAACGCTGGTGAAAAAACTAAGTTCAAAGAACACACATATAGAATATGAACTAAGTCGAATAAAGGAGTTACAGGAGGAACTAAGAGACAGGCAAGCCCATATGCAAGGGTTGCAGGAGGAGCTAAGAGACAGGCAGTCACAGATGCAGGAATTGCAGGAGGAGTTGAGAGATCGTCAGGCTCAAATGCAGGGATTACGAGAAGAATTAAAGGATGAGCGGTTCAAGATGCAAGGGTTGCAGGAGGAGCTAAGGAACAAACAAGTTCGGATGTACGAACTGAGTGATGAAATCCTAAAAAAGACCCTATTCCTTCAAGAAGTGCAAAATGGTATCGGCTGGATGCTTCTGGAATACTACCGGAAGAACGTAAGGGATCGATTAGCTCCCGCAGGTACAAGACGCCGCAAGGCATACGATGACATTCTCAAAAAACTGAGAACTACAAAGAAAGAGCATATTGAAACTTTTCCGGCGGATGCTAAACCGAAGTCCATTATAAAACACGAGCATTTCGCTGTTCCTAAAATAAGTGATGACGTGGTGGAGGTTAGTAATATAACCGTATCCGTCATTATTCCGACGAGGAATGCAGGAACTGAGTTTGAACATGTTCTTCATAGGATAAGGACACAAAAGGGTTTACGGAATATAGAAATTATCGTTGTCGATTCCGGATCAGAAGATGACACTATTGCGTTATCAAAGCATTATCAAGCAAAGGTTTGCTCTATTCATCCATCTGAGTTTGGGCACGGTCGGACAAGAAACTATGGTGCTCAATTTGCAGCCGGCGAATATCTCGTTTTCCTTTCTCAGGATGCAATCCCGATTGGAGATACTTGTTTTTCAGTCATGATTCAGGGAATGAAGAACGATCCCAAGATTGCTGCGGTTTCAGCAAGACAAATTCCGAGGAGTGACGCGGATCTGTTTGCATGCTGGCAAATCTGGAATCACTATGAAAAATTTCTCAGGTATTCGAAAGACGAAATTATTTCTTTAGATAGCAAGGCGATCGACTTGCTGGATCCTGACGATAAAAGGAGAGTTGCGCAAATAGATAATATTTTTTCCTGTATTCGCAGGGATATATTTAGAGAATTCATGTTTCGTGAATTAGAATATGCGGAAGATCTTGATCTCGGACTAAGACTAATTAAGAATGGATACAAAATTGGTTTTCTAGCCTCTGTTGGCGCGATACATTCCCACAATAGAAACTCAATGTATTATTTTAAAAGAAGTTATATTGACAGAAAGACATTAGTTCATCTTTTAGGCATCAGTCCGATGAACTGGTATGCTATAGGAATTAATTCTTTTCCAAGGATGGTTAAGTATATCCAGTCGACTTATAGTCGACTGGATAACGTCTTGTATGATCTTGCGAGCGGCAAAATGAAAGACAATACCGACACGTTTCTTTTTGATTCATTACGGCATTTAGTGCGCATGTGTCCGTCGAATGACAATAACGCGGGGAACAATAAAGACTTGAAATCTGCTATCGATGGCCTCGTTTCTGTTTCAGGCGCGAACGGAACAGAAGTTTTACTTACTGAGGACATAATATCTCGACAGTTTTTTTCTGCGCTTGAGAGTTTTAAGGAATATTTATCATCGTATGCGGTGGTCGATGATAAGTCCGAGGAGATCATTTCTGCACTCTATAAACTCTCAGCTGTTATTATCGGTGCTAATCTGGGCGACTATGCGGCTTATAGCGAGGCAAAAAACAGAGGGAATCCAGCTGTAGAACTCGATAGTATCTTGGGGTACGGCATATGAAAATTCTCTTTGTCGTTCACAATTTTTTCCCAAAATTTTTTGGTGGAACAGAACGATATGTTTTGAATATGGCAAAACAGATGCAAAGAATGGGGAACCAAGTGAAAGTGCTCACTTACGGCATTCTAGATTCTCCAGAATTGTTTTCACGGAAAGACGGCATACTTTATAGAACATATATTTTCGAAGGTATCCTGGTTATCTGCATAAGACATCAGACTATTCCACCTGACCAGGGCTATAGGATATCTGATGATATGTTAGAGAGCATTATAAGTATTCTGAAAACTGAGGAACCTGATGTGATTCATGTCGCACATCCGATGCGGTTATCAGCAGTTGTGGATGCGGCAAAACAGGTAGGTCTTCCCGTTGTTTTGACGATTACCGATTTCTGGCTTCTATGTGTAAGGGGACGGTTTTTCAAACCGGACTACTCACTCTGTAACTCTTCTGAGGGTGGAAAGAAATGCAGACTTCAATGTTATGTGGATGATTCTATTTTTGAACGAAATGAAAAGGCGAGACAACTTTTCGACTCAGTTGACGTAAGAATTGCGCCGTCAAGGTTCTTGATAGAAATATTTAAGGCGAATAAATGGGATAAACCGATATATCACGTGAGTCATGGGGTGGATTACAAGTATGTTGTTCCCGTTAAGGAGAGAAGGAAAAGAGAGGCCGGTGTTATTTTCGGTTATTTAGGGGTGGTAAGTAGGTTTAAGGGAATCGAGCTGTTAATCAGTTCTTTCAAAAAAGTAGAAGCTGCAAATATCAGACTCAATATATACGGGAATTGCCTTGGAGAAGATGGCACCATTGATCTCGTCCGTGAAGCGGGAAAAAAAGATAATAGACTCAAGAGCATGGGACGATTTAATCATGATGAGTTATCCCGTATATTGGAGCAGGTAGACATTGTGGTTGTTCCATCTACGACTCTTGAAAGTTACGGCCTTGTTGTTGTAGAAAGTCTGGCACATGGTGTACCTGTGATCGCTTCAGATATCGTTGGTAGCGCATATGAGTTTATCAAACACGGTGTAAATGGAATGATTTTTTCTTTACAGAACCCCTTAGAGCTGGTTGAGATCATCAGACAGATTAGTGAACAACCTTCTATTATTGACATGTTGAAAGCAAATATTACTCCTCCTCAGCGTCTTGAAGAGGAGGCGTTTGTTGTCGAAAGAGTATATAAATCTTTTAAGTAATCCAAAAGTACGCAAATATTGAACGGTTTAACCTGACCTATCGGGACGAGGGTGTACCGATGCCTACTAATCCCAAATTCTTCCGAGGTTCTTACATGGCAGATTAGAATCACCAGAAAAACTGATGACGAAGCAATTGCTGCCCTGTTGAATTGTTTGAATCGGATAAAATTCCTCACTCTTATCTCCTTTTTCTGACAAACCTTGAAGCTCCGTTGCCAAAACGGTCTCTATGCCTGGCCTAAAATTCTTCTCAGACCAATTCTCCAGTTTTAGAAACAAATGATTCTTAACTCCTGAATTAAATAGGTAACTACGCATTCCATGAACGGGTTCGTAATCCCAAACATCATAAATCTCAAAAATAATCGGAGTATGCGTGTTCCCTCTAACCTCTTCAACAATAAGAGACAAAGACTTGGTAAATTTTTGCGTTGTTTCGCTATTCACGATACATGCATGGTTGACAATCTTTAGTTCTCTGAATCCAAATTGCATGAAAAAGAAAACGAGAACGCCGATCAGGCCGGTATGCATTATTTGCGAAATGATTCTTAATCTCAAATATGTCTGATTTCTGTTAAGGCACCGTATTGGGAAGTAGGCAAGGAAGATATACATAAGATCTCTGGCCGGCACGCCTGGGAAATCGTATCGATTTTCTGCTGGCCATGCCCCATTGTAAAACACAAACTGTGAATACCACAGCAGAATAAGAAGTAATTCAATGATGAGGAGGCACTTGGCTTCTTCAAAAACTTCGGTTGCCATCCTGTTGCTTTTATAAAATTTAAAATGAAAAACACTGGATGCACCAAAAGCAAATAAACTAAGCCAGAGAGGAAGCTGAATCTTCCATTGTGAGGGAGAAAAAACTCCCGACTTTAGAATTTGATAACGATTCATTGGAGATACGGGATTCGAGTAAACATCCGTGCCTAAATTCTTAAGGCTTAGAATCACGGCAACGGAAATGAACGTGCCGAAACAGAACAAAAGTAAGTTTAAAATAAACGGCAAAGCGTTAAGCCGATGTTGTCTCCAGACACGATAGACCAGTACTGCTGTAATTGGAAGCAGTAAAAGAAAGTTTTCTTTTGATCCCATCGCAAGCAGAGCACCAAATGTTAGTGAAAGCCACGATAGAGTATTCTTCTCGGATGCTCTTTTCTCCCAGAGATTAACGAAGCCGAAACAATAAAGAGCAACACCTATAACACAATATATTTCGCCTGGGCCCAAACGAGACCAGATATCAGCCCAAAAACTATGAGAGAGAAGGATCAAGCATGAAAGGCCCCCGATCACTATTCCAAAAAATCGCTGCAACAAACGCCAGGCGATAAAGATAGATATGCCAAAAAGTAAAATGCGAAATGAATACCAAAAGAAGGGATTCTTACCCCAGGTTGCTGCTTCGATTAGCTTGATAAGGTAATAAGCAGGACGATAGCGAGCAAGTTTGCTGCCCGGAAGACCTACCTCGGTCCTCGTAAGTAGAATTTTGGGAATCTCTTGAAACCTCAGAGATGATTGATTGCCGATAAAGGCTATTATCTCATAATCATCGATCAGTCCCCATTTTGCAGAAAAGTTGGGAAACAAGAGTGACGCAGCAAAAACCAAGGAAACTACCGCCTGGAAAAACATCACTGATTTCGAATCTATTTTGATAAGTGAAACACTCAGGCCATTGTCTCCTTCAGTCGGCAAGTTCATGCCTTTTGTGATTTTGCAGCTTTTACACAAATGTTGAGCATAATAGGGCCGACTACTTTTCCGAATTTATCAAAGTATCTCAAGAGCTTATAAGTAAAGGGGAATAAAAAGGGAAAGAGATGTATGCCTTTTATTTCTATTACCGAAAAACCTATTTCCTTAAGCCATCTCTGTAACTCAAACCAACCAACCCAATTTTCATATCCTTCGTATGGTCTCAATCTGAGTTTATTGGCAATTACTATCGCTGGGTGCCAAACCTTATTCGGCACAGTAAGAACAAGAATTCCTTCCTTCCTAAGCACACGATGCATTTCTTGAATTGCTTTCTTAGGATCGACAGTATGTTCTATAACTTCAGTAGATATAACTATGTCAAAACGATCATCCTCAAAAGGCATTTCTAGCACACTGCCAACAACCCTTACTGTATCGCATTTCTTGGCAACTTGAGCTAAAATATTTTCCCCTATATCTAAAGAAACCACCTTTGCCCCTCTTGATGATGATTCATGACTAAACCAACCAGTGCCGCTTCCTGCATCCAGTAAAGTTTTGCCCCTAATATCTTCATTTAAGAATTCGTTGAATATCACCTGAAGTCTCTTCGTTGTATCATACATATTCATTTTAGCGTCAAACTGTTCTGCAAAACGATCGTAGAAGAGCATTTTCTCGTCGTGATTTTTTTTCATAGCTATTTTTTCAATGCAAGAAAGGGAAGATTTTGGGATAAGTTGGTTTTTGAATCCTAATCTCCATAAATATTGCGCAAAATATATGTCGGTCTAGCTTTTGATTCAGAATATATTCTGTTAAGGTACTCACCGATAACACCTAAACTCAACAGTTGAACACCACCAAGAAACAACACAGCTACTAAAACAGAAGTCCAACCAGGGAGAGCTTCACCTGCAACCAATTTTATGTAAATTGCATAAACAGCGTACACAAAACTAAAAAATGAAATCAATATGCCGATAATTGTTGAAATATGAAGTGGGAATGCAGAAAAAGATGTAATGCCATCTAAAGCCAATTTTAGCATTTTCCATAAGCTGTATTTCGATTCCCCAGCATATCGTGGAGATGGATCATAATGCAGAGCATATTGTTTAAATCCTACCCAAGTAACCAGTCCCCTGAAAAACTTTGCTTTCTCCTTTAAAGCTCTGATGTGGCCCACGACTTTCTTGTCTAGGAGGCGAAAATCTGCGCTGTTTTCAGGAATATTAATTTTTGCAAGCACGTTAATTAATTTATAAAATGCCTTGGAAGTTATTTCTTTAAATAGGGATGTGTCAGGAAAATCATTTCTTATCGTATGAACAATTTCATATCCCTCTTTCCATTTCTGTATTAGCTGAGATATAAGCACGGGCGGATGTTGCAAATCAGCGTCCATCATAATCACAGCATCTCCCTGTGCATAATCCAATCCAGCACAAATAGCGGCTTGATGCCCAAAATTTCTAGAAAATTCAAGAATTTTCACTTTATTATCGTTAGTTCTTAAGTTAATCAATTTAGCAAGTGTATTGTCAGTACTGCCGTCGTCAACAAAAATGATTTCATATTCATCTCCGGTCTGTTGCATTACCGAAGTCAACTGCGAGTAAATTTCCGGGATGCTTTCTTGCTCATTAAAACATGGAATGATTATTGAGATAAGCATAGAGGAAGTTCCAAATCAGCGTCCATCATAATTACAGCTTCTCCCACATAATCCAACCCAGCGCAAATAGCGGCCTTAATTCGTTATAGTGGTTTAGGTCATATCCCGCTGGCCACACTGTCCCGACCTTCGCAAGAATATGTCCTTAAAGTTGTATAAATAACCAAAATAAACAAACTTTATATTTCTCGCTCTGCTAAATAGCAATGTTTGCACACGTCAAATGGTTGCCCCGTCAATATTCCTATTCTCATATTCTTATAGGTTTCTCCATTCCATATCTCCTTAAATGGACTATCAACCACATTTCCCATAAGAGGTATATCCGGACTTGCAATACAGCATGGTCTCACATCTCCATTCCGTTCTATCCAAGAATGACTCCACAGATAATGGCACTTAATCCTTTCGCGTGTTTCAACTTTGTTGCCAGCATTTTTGACATCAATATTTTTGTCGCAGACATTTTCTTCCTCCAAAGTATAAAAAGGAGGGCTATTTAAATTAATCCCTAAGTTACTTGCGATTTCTTTTGCCTCTTTAAGTTTTTCGTTTGTGAGTTTCTTATGAAAAATTAAAGACTCACCCTCTAATTTTGGTCCGTGAATAACGATATGCGCACTACCTATAAAATCAGCCTGGAGTTTATGGGCAAGTTTAATGAAATCAGGAAATTCCTCTATATTTGAACGCATCAGAACAAAGCTGAAACCCAATTTGGGTCTTTGACCTTCCGGTAATTCATTTCTAAACTTATTAAATTTTGTAATATTAGAGAGAACCTTATCGTATTTTGCTCCAATACGAATTGATTCATAAGTCTCTTTTGTCGCGCCATCAAAAGAAACTGTAAGCACTGATAGGGTGCGAACAAGTTTTTTTATAAGTTCGTCATTGTTCATAAGAGTCGCATTGGATGTCATTTCTAATTTCACGTTAAATTTTTTTACAAGTTCTAACATTTCGAAAATATTATTCGATAACAAGGGCTCTCCGGAAACAGTAAAAACAACCGTTTTTAAGTATGGAAAGCATTCACCCGATATTTTTTCGAAAAGCGTCAAGTCCATGTCGGTTAAATCTGCTGGATGAAGTTGGACATGTTGCCTGACACACATCCGACACCTTAGATTACATCTATTTGTTGTGCCAATAGTAAGATGAACTGGCATAGCAACATTATCGATCGAAGTCTTATCAATAAGTGTGTCAGTGTCCATCAGTTAAAGAGTGAGCTCTTCAACAATCGCGGCGGTATTATTATCCATCGTAGGTGTTTTCCCTGATGATGTGATCTTGAGCCTATTATTAGTTTCAAGTTCAGGTCTAAAAATACCAATTCCGACATCAATTTTCTTGCCAACTGCCGGATTCGCAATAACAACTGTATAAGTCTCCTTGACAAATTTGCCCTTCAGTTCCGCAAAAGGATGATTTTGACAAAAATAGTGGTCATTTCCCATCACCTGCTTATTATCATCCTTAGCTATAAACAAGACAAAAGCAGCATTGTATGGAGCAGGATCTCCCATGATTTGCCAATAATATGACATTTTCAATTTAGACTGTGACTCTTTATCGACACTTATACCCAAGAGTTTGACTTTATTCCCGAAATTTACCTCAACTGGTTTTGAAATGCCACTTGGCAATTTATCAAATACCTCGCATGTGCCCACTACTTTTTTTAGTAATACAGAGTATGGCGCCTGCGCCTTTTCTTTGCAACCCGATAGTGCGATGATAAGTATGGCTGACAATGAAAGGATTAAAGACGAGATTTTCTTTATTCTACAGACTATGTCTTTCATTTCTGATTCCTCCTAAAAATTGATTTTTCCATATTCAAACAAGTCTACTAAAAAGTCGCGGTCCGCTTCAAGTATTTTTTCAACCTCGGCATTACCGAAATATCAATCTTTATAACTCACGTTATGCCATCTGCACTCAGCAAGCAATCCTGTCACGTCTCCGGGTTGTCTTTTTCTTTTGTAATAGTTTTACAACTACCGAGTAGCTCGATATTGTCCCTTCCTTTAGTTGGAGTAAGAAGGACTCTCTTGTCCATATATTAAGCTGCAACCTCTTTTCTGTCAATAGATTTCTGCTGCAAAACAGCTATGAGTTTTGGTATTTTTCTATAGCCTTTCACACGCTTGAACTTCCTCTCAGCCCTTAGCAGCGCTGCCGCAGCCCAACGTTGAACCATATCCCCAACGCTCCACCTTTTGACCCGTCCAGTAATAGTGCGGGTTACAGAGAAGCAGGACTCAATAGGGTTTGTGGTTGAAAGAGTCTTTCTTAAAAGCCCTGTTACTCCGAGCTTGTGCACGGTAAGGGTTTCCTCAAGCCCCTCTCTCATGCTCGCAGCAGCAGAGGGGTTTAGCCTCTCCAGATATCTTATGGTCAAATCAAGGGATTCCTTTGCCTTATCATAATCAGCCATATTGTAGGCTGCCCTTATCCTAGCAACTATGGCCTACTGATGCTCAGGCGGAAGATGATCCCGCACATTCCTCCGCTTATGCTGCCGACACCTCTGTACAAGGACATCCGAGCCGAACTTCCTTGCCACTGAAGACCTCAATGCCTTTGAGCCATCAAGCACAAAAAAGTAATCCTTTCCCATATCAAATCCGCGCCTTTCTATATTTTCTAACAGATTATTGCAGACTGTGGAGTTTTCTGTGGCCCCTTGCCGGAGCCCAAGGATATGCTTCTTTCCTTCTCTATCCATGCCCAGCGCCACTACGAGAAGATGTCCCTTGAACTCTATGCCGTCTATAAAAATCGCATAGAGGTCTAATCCCGACAGGTCCCTTTCCATGAACTCCCTCATCTGCTCTGCCGTTGCCTTTACAAAATGCCGACTTATGCTGGACTTCTTGATACCATAGCCCTTTATAAAAGACTCTATCGCCTACTCATAGTTTCTGGTGGATATCCCAAGAATCATCTGCCTTGCTACTGATTGCCTCATCCTCTTCGGGTTTTGAAACGCCTTGTATGTGCTTAGGGATATTTCTTTATTGTTTTTTCCTCTCAGGCGGGGGCGGTCTATCAACACTTTTTGCCTGTTGTAATATATAGGGCTAAGCTGACTGCCCCACCAGTTGGCTGTCCTCAGAGGGTTCTTAGAGTCCTTTGTCCCGGCTATCCACTTACACTCAGACTCAATCATAGCCAATACGAGCATCAGCCCTACTTCTTGTGATAACCCTTCAACTGCCTCGGGTATCCCAGCTAATACATCGGCTATCGGCAGGGGAAGTTCCAATACAACCTGCCCATCCGTGATTTCCCTAATCTTTCCATTTGCCTTTTTTGCCATCTTGCGTTATCTTTTACTCATAGAAGCGACCTCCTTTAGATTTTGTTTTTAGATAAAATAGTTTAACCGAGGTCGCTTCCTACTTCAACAACTAAAGGGACATGTTCGTAGCTCACGAGACATTTCTCTTGATGATGGAAACTAATGGACCTAATATGCCATGAAGAACATTGATATTTATTCTTTCATGGAGCCATTCCCCGATAAAGTAATACCGCAGAGCCATCACTCATAACAAAACTTTTCAGGGGGGGCATATTATTAACTATTTTTCTAACAAGAGCATTATTTGCATTACTGAAATCAGGTCCTTGTAATCCTGTTTTTATGATGATGAAATCACTTTCTTTGATTAAATGATTCATTTCCTCCTCTTTATTAGGCCCCAAAGTTATCCTTTCAACTCTGAATTCAGATGCTAACCTTTCTTTTAATTTCTCTAATTTTGCAAATAGTCTCAAATTACTCCCATTCAAGAAAGGATGATCAACTGCTGCCAAGACATTAATAATCGAAGATTTTTTGTTGTGGAATGTTTCAAGAGTGTGAAGCAAAGTTGTGAGATCCCACGCCTGATCGCCTGTTAAGAAAAATGTTTCTTGGTCATTGCATGTTTCATGCAGAGGGACAAGGATAGGATTGTCTTTATAATAAAATTGATTATATTCGCAACGTTTGGATTTTGTTTGATACGTGTAATTGATAAGACCTATTGCAATAGCCAGCGAAAGAATAAAGTATTTCAGCGGTTTTAAAGATATATTCATCACATGAAATGCCATTATAATTGCAATCGGGGCCATGATAGGCAATGCATATCGTTCGCCACCCTTGTTCTCCGGCAAGGAAAGAAGGATGTATCCACAAATTAACCATAACCAGACCAGTAAGTAGTCCTTTGAAAGCTTTTTCTTTTTGGTAAATAGGTAAAAAACCATTGATAAGACAAAAATAAAGAAGTAGCTAAGCGAAATACCTCGCTGTGTAATGTGTTTGAAATAGATTGTCCAATAGGGAATAGAAAACATGTCTGATATGCCAAAATTGTAATTCTTTGATCCCTCACCCAGCCCCTCATAAAAGAGATATCCGAAGATATTTTTAAAATTGGGGATGTAGTAGATCGAAGCAACTATTAAAGCCGAAGTGAAGGCATAGATGATATTCTTCCTTAATATCCCTTTATCTTTTGTCCGAATAAAAAGATACGCCGCATACATAAAAGGCATCACAAAAAAGACTATCCCCATCGTTTTTGTCAGTAAAGAAAGCCCGGTACATATGCCGAAGAGGACGGATTCCCGGGTCTTCTCGAATGACTCGCTTTTTTGAAAGAACAGATAGCTGAGGGCGGTTAGAGCTGCAAGGGGGAATTCATATAGGAAGTCCCTCGAAAAAGCTATAACGGCCGGAAAAGTAGCGACTAAGTAGACAGAAAAGAAACCAGTTCCTGTAGTACCTGACCGTTTTGCGATAAAAAATACGGATAAAAGGAGAATAAATAAGTATAAGAAATTGACCAAATAAGCAGCACATATATCAAGACCCGATAACGCGAAGAAAGGTATTGCAGTCACAGGAAACAGAGGTGCAACAACAGGAGCTTGAGTTATGATGACCTTCAAAAACTGAAAGATATTACCTTTCAGAAAAGTCTCGTACTCATGAAGACTCATATACATATAATCTGATTGATCCCAGCGGGGAGGCAAATGACATAGGTTATTCTTGATCCATAAATAATTCACAATGGTTAGCAGAACAGAAAAAGCGAAGAGA
>Ga0315268_10006658_pt1 | contig 12272 bp, 13 predicted proteins | sample C1_top_MG_FD_204535 | JGI IMG/M metagenome (GOLD analysis project Ga0315268, IMG submission 204535) | Sediment microbial communities from Yellowstone Lake, YNP, Wyoming, USA - C1_top | ecosystem: Environmental > Aquatic > Freshwater > Lake > Sediment | place: USA: Wyoming | collected 2017-08-01 | reverse complement strand
ACTGGTCCGCCGTTCAACATTCCGGAAGTAGCGAGTACAACCGTTTTTCTTTGCTCGAATACGTCGTGGCGGTCCTTGCTTTTCGGGACGAGGTAGTACTCGCTTTTGAAGGGATCGTCGTCGCTCGTGAGAATCCTGCGCTGGACTTCTTTCTTCAAGTAAATTGCGTTGTGGCGGTAGATTCTCAGCGCCTTCTTTATCATTCCATCCAAGTAAATGGGGCACTTTTCCATTACTCCCGAACGCAGGTAGCTTTCGAGCGTAAACAGAATTTCCTGTCCTCTTCCGATTGCGAACGTGGGGACAATTACTTTTCCTTCTTTTTGCAGCGTGCCGTTGACCAAGTCGATGAAAATCTTGTCTGCGTCCTTGGCGGCAACGTGCCTGTCGGTTTTCGCGCCGTAAGTGCTTTCGATAATGAGCACTTCTCCTTCGAAGCCTGTTTTCGCGCCGTCCAGCAGCCGCGAGCTGCGTAGGTTGATGTCGCCGGAGTAAATTATTTTCTTGCCGTCTAAATTCAGTTCGGTTACTGCGCTGCCGAGGATGTGGCCCGCTTCCTGGAACCTTATTGGTCCTTTGCCGCGGTCGCACCATTCGCCGTACTCCATGATTTCCGTGTGCGTGAGCAGCTTGTCGATGTCTTCCTGCGAGTAGGGCGAAAAGTCTTTCTGGAGCCGCAGGTAGTCCGCGAGAAGCAGTTGCGTCAAGTCGCGCGTCGGCTTAGTCAGGTAAACTTTGCCTTCGTACCCGGCGGCGTACAACGCCGGCAGGAAGCCGGAGTGGTCCATGTGTGCGTGGCTTAGCACCACTCGGTCCAGTTTGCGTGCGGTCTTGTTGTCGAGTAAAGGAAATTCTTCGCGTTCCTTGAATTTGACTCCGCAATCGAGCAGAATTCGTTCGCTGCCTTCGACTAGAAAACAGCTTCTGCCTACTTCCCCGGCTGCGCCGAGGAACTTTATGTTCAATAACTCACCTTTCTGAACGGCTTTCGCAAAACGCCTGCGTCAAGCGCGGGAGCTTTCCGAAAACCGCCTTTTAAATGCTTATACTATTTTATTGACGGCTTTCCTTATTAGGGGGTATGGCTTTCGAAAAAATCCTGCCTTTCCTTAAAACTAAGGGAAAGCCGAAGGAAGCCGCGCTCCCGCCGAAGGCCGAAGTATGCGCCCTCGAAAAAGAAGAGGCCTTGTTCTACAAAACCCGCGCTGCAGTCTACCGCAAGATAATAGAGAGGTACGCCGACGCAATAAACCAAGGCGAGGAAAAAACCCTTCCCGAACTCAAGGCATTGATTGTTCCCGCCGACTCTGCCGTGCAGGACGTCAAGGCAAAGTTGCTTGAACCCCTTTTGCAGGGGCGTCTGTATGAATTTGAAAAAGACTTTCAGCAGGCCGCGGAAGCGGCTTTCCAGCGCGTCAAGTCGCTGCACTTCGTGCACGCCGACCTGCCGGTCTCCTACTGGCTTTCGCCAGCCGAGATAATCGAGCTCGGCGCTGCGGATCCGTTCGACCGCGCGATGTTGTACTGCTCGCTTTTGATTGCGCTGGGCTGCAAGCAGGCGAAGGTACGCGTCGTAGAAATAGAGGGAGGCATACGGCATCCGTTGGTAGTTTTTTCCTTAGGCGAAAAAACTTTTCTTTGCGACCCGGCGCAGGACAAGACTGCATTCGAACGCACTGGAGCCGTGGAAGAGCTGGTGGCGGGCTTTTCGTTGGAAGGAAAGAAGGTAAGCCGCACGTTATTTGAGTTCAACGACCAGGACTACCAGCAGTTTGAAGAGGCGGAGTAGCACAACCTTTAAGTAATTTGGCAAGGGTAATTATTGTAACAGCTTTTTTTGGCGGTTTGATGGCTCAAAAATTCAGTCTAGACTCCTCGAAGTGCATTTACTGCGCGGGCTGTGTTTCCGTTTGTCCCGTTCTCGCGCTGACGCTTGACGAAACCAAGATTTTGTGCGACGAAGGCAAGTGCATTGCCTGCGGAACGTGCGAAAAAGGCTGTCCCGTAGCGGCGATTAAGATTACGAAGCCAAAGTGATTTTTCCTTGAGAATCCAAACAGAGTATGACGCAATAGTTCTCGGCGCCGGCCCCGGCGGAAGCACCTTCGGCAAGAAAGCAGCTGCCGCTGGAATGAAGGTACTGGTTTTAGACAAAAAAAAGGAAATCGGGACGCCAGTGCGCTGCGGCGAAGGCATTGCCGAACACAGCGAAGCCGACCTCGGCATTAAAGTGCTTCCCAACGCAGTTGCAAGTACGATCGAGGGCGCAAGAGTCTTTTCCCCGAACGGCAAGACAATCCGCTTGAAGACGCCCAACACGCGCGGATACGTCTTAGAACGCAAGCTGTTCGACAAGCACTTGGCGATGGACGCCGTCCGCGCAGGCGCGCACGTTCTTCCGCACACTCTCGCAATTTCGCTTTTGAAGAAAGACGGAAAGCCCGCCGGAGTCAAGGCAGTTCACATGGGCGAAGAAATCGAGTTCCGCGCTCCCTTGGTTGTTTCGGCAGAGGGAATGGAGGCCAAAATCGCCCGCGAAGCCGGTTTCGACGCCAAGGCGACGCTGTACGACGTCGACACTTGCTTCGAGTACGAAATGGCGGGCGTTCCGTGCCAGCCTTACATTGACTTGTACTTCTCCAGCAGACTCGCTCCACGCGGTTACGTGTGGGTTTTTCCAAAGGGAAAAGACGTTGCCAACGTGGGAATAGGCATTGGCGGCAACGCGGGCCAGAACCCGAAGGCGTTGCTCGACCAATTCATTCACGAACACCCCGAACTCTTCAGCAAGGCCCAGCCCGTCGAGTACAAAGGGGGAATTATAAGCGTCGGCGCGCCCATAAATGAGTTCGTGAAAGACAATTTCCTCGTGATAGGCACTGCCGCGCACCAAGTGGACCCGATTCACGGCGGCGGGATAGGATTGGCGATTCAAGCCGGCAACATGGCCGCCGAGTCTGCGGTCGAAGCATTCAAGAAAGGCGATTACTCGAAGAAGAACATGGCTGCTTACGAGGACAAGTGGCGGAAGCAAGTGGGACCCAAGCTCGCAAAGCGGCTGATGCTGCGTAAGGTTTTGGAAAAATTGTCCGACGATGACTGGAACCACGTCGTGGGCTCGATTAATGAAGCGGACTTGGATAAAGTGCTTGCAGGCGACTACAAGCCGGTTGTCGCAAAGGTTTTGATTACGCGCCCGACTCTCTTGAAGGTGCTGGGCGTATTAATGGGATGAGGTAATTTCGATGGCAAAAAAAGAAATCAAGTTGACGAAGTACGAGAAAGCGCGTTTGATCGGCGCGAGGGCACTGCAGTTGGCAATGGGTGCGCCTGCGTTAGTGAAGCTGCCCAAGGGAGTTCATAACGCAATTCAACTTGCGTTTCACGAGTACGAAAGCGGCGTGATTCCCCTTCAAGTAGTCCGCGTAAAAGCATAGCTTTTTCATTCGTAGCGCAGGGCTTCGACCGGCTCGAGTTCCGCGGCTTGTTTTGCGGGGAAAATTCCCGAAATTACTCCCACGGTTATCGAGAAGCACAGCGCGAACGCAATCAATTCTAGCGTGAATACTATTGGCACTCCGAAGTACGCGGCGATTGCGCCCAACGATATTCCGAACACTATTCCAAGCGCGCCGCCCAGCGCGCCGATGAGCGCCGCTTCAATCAGGAATATTTCGAGAATGCTTTCGTTGCTTGCTCCTATTGACTTAAGAATCCCGATTTCCCGCGTCCGCTCAAGCACGGAGGTAAACATCGCGTTTGCTATTCCTATTCCTCCCACTAGCAGTGAGATTGCGGCGATTCCGCCTAAGAAGACGGAAAGCAGGGCCGTTATTTGTCCCACGCTTTCCGCAATGGTGAGCGCCGACATTACCGTAAAGTCTTTGTCGGTTGACTTCACGTGGTGCATGTTTACCAGCGTTTTTTCGACGTCGGCCGACACTTTGTTGATGTCTGCGCCGTCCTTTATTATGATGAGAATGACGGTTACGCGGTTTTTGTCGTAGGCATCGCCCAGAATCTGGCGCATTGCCTGCAGGTCTATGAAAACGCCGTTGTCTATGTCGGTTCCGGCCGAGCCTACTTTGTTCAGGATTCCTTTGACTCTGAAGTTTCGTCCCAGGATGTTGACGGTCTTGCCGAGTTCTATTCTTCTTTTGAACAAAGTGTTTGCGACGTTATAGCCTATGACGACGTTTTCAGTGTCCCCGTTTTTCATCGACTTTCCGGCGGCGTAGCCGGTTGTAATATACTTGTTGAGGGCTTCGGGGTCGCCTGCGCTGACCTCCAGGTTCACGCTTTCGTCGCGGTATTTTATGGGCGCGAACTGCTGGGAAAGCATTCCCGTCACTGCGTCTACCCCCGGAAGGCGTTTGAGTGCGGTTACGTCTCGGTTGTAGAGAGCTCCTTTCAACACGGGGGTTCCAAAGCCGCCGCCGGTGCCTCCACTCAAGGACAATTGACCCGGAAGAACCATGATGTACTTGCTTCCGAGGACTGCGAGCTGGTTGCGTATTTCCTGGTCAATTCCCTGGCCTAATGCAATCAAAACCACTATCGCGCCTATGCCAATGACTATTCCCAGCACGGTCAGCCAGCTGCGGAGCTGGCGGTGCGACATGCTGTGAACGGCGTACTGCGCCAGCGAAAAGTGGTTCATTTAATTTTTTGCCTCAGAGCGTGGCGTGTTTTTTCTTGCGGATGAACTGCACGTAAACTACGTAGCCGCCCACTGCGAGAATCACTATTATTGCGACGGTCCAGCCGGTGTTGTCCGCGCCTCCTTTTGCAGTCGACATTGCGGCGACTTCCGGCGAGAACACCTGTAGTTGCAACTCGTGTTGTTCTTCGTGGGGGGCGTTGAAAGCGTCTTTGTAGCGGAGCGTCACGTGCAGGGGATAGTTTCCCGGCGCGAGGTTGGGCTTGGTTATTATTGCGTACTGCGCGGTGCTGTAGTCGTCGACGTCCAGCGTGCCGATGTAGTTGTAGTTGGTGTCAGTTGCTTGAATCAGCGGAGAGTCTATTGAAACGGAGAGGGCGCGAACTGCCGCATCGCCCATGTTCGAAACCTGTACCGAAAGCGAGTAGCTTCCCGCGTTCGAGGTAATTGGCGTTGGGTTGGTGCTCGCCGAAGTCGACACTTCCGTCTTGCCCTTTACTTCAACGCCCAACGACTTGGTTTCAGTTTCGGTTCCTCTTCCTGCGTCGTAGGAAACTCCCAGCGACACGGAGTAGTACTGCGGGGACGTGGCGGGGCTTATTCCTATTGCGAACGCGACTTCCTTTGTTTCGCCGGCTTCCAGCGTGCCCAGGCTTTTTTCAGCGTATTCCAGTGGGACGAAGAACGAGGCGGGCTGCAGGGAAACGCGCACGTTCTGCAGCGCAGTAGCTCCCGCGTTGGTAACCTTGGCCACCAGTTCAGTGCGGCTTCCGGGGTTGGTGTTCGTAGCAGAAATTCCCACTATTGCGGCCGGCGTTTTTTCAGAAATTGCGACGGGCCCCAGGGACAGTTGCTCGGTTTTCTCGACTCCGGTTGAGTCGTCATAGATCAACGTTAGCGAAACGCTTTGAAGGCCGGTTGCGAGCGAAGTAGAAGCGATCAACGGAATTTCTTTCTCGGCTTCCGCTGCTGCCGCGAGGTCGCCGGTTTCGACGCGTGACACGCCGTCGAGAGTAAACGAATCTCCTGCAGTGATTACGGCGTTGTAAATGCTGCCTCCCGTGTTTCTGAGCCGTATTTTGAGAGTGAAGCGGTCTCCCGGCGACACTGTTTGCGGCAGGGTTTCAATAGTGCTTACTTCAATTCCCGTGGTCGTGCTTATTGTGTAGGGAACCGATAGCGTCACGTAACGCGAGGCGCCGGTTGTCCCCAAGTAGGCGCTTGAAGTGTATCCTACGGTAAGGGATGCGGCGAAAGAACCTGCCCTGGCGTCGCTTTTGACTACAAACGGAACCGCGACATTGGTCGTGCCGCCGTTTGCCAGGTCGCCCAAGTAAATGTTTCCGCTAAACGCAAGTCCCGGTCCGCTTGCGCTGAGCGTTGCTCCGCTGACGTACTCCGTGGCCGAGTTTTGGAGCACGAGGTTGATGCTTCCGCTTGTTCCTGGCTTCAGCGTAGACGGGCTGAATGAGTAGCTCTCTAACGTAAGGGCGTTGGCGCCGGCCAGCAGTGCAACTAACGCGAAGAGCAACAGCATTTTGGAGTACTTCATTTCAAACCACCTTTTTCATCGCTTTCTATTCTTCCGTCCTTCAAGTGCACCACGCGTTCTGCGTGGTGAATCAAATCAGGATCGTGAGTAACCAGGACGACTGTCTTGTTTTCTTTCTTGCGCAGTTCTTCGAATAACTTGAGTATTTCATGCCCCGACTTGGAGTCGAGGTTTCCAGTTGGCTCGTCGGCAAGAATCATTACTGGATCGTTTGCCAACGCGCGTGCAACCGCCACGCGCTGTCTTTGTCCTCCGCTCAACTGCGAGGGAGTGTGCCAAAGCCGGTCGCCCAACCCTACTTTCTTCAGCAGTTCTATTGCGCGGCTCCTGCGTTCTTCTGCGCTCAATCCGTTGAAAAGCATTGGCAGTTCAACGTTCTCTACGGAATTAAGGGTGGGCATGAGAAAAAAGAATTGAAACACGAACCCGATTTTCTGTCCGCGCACTTTAGCGAGTTCTGCTTCGGTCAGCTTGGCGGTGTCGATGCCGTCAAGAAATATTTTGCCGCGAGTCGGCTTGTCGAGGCAGCCTAGCAGGTGAAGCATCGTGCTTTTGCCGCTTCCCGAGGGACCCATGATTACCATGGATTCGCCGGCGTAGATTTTCAAGTCAACTTCGTCCAACGCCCCGCACTTGGTTTCTCCCATCAGGTAGTACTTGCTGACTTTCTGCAGTTCCAGAATAATTTTTTTAGCCAAGTAGTTCAACCCGCTGCGGCAAGCCAATTAATACTCGTAAGTTGAAAAGGCTTTTCAGTGAACTGAAATGCAGTCCATGAGTAACTTAGATTACCACTTCATTTGCAGGGAGTTGGCCGCGCTTGAAGGCGCTTTCCTGAACAAAGTCTACGAACTGCGGCCGGGCTTGCTTCGGCTTAAGTTCCACAAGAAAGGCGAGTTGAACCTGGTTGTTGAACTTGGTTCCTGTGCTTTTCTCGCGGCGCGCTTGGAAGAGCCCCCGAAGACGCCGTCGCACTTCGCGTCCCTGCTCCGCAAAAAACTCGACAACGCAGTTGTTGCCGGCGTCGAGCAGCTTAATTTCGACCGCTTGTTCCGCATCAACTTCCGGGCGCCGGGCGGCGAATACAAACTTGTTTTCGAAATGTTCGCGAAAGGAAACGCGCTTCTCTGCTCCACTGACGACACGATAATCGCGGCGTACAAGCAGGAGGAATTCGCCGCGCGTTCGCTCAAGTCAAAGCAAAAGTACTTGACTCCTCCGTCCGGCAAAAAAAATCCGTTTGAGTTGACTGCCGCTGACTTGAGCGGGCTTTCGGGAAAAGCGGTTTCAACGCTCTCAAAGACGGTCGGGTTGTCGCCGTTTTACTTGGAGGAGGCATGCGCCCGCGCCGGAATCGCTTTCGACGCCGACGCGTCCAAGCTTTCTTCCCAGCAGAAAAACGAGTTGTTGAAGGCATTTGCTTCGTTTTCAACCGACTTCGTTCCGTCGGTTTACTGCGTTGAAGGCAAGCCTTGTGCGTTCGCGCCCTTCAAGCTGGCAAAGCTCGGCAGCGCTCCGTGCATGCAGTTCGGCTCGTTTTCCCAGGCTCTTGAAGAATACTTTTCAACAGTTCCCCGCGAAGCGCCCGTTGCCCACGCCAAGGAAATCGCTTCACTGAAGCACGCGCTGGCGCAGCAGGAAAAAGCGCTTTCGGAGGGAGAGGACGAGGAAAAGCAGTTGCGCGCAAAAGCGGCGTTGCTTGAAACCAATTTGCCGGCCGTGCAGGCACTCGTCGACTCGTTCGCGGCTTTGAAGAAAAAGAAGAAGTCCGACGCCGAGATAGCGCGCGAGCTAGGCGTTGAAGTAAAACAAGGAAAAATTGTTGCCGAGTTCTAGAGCATCGGCCCGCTTTCTGCGGTCAGGCCGCGGCGGTCCATTACCATTACGTCCTTTACGTCGAGCACGCTGGCGTAAGGCAGGGTGACTGTTCCCGCGCCTTCCTTCTTTGCTCTTCCCGCGAGGCTTGACTCGGGGTTGGGCTCGACTACGACGTTCTCGATTTTGCCGGTCAGTTCGTTGACGTACAAGTCGATTACGCGTCCGATTTCCTCTCCGTCGGTCGTGATAATGCGTTTTCCTGCAAGCTGTTTCGCTATAGCAAACTTAACCATTTTAGACTCACCTGCAAAACTAATGATTTTGAGTTATTCAAACGCAATTCATTTAAATAACCTTCGCCGGCGCCGGCGTGAAATGTTTAAATACGATGCTTGCTTTCTTTCGTCTTGAAGGTGACGTTCATGAAAATCAAAGACGAAGTTCTCAAGGTAATAGATGCTCTGAAGAAGCAGGGATTCAACCCGGTTGACGCAGTCTTCGAGGGAGCCGTTGGCGTGAAGGAAGACACTACTCTGGCGTTCATGGACAAGCTGAACGACGCGCAACTCGTTTCCGGCGTCATCCGCGTAATCTACACTGCCGACGGCGAAAGCGTGCGCTTCGTCGAAATTCCGGTCGGCCAGGCTCCGTCGCAGGAACCGCAGCAGTAGGCAAAACCAACTTATTGCTTTTTCTCCACTACTTCTAGCATGGACTCCGTGCAACAGCGCATGCGCAAGGCGGGCTACGTTTTCGTGGGCCCGTCGAAGCATGCGGCAATCAAGGTGTGCGCTTGGACGAAAAAGGCGTTGACTGGAAAGGGAGAGTGCTACAAGAACGCTTTTTACGGAATCAAGAGCTGGAGGTGCCTCCAGCTTTCAACGGGCTTGTTTTGCGACAACTCGTGTCTTCACTGCTGGCGCGAAACCGCTTTCCTGGGAAAACAGTGGAGCGGCGCCGCCGATTCTCCCACGCAAATCCTGGACGAGGCGGTTGAAGCGCAGCGGCATTTGCTGAACGGCTTTCCCGGCCACGCGGAAATAGACTCAAGCCGCTTGCAGGAAGCGCGGAATCCCTTGCACGTCGCGATTTCGCTCATGGGCGAACCCGCGCTGTATCCCTTGCTTCCGGAGCTGCTTCGTGAAATAAGGAACCGGGGAATGACTTCGTTCGTTGTTTCAAACGGCTTGCATCCCGAAGTGTTCCGCAAGCTCGGCGACGAAAATGCGCTGCCGACGCAGTTGTATGTTTCGCTGAACGCGTGGGACGCCTCTTCTTTCGCGCGGACGAGCGGCAATGCCTCTGCCGTCGCGTGGAAACTATTTAACAAATCGCTTGACGAACTCAAGTCGCTTAAGGGAAAGACGAGGACTGTTTTGCGCATGACTCTCGCGAAGGGCTTGAATCTCGGCAACGCCGCGGAATACGCGGAGTTGGTTGAGAAAAGCGGCTGCGACTACTGCGAAGTGAAGGCGTGGATGGCGCTGGGTTCTTCGCGCGAGAGGCTAGGCGCCGGCGCAATGCCTTCGCACGACGAAATACGGGAATTCGCCGGGGAACTCGCGGAAGAAACAGGGTACTTGAAGTCGGTTGAGCATGTTCCGTCGCGCGTTGTTCTCTTGTGCCGCGGCGAGACGGCTGAGAAAAACCGTTTTCTGCGCTTTTAGCGGCTACAGTTCTTTCGGCTGGCTCATTATCAGGGCGTAGCTTTTGTTCTTGTTGGTTGCGAAAAGCACTACCTTGAATCCTGCGTACCGAAACAGTTTCTTTAGTTCGGCGGGCGTGAACTTGTGCGAAATGCCGAGAAAGATTTTCTGTCCTTTTCTGAGTTCGATCCATTCTTCGCCGAGGCGGACGGCGGTGTCGCGCGACAGCGTGAAGCGCCATTCCACTTGGTTTTTCAGGTTGTTGTAGGTTACCGTGAACTTGCCGGCGTTGCGGCTTACTCCCAGGCTTTTGAGTATGTTGAAGAAGACCGCGAGCACGCCTTCGCTGCGGTAGCGCGTCAGCATGTTCTGCAGCGCTTCGTTGGTGGGCGGCACGAGTTCGACTCCGACGAGGAGGTAGTCGCTTGCGGCCATGCTTTCGCGGAAGTTTATTAGAATGCGCATGCGGTCCGAAAGGTTTCCGAACGTGTTTCCGAATATGAACATTAGGTTGTTGTGGTAGAACCTCTTTCGCAGGGAACTCGTGACGTGGGCGAAGTTGCCTCCCTCGAAGTCGAACAAGGAGGTTTCAATGAGCAGGTTGCGCTTGATTTTCTGGGTCAGCTTTTTTTTTCCGATTTCCAGCATCGCCGGACTGATGTCTAGGAGGCAGAGGTTAACCGGCGAATGGGTTTTGCCGGCTGCTTTAATGAGGGGAATTGCTTTGAAGCACGTTCCGCACCCGAGGTAAAGCAAGTTGACTTTGTTGCGCCCTATCTTTGAAAAGATTTTTTTCGCCTGGTCGCCGATGAGCTTGTACTCGCTCTGGCCCAAGTCGTACTCGGTTGCCTCCGCGAGCCGGCTCCACGCTTCGGCGCCTTTTCCCAAGTACTCCATTTTGAACGGAATTTCCCCTCTGCCGTAGAGAGCAGTAAGCAGTTCCTGCGGCTGCGTTCCGCGAAACTCAAGTTCCACCTTCAAACTCCTCCCATTATCCTCAAAGCGTCCCGCAATCCGGGCGCGAGCCCGAAAATCGTCAGCAGCAACAGGACGTAATTCCTTTTCTCCGCGTCCTCTGTTTTTCCCAACTCGCTTCTTATCACGAGCACGGCGGCCAGCGCGAAAACGACTTTCAGGCCGTAGAACGCAATCGGTCCCGCGGCGCCTATCAACGCGCCTCCGACCACGTGCTGCTCGAAGTACGTTGCCGACGGCGTTCCAATCCCGACTCCTACGAACGTCGCCGCGCCGTCGAAACACTGCGCGAAAACCGCCGCGCGTTCAACCCACTTGTTTTCTCGCTTCAGCAGCCTTGAAAGCCCTTCGAATAAAACAATTCCGGCTGCTCCAAGCACTAGAATTAGCAGGCCCTGGAATAAATATTTGACCGAAGCCAGCACGGGCGCCAGCGCGGCCAACGCCAGCACGCAGCCGAGTCCGCCCAGCACTTTCCAAGCCGGCGTTTTGAACTTCTTTTCGGCAACCAACGCCGCTGCGAGGGAGAGAACAACTGCGCCAAACGTAAGGAAGTAGATGCCTGGCGTGATGAACGGAAACAACTCGACTCCGAATAAATCAACGACGCGGGGCAGGATTCCGGAGTCTTCTATTACTCTCAGGGCGCTGCCGAACAACACGAACGGAAGGATTGCCGCAAAAAACTTTTCGTCAATCCTGACCCGCAGGTGTTTCAGCAGTCTGTAAATCAAGTAAGCCGCGACCAACGCGGCGGCGGCGTAGGCCAGCGTGTTTGCGAGGTTGTATGGCGCGTAGTCCTGCGGGCTCCGCATTGGATTGATAAAGTATTCTTCGAAAAAGTCCGCCATTCAATGGATTTTACTCGGCGAGTGCTTTTATTGCCTTTCTGCCCAATTCCTGCATGAGCGGCTTGAAAAACGAGTTGCTGCGCCTAGGCGTTCCCGAGGCAAAACTGGGTTCGTTGCGGAGTTCGTACGACCTAGTCGGCGACATTGCCGTGCTTGAAATTCCGCCCGCAGCGAAAAAATACGCAAAGAAGATTGCGCAAGCCGTGCAGAACATAAACAAGCACGTGAAAGTCGTTGCGGTCAAGGCCGGAGCCACGAAGGGAAAGTACCGCGTGCGCAAAGTAAGGGTAATCGCCGGCGAAAAACGTTCTTGGACAACTCACCGCGAAAGCGGCTGCTCGTTCAAAGTCGACTTGAATAAAGCGTATTTTTCAACTCGCTTGTCGCACGAACGCGAGCGCGTTGCGTCGCAAGTGGCGCCGGGAGAACGCGTGCTCGTCCTCTTCGCGGGCGTCGGGCCGTTTGCAATAGTTGCCGCCAAAAAACAGCAGACTGCTTCGGTTGTTGCAGTCGAACTCAACCCCGCTGCAGTCAGACTCCTGGAGGAAAACATTTCGTTGAACAAAGTCGGAGCGCGCGTTGTTGCCGTCAAGGCGGATGCAAAGAAGTTCTGCGCAAAAAAAGAGGACAACGCCGTTTTCGACCGGGTTGTAATGCCGTTGCCGCATTCGGCGCACGAGTTTCTGGCGGGAGCAATCCGCGTTCTGAAGCCGAACGGCGTCATTCACTTTTACTCGATAGGCGAAAAGAGGAAAAGGTCGAGCGAGAAG
>Ga0315268_10006657_pt1 | contig 12272 bp, 10 predicted proteins | sample C1_top_MG_FD_204535 | JGI IMG/M metagenome (GOLD analysis project Ga0315268, IMG submission 204535) | Sediment microbial communities from Yellowstone Lake, YNP, Wyoming, USA - C1_top | ecosystem: Environmental > Aquatic > Freshwater > Lake > Sediment | place: USA: Wyoming | collected 2017-08-01 | reverse complement strand
ACAATCGCCGGGATACCATTGGGAAAGAGATAGGGAATCGGGAAGGGGAACAGCCCATCTTTGAGGGCCAGGTTTCCGCCGATCCCCAGGATCAGGATGGTGGCTCCGACTGCCAACTGGCGCGGTTCGAAGAGATTGACCTTTTCCGACTGGATCAGCGCAATACCTTGCATGCCGATCACACCGAAAAGGTAGATCGCCAATCCGCCGGTTACCGCAACGGGGATGGTATTGACCAACGCAGCCAGCTTGCCGATGAAGCCGAGCAGGATGGCCATTACACCGGCAGCCATTAATACGGGCACGGAATAGTTGCGGGTGATGGCCATCAGGCTGTTGTTCTCACCGTAGTTGGTGCCAGCGCAGCCACCCAGGAATCCAACCACCAGGTCGTCGGAACCATCTGCAACCAGGTTGAGACCGATCAGGTTTTTGATGCTGAGGGGTGCACGACCAATCTGTTTTGCCAGGGCATCAATATACAGGCTCATCTGGTAGAGGTGAGCCGTGCTCTCCGGGATAGTGGCAATGGCAATCAAGGCGATGCTCAACACTGAACCCCAGGCACGTGGGTCTTCGAAGGCAGGCAGGGTGATGGGTGGTACCTGCACCCAATTTGCCTGGGCAATGATCTCCCACTTGACCAGGCCAAAGAGAGCGGATATCAAGTAGCCGACGATGGCACCCAGCAAGATAGGCAACATGCCCCACAGGCCCTTGCCTTGCAGGTAGACCGAGAAGCAAATGGTCACTACCAGGGTAATGAAGGCAATCAGCCAATTCGCCCCAGCCATTCCCAGGGCTGAGCCGGCCAGCGCTATGCCGATGACGATCGCCACGCTGCCGGTGATGACCGGCGGCAGAACCCGATCCAGGGCCGCCTTGCCGACCCTCATGATCAGCAGACCAATCAAGATCTCAAATATGGCGGTGCCCATAATACCGACCTGGACGATGCGCACCCCCTCGCGACAGTAGAACATATTGGGATCTTTAAAACAATCGCCAGCATACAGGTTCATGGTGGTGATGACCACTGCAATGTAGCTGAAGCTGGAGCCGTAGTACATCGGAATCTTACGACCAGCGACCAACAAGGCGATGATTGTTCCCAGGCCGCTGGCCAGTAACGTCACACCCACATCGAATTTGGTCAGGATAGCCACCAGGACGGTAGCAGGGAACATGGTCAAGACTTGTTGGAAGCCCAGGCTGAGCATAGCGCCCAGCTTTGGGGTATCCCCCGGCATGTAGCCAAGGATACCGCTCTTGTCTTTAGCAGCAAGCTCGCTTGTTTGCATAAGCTTTGTCTCCTCCATTGGACTAGCTACGAAAGATGAGTATTGGATTGTAAACAAACAGGGTTACAGGGGACTGAATCACTACTATTATATAGTAAAAACCCATGATTGCAAGAAAGTTTCATCCCGGAGATCAAATTCATTTTCTTGTGCTAAAATCAATTGGGGTTTCTGATGCCCCTGCACTTTCATCTATATCCACAACCTCTGAGTGATAAGGAAAACAACCATGCGAGACTTCATTGCCCTTGAAGACTTTCAACCTCGCTCTGAACTGGTGGTAGAACAACACCTGGTAGCGAGAGCAAAGTACCCCGTCATCGACGCGCACAACCATATTACCTATCCCGGATTCGGCTGGGAGACACTCGATCTTCAGCAAACATTGCGCGAATTAGACTTTCTGAATATTGCCACGGTGGTCAACCTGAGTGGCGAATCAGGTGATATTCTCAAGCGAAACATTGAAAAATTGGACCTGGCTTACCCAGGAAGATTCGTGACTTATTGCAATGCCGATTTTTCTACAGTAGGAGAGCCCGATTGGGAGAAGAACGCAAGCGCCCAATTGGAAAAAGATGTGAAAGCAGGCGCACGCGGCCTGAAAATTTACAAGGAACTGGGGCTTCGACTTCGAGATAGCGACGGGAAAATCATCATGCCGGATGACCCACGTCTGAGCGACCTGTGGGACACGGCAGGTGCGTTAGATATCCCGGTGACAATCCACGTCGCCGACCCGGTCGCTTTTTTCCGGCCTCTGGATCGCTTCAATGAGCGCTGGGAGGAGTTGCACGCCAATCCCGACTGGCACTTCTACGGGCCTGAATTTCCTCCCTTTGAAGCCCTGATCGAATCCCTCTATCGTTTGATTGAAAGCCATCCCAAGACCAATTTCATCACCGCCCATGTGGGATGTTACCCGGAGAACTTGGGCTTCGTTGGACAAATGTTGGATGCCTACCCCAACTTCTACACCGACATTGCCGCCCGCATCGCTGAGCTGGGCCGGGCACCCTTCAGCGCCCGGGCCTGGTTCATCCAGTATGCCGATCGCATCCTCTTTGGCACCGATCTCCAGCCTTCGATGAAAATGTACCAGACCCATTTTCGCTTCCTGGAAACCGCCGATGAGTACTTTGATTATGATGCTCATTCCCCCACCCCAGGCCAGGGCCGCTGGCAAATCTACGGAGTTAACCTTCCAGACGAGGTGCTGAGCAAGGTCTACCATGAGAACGCCGCCCGCCTGCTGCATCTTTGATTTACAACCATAATCCTAAAAAACTTTATCTTCCTCACCTCCCAAAAGAACAGGAGCTATAAACGATGATCCAGGCAGTAATGACTTCTCCCGGTAAGATAGAATTCAACGAGATCGCACGCCCTGCAATCAAGGAAAACGAAGTCCTGATTCAAATTCGCCGCATCGGGGTGTGCGGTTCGGATATCCATGTCTATCATGGCGTCCATCCCTACACCGGTTACCCGGTGGTGCAAGGGCATGAATGCGCCGGTGTAATCTCCGAGGTTGGCAACCAAGTGAGTGGTTTTTCCCAAGGCGACACGGTCACTTTCATGCCACAAGTCTCCTGTGGAGTGTGCTATCCCTGCCAACATGGCATGTATCACATTTGCGATTCGCTCAAAGTGATGGGCTTCCAGACCAGCGGGGCAGCCCAGGAGTTCTTCCCGATTGAGGCAGAGAAGGTGCTCAAGCTGCCCAAGACCATCTCTTTGGATAAGGCCGCTATGATCGAGCCGATCTCAGTGGCAGTTCACGCCACCCGCCGGGCAGGGGAAGACGTGCAGGGCAAGAACATCCTGGTGCTGGGCGCCGGGACGATCGGCAACCTGGTGGCCCAGGTGAACAAAGCCCTCGGCGCGGCCAGGGTGATGATCACCGATATCAGCGATTTTAAGCTCGAAAAAGCCCGCCAGGTGGGGTTGGAGCTTACACTCAACCCGGAAAAGGAGGACCTGGCCAAGGCCATCCAGACGAATTTTGGATTTACCAAGGCTGACGTGATCTTCGAGTGTGTCGGTGTGCAGGATACCATCACCCAAGGCATCCAGGTGGCGCGCAAGGGCAGCACCCTGGTGGTGGTGGGCGTTTTCGGAAAGAAGCCGGTGGTCGATCTCGGCCTGGTGCAGGATCGCGAGCTTAAGCTGATCGGCTCGCTGATGTACCAACGACCCGATTACGAAAAAGCGATCGAGCTGGCCGCGGCTGGCATGCTTAAGCTCGATGAGATGATTAGCATGCATTTCCCCTTCGAACGTTATCTGGATGCTTACCACACCATCGAAGCTGCCAAGGGGAACATCATGAAAGTTATGATCGACCTGGAGTGAAGAGATGAATCCAGTGGTGATCTCCCTGGGTGAGTTGCTGGTCGAGGTCATGCGCAAGGGGGTCGACCAACCGCTCTCGAAACCAGCAGACTTTGTAGGCCCGTTCCCCAGTGGCGCACCAGCCATCTTCATCGACGCCGCGGCGCGCTTGCTGGGTGGCTCGACCGGCTTCATTGGAGTGGTTGGGGCAGATGACTTTGGAGAATGCGTGGTCAACCGGTTGGTGGAGGATGGCGTGGATACGCGTGGCATCCGTACCGCGCCGGGTCTGACCACCGGGATTGCCTTCGTATCCTACCGTAGCGATGGCAGTCGCAAGTTCGTCTTCCACCTGGCACAATCCGCAGCGGCACAACTGGCCCCCGAGGACGTGCGCCCGGAATTGTTCGCCGGAATCAAGTTCCTGCACGTCACCGGTTCAGGCCTCTCCTTCAGCGAAGGCTCGCGACAGGCCTGTTACCGGGCGATCGAGCTATGCAAACAGCGTGGCGGGCGAGTCAGTTTTGATCCCAATATTCGACCGGAGCTGCTCGGGTTGGACCGGCTGAGGCAGATCTGCGAACCGGTGCTCCAGGCTGCGGATGTGATTTTCCCCAGCGGGGCGGAGGCTTGCATCCTGACCGGAGCAGCCACACCTGAGGTAGCCTGCCAGGCGCTGGTGAAGCGCGGCGTGCCAGTGGTTGCCCTCAAGCAAGGCGAACAAGGCTCGACCGTTTACACCCTCAGCCAGCAGATTTCCGCGCCACCGCTGGCAGTGGTGGAGGTGGATCCCACTGGCGCAGGGGATTGTTATGACGCAGGTTTTGTCACCGGGCTGCTGGAAGGCTGGGACCTGGCACTGGTGGCGCGCTTTGCCAACATCGTGGGGGCGCTCTCTGTCACCCGCCAGGGACCGATGGAAGGCGCGCCCTTCCGCAAGGATGTGTTGGCATATTTATGAACCGTGTCCCTTGACCAGAAAGGAATCCTTATGACATCCATTGCTGAGAGTTCGTCGACCGCCGCTCCTGTGCACCTCTCCCTGAGCTACAAAGTTGTGTGGGGCATCGCCGCCCTGGGCACCTCGCTCATCTCTGGTATCTACGCCGCGCTGCTACCCATCTTCTACCAGGATTACCTGGGACTTTCGGCAAGTTGGATTGGGTTGGCCTCCTTCATCTACGCCATCTGGAATGCGCTTAACGACCCAATTTTCGGCTACATCACCGACAGCACTCGCTCTAAACACGGCCGGCGGATCCCTTACATGCGTTACACGGCGCCATTCCTCGCCCTGACCTTCATCCTGGTGTGGTTGGCGCCACGTGGAGCGGGCGACCTGGCGCTGTTTGGCTGGATGCTGGGCAGCATGCTGCTCTATGATACCTGCTATACGATCATCGGGCTGGTCTACTCGGCCCTGCTTCCGGAGGTGAGTGAATCTGATGCCGAGCGCAACGGCCTGCAAATCTCCTCCTCGCTGTTTGGGTTGCTAGGTACCCTGTTTGGTTTTCTGATCCCGGATTTTTTCCGCCCCAAAGCTGGCACCTCGCCCTCCTTCCTGCCGCTTCAGTTGGCAATGATCGTCGTGGGAGTGGTGGGTATGCTGTTGATTATTGCCACTACGCTCAAGGTGAAGGAGCGCCTGGAATTTACCCAGGTTGACCAGCCACTCAAGCTGGGACAGGCGCTCAAGTACACCTTCACCTGCCGCTCCTTCTTGATCCTGGTGGCTGCCAACTTTATGTCCATTCTGATGCAGTCGCTGATCCTGGGATCTCTGTTTTACCTGGCTGATTACGTGGTCAAGATCGGTACGATCGTGTTGCTGGCCTGCCTGTTCATCCCGTTAGTGATCGGGGTGCCAATCACCACACTGATCCGCCAGCGGATGGGGGTGGTGCAGGCCCAGCAGCTCCTGTTGGTGATTGCAGGCATAGGCCTGTGCCTGGTAACGGTGGTCCCGGATGCACTCATCCCAGCCTGCATCGCCCTGGCGGGCTTCGGGCTCTCAGGGCCACAGACGCTCTCCAACATTCTCTTCGCCCAGGTGGCAGATGAGGACGAGACGCGCACCGGTGTGCGTCGCGAAGGAGCCTTCTTTGGCGTTAATGCCCTGATCACCAAGCCAGCCCAGTCGGTGGCGCTGGCCCTCTCGCCATTTATCCTGGAAGCCACCCACTTCGTCACCCGCGATCAGAATCAGGGACAGATTTTCCTCAACCAGCCGGCCAGCGCCATTTTTGGCATCAAGCTGATCGCTGGCCTGATCCCGGGGTTGGCGATGTTCCTGGGGGCGCTAATTTTGGCCTGGTACCCGCTTCGCGGGGCATACCTGGAGAAGATGCAGGCAGAGATATTGGAAATGCACGCTCGAAAACGAGCTGAGCTGGACCGAGTTAGAGAGAAAAAATAAGGAAAACCGGTATGAGCAACAATTCGATCATCATCATCGGCGCTGGGTTTGCCGGGCTGTCAGCCGGTATCTATGCCCAGATGAACGGTTACCGCAGCGAAATCTTTGAGCTGCACAACCAGCCGGGCGGGTTGTGCACTTCTTGGAAGCGACGCGGTTACACCATCGACGGTTGCATCCACTGGCTGGTGGGCTCTTCGCCCAAAAGCAGCATGCACCGATTCTGGAAGGAGGTGGGCGTGGCCCAGGGCAGGGAATTCATCGACCTGGATGAATTCGGTCGCCTGGAAGGCCGAGATGGGCGCACATTGATCCTCTATTCCAACATCGACCGCCTGGAGCAGCATCTGCTAGAGCTTTCGCCCCAGGATGCACCGGTGATTGAAGAATTCATCCAAGGCGCGCGCCTGGGATTGCGCTTCGAGCAACCACCCGAAGACGCTCCGCTCTTCCACAGGCTGTGGGGTGCCGTGAAACTTGGATGGCTGCTCGTGTCGCAGGGACGGAATATGCAAAAGTGGATGAAGACTTCCATGCAAGAATTCGCCAACCGCTTCCAGGACCCTTTGCTGCGCGAAGCCTTTTTGGAGATGTGGGTGCCAGAATTTGGTGCGTTCTTCATGATGTTCACCTTCTCTTACCTGCATAACAAAAACGCTGGCTACCCGATCGGCGGATCCCTGCCCATGTCCAGGGCAATGGAGAAGCGCTACTTGGGGCTGGGCGGTCAGATTCACTACGAGAGCCGGGTGGAGAAAATCCTGGTGGAAAACGACCGGGCAGTCGGCATCCGTCTGGTGGATGGCAGTGAGCATCGCGCCGGGCGGGTAATTTCCGCCGCTGATGGACATGCCACCATCTTCGATATGCTCGAAGGCCGTTACGCCGATGAGAAGACGAAGACCCCTTATGAAAAATGGCCGATCTTCCAGCCCTTGATCTTCGTCGGCCTGGGTGTCAACCGCAGCTTTGAGGATACACCCAAGACGGTTTCTGGCACAGTCTTCCACCTGAAAGAACCTACCGAGATCGGCGACTCAGTGCGCGAGCTGCTACCAGTACACATTTTCAACCAGGACCCTACCCTGGCTCCGTCTGGCAAGACCAGCCTGGTAGTCATGTTGAACAGCCGCTATGACTATTGGAAGGAGCTGGCCGCTGACCCAGCGGCTTACCAGGAGAAAAAAGACCAGATCGCCCGTACGGTGGTCAGCCTGCTCGATCAGCGCTGGCCGGGCATTTCAAACCAGGTGGAAATGGTCGATGTGGCCACGCCCCTCACCTTCGAGCGCTACACCGGCAACTGGCAGGGTAGCGTTGAGGGTTGGCTGATGACCCCTCAAAATGCCATGCAGCGCATCAGCAAGACTCTTCCTGGACTTAAGAACTTCTATATGTGCGGGCAGTGGGTGGAACCAGGTGGCGGTCTGCCCACGGCGGTCATGTCGGGGCGCGCCTTGCTGCAGAGGATCTGCAAAGAGGATAAGATTCGCTTCAACACGACAATACCATAAGGTCTCAATCTCTGATGGTTCTCGAAAGGGGTTGGTTATGATTCTGGATCAATTTTCATTGCAGGGCCAGGTTGGCATTGTCACTGGCGGCGGGCAGGGCCTGGGGCGGGTATTCTGCCGGGCGTTTGCCGAGGCCGGGGCAGACCTGGTGGTGGCAGAGCTGAACCCGCAGACAGGGAAAGAAGCTGAAGAGGAGCTGCGCACCCTGGGCAGGAAGGCACTCTTCGTGCAGACCGATGTGCGCCAATATCTCAGCCTGCAAGCGATGGTGGAACAGGCTATGACCAGTTTCGGCAAAATCGACTTTCTGATGAATAATGCCGGGATCGCGCACTGGTGCGAAGCAGAGAAGGTCAGCGAGGCCGATTGGCGCAATATGCTGGATGTCAACCTGAATGGATTGTTCTTCTGTAGCCAGCTGGTCGGGCGGCGCATGATCGAGCAGCGCAAGGGCAGCATCATCAATATCGCATCAATGTCCGGGTTGATCGTCAACACCCCTCAGCGACAGGCTTCTTATAACACATCGAAGGCCGGAGTCATCCACCTGACCCGCTCGCTGGCCTTCGAGTGGGCCAAACATAACATTCGCGTCAACGCCATCGCGCCAGGCTACATGTCCACGCCAATGGCCAGGCCGTTTTTCGAGGATCCCATGTACGGCGGGGCCTGGATGCAGGCCATCCCGATGGGACGCCCTGGCCAGCCAGAGGAGCTGGCCGGAGTGGCAGTGCTGCTGGCTTCGCAGGCCAGCAGCTACATGACCGGCTCAGTGATCGTGGTGGATGGGGGGTATACGGTACTGTAAAAGACTGGGACAGCGCTCGAACCTTATTCTTTTACTTTCATCTCCCGGTGCTTTCCATCACAGAAAGGCTTATTCTTTGAAAGCCCGCATCGGCACAGGGTGACCCGATTCCGCCTTTCGAGAGGTAGCCCATCCGAGCGTTTGATGGGAATATATCCTGTCACCCAGATGGGGCCTATGATCGGTCCCTGGGAGGTGATATCGGTTATCAGTGCAATCTGCTGAGGCAAGTCTGGCTCGATATCCGCTTCGCCTTCTCCAACAATAGAATACGTATAAGAACCGGATGGACAGCGTTCGATCATGGCAATCATCTGTGAAAGCACACGGGGATCGTCGCTCTCGGCCAGCATCTGATCGATAGTGGTAAACCGGTTTCCGCAAAATCCGGAATCGCTGCACAGGGAATAATCTCGTTTGACGATAATCTTCCCGCTCCCTGGCAGAACCACCTGGCGTTCGACCATCAGCCCGGTATCGGCTGTCTCTTTTCCATTGAAATCCACCAGCTCATGAGTGTGATCGCAGAACGGCTTATCGTTGGATAGGCCACAACGGCATAATTCGTAGTTTTCGCCGGTTTCAATCACTGCCCCTTTTTTCCAGGCAATTGGCTCCCCAAATTCGGTGACGACCTGAACCTTTCTCACCAATGGGATATTTCCATACACTATAATAGAGCCATTTTCCTGCAATACAACCTTCTTCTCGTCCTGGCTGTTGTTTTGATAATTCAGCGCCATAAAGTTCTCCGTCTGACGATTATACCAACGCATTCTACCCTGGAACAGGATGGCTTGAAAGGTTGTGAAATAAAAGCAGGGAGATACCGGGTGAATTCCGAATGCGGATCGCCCAAGATTGGTGTATGATATTAACAGCCTTTCCTGGTATCAATTGGACTTCAGAAGCGGTCGCACAGAATGGGCCACGCAATAGAAGAAACCTTTGGTTCTTCGTGCTCTTAGGTTTTTTGCATCCCGCAATAATCGAAGATCCCGCGTGAGCGGGATGAGGTCGTGTCCTTGGTGATAAATTCTCATATAAGGAGTAAACAATATGCTGGTCGGCAATCGCATGACACACCCGGTGATTACGATCACCCCGGATACTACTTTGCCAGACGCCCTGGCAAAAATGAAGGTCGAAAAGGTTCGCCGCTTTCCGGTGGTAGATAAGCGCGGCAAGCTCGTTGGGATTGTCTCGGATAACGACCTGCTCAACGCATCTCCCTCTGGCGCAACTACCTTGAGCATCTGGGAATTGAATTACCTGCTGAGTAAGATCACCATTGAGAAGGTGATGAATCGCGAGGTGATAACAGTCACCGAAGATACCCCAATCGAAGAAGCCGCTCGCATCATGGCCGATCACGAGATCGGCGGTCTGCCGGTGATGCGGGGCGACAGCGTGGTTGGGATCATCACGGAAACCGACCTGTTTAAAATCTTGCTTGAGCTGCTCGGGGCGCGCTCACCTGGCATCCGAGTGACGGTGTTAATCGAGGATGAGCCAGGAAGATTGGAACAGCTCACCGATGCTGTTCATCACGCTCATGGAAACTTCGTATCCATCGCGTCCTTCATGGGAGAAAGTTCGATGGATGTGATGATCACCTTCAAGGTCAATGGCATCGATCTGGAAACGCTGAAGCAAGCCATTAAACCGGTGGTAAAGAAAATCGAAGATATCCGCGAGATGAGTTGGCTCTAGACGCTCGTGCGGAAGGCAATTGAGCCAGGTTGAAGGACCAATTCGAGGGGATAGATCAGAATATAGACCAGTTTCAGATCGGCGGCCAGGGATAAGGCCGACGGCTGCCGCGCGGGGTAGGATAGCAACCGCTCTCGAGCAGGTATCGGGCGCGTCGGCGCAGTGCTGCTATCTCCGAAAGGCGTAAGAGGGACACCAGATTTTGAACAACCTGACCCTGTTCATCTTGCAGCTCTCTTTGGAAACGCTCCAGATCGGCCAGCAACCCAGCCGGGATCGGCTCACCGGCAAAATCCCAGATCACAGTGCGCAGTTTATCTTCCACGTGGAAACAGATGCCGTGATCGATCAACCATAGATGATCCTGGCGGTCAAAGAAGATATGGCCCGCTTTGCGATCTGCGTTATTCACCAGTAAATCGAAGAGCGCCACTGGCCTCAAGCGCTGCTTATCCTCCTCGCCAAAGTTGAAATAGTGATATTCCGGGTCGTAATCCATGAACTGTTGCAGCGAGCCGGCTCCCAAGGGAGCATGCTGGCGTCGGTAAACGGTTGCAGGCACCAAATCCCAACCTAAAGCTTCGCTCACCTGGTAAGCTGCCACCTCGCGCTTGGCAAGTGTGCCTTCGGGGAAATCCCAGAGCGGTTGCTCCCCACGCGTTGGCTTATACACCACGTCCAGTTCCAGACCTTCAAAAGAAAGACTTCCTAAGAAGGTGTAATTGGAGCTATTTAAGAACTGGCCTTGCAGTTTAAGCTCTCCTTTCTGCAAGGCTTTAAGAATGGTTGCTTTATCCGGGAACTGGTTCATGGTCACCCGTTCAAAAATAACGGGCTGAGACTACCGCTAACTGGTTAATGTTTATGACCATTTTTCTTCGGACAGAAGTGGCCTTCGGGTTCCATAGGCTGGCCACAATATGGGCAAATCGGGCGGCCGCGCCCGGCTACTTCTAAGCCCCAGCGACTCATTGCTAAAAGTTGGGAACGGGTACACCAAAAGCGCACAGCGTTCGCTTCCTCTTCCGTTTTTTCCTCGGCCAGGATTTCGCGCATCACCAGCACTGCCAGGTCGCGATCCTGGTCATAGGCCAGGCCAATCTCACCAACGCGGAAAAGCGGGTCCACCGGAGGTTGAATATGCATGATTACTTCGTTATATTCCTGGGAAGCAGGCGGCAGATCAGGAAAGCGCTGGTTGATCTCGCCAAGGAATTGTTCCACCCCCATTGCCAGGGTTTGGATTTGAGCTTTCTCGACCAGGAGTGTAATCGTTCGTTCCCCCGACCAGGCCTGGATGTAGAACACGCGCTGGCCCGGCTTACCAATGGCATCTGTCGTGATATGGGTAACCGGGTCAAAATCGATTTCAGGCATAGCAACCGTTCCTCCAGAGCACCGCCCTAAGTATACCAGAAAAAGATCGGTGGATTTGGCAAATAAAGAACGTTCATTGGCTTTGATAGGCGCAGATGATTTTTTATCATCCTGAATATCTTGATCTCCCTATCCCCACTTTTCGCCTACCACTTCCAGATATTTAAGCGGGATGTGCCACAGATCCCACGAGAGTGCCAATCCATCGGCTCCTACCTCTTTGATCGCCTGCAGATCGTCGGCCAGCTGTGCCTCGCTCAAGCTCGTGATCCCCTCTAGCTCGACCAGCTCGATTCCCGCCAACAGCACCTTTGAACCCATCTGGCGAGCGCGCTGCAACTCAATCGCCAGTGTCTGCGGAGGTAATCCACTTTCTACGAGAGCTTTTCGGCGACCAGGCAAGGGCAAACGCGTGGCGTCAACCAGCGTCTGCATGGACGCCGCCTCTTCCTGGGCATGCCAATCGACCAGCCAATCGATCAGGCCCAACAGCTCAAAGGGCATCCCAGCCGGTGCAAAGGTATGCGCATAGATCATCACCTTGATCCAATCGCTGCATTCAGCCAATTCCCCCAGCCCCTGGCCAACCATGCGCGTCAAAACCGGTGCGAAGCAATCCAGCCCAAGAAACACTCCAGCTGCGCGCACCACCTTGCTTGCCGCCTGCAGAAATTGGGTGATAGAGTGGGTGCGGAAGTTGAGAAATGAAGCCAGGAGATCCAGGTCGCCAACCGCCGGGGATGAAGCGCCAAGGGACGCCCTACCAGGATCCAGGAGCGCCGCGACCAGCTCTCGGGAAGTGCCTGAGC
>Ga0315268_10006656_pt1 | contig 12272 bp, 13 predicted proteins | sample C1_top_MG_FD_204535 | JGI IMG/M metagenome (GOLD analysis project Ga0315268, IMG submission 204535) | Sediment microbial communities from Yellowstone Lake, YNP, Wyoming, USA - C1_top | ecosystem: Environmental > Aquatic > Freshwater > Lake > Sediment | place: USA: Wyoming | collected 2017-08-01 | reverse complement strand
AGACGGACTGGAAACACGAGAGAGGAAAGATGGGAATGGTCTGCAGCCAGTGCCATTCGGAAGAATGGACAAATTCACATTTTAAAAATCTTGACAATGTGATCTCAAACTATGAGAGCAATTACTATAAACCTGCCGCAAAAATCATGGATAATCTTTACGCGAAAGGAATCCTGTCAAAAAGCAGCTACTTCGATGAGGAGCTTGAATGGGAATTCTATGAATTATGGCACCATGAGGGAAGAAGGGCCAGGATGGGTTCAGCCATGATGGCCCCCGATTATGCATGGTGGCATGGTTTTTATGAACTCAAGCACCGCTTCAATACAATAAAGGAGCGTTCCGAAGAGGCCCTGAAAACAGGGAAAGTGTACGTTTACCGGGAATTTCCTGGGAAAGCGGACAAAGATTGATATGAGAATACAGGAGTCAGAAGACAGAATACAGAAGAAAAACAATACCGTGGTTATTCTGGCTCCTGACTCCTGGCTCCTGTATTCTCATGCTTCGTTGAGTCCGCCCCGGACATGAAGGTTATTTGAGAGAAGATCCAATTATCTTCCCCTTTGTACTTATCACAACCTTTTCCATGGGCACATTTACACCGGCTTTTTCCATTCCCTTTTTAACTATCATGGGAAGACCCGAGCAGCAGGGAACCTCCATTATCACCGCTGTCACGCTTTTTATTCCTGCTGTTTTAAAAACATCTGCGAATTTATCTATGTATTCCTGAACATCGTCGAACTTGGGACAGCCCATCATCACGGCCTTTCCTTTCAGAAAATCCCTGTGAAGGGTCGGAAAAGAAACAGGCACGCAGTCTGCCAATACCAGAAGATCGGCTCCTTTCAGAAAAGGGGCTTTTGCCGGAACGAGTTTTATCTGGACCGGCCAGTGGGAAAGAGCGGAATCGCCTGCTTCTCCAATAAAAGAAGGCTTGTTGGCATCCTTACAGGTAAAAATCTGCACTCCGGCCGACTGGCATCCGCACGGTGACGCAGGTTCTGTAACCGCCGCTTTTTTTTGCTTATCATGAAGGTGTTTTTCAACTGCCTCCACGTCGAACTCATCAGCTTCGCGCTCGATTATTTGCAGCGCTCCGGTGGGGCATTCCCCGATACAGGCTCCAAGTCCGTCGCAGAAGTTATCGGAAACGACCTTTGCTTTTTCGTCGATAATCTGAAGCGCGCCTTCCGCGCATGACGTAACGCACTGCCCGCAGCCGTCACAAAGCTCTTCGTTGATCTTTATAATTTTTCTTTTTACTTTCATATTATATCCTCTCTAAAAGAACCTCACGGGCAACAATCCTGCCGGTTCCGGTTAAAAATGATTTATCGATCATTCCAGCTATTTTATCTTTATCAATGGGATTATCTTTCATGTTCTCTTCAATATTGACGATCATATCGGAATCATAAACCACTTTAAAATTTATATTGTCATCGGGTTTCGGATGATGATGATGACTTACGATGTCGCATACCTCGTCTATCAGTTTCTCTTTTGCGCCGAGCTTTATCAATATCGCTTTTGCAATCGGAGGCCCTTCTTCTTCCTGGTATTTCGGAGCAGTGCTGTTGTATTTCCTTTCAGCCTCGACAATTCCTATGTCATGAAGATAGGCTGCCGCCAGAATCACCGCGAGATTGCCGCCTTCCGGTTTCCCTATCCGTTCGGCATATCGGGCAACCTTTGAAGCATGCGCGATACGCTTGAAATCGGACTTGAAATACCTTTTCATTTCTACAGCGACCCTGTCCTTCAATAAATCCTCTTTTTTGGCAAGGAGCTCTTCGGGAAGGGTTCCGAGGCATTGTTCGGCATATTCGCAGTAAGATGCACATCCGAAATCCATATTCGGATTTATGAATCTGTATCCGCAATTGCTGCATTTGCGAGCCGTGTCATCTTTGAAAAACTCAACTCTGCTGCCGCATTTCGGGCAATTTACATCAAAGATGGCACCCTGCTTCCAGTACCGGCTGTCCTGTCCGGGGCATTTCATAGTATCCTCCAGATTATCCCAATATTGCCTTCAAGTCTTCATCAGGTGTTTTTATCGGCATTATGTTGAATTTATCGACCAGAACATTCAACACATTCGGCGTGATAAATGCCGGAAGGCTTGGCCCGAGCCTGATGTCTTTTATTCCAAGATAAAGAAGTGTCAGTAAAATTGCAACTGCCTTCTGTTCATACCATGACAGTATCATGGAAAGAGGAAGATCATTTACCCCGCAGTTGAAAGCCTTTGAAAGAGCAACAGCGATCTGTATGGCTGAATAAGCGTCATTGCACTGCCCTATATCGAGAAGCCTCGGTATTCCGCCGATATCGCCGAGATCCTTGTCAAAGAATCGGAATTTGCCGCAGGCAAGAGTTAAAACAACGCAGTCTTTCGGAACCTTTTCAACAAACTCGGTATAATAATTGCGTCCCGGTTTTGCTCCATCGCATCCTGCAACAAGGAAGAAGTGTCTTATAGCCTTGCCCTTAACAGCTTCGATAACCTGCCCAGCCACTCCCATGACTGCATTGCGGGCAAATCCCACCATAACGGTTTTGCCGTCGGTATCTTTTTGAAAACCCGGCAGACTGAGTGCTTTACTGATTACCGGCGCAAAATTCTTGTCCGAAATGTGAGCGACACCCGGCCAGCCGACAAGGCCTGTTGTAAAGATGTTGCCTTTGTAAGAATCTCTCGGCTTCTGAATGCAGTTTGTCGTCATGAGTACTGCGCCCGGGAATTCGGCAAATTCTTTAGCCTGGTTCTGCCAGGCGGTTCCGTAATGACCATAGAAGTGGGAATACTTTTTAAGGCCCGGATAACCGTGAGCAGGAAGCATTTCACCGTGCGTATATACGTTTATACCTTTGCCTTCGGTCTGTTTTAATATCTCGGCCAGGTCTTTCAAATCATGCCCTGAGACAAGAATGGCCCTTCCTTTTTTCGCATAAAGAGGAACTTTTGTCGGAACTGGGTGGCCGTATGCGCCTGTGTTGGCAGCATCAAGAATCTCCATCGCCCACAGGTTTGCTTCTCCGCATTTTAAAACAAGACCCACAAGATCGTCTGCTCCAAGATTTTTATTCAACCCGGCAGCCATTGCCTCGTAAATAAACCTGTAAATTCTGTCATCCGTTTTGCCTAAAATCATCGCGTGATCCGCATAGGCTGCAACCCCCTTAACTCCGTAAGTCAATATATGCTGAAGTGACAAGATATCAGGATTGATATCAGTATCGCTCTTCACACCGACTTTTTCTCCCTGGGCAACGAGACCTTCAATTGTCTTTTCGGGCACAAAGAGAGCCGGGCCTTCGGCAAAGCTTGTTTTGATTCCGGCTTTTGAAAGCTTTTCTTTCAGCGAATCACGATAAATTACACACCGGTCGATAAGCTTCTGGAACCGTGCCGGGTCAAAATCCACATTCGTTAAAGTTGAAAAAACCGCCTCACAGGTAAACTTGTCGATCTCTTTGTCGGTTATTCCCGCCTTGTATCCCTCAAGAGCGTACAGAGACAGGCCTCTGACAGCATATATAAGAAGATCCTGCAATGCGGCAACTTCCGGACTTTTACCGCAAACTCCAATTTTGGAACATCCTTCCCCTTTTGACGTCTGTTCGCACTGGTAACAAAACATGATTTATTCTCCTTTTTTTATTTTTTATTGTATAATTGTTCCGATGTTTGAGATGAAAATATACCGTTTGAAATCTCTTTGCCTTGACTTATGTCAAGAAAAGGGAGAGGTTTTGTAAAAAAGAGGGAAATATGAAAAACATTTTTGAAATAGTTTCTACTGTTCCGCTTTTTGAGGGTCTTCCGGATGATCAGCTTAATGAAATAAGAAAGATTGCTGTAAGCAGGCAATTCGGCAAGGGAGAAACCATCTTTTCAGAAGGTGAACCTGGCGACGGATTTTATGTGATTGCCGAAGGGCTTGTAAAAATCTACAAAGTCTCCTCAGAAGGAAAGGAACAGATTCTTCATATATTCGGCATCGGTGAGCCTTTCGGCGAAGTCCCGGTCTTTACAGGTCAGCCTTTTCCGGCCAATGCTGAAGCCATTGCAAAGAGCCGGCTTCTGTTTTTCCCAAGAGCCGATTTTGTTGAACTTATCACGGAAAATCCTTCCCTCGCCCTGAATATGCTTGCCGTGCTTTCAATGAGGTTAAGGCAATTTACAGTCCAGATAGAGAATCTTTCCTTAAAAGAGGTTCCGGGCAGGCTTGCGTCATATCTGGTATTTCTTGCCGAAGAGCAGGGTAAAGAGAATTCCGTCAGCTTAAGCATCTCAAAAAACCAGCTTGCAAGCCTTCTCGGAACAATCCCTGAGACCCTGTCCCGGATATTTTCAAAGATGACGGATATGAAACTTATTGAGGTGGATGGCCGGCATATAAAACTGCTTGACCGCTCAGGACTTGTGTCCCTTGCAGAACACGGAAAAAACTTACCGACTTCATAATGAGAAAGGGGTAAAGTTATGACAGGCTTTCCTTTCACTGGAACACCTGAACCCTTGACCCCTTGAATCCTCTTACAATCACCAACTATTTCGCTGGTAATCCTTACTTTTTCAGCTTTGTAAGTTCTCCGCCCAACAGCCTTATATGTCCCATCTCTTCTTTTATGATCGCTTCGATCTTGACTCTGCCGAGTTTCTCAGGAACCGCGTCCTTCATGCCGAGGTAAAAAATAATCGAATCTTTTTCAGCCTCTATGGCCGATTTGAGGATCTCTCTCATGGATGCGCCAGGCGCCTCTTTTTCAAAAAAAACGCGGGTATCGGCAAGAGCGCGAAGATAAAGAGCGGCCTCATTCTGGGGATCGAAGACCGTGGATGTTTTTTCTTTCTCTGTAAGAGTTGCCCTTAATGAACGAAAGCTCTTTTCGTGTTCGTCTTCCATCCCGGCAAGCTTGATCAGTAAAGCCTTGCCGGCGGGATCTGAAATTCCATCTGCTGCATTCCTGTAAAATTTCGCTCCATTTCTTTCAAGCTGTTCAGCTATCTCAAACATCTCATCTGCATTGAAATCGTAACTCATTGTCTGATTTATCCTTTCTTTATCTTCTTTTTATATTTTGATGTCCCCAAGACGCCACCAGCCATGGAGATCTCAAACCACAGCTTCAATACCTTTTCGATCGACCAGGTTAAGCAGTTTGACCGCCGCAGGTCCTGGTTTCTTCCCGCCGGACTCCCAGCTCGCAACAGATGTTTTGCTGACGTTCAGATAAGCGGCAAAAACAGCCTGACTGAAGCGATAGCGCAATCTTATCTGTCTAATTTCATTTGGTTTATATGTCTTAACAGGCGGCAAGCAAAGCGCATCAAATTCTCGCATTGTTATCTCATCCATGATACCCGCATTATGCAAACCCTTAGCAGTCTCATGAATGACAGATAGTATGCTGTCATGTCTCTTTTTCAATACAGTCCACCTCCTTTAACTCACCACAATGCAATGCCGCATTTATTTCTCCGGGTTTCAATGTGAGATAATATTTTGCTAGGCGCTTGAGTGCCTTCATCTCATCGTGTTCAATGTTGCCCTGGCTGTTCTTGGAAAAAAGATACAGAAAGAACGCCTTCCTGCCGGTCTGAAATCCGAGCAGGGTTCTCCAGCTCCCGCGTTTTCCCTGGCCGGGAATGGCAACCCGTTTCTTGAACAGGCCCGCTCCGAGATTTGCATCAATCAGACCTTTATTCATCTCAGATACTGCCTGACAAATATGAACATCTGTCAGTCCTTCGCGTCGAGCCAAACGTGAGAACACTTTTGAAAGATAAATATTCACAATAAATACTCTCGTAGACGTTTTCTATATAGCCTGGTTATACACACATAGTCAAGTCTTTCCTCTTTTCTTTTTAACAGGATCATAATCTTTCTGCCCAAATATATTCAGCTGTTTTCCAACAGAGTCAGAGGATATAAGGCTTTCAATTGTGTCCATGCCGGGAATACCATCCAGTCCGTCTGAGGCGGATTCATACGATACCTGAATCAACGGTTTATCCGTATTGATGATATCTATAATTTTGTATAATTGAATCCCTGTTTCCTGCCTGGTGACAACAGGGAAACCGTGCGGGCCGTTGATATATTTCATCGGGCCTTTTGATTCCGTATAGGCTGATACAAACCGGCAGTGATCGGAAATTCGTGCAGACAATAATTCATCGGCAAGTGCGGAAAATGAAGCGGCCTGTTCAGGAACTAAAGATGAAAATGCTTTGTCGATCTCGAATCCGATGCTGTTGCGGGCACATGCAATACTTGCAAGCATTGTCGTCCCTGTGCCCAAAAAAGGGTCCAGCACTGTCTCTTCATAAAGCGAATACATATTGATCAGGCGGCAGGCCAGTTCGAGAGGATAGGCGGCGCTTCTTTTGCGTAACTCCGGATTATTGAGTTCCTGTAATGTGCCTTTGAAATCCCACAAATCGGAAAACCACTTATTTCTTTCCTCCCAGAAAAATGAGCTTCTCATTCTTTCAGACTTTTCAGAATCGGTCTTAAAGACTCTCTTTGCGCCTTTGCGAAAGATAAGTATGTATTCATGTTCCAGTGTCACATAAGCGCCGGAAGGCAGCATGCCGGAACCCATGAACTTATTGGGCGCATTTGTCTGCTTTCTCCAGAGAATAACCGGCAGGCAGTCAAATCCAATTGCCCGAAAGGAGCTGATGATGCGGGAATGATTCGGATAGAGCTGAAACCTGTCGCCGATGGTTCTTACGGCATCCCCGATATTTATGCAGGCAAAGGAGCCTTCCTTAAGAACCCTGTAAAGTTCAAGCCAGACCTTATCAAGCTCAAGATGCATGGCCTCAAAAGCGCTGTTTCCGTCATTATTCTCAAGGGCGTTCTTTGCGTCGTGGGAAATAGATGAAAAAAGCCCGTCCCACATCCGGATCATGGGATACGGGGGCGATGTCACGACCAGATCAATCGATTCATCCTTTATCCGATCCATCCGGCGGGAATCAGACAGGATTATCCGGTGTTGGGTCTCCATCGGAATGCAGTTTGGTCTCTGGTTTATGGTCTCTGGTTTGTGGTTTTTTTGAATTTCTGACCTTTTATTGCGGATTGTTTTAAATAATTCATGAGTCCGGAGATCAATTTTTTTATAGAGGATGCTATTGAGCGCAAGGAATTGAATTCTTCTTGAGTAATATATTTCTGATCCAATGCGATATAGAGTTGTGATTCGACTTCTCCAGCCGAGCCCTTAGCTATGGAAAGAAACTGCGAAAATTCTGCGGAGCCCCCTCGTTCAAATCCTTCAGAGATATTCGCCATAATTGATATGACTGTTCGACGGATTTGCTCACGGAGCGCAAAATCTTTCGCAAAAGCTCCTTTACCGGAACATGTATAAATGGCCTTTGTTAATTCCCGCGCTTTCTGCCAGGCTTCAATATCTTCGAAATACTGAATAGTTGCCATTTATCAACCCTAAATATAACCAGAAACCAGAGACTGTACCACTTCAACCAGAAACCGGAGACCAGAAACCAGAAACTGCTTTTTACTTCGTTTTCCACGAAACGACAAAGCTTCTGTCATCTCCCATAGTCGATCCTCCGGTCTGCGTGACAAGCAGGAAGACAAGTTCTTCTTTACCGTCATTGTCTATATCGCCCAGAGCATAATCGCTTATGTATCCGGAAAATTTCCGGGTTTTCCATTTGGGGGAGAGTCCCACGTTGTCCCATGAAAGGCTTTCAAAATAACCGCCTTTGAAAATCCTGACTCTCGAAAAAATACCTCCCGTTGAATCTATATTCTTGACCACCAGAACCTCTTTCTTTTTGTCGTTGTCGAGGTCGGTTACAAAAATGCGCTGGGGAAGATAAAGCCTGTTCTGAGGTCTCTGATCGGGATCGCGGCTCGTCTTTTTTCCAGCTTCAATTTCTGCGGGAGGTTCGAGATATGCGCTGCTTCCGCCGTAAGGATCGCTGCTTGTCCATTCCTCGCTTCCATTTGCATTAAAAAGTCTCAGATATTCGCTATCGTTAAATCCGAGTATCATCTCCTGTCCGGAGTTCAAAATATCGCCGTAATTGAAACCATAAACATTTACGCCTTTGGGCAATATTTCCTTGTTTGTGGAGATATAATTCCCGCTTACCCATTTAAGTTCATACACATTTCCGGAAAATATGCTTGCATTTCCCCCTTTTTGTCCGAAAAGAATTTTTCCGCCGCGGGCTGGAATATCAAGCACCCTGTAATGCCAGTCTTCATTCTCTGCGATTTTTTTAAAATCCTTTCCGTCCCATTCAAGCACAAAAGATATAACTCTTCCGTTGTCGTTGATAGCCGTAACGAATATTTCAGCTTTTTTGTTTCCGTTTATGTCCGCAACATCTATTCCTTTATAAAATTCGTATGTTTTTCCGGTTATCTCTTTAATTTTTTCAAACTTCCCGGCAAGAAGGCGATAGATAAAAACATTGTGGTCATCCGCAAAGACGGTTTCTATCTTCCCGTCACCATCCACATCTCCTGTAGCAATGCATTTCAGTTTCGTTTCAAATTTCTTTGATTTCCACAAAACAGCGGCCGGTTCGCCTGAACCTGAGAAGGCTTCATCGGAAGCCATCTTTATTCCGCTCTGCTTTGACCACATCTCTTCCGGATTTTTGCGGCTGTCTGTACCCTGTTCCCCGCCGGAAGGCTGCTGGGCTGCGATCTGTTTTGCAGGCGCCTGGGACGAAACAGTCTTTCTTCCGAAAACGGTTTCGTTGATTTTCGCCGCAAATACATTAATATGATAAATGACATCGCCCTGGCTGCTTCCGAATTCATTGATTACGACAAGTTGGCTTTTCTTCTGCACATCGTAAAATTTTGCGTCTGTACTGATGCTCTCCCCGAATACGGTCAGGCTTCCAAAGAGCACATAATCGGCGCCTGCTTTTTCACCTGCGGCAAGGGCCGTTTTTTCGTCTGTTTTGCCTGCTGCAATTCCCGCCTCCTCTTTTCCGACAATCATGACCTTGTTTTCAAAGGCAAGCCTTGTGGAGAGCATTTCACCAATCCCCTTCTGGAGAAAGGAGAGGTCTTTTTCGGAGTGAATGTTAAAGGGAAGTATAAGAACCTTTGATATTTTATCAGCCGAAAAAGCTGTATTTACGCCTGTAAGCAGTGAAACGATGGCCATTGTCAGAATAATGTTTTTAAATAATTTCAAATTGATTATCTCCTGTAATATTAAATTTGACGGCTTCGTGGTTTAAAAATTATCCGTTCGCATCCAGTGTCATCAATCGATATGCGTCCGAAATGTTCTCTTTCAATTCCTCAATGGTCTCACCCTGGGTCATGATCTCCGGATGGTCAACTATTTTGCCGACCCAGAACTTTTCCCCTTTCCAGTAGATCATTTTCAGCTTAGTTTTCATCGTCTGTTTGCCTCTTTATTTTTATAAGCAAACATAACACCCCCTCTATTCCGAATCAAGGAGAAACAGATGGCAAGGAATCTTGCCTTGACATTTAGGATGCAATGTTGGTTATCATAGCTATAAATTACCACATGCAGGGGGGTGTTATGAAGACAATACAGATAACCTTGGATGATGAGCTGGTCGCAACCGTTGACCAGGTTGTCAGAAAATTAAAAACAACCCGGTCCGCTTTTACGCGCAAGGCATTAAGAAATGCCGTCAAACAGGTTAATATCAATCAACTCGAGAAAAAGCACAAAAAAGGATACGGGCAACACCCGGCCGACAAAACGGAATTTAGTGTCTGGGAGTCGGAGCAAGAATGGGGTGTTTAATGCTTGCACTTGTCGGCATAGTTACCTCCTTCTTACTGTAAGTATTTTGAATTCTAAACTCGTTCATAAATCATGTCAAGGGAAACGAAGAAACATACAATTTCTGCAAGTTGATCCGTCAAATCCTGTAAATCCTGTCAAAAACCTTTTTTTCTGCCTCTCGCCTTCACTTTATTCTTGACATTTAAAACCCATCCTGATACGGAAAAAGTGCCTTATTCCAAGGTAAATCTGGGCAGTTATGAAAGGGGGTGGGACGGGAAAGAGAGCCAATACGATTTTCGTAACACAAATTATCAGGTTTGGGTTAACTAATTATTAATCAGGTTAAGGAGGAGTTAAGGATGAAAAAATTTACAGTTTTAATGCTTGCAGCTCTGCTGGTTGTAGCCTTTACAGTGCCGGCATCTGCTCTTGAGAATACATTCGGCGGTTACTGGCGCACAAGAATGTATCAGAACAGAAATTTTGACGGTGACGGCGGAACAAATACAGATTGGGTAAGGGTGGACACGAGAACCAGACTTTATTATACCGCCAAGCTGAACGACAATCTGAAGCTTGTAAACAAGTTTGAGATGGATACAATCTGGGGTGACAATGTTACTAACGCTGGCTTAGCTGGCACCGGTACATATGGTGATGTCGGAACAGATGGTATTGCCATTGAAGTAAAAAATTCATATGCGGATTTTAATGTAGGACCGGTTAATTTCCTCGTCGGCGCCCAGCCCTTTACTCTTGCCCGCGGTTTTATAGCAGATGAAGATGCCGCAGGCATAAAGGCTATCTGGAAAATAAACGACGGGCTCTACCTCCCCTTTATATGGGAACATCTGAATGAAGGCGATTCACAACTCGGTGCTGTTTCAGCATACACCGGGAACAAAACCAGGCTGGATGTTGATGCTTATATTTTTGCTCCGATAATCATGCTGAGCAAAGATATCAAGATCAATCCTTACTATGTATTCCTTCACTCACAGGATGGTTTGTACTTTCAAACCGTAGCCCCTGCTTACGGTGCAAAAACATTTGATAATATAAACGGACATATATTCGGCGTTGATTTCGACGGCAAATTCGGCGCAGCCTCCGTGTGGTTTACAGGTATCATGCAAACGGGTTCTGCTCAGCTTTGGGCAGCCGCACCACCCCGCACTGAAGTTGATCTTAAAGGGTACCTCGTCGCATTAGGCGGCAAATTTGATCTCGGCAAGGCGGACATTCACGGCCAGGCTTTCCTTGCAACAGGCGAGAAAAACGCTCTTACCGATAAGGAAGTCAATGCATTTATTACAACAGGCTCAACCTATTATTACTGGGCAGAAATTCTCGGCCATGGTATTTTTGACGGCCAGACTGTTGTCGGATCAAACGGATTCAAGGTTTCCAATGTTCAGGCTGTAAATGTCGGCGCAACCTTCAAACCCATGGACAAACTGAGCATAACTGCTGATCTATGGTATGCAAGGCTTGATGAAGACAATGCTTTCGGCGAAAACAAACTTGGAACCGAGGCAGATCTTATTATTTCATACAAACTTGTCGAAGGTCTTACGCTTGATGTTGTCGGCGCATACCTCTGGGCAGGCGATGCAGTATCAGTAGACGGCAAAAACGACACAAACCCGTACGAATTCGGTACCCGTCTGTCACTCAGCTTCTAATCGAACATGAATTTTGTTTGATTTAGGCTATTAAAATAAAAAAGGCCGGGGGGGAGCAATCCTCTCCGGCCTTTTTTATTTTCCCGTTTCAGTTTTAAACCGAAACAGCAAGCGCATTCTCCGCTGAATGTCCAAATTGAAAAACTAAATTGTATGGTTAATCAATGGATAATATGTTAATATCTGGAGTGAACAGGAAAACCTCTCACGAGTTACAACGGAGAAAAGGCAGGAATGAGAAAGCGGAAAGAGCTGACGATAAAACGGAATAAAATCAGTTATCACCCGCATAGTGAATCGTCAAATAAAAGGGAAATATTATTACTCTCATTGATATTTCTTCTATCTTTTGCCCTAAGAATCTTCTATCTGTTTGAAATAAACGATACCATTGCATTCCCGATGCTTCTTGGAGATGCGCAGTCATTTGACATATGGGCAAGGGAGATATCTCAGGGCAGTTGGCTTGGTAGCGAAGTATTTTTTCAGGCACCTCTTTATCCTTATTTTCTTGCCATAATATACTCTGTTTTCGGGCACAGCCTTATTATTGTCATGCTGATTCAGATTATTCTGGGTTCAGCTTCCTGTGTGCTGATTGCAAAGGCAGGCGAAAGCTTTTTTTCAAAACCTGCCGGTATGCTTTCAGGTTTTTTTCTTGCAATATATCCCCCCGCAATTTTCTTTGATTGCATGATACAAAAAGAGAGTCTCGCCCTCTTTTTTATGGCATTTATTCTCTTTATACTGGGAAAGACGACTGACCGGGTTAATATAAGAATAATGTTT
>Ga0315268_10006655_pt1 | contig 12273 bp, 8 predicted proteins | sample C1_top_MG_FD_204535 | JGI IMG/M metagenome (GOLD analysis project Ga0315268, IMG submission 204535) | Sediment microbial communities from Yellowstone Lake, YNP, Wyoming, USA - C1_top | ecosystem: Environmental > Aquatic > Freshwater > Lake > Sediment | place: USA: Wyoming | collected 2017-08-01 | reverse complement strand
GACGCGCGCGACGCCCCGGCGGGCGAGTACCGCAGCCAGCACGCCGGTCCCGGTGCCGATGTCGAAGGCCAGCTCCTTCGAGGGCAGCGGCGCCTCGGCCACCAGCCCCACATACTCGCCGCGCACCGGGGAGAACACGCCATAGTGCGGGTGGATGCGGTCTCCGAGCGCCGGGATTTCAACGCCCTTTTTGCGCCACTCGTGGGCGCCGATCAGGCCCAGCAGTTCGCGCAGCGAGACTACGGAGGGCTCTTCTCCGGGGCCGTAAGCCTCTGCGCAGGCTTGACGCACGTCGGGCGCACGTCGCAGGGGGATGCCATAGTCGCCTTCCAGCGGCAGCAGCAGCATCCCCAGCGCGCGCGCGCGCTGGGCCTGGGTCATGCGGTGCAGGTGGAATGCTTCGGCAGGCGTCGCGGAGGGCTTGAGGGGCTTGCGGTCGGCGCGCCGCGCCAGCGCCTGCAGGAGTTGGCGCGCATTCTGGAAGTCGCCGCGCCACAGCAGCGCGGTGCCATCGCAGGCTAAACGATAGGCGGTGTCGGCCGTCATGCGGTCATCGGCAACGACCACGCGCGCGGGCGGCGGCATCCCGTTCTCGGAGCGCCAAAGGGCGGAGCGGGTCTCGCCGGCTTCGGTCCAGGTCACTAACGTGCGGCCGCTCACGGCACTTCCCCAATGCGGTTGAGTGAATAACGTGAAACCAGACAAGTCATATTCCACGGCCCTAATTTTAGACAGAAGATCGGCAACCGATCTCTTGTGCGGCAAAATGCAACGATGTGTGGTATCTGGGTGTGCAAGCGGTTGAGTGACCTGTTGCGTCGGGTAGGCGGATAAACATTTGGGACAGAAACGCCACAAAAGCGGTCGCTATGTGGGGATTGTAAGGCAGGGGAAGTGGAAATCCAACCTCTCGCATCGTGGGGGTGACCGGACAAGTTGGTCAAAGGGCTTGTTTAACAGTGAATGGCTTCCACCCCCAAGTGAGCGCGCCCTGCCGGGCGCACCAATGAAAGAGGGGCATCCATGGATGCCCCTCTTTCGCTACAAAAACCGACTTCCGCTAATCGCTAACGGGCATGCTTGCAGTCGTCACCAAGCCCCTGGGAGAGGTGACCTTCACGGTAAAAGTACCATTAGCATTGGTGTTTGTGCAAGCCGCCGGGACCGCCGGGGGGCCAACAACCGCTGCGGTAAAAGTCGCATCGCTCTTCATGGTCACCAGGATATCCCCGAAAGTCGCGGAAGCCGCGCTGGCTGGACAGCCGGAATAGCCTGATCGGCATCCGGCGGTATCCGGAACGATAAATGGCGTGGAGGAAGTAATCGTCCCGTTATCGGTGGAAAAGGCCACCGTCGTCCCGGCCGGCATGGCGTTGCCGTTGACATCCACAACCGTCACGCCAAACGTCAATGGGGCGCCGGGGGCTCCTCCGCAAGGGGGCAAGGAGATCCCAAAACCTCCGTTGATGGTAATCGTAGCCTCGGAAGACGAGAACACGATCACCGTCGGGGGGTTGGTACCAAAGTTGCCCACATGCAGGGTCTGCTGGCTGCTGCAGAATACGCCTCACAGCGGATAGAGCGCCTTGTCGCAGGAGACTCCGTTATATTTCCCGTCCGGCACGGTATAGGCGCCATCCCCGTTGAAATCCACATAAGATTCGGTAGCATCCTTCACACCGTTTTCATTGGAATCCAAGTAAGCCTCGCCGAGATCCGTGGATCTGCCATTGGCATCGAATGCCTCCCCAAGATCGGCCAGGCCATTGCCGATGATGGAATCGGTAAACGCCTCCTCGCCAATGGCATAGGCCAGCACCGTAACGCGTCCGTTTGTGGGCCTGGTGTTTTGACTGGTCATGGTCACGCTGCATACGCCGCCAGCCGTGTTGCAGGAAGGGACGATCGCCCCCCCTTCGGCCACAAACGAAACGGCGGTGCCATCCGGCACCGGATTGCTGAAATGGTCCGTCAGGCGGGCGGTGATGGTGGAGGCGGTTCCATCAACACTCCATCCCTCCATGTTATGCACCGAGGCGCTCACCGAAAAGCCGCTCTGTGCCGGAATACCGGTGGAGATGACCAGCTGGTCGGATTGCGTTGACAGGGTGGACCCGGCTATAGTGGCCGACACCCGCACCGGGGTGCTTTGCGTACCGGCATTCACGATCGCGACGACCTCACCGGTGGTCGCATCTGAAATCGCGGTGGCCGTGGTCGTGCCCGACGAGGCGAACACGATGCCCCCGACAGAAGTGCTCAGGCCAAAGTTCACGGTTTTGTTGCCGATCGGGTTACCCCCGGTATCGACCACCTTGAATTTCACCGTGGCAAATTCCTGCCGACCAGCTCCTCCCGTTCCCTTCAGGGCAATCGTCGTGGGCAAGGCGGAAACAAATTGGATCGAACCGGCGCTGGGCGCCGTTACCGTCAGATTACTCGAAACGGATAGCCCAAGCACGGCAGCCGTCACGGTATCCGTTCCGGCGCAAGCGTTATCGCGATAGGACGCCGTGGCGACACCGCCTATGGTGGTCACGGTGGAAGTCAGAAAGGCCTTGGGCGAGGTGGCGCCGGCACAGCCGGATGTAAACGTCACGCTGAGCGGACTCGTGGTTCCAGTCACGGTCACGCTGACGCTGGTGGTGCCATAAGCCGACAGCGGGTTGGCGCCGAAGGTCAGAGCACTCAGGGTAATCCCCGCGTTACCGCCGCTGGCATAATTCAGGGTTTGCGTTGCGCTGGCCGCCGTTCCCCCGTTCTGATCGGCAGAAAGCTGGCTGGTGGCAGTCACTGTCGCAGCCCCTTGAGTGTCCCCCGATTTCAGGGTCACGGTGGCCACTCCGCTGGAATTCGTCAGCGCCGTTCCGGAAGCGGGCGTGAAACTGCCGTTACTGGGAGTGGTGACAAACGTCACCACCGCGTTCGGAACAACGGTCCCTTTCGCGTTCCTGACGGTTGCCGTTAGTGTTGCCGGACTGCTGGTATCCACCGAGGTTCGCACCGCGGAAGTCACCGGATCGGTGAGCGCCAGGGTAATGGTCGGCGTTGCGGTCGTTGTGCCGCCAGTCCCGCCAGTTCCACCCGTCGAGGTGCCGGGCGAAGCGCCGCCCCCACCGCAACCGGAAAGCACAGCGGTAATCGCAAGCAGCAACGACAGGAAAAAACCGGAAAACGTTAGTCGGCAACTCATAGTTAGAACCCTTCTTATATTAACGCCGTATATCACTGATATTGTTCGTCTAAAGGCGGCTTAAAAAGCGCACATTTGCACAGGCTACAATAGTTTATGCAATTACACAATATTTTTTGAACTTATTTTTTGACCCCTGCTTAGCGTCTATACGGATATCCAGGTGCCAACGCCCCATGACATTTTTCGCCGTCTCAGCAATGCCGTGCACAGCGATCTGGTAGTCGATTGCGACCATAATCACACTACTCTATATGCGAATTTAACTTCCACTCATAATCCACTGTCAGAGGCGCGTGGTCGCTAAATCGCTGTTCCTTGTAGATGGACGCTTTCGTGGCTTTTCGGGCTACATCACGGGTTGAGATTTGATAATCAATTCTCCATCCCACATTCTTGGCCCAGGCTTGACCCCGGTTGGACCACCAAGTATAGGCTTCGCCAGTGGCCTCTGGGTAAAGCTGTCGATAAACATCTACCCATCCCAGTTGGTCAACTACGCGTGTAAACCAGTCCCGTTCTTCCGGCAGAAAGCCGGAGTTCTTTTGGTTGGATTTCCAGTTCTTGAGATCGATTTCCTTGTGAGCGATGTTCCAGTCGCCGCACAGGATCACCTCTCGACCTGCCCTGGATAGTTGAGCGAGATGCTCGTAGAAGTGTCGCATGAAGCTGAATTTTGCCGCCTGCCGGTGCTCGCCACTTGATCCTGAAGGCAGGTAAACAGAGACAATGGAAAAATCGTTATATACCAGTTCGATGTATCGACCTTCAACGTCAATTTCCGGGACACCCAAGCCTTCGATGATCTGGTCCGGTTGGCGTCGAGCATAGATACCCACTCCGCTGTATCCCTTCTTTTCAGCGTAGTGAAAGTAACCGTAATATCCCGCCGGATTCAGCATCTCAACCGACATGTCAGCGGTTTGTGCCTTGAGCTCCTGCAAGCAGACGAATTCTGCGTTCTGATCAGCTAACCAGGTGAGGAACCCTTTGCTGACAGCCGACCGAATGCCATTGAGGTTCGCTGAAATTACACGAAGCATCTTCTTCTTCCTTTGGTTAGTAGTCCGATCTGCCGCTTCCCCTTAACGGTCAGTTGGGCTGTTCTTGTCAGCCTAAGTTGTAGCATCTCCATCCAAGGTCGCCTCGAGGATAAAAGCCGTCAGGAACCTTCTATTCATCACCACCCAAAGCAGCACCGGTACCAGGGCAGGCAAAACGAGGTAACCGAACTGATAACCGAAGGCGATGAGTTCACGCGCCATAGGCGAAAAAGGCGCTGCCCCGGTTTCGATCGCAACCTGCTTCAGCCAGTCGAAGCACACCCCCCAGACCTGGAACGGCAACAGGGCCAGCGCTCCCAAGCTGGCCTTGATGAGCAGGCCTTTAGCGTCCGAGGCCAAAAGCAAAGCAATCAGCAAGGGCAGGCCATAGCCGTATTTCAGAAACGCCACCTCAGGGCCAAGCACCGCCACCTGCCCTGCCGGCACCCCGGCCATGCCCGGGATTTCCAGAGTGGTGAGTAAGGTCAGGGTAGCCCCAGCCCGCTGCACCTCCTCGGCCCACGGCGGAAACAGCATGGACACCATGGCTTTTGCCAGAAGACCTACCGGGAGGGTAACCAGACTGCTCAGCTGATACCAGACGAACAACAAAGCAATGAACCAGGCGATAGCCTTGAGCAGAAACAGGCCGACCAGGCTAAGCCGCATGGGATGCAGGCACCTGAGTGAGGCCTCGCCGGGCAAGGTAGCGTACCCAAAGCAGCCAGACCACCAGCACGTCGAGCATGATCAGGCCCTGCCAGAGGTAGAGGTGGGCGAACTCGAACCACTTCATGTTCCATTGCCCGAGATAGAACAGGCTGACGATGCGCAGGATGTTGACCACCTGCACGGCCACGATGCCGATCCCCAATCCGACCAGTTTCGACCGCCAGGGGGCGGGAAAGGCGGAAATGGCTGCGACGAGGATGATGCAGGCCTCCACCCCGTTACAGCCGGGCATGATGGCCACGCCAAAGTCATTGACGGTATTCCGTATAATATTGCCATAGGCCGTGACATTGGCATCGAATAACTGGACCAGGCTGGCGCTAAACCCGGCCAGCATGCCGGTCCAGGGCATGACGAAATACGTCTGCACCGGGCCGAGCAGTTCGACGCCGAACAACGCGGCCTGAATACCGAGGAAGAGGAGGAAGAAGCGCAACATTCAGGATAGTTTAACAGAAGGGCATACTTCGGCGACAGAGTAAAAAAGCCCGCCCGAAACCGGGCGGGCAGTACCGAATGGCGTTACAGGCGTTGGCGGCGCAGGGTGACGAGCGTTCCCAGTGCCAGCAGGCTGGAGAGAATGATCATGCCCCATTCGGAAAGCGTGGGGATGGACGCTACACCGCCGCCACCCAGCCCGCCAGGCCCGCCTTGGTCCACGATGATGCCATTCATCAAGAGATCGTCATCTCCCAGGCCACCGTCGTAGAGGGTGAAGGTCGCCGTGTTGCCGGCAATACTTACCGGGATGGTGTACCAGTGCGGTGCGGTATTGCCAGTAGTGGGGCCGAATTTCCAGTATTGCGTTCCACTCGGCAAGGTGCTCGGGTAAGTGATGGTAAGCTTGGCCGACCCATCCACCCCGCATCCGCTCAGGATGAAGTCGAACAGGCCGTGGGGGAAAGAAACGCCTCCCGGCAGCGGGGTGGGAGCGCTGACGAATTGTGCCGTGGTGAAGCCGCAATTCGCCCCGCCTGCGCTCACGGTGGCCGTCGCCGATCCGGTCCCGGTGGCGGTGGGGCCGGTAAAGGTGGTGACGACAGGGAGTGCGGCGGTGAAGCTTGCCACCACGGTGCAACTGGCGGTCACCCCATTGGTGGTGTAGACGCTGCCGCCAGGCGTACCGCCGCAGGTGCCGGTGACGGGGCCTGCGATATAGCCTGCGTTTGGCGTCAGGGTAAGGTACGCGTTGGCGTTGTAGGCCATGTTCTGGCTGGCGCTGATAGTGCCATTGCCGCCGTTGACGCTGGTGGTGACGACGTAGTTGCGTACCGCCGAACAGGTGGTGGCATCGCTGCCGCCGTTGCTGCCGAGGCAGCTCCAGGTATAACTGGTGGTGCCGGAGGTGACGCTGGAAGCGGTTCCCGCCGTGCACAGGTTGGGGTTGGTCGGGGCGATGGTCAGTGTCTGGCCGGTAACGCAGGTGCCGTTGACGGGGGCGGCCGTGGTACTGAACTGGAGCTGGGTGGCGGCGGAGATGAGATGATTGGAGCTGTCTTCCGCCACGACGTACAGGTCATAGACCGTCGCGGCGGTCAGACCGCTCACGCTGAAATTCCGGGGCGTGCCCGCCGTCATGGCGCCGCCACCCGAGGCGGCGAGGGTGACGGAAGCGTACCCCACCCCGGCTTTGACCTGTGCCACCGTGGGAGCGGTGCTGCCTTGGGGCACGACGATCCAGTAGCCGGTCGCCGTTGCGTCGCTGGTGGCGGTCAACGTGGCGGCGGTGGCGCCGATGCCGGACACTCCTACCGTGTAGAGCAGCGGCGCGGAGGCGGCGTTGACCGTCTGGGTCACCACCGTCGAAGTGCTCCCTACGATATTGAGATCTCCCCCATAAACGGCGGTGATAGAGTGGCTGCCCGCGCTGAGCGCGGACGTGCTATAGGTCGCGCTGCCCCCGCTCAATGTAACCGGGCTACCCAGATTGGTGGTTCCATCCTTGAACTGTACCGCTCCGGTCGGTGTGCCGCCCGCCACCGTGACGGTAAAGGTGACCGATTGGCCGGTCGTCGAGGGGGTGATCGAAGACGAAACGCCCGTTGTCGACACAGGCCCGACCGCTCCCACCTTGTTGCCACTGTTTTCCAGGAACCAGATTCTGCCGTCGGACCCGGTCGCGATACCCATAGGCCAGCTTGCAGCGGTGGGAACGGCATATTCGGTAATTACCCCCGCCGTGGTAATCATGCCGATTTTGTTACCGTTGCCTTCCGTGAACCACAGATTGCCGTCCGGGCCGACGATAATGCTATTAGGCTGGTTGGAGTTAGTGTAGGGAGTACCGGTGGGCAGGGCGTATTCGGTGACTACACCCGCCGTGGTAATCTTACCTATCTTGTTTCCCTGATCAACGGCATACCACAGATTGCCGTCCGGGCCCGATGTGATACCCCGGGGCCAGCCTGATGGGGAGGGAGTGGCAAATTCGGTAATCACTCCTGCCGTGGTGATTCTGCCGATCTTGCCTGTGTTAAGTTCCGTGAACCAAAGATTGCCGTCGGGACCGGCGGTGATGCCCACAGGAAGGGAAGCTGCGGTGGGGTCTGCATACTCGGTAATCGCCCCCGCCGTGGTAATCCTGCCGATCTTGTTTGCGTTGCCTTCCGTAAACCACAGATTGCCATCCGGTCCGACGGCGATGCTTCCGGGAGAAGAAAATGCGGTGGGAAGGGCGAACTCGGTAATCACTCCCGCCGGAGTAATCTTGCCGATCTTGTTTCCGCCTGAGTCCGCGAACCAGAGATTGCCGTCGGGGCCACTGGTAATACCATCAGGCTGTCCCGATAGCGGGCCATATTCAGTAAACACCCCTGCCGGAGTAATCTTGCCGATCTTGACGCCGCCATATTCCGTAAACCAGAGATTCCCATCCGGCCCTGCGGCGATGGCCTGAGGCGTACTGGACGCGGTGGGGATTGCAAACTCGCTGATGGTAAGTGCAAATGCGGATTTCATGGAGATCGCCAAGAACAGGAAGACGATCATGACAAACAGGGGAACAAATTGGGTAAACGCACCCATGAGCCGTTCCCGAATGGTATTGTTCCTGACGGCATGACATATCGCCCAGCCCCGGTTTGCTTGCTGACTGACGTTTTCAGGACGGGTGTCGAGGTCTGCCGTCAGCGGCGCTGCCGAAATAACACCGTAAAACATAGATCGAAACATGCGTATTCCCCTTAATATCAAACAAAACAATATCAGTTCTTAATTCCTGATATGCAGTTTGATTTAACCGGGGTTACGGATAGGTTACTTGGCGTAAATATTTCTCTACGAAACGGGAATCTCGGGACACAAATACCGCGCGCCCAGAAAATCCGTTCCGTTGTATCGATGCCGGATTAACCGGCCAGGCTCCTCAGCGCCTTGGCAAGGGCTTCAGTATCGGGTGAGGGAAGAATATGGAGTTGGGCGCCGAGTACTTTCCGGCAGCGCTCATGAATGGCAAGCCCTTCCGCAGGCCGTCGCAGGATGTGGCAGGTGCGCATGAGACCTCGATAGAAGGACTCGGTGAGTGGCTCGATTTCGATCCCCTTTTCATACCATGTCAGCGCTTGGTCGTGCATGGCCTCGCGCTGCAAGCGTTCGGCGAGGGTGGCAATAAGGCGCATCACCTTGCTGCGCAGGCGCTCGCGCGGCGCGATGGCATAAGCGGCATCCTCGTCACGAAGAAAGAGGCCTTGATAAAGCTCGAGCACCTGCTCGCCGAGGCTAATGAGTTCCACAATGGGCATCGCGTCTGCAGTGGAAGGGAGGCGACTCAACATCCGTTCCAGCGACCAGGCATCCACCCAGCAAACGCGCTCATCGAGCCGAAGTTTCGATTCCTGGAGCAGCACCACCTCGTGACCGATGATCTTGCGCAGGCGATGGAGGGTGACCTTGAAATTGCGCCGAGCATCGTCGGCTTCGGCATCCGGCCAGAGCGCATCGCACAGGCGCTGTTCGCTCACCTCGCGTCCGCCCAGGGCGATGAGCGCCTTGATCAGGGAAAGCGCTTTTTTTTGCGCCTTGGCTTCGAATTCCACCGGCTTGCCGTCCTTGACGATGGCAAACCGCCCTAGCGTGTAGAGCCGGACCGGCCACGGCCAGTTTTCGAGATGATGCGGTGACGATGCGGGAACGAGCCCGCGCTTCTCAATGAGGTTTTGGACATACCACTCCTCGATGTGATGCTCCAGTGCGCTACAACACAGCGAAGCAACCGCAGTCGGGTACCACACGACCGTGTTCAGATAGCCGTGCGTCCTGCCCAGAGCCAGCGCCCGGCGCAATGCATCCAGGCCGTGTTCGGCGTGGGATGAATTGCCGCCCTCCATATCCACCCGGGCCTGAAGCAGAAGCCCGTCGAACTCCACGACAGGATTGCCGAAATCCCGTGCGAAGGCCAATATTTCTTCGATGTAAATCCGTGCCTCATCCTGGCGCTCCATCTCGAACAAAGCGTGAGCGGCAACTATCCTGCTGAACGCCTGATGGAAAGCCGAGGCTCCGGATTCCTGGCTGATTCGCAGGGACGACTCCGCTTCCCGCAATGCTTCCGGGAAGTTTCCGGCGAGTAGAAAATACCACCCTGGAAGATAGTGATACTGGAACAGGTGCAGGCGCGAGGACGTCGAGCCCGAAGCGAGGAATCTAATGCGGTCGAGATGGTTTTTCGCGACCGCAAGGTCGCCCTTGCATAAAGCGCCGAAAACAGCTCGCGCGACAAGGTGGCGCTCGACTACGCGAATACCGCTCGTCTCGGCCATCGCGAGCGCCGCAACAGCCGCCGCATAGCCGTAGTCCTGAATGCCGGCGATCCACTCGTGCAAGGCCTGCACGTAGGCGGCATATTGCATTTCGATGCCATTCTGCAATCCACTCTGGGCGGACCGGCTCCAGCGCCGGACATCCAGGGCGATTGCCTCGAGACGGCTCAAGTCGCCACGCCAGGTGGCGTTGAGGGCCAGATAAACCGCCAGGCGGCAGCGCGCCGACAAATCCGGAATTTGCGGCAGGATTTCCATGGCGCGTTTGATCCATGGACTGACTTCTTCGCCGCTGCTAGAGCGAAACATGAGCGCCACCGCCATGCTCGATTCGACCCGGAAACCGATGCTCGGCGTCGGGAAGCCGGGTTTGGCCGCGAGTTCCCGTTTTAGCCATTCGATCCACGGATCGAGCCGGGTAAGCTCGACGAATTCGTGAATGATGGTATCCACGATCGCCGCCCAGGCGAGCAACGCGCCGGCACGATCCCCACGCGAATGAAACAGATCGAGCGCTTTTCCCAAGTGCGCGCGCGCCACAGAAAAATCGAACGGCAGACGGCACTGCCCCAGCCAGAAAAGTAGCCAGGGATCCTGTTCCATTGTTGCGGGCGGGATATCGCCGATCCAGGCAGCCAGCGCCCGCCCTCGGCCCTGTTCGAGCAAGCCTTGCGCGGCGCCATGCAAATAGCGGCCAAGTTCGTCCCAGGCACCCGCCTCGCGCCACAAGGAAACGGCATCCTCGAAATCGCCTGCGGCCTCGGCACTCATGGCCGCGCGTCGGCGTAACGTTGCCAGTTCTTCCGACGCAATGGTCTGCTTCAATTGCGCAAGCAGAAACTCGCGGAACAGAGGGTGGAACTGATATACCGGTTCGGCGCCGGAGAGGCGGTAAACAAAGCAATGCCTGCGGGCAAAATCCGCGAAAATCCGCGCAGCCTCTTTTTCCCCGCTAAGGAATAGGGCTGTCTTTAAATTCACTTGGGACAACACTGCCGTCTTGAGTAGCAGCATACGGGCATCCGTCGGCACATATTGCAGCACCCGTGAAGCGAAGTAGTCAAACAGTGCACGTTCGACCGGCTCATCGAAACGTGGGGATTGATCATGTCTCCTGTCCGCCTGTTCGAGCATTAATACCGTACCGGCCGCCCAGCCTCGAGCCCGCTCCCGCAGGTTGGCAACCGCCTGCGGTGCGAGCTGGCTGAAACCATGAAGCTGTGCCAGAGAATGGATTTCGGCCTGGCTGAACACCAACTGATCTTCTTCAATGACGGCTTGGCGGTGCTGAACCTCCGGGCCCGAAAAAGCGGCTGGCGGATCGTTGTGACTCAGCATGAGCGCGCTTAGCTTGGCCGGCAACACCCCCAATCCTTCCGCAAGCAGGGCCTGCACCTGGGAATTGTCTGGAAGCTTCTGATAATTATCGAAAACCAGCACGACGGGCGCCCTGAACAGGGTGCCGAGTTGTAGAATGAAATTCTGCGCATAGGCACTCAATCCCCGTGCATATTCTAGCGTAAGCAGTGGCAAAACTTCGCGCGCACGGGGGGCGATCCGTGCCGCCGCTTCCCGCAGAAAATAGAAGAATGTCGGCGGGTCCGCATCGCGTTCGTCCAACTGGTACCAGATATGCTTCAGCCTGCGGGACTTGAGGTAAGTCAGCGCCAAGGTTGTCTTGCCAGCCCCGGCAGGCGCGGAAATCCAGACGACGGGCGCATGTACGCGTTTCTTGTCGATAAGATTGAGCAGCCCATCGCGTTCAATCGCCGAAACTAGACGTGGAGGGCAAAGTTTGGCCAGAACCGGCTGCCGACCGTCCGTCGTTAGCTTCCCTCTAGTCATTTTTAACGGGCCTTTCATTTTACGATTTTACCTCAGAACAATACCGGCATCCGCCCGCTGCGGGTTTCAATGTTCGCGCCGGCTTTGCCGGCGGGGAGGCCTCCTCGGGCTTGGAACTGCCCTTTGCGGGTGGCAGAGCGGATGCCGTTAAGAATCAGCGTTATAATGCGCAATCGATTTCTCCGGGAATATTAAGGCAATCACCATGCAGGATTTTCGTCAGGATTTTATTCGCTTCGCCATCGAGCGCAACGTGCTGTGCTTCGGCGAATTCAAGACCAAGGCCGGACGGCTGAGTCCCTACTTCTTCAATACCGGCCTGTTCAACGACGGCGCATCCCTGGGGCAGCTGGCGCAATTTTACGCCAAAGCCATTCTTTCCGCCCCGTTCCCGTTCGACATGCTGTTCGGCCCGGCCTACAAGGGCATTCCCCTGGTGGCGGCGATCGCGGTGGCTCTGGCCGGGCATGGGCACAACCTGCCTTTCGCATTTAACCGCAAGGAAGCCAAGGATCACGGCGAGGGCGGCGCCATCGTCGGCGCGCCGCTGGCCGGGCGGGTGCTGATCGTGGACGATGTGATTTCGGCCGGTACCTCGGTGCGCGAATCGGTGACCCTGATCAAGGTAAATGGGGCCGAGCCCTGCGGGGTGATGATCGCGCTCGACCGACAGGAGCGCGGTACCGGGGAATTGTCCGCGACC
>Ga0315268_10006654_pt1 | contig 12273 bp, 11 predicted proteins | sample C1_top_MG_FD_204535 | JGI IMG/M metagenome (GOLD analysis project Ga0315268, IMG submission 204535) | Sediment microbial communities from Yellowstone Lake, YNP, Wyoming, USA - C1_top | ecosystem: Environmental > Aquatic > Freshwater > Lake > Sediment | place: USA: Wyoming | collected 2017-08-01 | reverse complement strand
TCCGAGCCGGTGGCGACGATCGCCTGCTCGAACTCGATCGTCTCGGCGCCGCCGCCGGCGACGTCCACGACGGCGGTGTGCGCGGAGGTGAAGCGCGCCGCGCCCTTGAGGAACTCGCTCTTGTTCCCCTTCACCAGCACGCCCACGTTCTTCACGAAGCCGCCGATCATCTGGTCCTTCCAGGCCACGACCTTGTCCCAGTCCACCTTGGGCGACGCGCCGGCCTCGAAGCCGGCCTCCTTCGATTTCTTGCCCTTGTAGGCGTTGCCCGCGGCGGCGATCAGGGCCTTGGACGGGATGCAGCCGTAGTTCAGGCACTCCCCGCCCAGCTTGTCGCGGTCCACCACGATGGAGCGCTTGCCCAGCTGGCCCAGCTTGATGGCCGCGACGTAGCCGCCGGGCCCGCCGCCGATGATCAGAACGTCGGTCTTGATGGACATGTTGGCCTCTCTAAAGCAAGGTGCGCGGATTTTCCAGGTGGCGGATCAAGGTGTTCATGAAGTGAGCCGCGTCGGCCCCGTCCACCACGCGGTGGTCGAAGGACAGGCACAGGTTCATCATGTCGCGGATGAATATTCCCCCGTCGCGGTACACCGGCGTCTTGCGCAGCTTCATCAGCCCCAGGATCGCGACCTCCGGGTGGTTGACGATCGGGTTGGCGTACAGTCCGCCGATGGGCCCGATGTTGGTGATCGTGAAGGTCCCGCCCTGCAGCGCGGCGACCTCGATCTTGTTGGAACGCACCTTTTCTGCCAACGCGGACACCGCGCCCGCCAGGCCGAACAGGTCCAGGCCGTCGGCGCCCTTGATGTTGGGCACGACCAGGCCCTGCGGCGCCGAGACGGCGATGCCGATGTTGTAGTAGCGCTTGCGGATGATCTCGCCGGCGGCTTCATCCAAAGAAGAGTTGAAGCCCGGGAACTCGGCCAAGGACTTGGTCAACGCCTTGATGATGAAGGGCAGGAAGGTCAGCTTGACGCCGCGGGCGGCCGCGACGGGCTTGAGCTCGTCGCGCAGGGCGAGCAAGGCGGTCATGTCGCACTCGTCGACGTGCGTCACGTCGGCGACGGTGCGCTTGGACTGCGCCATCTTCTCGGCGATCTTGCGGCGAATCCCGACGAACGGCAGTTTCTCCTCGCCTTGAGACGCCGTGCCGGCCGGCGTGAACGTGATCGGCCCGGCGGCAGCGGCGGCGGGCCTGCCGCCCTTGGGCGCGGCGGGCGCAAGCGCGCGCACGTCGCCCTCGGCGATGCGGCCTCCGGGTCCGGTGCCAGTCACGCGCGAGAGATCCACGCCCAGCGACGCCGCCAGCGCCTTCACCGCGGCGGTGGCGTTCACGGTCGCGCCGGTTCCGGCGGGTGATGTCGGGCTGCCCTTGAAATTCTTCACGTCGTTTTCCAGCACCCGCCCTTCGGGGCCGGTGCCCGCGACGAGCGTGATATCGACGCCCATGTCCTTCGCCATCTTTCGGACCATGGGAGTGGCGGACACGTCGGTTTGCCGTTGGGCCGGTCGCGACGGCGCGGCGACGGCGGCGGGCGCCGCGGCGGGCGCGGACGGCTTCGCGGCGGCGGCCGTGCCGCCGGCCACGCCGGAGTAGGTCACCAGCGGGGAGTGGACCTTCACTTTTTGTCCCGGCTTGGCGTGCAGGACGGCGATTTTTCCGGTTTTCGGAGAGGGTATCTCGACCTCGGCCTTGTCGGTGAGCACCGACGCGATGGGCTGGTTCTCGGCCACCGAGTCGCCGACCTTGACGTTCCACTTCACCAATTCGCCCTCGACCAGGCCTTCGCCGATGTCGGGCAGATTGAACACGAACCCGCCGTTCGGCGCGGCCGCGGGAGCGGGCGCGGCGACGGCGACGGCGGCCTTGGCGGGCGCGGTCTTCTCGGCTTTCGCGGGAGCGGGTTTCTCCGCCTTGGCGGGCGCGGCGGCGGGGCCGCCGTTGCCGGCGATCTCGAAGGTCGCCAGGGGCGAGTGCACCTTGATCTTCTCGCCGGGCTTGCCGAACAGCTTCACGACCTTGCCGGCCTTGGGGCTGGGAATCTCGACTTCGGCCTTGTCGGTCAGCACGCTCGCGATGGGCTGGTGCTCGGCGACGGTGTCCCCCACCTTCACGAACCACTTCACGATCTCGCCCTCCACCAGGCCTTCGCCGATGTCGGGCAGCTTGAATTCGAAATTCATGATTATTCTCCGAGGGTGTTACGCGATAAGGGATCGCGACTCGAGCCGGCGCGCGTCGCGATACGGGATAAGAGATCGGGGCTGTTTGAGTTCATTAAAATGCGAGGGCCTTGCGCGCGGCCAGCACGACGCGGTCCGCGTCCGGGATATAGTACTGCTCCAGACGGAACAGGGGCATGCGGATGTCCCAGCCGCCGACTCGCTCGACAGGCGCTAACAACTTCAGCAACGCCCGCTCGGCGATCAGCGCGGACAGTTCCGCGGCCCAGGAGCCGGTGTTGGGCGCTTCGTGAGCGATGACGCAGCGCCCCGTCTTGCTCACGGAAGCAAGAATCGTCTCCAGATCCAATGGAGAGAGAGTGCGAAGATCGATGATCTCCACGGAGGCCCCGTCCTCGGCGGCGAGCTTCGCCGCCGCCTTTTGGCAGGTGACGGTCATCGCGCCCCAAGTCAGCATGGTTAAATCGTTTCCTTCCTGAACGAGGCGCGCCTTGCCGATCTCGACCGTGTAATGTCCCGAAGGGACCTCGCCGGTGGCGGAGCGGTAGAGAAGCTTCGGCTCGAAGAAGATCACCGGATCGGGAGACTGCACCGCCGCGAGCATAAGCCCTTTCGCGTCGTACGGCGTGGAGGGCACCACCACCTTGATGCCCGGCGTGTGGCAGAAATACGCCTCGGGACTCTCGGAATGGTGTTCGGGCGCGTGGATCAGCCCGCCGTGAGGGGCGCGCAGGATCAGGGGCACCGACAATTTGCCCCGGGATCGTGAACGTATGCGCCCCAGGTGGCAGACCACCTGATCGAACACCGAGGGCATGAACCCGTCGAATTGGATTTCCGCGATGGGCTTCAAGCCGTTGACGGCCAGGCCCACGGCGGCGCCCATGATGCCGATCTCGGCCAGCGGCGTGTCCACGACGCGCTCTTCGCCGTACTTCTTCCACAGGCCCTCGGTGGCGCGGAACACGCCGCCGTTGCGGCCGATGTCCTCGCCCAGCAGCAGCACGCGCTTGTCGGCGGCCAGGGCCAGGTCCAGCGCCTCGTTGACGGCGGTGACGAGGTTCATCGTGCGCGTCTTGGCCGGGGCGGCGGTCCTCACGGGAACCTCCCCTCGACCGGCGGCAGCTCGGTCAGAATCTTCGCCCCGCCCTTGAACTTCAGCAGCTCTTCCAGTTGGGCGCGCTGCTCGATCAGCGCCGGCGTGGCGTGCTCGTAGTTGTTGGCGAACATGTCCAACGGGTTTGGGTTCGGGAATTCTTCGTAAGCCTTCACCTCGCCGTCGATCCAGCTCCGTGTCTCCGTGGTTAATTTCTTTTCCTTCTTCTCGTCCCAGAGTTTTTTCCCCGTCAGGAACTTCTTCATGCGGGAAATCGGGTCGCGCTTGCGCCACATCTCCACTTCCTTGTCGGCGCGGTAGCGCGTGGCGTCGTCCGCCGTCGTGTGGTGCCCTAAACGATAAGTCTCGCACTCGATGAGAGTCGGGCCTTCTCCGGCGCGCGCCCGCGCGACGGCTTCGGCCGTGGCGGCGTACACGGCCAGGGGATCGTTGCCGTCGACCTGAAGGCCGGCCACGCCGTAGCCCCAGGCCTTCTGAGCCAAGGTCTGGCTTGCGGACTGGCGGGAGCGCGGGACCGAGATCGCCCAGTGGTTGTTCTCGATGATGTAGATCGCGGGCAGCTTGAACTGGCCGGCGAAGGTCAGCGCCTCGTGCAGGTCGCCCTTCGAGCTGGTGCCGTCGCCCAGGTAGGTCAGCGCCACGCCCTTGGTCTTCTTGAACTTCTCGCCCCAGGCCAGGCCCATCACCTGCGTGAGATGCGTGCCGACCGGGATCGAGAAGATCATGTCCTTGTTCCCGTCCGGGAAATGGGTGCCGCGGTCGTCGCCGGCCCAGTACAGCAGCGCGTAGCGCATCTGCATGCCGCGCGCGAAGTACACGCCGCCGCCGCGGTAGGTGGGCACCACCCAGTCCGTGGGCTTGAGCGCCAGCGGCGGTATGCACTGCGTTGCTTCCTGGCCGGTGATCATGGGGTACGTGCCCAGGCGGCCGGAGCGCTGGAGCAGTATCGCCCTTTCGTCGAAAGCGCGGATCTGGACCATCAGGCGGTACATCTTCAGCAGCAGATCGTTGGAGACCTTGGGGAGCAGGGCTTTGTCGTAGGAACCGTCGGGAGAGAGGATCTCCAGCCGCTGGACGTCAAAAGTGGCGACGGTTTTAAGCGCCAATGTTCTTCTCCAGATGGCCCTTCATGAACAACTCGGCCGCGCGGTAGGAGGACCGCACGAACGGGCCGGAGGCGACGTACAGGAAGCCGTGCTCCCGTGCGATATTCCCAAATTTATCGAATTCTTCCGGCGTCACGAAGCGATCCACGGGAAGATGGTGCTTGGAACCGGTGGGGCGCAGGTACTGGCCCAGCGTCAGGATGTCGACGCCGGCGGAACGGATGTCTTTGAAAGCTTGCAGGACTTCCTGTTCCGTTTCGCCTAGGCCGAGCATGAGGGACGTTTTGGTCGGCGTGTCTGAGCGATAGGCTTTCGCGCGGGCCAAAACGTCGAGAGACTGGCGGTAGCCGGCCTTCGCGTCGCGCACCGAGGAGGTCAACCTCTCCACGCACTCGACGTTGTGCGCGACGACGTCGGGCTTGGAGGCGAGCACGACCTCAAGAAGAGATGTATCGCCGCGGAAGTCCTGCAGCAGCATCTCGAGCTTCATCTTGGGACAAACGGAGTGGATTTCACGGATGCACGACGCCAGGTGAGAGGCGCCTTGGTCGGGCAAATCGTCGCGACACACCGTGGTCAGCACGACGTACTCGACCGCCATCTCCTTGAGAGTCAGAGCCAATTTTGAGGGCTCGTCCGCGTCCGGCAGAGGCGGCCTGACGGCGGTCGATACGGAGCAGAAACGGCAACCACGGGTACAAGTATCCCCCATGACCATGAAGGTCGCCGTCCCGCCCCCCCAGCACTCGGCGATGTTCGGACAGCGCGCTTCCTCGCAGACGGTGGACAGGCCGCGCGAGCGGGAGGCCTCTTTGAGACGCGCGACGACCGGCCCGGTCGGAAGCGAGACCTTCAGCCAGGGCGGAAGGGCGCGGCGTTCCGAGACCGGGGGCATGGTCAGTGGACGCCCTGGTCGGCCAGCCAGCGCTCGGCCTCGAGCGCGGCTTTGCAGCCGTTGCCGGCGGCGGTGATGGCCTGGCGGTAGCGGTCGTCCATCACGTCGCCGGCGGCGAAGACGCCCGGCACCGACGTGCGCGCGCGGTCGTCGGTGACGATGTAGCCCGCCTCGTTGACCTTCAGCTGGCCGTTCAGGAAGCCGGTGGTGGGCTGGTGGCCGATGGCCACGAACACGCCGTGGCAGGCCAGCGGGGTGATCGCGCCGGTCTTCAGGTTCTTGAGCTTCACGCCGTCGACGTGGCCGTCGCCGGTCACTTCGTCGATCGCCGAGTCCCAGACGAAGGAGATCTTGGGGTTCTTCTTGGCGCGGTCGGCCATGATCTTCGAGGCGCGCAGGGAGTCGCGGCGGTGCACGACGGTCACCTTGGCCGCGAACTTGGTCAGGAAGTTGGCCTCCTCCATGGCGGTGTCGCCGCCGCCGACCACGACCACGTCCTTGCCCTTGAAGAAGAAGCCGTCGCAGGTCGCGCAGGCCGACACGCCGTGTCCCATCAAGGACTTTTCCGAGGGAATGCCCAGCCACTTGGCGTTGGCGCCGGTGGCGATGATCAAGGCCTGGGCCGAGGCCGCGGTGCCCTCGCTGGTCTCCACGTAGAACGGGCGCTTGGACAGGTCGACCTTGGTCACGTACTCGGCGACGATCTTGACCCCCAGGCGCTCGACCTGCTTCTGCATGCGCTCCATCAGGTCCGGGCCGGTGACCGGCTCTGGGAAGCCGGGAAAATTCTCCACGTCGGAGGTGATCATCAGCTGGCCGCCCATCGCCACGCCGCCGAAGACCAGGGGCTCCAGGGCCGCGCGGGCCGCGTAGATGGCGGCGGTGTAGGCCGCCGAACCGGAGCCGATGATGACGACTTTCTTGGATTCTGCCATGGGCCGATTATATCAATTTCGGCCGAAGGCTCCGGCGGGGTGGCGGGCGCGGCCCCGGCTTGATACACTGTGGGCGTGACCTTGGACCGGATCCGTCTGCTGGGCGTGTCGTGCCGCTGCAAGGTCGGCGTGCCGGCCGCCGAGCGGTCGCGCCGCCAGACCATAACTGTGGACGCCGTCTTGGAAGTGGACGCCGCGCGCGCCGCCGCCCGCGACGACTTCCGCGAGGCGGTGGACTACCAGGCGGTCGAGACCTTGATCCGCGCCGAGGCCGAGGGCCGCGAGTGCGCCTTGATCGAGACCATGGCCGAGCGCCTGGCCGCCGCCGTGCTGCGGACCCAGCCGTTGGTCCATGCCGCGACCATCCTCGTGCGCAAGACCCCCGCCGTCATGCCCAAGACCCGCGAAGTCGCCGTCGAGATCAGGAGAACGCGATGATCATCCGCAAGCTCTACCGCTTCGAGGCCGCCCACATCGTGCGCAACTGCTCGTCGGACCGCTGCAAGTACTCGGTCCACGGCCACAGCTTCCGCTGCGAACTGCTCCTGTCCGCCGACCGCCTGGACCGCGGCCAGATGGTCTACGACTTCGGCCTGCTGAAGAACCAGGTGAAGTGCTTCCTGGACGCCTTCGACCACGCGACCTTGTTCTGGGAGAAGGAGTCGCCCTCCTATGCGAAGGCCATGAAGGAGCACTCCAAGCGCTGGGTCTCGCTCCCCGTCTCGCCGACCGCCGAACAGCTGACGCGCGTGATCTTCGTCGCCGCCCGGGCCCTGCTCGACAATACGGAAAAAGCCAACGGCGACGACGCCGCCCGCATCCACTCCGTGATCCTGCACGAGACCGAGACCGGCTCCGCCCAGTGCTTCCGCGAGGACGCCGACAACGCCGGGATGGGCGTCATCGACCTGTCGCGCATCGTCTTCTCCGACCAGGCGAAGTCCGAGTGGTCCGACCCCAAGATGTGGGACAAGCTGCTCAAGGGCGAGCGCTTCAAGGCCCGGGCGCCGGAGCTCCAGATTCCCGGCGAGTTCCCCCCTAAGAAGTAATCACGCGATCAGGCGACCGCCGTCCACGGTCAGCTCCGCGCCGGTGGTGAAGTCGGCGGAATCGGCCAGGAACAGGCAGGCGCGGGCCACGGCCTCGGGCGTGCCCAGGCGCTTGAGCAAGGTCGCGTCGGACATCTTCTTCTTCTCGCCCTCGCCCATGCCGGCCGGGGCCAGCACGGGGCCGGGCAGGATCGCGTTGACGCGCACGTCGGGGGCCAGGGCCTTGGCCAGGATCTTGTTCACGCACAGCAGGGCCGCCTTCGACGCGCAGTACGGGCCGTAGTCCGAGTAGGGGCGCCGGGCGGCCCAGTCGGCGATGTTGATGATCACGCCCTCGCCGGAGCGGCGCAGGTGCGGGGCGCAGGCCTGGGCCAGGAAGAACGGCGCGCGCGCGTTGATCGCCATGTGGCGCTCCCAGTCCTCGGGCGTGGCCAAGGAGAACGGCGTCTTCTCGTACAGCGACGCGGAGTTGATCAGCACGTCCAGGCGGCCGAAGCGGCGCGCCACGGCGTCGGCCAGCTTCTCCGGCGCCTTCGGGTCGGCCAGGTTGGCGCGGAACGCGTCGGCGTCGGCGCCGGAGATGGCCTTGACCGCGTCGGCCACGCGGCGGGCCTCGGCGGCGGACGTGTTGTAGTGGACGGCGACGCGCGCGCCCTTGGCCGCGAAGGCTAAAGCGATGGTCCGGCCCACGCGCCGGCCGGCGCCGGTGACGAGGACGACCTTCCCCTCCAGGCTCATCGTCCTTTCTCCGGGAGCTTCAGATGGGGCTGGGCCGGCGCGGGCGCCGCTCCGGGCGGGGCCATCATGCCCGCGGCCATCATCCGCATCGACAGCTGCTGGATCTTCGCCATCTTCTGCGCGAACGCGGGGTCGCTGACGCGCCGCCCGGTCTTGATCTGGTCCTTGAGGTCGGCCATCATGTCCTGCAGCTCCTTCATGTCCGCTTTCTGCTGCGGGTTCATGTTCTTGGTGATCGCGGGATTGTTCAGCATCGGCGCCATCGCGTCCAGCATGCCCACCGCGCTCGTCTGCATCCCCTTCGCCTGATCGAGGACGACCTCGGGCGGCGGCGGCGCGCCTTGAGACGCGGCGCCGGCGTCCACGTCCACGGGTCCCTTCAGAAGGTCCAAGCCCGAGGTCGCGGCCGCGGTGGGCGCGCCGGAGTTCGCGGCGGGCATGGCCGAGGCCGCGGCCTGCTGCTGAAGCGCGGCCATCTGCTTGGCGAGTTCCGCGTTGGCGTCCGCGACCGGCGCCAGCGCCCGCGAGACGGCGTAGGCCTGGCGCGCGCGGTCGGCGACGACGCGGCCGACCGCCTGCAGGCCGATCGCGGCGCCGGCCAGCACCGCGCACAGCGCGCGCGCCGCGGCGGGCTTCGCGCCGAACAGCCCCTCCAGCGCGCACGCCGCGATCCACGCCCCCAGCGCCGCCGGCAGGACCCAGGCCAGCGGGAACCAGCCGCACAGCATCTGCACCGGCCACAGCACCGAGAGCATCGCGGCCGCCTGCAGGCCGCGGTCGAAGTCCCCCTTGCCGCCCAGCGCGTTGCCCAGCCCGTACAGCATCACCGCGAGCAGGAGCTGGACGCTGGCGTACAGGCCGAACGCGGCCGCCCCCACCGCCGCGACCAGGGGCGGCGGGAAGCGCGTGAGCAGGTCCGGGCTCTCGACGACGGCGTGCGCCAGGTTCACCGCCAGCGCGGCCGCGCCCGCGGCCAGCGCCAGGCCGCCCGCCGCGCCGAACGACGGCGCGGGACGCGCGGCCGCGGCGCGGAACACGCCGGGGCTGAAGGGCGCGATCAGCGACTGCTCGAACAGCTCGCCGAAGCCGGGGGCTTTCGGCGCTGGCGGGGCGGGCTTCGCGGCGGGCGCGGGCTCGGTCATGGTTCTCCTTATTTACGCTCCGGCGCGGCGGCCGGCCCAGGTGGATTCCTCGTTGCGAATCTGCGGCAGGGCCTGGTCCAGAGGGATCACGAGCAGGGCCGCCGTACAGCCGCCCTTGCTCTTGAGCCTCAAGGTCCCGCCCAGGCGCTCCAGAAACCGGCGCGACATGGACAGGCCCAGGCCCATCCCCACTCCCCCGGCGCGCGCGGCCGCCAGCGGCTCGAAGACCAGGGGCTTCGTCGCCTCGGGTATGCCGCCGCCGTCGTCGGAGACCTCGATCTCGGCCGCGGCGCCCTCGCGGCGCACCTGCACGGTCACCGCGCCGCTCCCGCGCGCGGCGCAGGCCTCGAGCGAGTTCTGCAGGACCGCGAGCAAGGCCAGCTCGATGGGCCGGCGGTCGGTGCGCGCCGGGGGCACTTCCCCCTGGACCAGCACCTCCACCGCCGCGCCTCCGGGCGCGAACACCGCGCGGGCCTCCGCGGCCGCGTCGCGCGCGAGCGCGGCCAGGTCCACGGCCGACTGCGTGGGCGGCGCGACCGAGGTCAGCGCGGACTTGTCGCCGAGCAGACGGTTCATCTTCCCGTTGAGCTCGACGACCGAGCGGCGCAGGCGCTCGACCCTTTCGCCGAGCTTGGCGTCGTCCTTCGGGGCGGACAGCGCGATCGACTCGGCCACGGAGGAGATGGTGATCAGGTAGTCGCGCAATTGAAAGAGCACGAGGGAGATGTACTCGCCGACCTGCGCGGCGCGCAGGCGCGCCAGCGCGCCGCGCGCGCGGATCGCGGCCTCGGCGCGGGCCGCGGGGACGGCCAGCCCCGCCGCGGCGGGGATCAGGACGAAGAACAGCGCGCGGACCAGGACCACCGGAAAAAAGCCGGCCACCTCCGGTCCCGTCCCCGAGAGGAGAATAAATCCCGAGAGCGCCGCGGGAACCGCTCCCGACAGGGCGCCGGCGAGCGCTCCGAATTCGACGCCGGTCAGCGCCGCCGGGACCAGGTAGGCCAGGTCGAACACGCCCGCCGATTGCGGGGTCCAGAACGACAGCCACAGCACCAGCGCGGCTTCCGCCGACGAGAAGGCCAGAGCGAGCAGGCGCCGCGCGCGCGGCGCCGCGGGACGGCCGGAGAAGACGGCGGCGGCCTCGGCCGCGGCGGCGGCGGCGAAGACCAAGGCGGGCGTGCCGAAGCCGATCGCGCCGCCGCGCGTCGCCAGGCGCGCCGCGCCCAGGGCGGCGGCCAGGTTCAGCGCGCGCAGCAGCCAGAAAGCGGGCGTCATGGCTCGTGCAGGTGGACGACCGCGGGCGCGGCGGTCTCCTCGCAGCGCGGGCAGGCCAGCGACGCGGGGCCGTCGAAGACCGACGGGGCGAAGCGGAACCAGTCCGAGCGGAAGTCCACCGCGGGGGCCAGCGCGCGGCCGTCGGGGGCGGCCAGCTCCGGGCGCGCGGCGGTCACCTGGATCACGAACAGGTGCCCGCAGTGCGCGCACTCCAGGGCCGCGAAGCGGTGCGGCCCGGGATCGCGCAGGCGCTCCTCATACAGCGTCCAGCCCGCGGCGCCGGCGCGCGGCGGGCGGCAGGACAGCGTGTGGCGCGCCAGGAGCTTGGGGTCCAGCGGGCGGCCGCCGCTGTCCAGCATGGGGGTCAGCTCGCTGACGGTCCGCGCGATGACGCATTCCACGAAGCTGGCGCGGCCGGCGCGGAAGCGCAGGCGCGCGGGCAGGCTGGCCAGGGCGAACCACCATCGCTGAAGCCGCGTCGGGCTCATTCGCGCAGTATAGCCGAAAATCATAGAATGGGCCAGGTCCGACACCCCCCATGCGACTAAGCTTCTGGCTGGCTCTCATCTTCGCGCTGTTCGGCGCCGTCATCGCCGGAGGGCTGGTGATCCGCCACGTGCAGGTCTCCCGCCGCGAGGCCTACGCGCAGCAGGAGAAGCTGGGCTCCATCACTTTGTCGGCCGTGAGCGCCTTGGTCCAGGCGCAGGCGCGCCAGGGCCGCTTCATCGAGCTGGGCCGGAACTTCGCGGAGCTGGTGCGGCAGGCCGACGTCGCGACGATCGTCGTGCGCGACCGCAAGGGCCGCCGGATGCTCGGGCGCTCCGACGACCCCGCCCTGCTGGCGCGCGAGCCCAAGCCGGGCCGGCCCCTGGCCGCGGTGGACGACGGCATCTACGACGTCGAGGGGCCGGTGGACCTGGGCGCGAAGGGCCGCGGCTCGGTGACGGTGGGCTTCCGCACCGCGCGCCTGGAGGGCCGCCTGCGCGACGTCGCCGCCGAGGGCTTCGGCGCGACGGTGATGGCGCTGCTCGCGCTGGCGCTGTCGGCGTGGTTTTTGGGCATGTTCGCCGGCGAGCGCATCGAGCGCGTGGTCGGCCGCATCGAGTCGCTGTCGATCGCCCCGGAGAAGTTCCGCGCGCTGCGCGCCGACGGCATGGGCGGCGCGGAGGTGTCCCGCTTGATCGCGGCCTTCAACCGCATGGGCGCCAGCCTCAAGGCCGAGACCGCGCGCCGGCGCGAGCTGGAGGCCGAGAAGCGCGAACTGTCGGCCATGCTCGTCCACGACCTGAAGACGCCGCTGACGGTGATCCGCTCCGGCATCGCGCTGCTGGCGGACACCGCGCCGCGCGCGGACGGCAAGCGCGAGCACAACCGGACCTTCGAGCTCCTGGAGATGTCGACGATGCGCTTGACGCGCATGGTCGAGGACGTCCTGCAGATCGCGAAGCTCGAGGAGTCGAGCGAGCTGCGCCGCCTGGAGCTCGTCGACCTGCCCGCGCTGGCGCGGGCCTGCGCGAAGGACTTCGAGCTGGTGGTCGCCGACCGCAAGCAGAATCTGGAGCTGCGCCTGTCCGACGCCGCTCCGCCCGCGGTGCTGGGCGACCCCGCGCTGCTGCGCCGCGTGCTGGACAACCTGGTGCACAACGCCGTCGAGCACACCCCCGCCGGCGGCCTGATCGCCATCGACGTGCGCCCCGACGGCGGCGGCGTGACCGTGTCGGTCAGCGACTCCGGGCCGGGCGTGCCGCCGGAGGCGCGCGCCGACGTGTTCCGCAAGTTCTTTCAGAAGGACGTCAAGCGCCACGTCGGCAACGTGGGGCTGGGCCTGG
>Ga0315268_10006653_pt1 | contig 12273 bp, 10 predicted proteins | sample C1_top_MG_FD_204535 | JGI IMG/M metagenome (GOLD analysis project Ga0315268, IMG submission 204535) | Sediment microbial communities from Yellowstone Lake, YNP, Wyoming, USA - C1_top | ecosystem: Environmental > Aquatic > Freshwater > Lake > Sediment | place: USA: Wyoming | collected 2017-08-01 | reverse complement strand
GGCGGCCCGATCCAGGATGGCCTTGGTCTTCGCATCGGGATTGAACGGCTTGCCCTTGATGATGCCGATGGACGCCAACATGCCGAACCCATCGGAGTCGGCGAGATTGGCACCTTCGCTGTCCACAAGCGCCTTGAGCTGGTCGAACACGCTGCCATCGCTGCACGGCAGTTCGTTGACCGCCACACCCGAGGCGTTGGGATAGACCATTGCCTTGGCGGTGGCCTGGCCGTTCAGCGGATAAATCTTCGTCTGTTCCATCAGCGCCACGGCGGGCGTCAGATTCTTCGGGTCCTGATAGAAGGTGCGCAGGAAGACGAACACGTTGTTGGTGCCTGAGCGGTAAACGTAATAACCCTCCGGCACTTTGCCCGTGTATCCGAGCGGGAGGATGAGCATCTTGCCGCCCTTGCCGGCATCCGGTCCGGGCAGGCCCACGTCACCGAAGAACTTGCCACCATCTACTGGGATAGGGCGCTGCCAGAAGTCGAGCAAAATGCCCTGCAAGCCCGGTGGCGCTTCGAACACCAGCGGGCCATCCTTGCCAAGGTCAACGTAGCTGAGCGCGTAGATCACATCGGAGTTTGGCGTTGTGATCAGCGTCTTGGCATCGAGCCGGTTTTTGAAGATCGGCAGCACGTTGTAGCCTTTGCCGAAAACTTTCTCCGAGCCAAGCTGCATGCCGAGCGTGTTGATGAGCGGCAACGCCCAGAGATAGGTCTGCGTCGCCCGCTGGAAGAGCAGTTCGTCGCGGAGAGTCTGCGCGGTTTCCTTGGTGGGGCGGTTTTCCTCGAATGGCGCATTGGCCAGTTTATCGAACTGCGATTGCGCTTGTGCGGTCGCCACGGTCGCCACGGTCACCGCGCAAATGAGCGCGACGGCGAGGATGGTTTTTGTTTTCATAATTCTGTCCTTTCAGTGGTTGATTGGTTAGCTGGCCATCGGTGGTCACTTCACCGTCACAACTGGCGGCGGTGTCCACTTCCCTTCAGAGATGGCGGCCTCCGGCCAGTACGACCGGATATAGAGTGAGAAGTCACCTTTGGGTGCGGGCAGCCAATTGGCACGCTGTGCCACATCGGCCGGTGCTTCGTTGGACAGATAGATCGTCAGCGAGCCGTCGGCCGCGAACTTGAGATCCTTGTTCTTCGTGCCGACACTGTAGCGTTTGATGCTGTTAGGCTCGAAAAAATGGTGCTCGTTGTACATCGTCAGCGACCAGAACCCTTTGACCGGGGGCGTCTGTCCCTTGGCGAAGGTGATCGTGTAGTTATTCCCGCCGTTAAGGCGCACGCCCTTCGGATCAAGATCAAGTGCGAAGTACATCGTCTCGTTCGGCGCATTGCAGAAGATGTTGGCCTTGGCCGCCGAAGCGCGGGTCATGTAGTCGCTGCCCCAAATCGAGCAATTTGCCATCTTGGTCCAACCGTGAGCGAGCGGGAGGCCCTGGTTGCGCCAGTTGAACAGGGGGGCCATGAGATTCGTTTCAGTTTCTTGCGCCACTTTTTTCAGCGTATCCATGATCTTCGGATTCGCCTGTGCAGTCTGCAGCAGAGCGCGCACCTGAGCGTAAATGGCTTCTTCGCCCGGCATCGGCGGCACCTCATCGAGCACCTTCGGCAATTGCGCAAAGAAGGTCTCCGGCACGACCCACTTTGTTTCCGTCGCGCCCCCGGAAGCCGGGATAACCTTCAGCTGGCTCCAGTCACGTGTTTGCATCTTGCCGGTGAATTTGCTCAGCGGGTAGCAGTTGATCTGGCTGATCAGAGGCTGAATGGCTTTGTGGTCTGCCGGTGCGTCATCCACGAAAACGCGAGGGAACACGCCTCCCACGGTCGTAGGACTGCGCAATACCTCCTGGATGCCCTTCGGCTTCTCGCCTTTCCAGTTGGGGCCGACGAGCAGATAGAAACCCGGCTTGCTGCCATACATCGCGCCCAGACTGCCGAAACTGTTGGTGCGCTGGTCGGCAAGCTGGTAGACCCAGAAGCGCTTGCCAAAGTCGGGCACTTGCAAGACGACCGGTTCGCGGTCCAGCGACAGGATCGAGATGCCGTACACCACATCCTGATTGGGGGTGGCGACGATACGCTCTGCCGGATCGATGTAGTCGGTCAACATGCCCATCTGATTGGGGGGTGCGGCTGGCACAACGCCCAGCATGACTGGCTCGGGAACCTTGTCGAAGGCGTCGCGCCGGTTGTGCATATTCATCATCGGCCACGCCCACATATAGGCGAACTGCCCGACTACACGGGCGTACTCCTCGGTCATGATTTGGCCGGGGACCGGCCCAGGGACCTCGGCGGCGGTTTTGGGCTGTGGGACTTGCTGCGCTTGTGCGGTCGTGAATGCCACCGCGCAAACGAGCGCGGCGGCGAGGAGGTTTTGTGAGTGTTTCATTTTCATGTGTGTTCTTTCAGTTGTTATTGGTTTGCTCACTTCATCTTTTCCAAGTCAGGCAGTTGCCACGACTTGTCGAAGTAGGCTTCCTTCGGCCCATAGAAACGGAAGTAGGTGAACCAGCCTTTTTTCGGCATGGTCATCACGTAGTTGGCGTTGGAACCCGTCGGCTTCTTCGGACCGAAATAGAGATCGACCGAACCATCGGCGTTAACCACGAGTCCTTTCGTGCGGGATGAAATATCCGCCGCGCCTTGTGGTGTGATCATCGGGCCGCGGGTCAGGTTGTCGTAGATCGTGAACGACCAGAACAACTCGACCGGCGCGTTCGGCGGCACGTGCAGGTGGTAGCTTTTGCCGCCGTCAAGCCAGGCACCCGTCTTGTCTTTTTGCGCCTCGAGATAAAGCTGGCCGAAGCCGAGTGTGCGGCCCTGCATGCCGACCGTGTTGCCGATCGCTTCATAGAACCACGACCCGCGCTCGTCAATCTGGCCATAGCCTTTGTAGGTCTGATCCAGTTCGGCCATGAGGGCGTATTCCCAGTGCTTACCCGGCCAGACTTCGGTGCCCTCGACCCGCTTGGAATAGGCTGTCAGACGCCCGAGCAGATCGCCGAAAACTGCCGCTTCGGTGAGAACCTTTTTCTGACTTGCGGTTGGGGCGAACGGTTTGCCCTGCACGATGCCGAGGGGCAGCATCATGCCGTAGAAAAAGCGGTCGCGCTCTTCGGGCACCTCGAGTGCGAGCACGTCGTGGAGGTATTCCCAATACTTCAAATCACGCGGCTGCTCTGAGCTCCAAGTCTTGTCGCCGACCGGGATGAACTTGGTCACTGGCGGGTTGGGCCGGTCGTCATAGGCATAGAGCTTGTATTTGCGAACGGTTGCTTCGGCGGCGGCTGGATCGGCACCTAGGCCGCGCGTCGCGAACCAGATCTGGTTCGACTTTGAACGCACCGTGATGAACTCGGAGTTCTTTGGGTCTGCCTGTCCCGGAGCTAGGATCAGAAACTTGCCGCCCTGTCCCTTGTCGGGACCGGTCTGGCCCACGTCGGTGATCGGTCGTTGCCAGATATCGAGCACGCCGCCAGCCGAGGCCCCGGCTGGCACGATGATCACGAGCGGGCCTTGCTTTTCAAGGTTCCAGAAGCTCATCGCGTAGATGGTGGTCAGGTTCGGCGTCAGCATCCCGGCCTTGTCCTTGAGCGTTACGTAAAGGACGACCTCGCCATCCTTAGCGCCAAAGGTGTTGAGATGCGAGAGATGCAGGCCGTGGAATCCGACCGCTGGCAGCGCCCAGAGATAGGCCTGCGATGCCCGCTGAAAGTCGCTCTCGTCGAAAATCTTCTTGGCAGCTTCAGCGGTCGGGAAGCCGTTGATGGTTTCGATCTTGCCGATGCGCGTGTTGATTTCTTCGGCGTGTGCGCCGGTGGCTGCGAATGCCAGCGCGCCCATGAGCGCGGCGACGAGGAGGTTTAGTTTGCGTGTGGTTTTCATGGTTCTTACCTTTCAGTGGTTAATTGCTTTGGTTATTTCTTCTTTGGAGGGGAAATGGTCTTCCAACCGTCAAGGCTTCAAATCCCATTCCTTGAGTTTCTTCGCCGCAGTGCCGAACGGGCCTAACTGGTAAACGGCCGCGCCGGCTGGTGAAAAGGTGAACGACTCAAACGGTTCGGTGAGCATCTTGTCGAGGTACTCTGTCGGCGCGTTGCCTGTGCTGACGTGCGGATTGAAGTGCTCGCCCGCCGCTTTCTGCTCAAACGTGGACACATACTGGATGATGGCCGCATCGATGGCGGGATCGTCGTGCGGGGCGGTGAACGCGCCAATGGGTCCGGCTCTCAGGTTAAACGGCGCCGCGGCGGCAATGATGTCCGCTTGCAACTTGAGCAACTCAGGGGTCAGCCTGGCGACAATGCCCGCGACCCCCAGCCCGCCACCAGCCGGGATGTAGTAGAGTTTGAACGCTTCCAGCTTCATCGCGGTCACGTTAGCCGCGGCGAACACCCTTTCCTCAGCGGCATAAAGTTTGTCCAGGTCCGCCGTGCGGACGAAACACTGGAGCATCGTGATGTGCGGAGTGTGCGCCGCATCCAGGGCAAAACCTTTCGGGAAAACCTTGAGCAGGCGGGCGTTGTTGGCGGCGGCATGATCGAGCATCGTCGCATCCGGCTGTAGCAGGATGTCAATGGCGGTGACTTCGGACTGCGGTGCGGGGAAGACGGTCTTCCAGTCGTCCTTCATGCTGACCACGGCCCAGCCGCTTTTCTTTGCCTGGTCTTCCAATGCAGTCGTGAAGAAACCGTACTTGACGTCCGGCAACCCACGCGCCGGGCCGTAGGCGAACTCGCGTGTCGCATCATCGTGCAGCACGAGCAACTCGAACCGTGCGCCGCTGCCGCCCTGCGTGTATTCCAGCATCTGCTGGTCGCCAACGGAATTGCCGAACGCCATGATGGGCCGGCGGCCGATGTGCTGGTTGATGCCGACCGGCTTGTCGGCTTTGTCGTCATTGAAGTTCAACGCGGGCAATCGCACGAGCACCGCCTTGCCGTCGCGCAGTTCAAACTTCGTTTTCATGCTGCTGCCGATGACCTGTTCCGGCGGGATGCCGTAAACCTGCTCAGCCCACGGGCGCATGAACTCGATGCCGCCACCTGAGACGATGAAGTTCTTGAAACCGTTCGCGCGCAGGTAGTCGAGCACTTCGAGCATGGGCTGATAGGTCATATCGAGGAAACGCTTGCCGGTCTGCGGATGTTTGGCGGTGGCGATCCAATCCTTGACCAGCTGCGCAAACTCATCCGTGGTCATGCCGGTATGCGTGGCCATGAAGAGTTCCATGAGGCCGTGATCGCCGCCTTCGAGCGCGGCTTTCACATCGCCTTTGAGAATCGAGGCGAACGGTTCCTTGGTCTTCCATTCAGGATGCTGTGGCGCGAGTGCTTTCACGCGGTCCGCCACGAAGTAAAACTGGACTGGCACCGGCTGCTCGGACCACAGCGTGCCGTCGTTGTCGAACACGGCGATGCGTTCCGGCGCCGGCACGAAGTCCGGCGAGCCGGCCGTCGTGACCCTGGTGACAAACTCGATGATGGAATTTTTTGCCGGGCCGCCGTTCCATGACGGCAACGGGTCGGTCTCGGCGAGCGCGGGCGACCCCAGCGCCAGTATTGAGAGCAACACGAGCGCCCACCGGCCTATGTGTCGGAATCGAATGTTGAAGAGGGACATAATTACCTTGGTATCAACTGAAACGACAAAAAAAGACGGGCAGCATTTGCGGGCCGCCCGTCGGGATGACGCTACGTACGGTACCTGCCTCGCTGCTACTTGGCCCCGCCGCCTTCGCCCATCTTCCGAAGAACCGCATCCAGATTGAAGGTGTCCGACTTCTGCCGCTGCGGGTACTCCTTGAAGGTCGCCAGGAACTGGGCCACGTAATCCTGCGCGGGCACCAGCAGGAAGATATGATCGATCATCCAGTCGTAGTACGTGTTCGACGTGATATCGGCGCGCTCGTAAGGATCCGTGCGCAGGTTGTAAATCTTCGGCACCCGCAAGCCGGTGAACGGGTTGATCCAAATAGCCAATGTTCCGGGAGTCTGCTGCTCCATGAACACCATCTTCCAGTTGTCGTAGCGCAGGGCGACCAGTTGCTGCTCGTCGCTGAAGTACAGAAACGATTCCCGCGGGCTTTTTTCAACCTGCCCGGTCAGGTAAGGGACAAGGTTAAATCCGTCGAGATGGACCTTGTAGGTCATGTCGCCGACCTTGTAGCCCTTGAGCAGCTTCTCTTTCACTTGCGTGTCGCCCGCCATTGCAAGCAGCGTCGGCAGCCAGTCGTGGTGGGCGACGATCTCGTTGGACACCGTGCCCGGCTTGATCTTGCCCGGCCAGCGCACCATCGCCGGCACCCGGTAGGCGCCTTCCCAATTGGTGTTCTTCTCGCTGCGGAACGGCGTCATTCCGGCGTCCGGCCAGCTATTCATGTGCGGGCCGTTGTCGGTCGAGTACATGACGAAGGTGTTGTCTGCGATCTTCAGGTCGTCCAGCACCTTGAGGACTTCGCCGACGTTCTTGTCGTGGTCGATCATGGCGTCGTGGTACGGGCTTTGGAAACGCCCTGCCTGGCCGATGCTCGCCAGCTTGGTGTGGGTGCGGAAGTGCATGTGGGTGAAGTTCACCCAGACGAAGGCGGGCTTGCCGGCCGCGTTCTGCCGCTTGATGAAATCTACCGACCGCTTTGCAATGTCATCGTCGAAGGTTTCCATCCATTTCTTGGTCAGCGGTCCGAGGTCTTTGCATTCCTGCTTGCCGACCTTGCCGAAACGCGGATCAACCGTCGTGTCGTCGGTACTTGATGCCTTGCAGTCCAGCACACCGCGTGGGCCATATTTGGTGAGGAACGCCGGATCCTTCGGATAGTCGGGCAGTTCCGGCTCTTCGCTGGCGTTGAGGTGATACAGGGCGCCGTAAAACTCGTCGAAGCCGTGTACCGTGGGCAAATATTCGTTGCGGTCGCCCAGATGGTTCTTGCCGAACTGGCCGGTCGCATAGCCTTGCGCCTTTAATAGTTCGGCAATCGTCGGGTCTTCCTTTTGCAGCCCGACCTTGGCACCCGGCAAGCCGACCTTGGTCAGGCCCGTGCGCAGGCCAGACTGGCCGGTGATGAACGAACCGCGGCCGGCGGTGCAGCTCTGCTCGGCATAGTAGTCGGTGAACATCATGCCTTCGGTGGCAACGCGGTCGATATTGGGCGTCTTGTAGCCCATCATGCCGCGCGAATAGGCGCTGACATTGGACTGGCCGATGTCGTCGCCCCAGATGATGACGATGTTGGGTTTCTTGGTCGCTGCTGCTTGCGCCGGGGGCGAAACCGCGAGCAGCGTCATGCAAGCGGCTGCCAGTGTAAGAAATAATTTGTTTGTTTTCATTGCATTACTCCTATTATTAAAACCTACTTGAAGGGCCGCCCAAGTGAAATCGGGGCGCCATCGCTACTTCTTGAAGCATACAATCCGTTTTCAGGAATGCCCGCCTCTTTTAGGGTAGCCATACTACACCTATACCTATCTAGCGGGGGGGGGGGGCTATCAAAATATATTTGCTATAAACTATTTTCAGTTGATTGGCTGACGTTTGGTTTTTAGCTGGTAAGTGCAACTACGTTCTGTACATTTCGGTTTCTGCGTTCCATGTGCCTGAACGAGTCGCGTGATTTCGGCCAGCCGAATTTTACGAGCATCCGCTACGTGGCTTGCCTGCTTTACCCGCTTCGCTTCAATTTTTCAATTCCGACAGACTCCCAGGCAAAATTAAAGGTATTCAATAGGTATTACTTGCATACCTAGAGGATACCATTTTAGAATAGCGGCTCACCACTTACCCGAGCGATGCCGCCATGTCTAAAGAAGTGCAAATGTCGATCAAGATGGAGTCGGAGCTACGCGACCGTTTTATGGCCGTGGCAGCAGACCGCCACCGCCCCGCCGCCCAGATCGTCCGCGACCTGATGCGCCTTTACATCGCAGACAGCGAAACACCCAACGCACTTACCGCCGATACGCTGCGCAAGAGCGACAAAGGTGATGATGTGTTTTACGCTTCCAGCGCGACAGACCTGTTCAAACAGTTAGGCATTTGATGCGTTTGCCGAGCTACTCGGGCCAATTTAAACGCGACGTGAAGCTGGCAGAGAAGCGCGGCAAGGATATGGAAAAGCTGCGTCACGTTATCGGCCTGTTGCTGACCGGTGAACCGCTTCCCCGTGGACTGGGCGACCATCCGCTGAAAGGCACATGGAAGCCAAGGCGCGACCTGCATATCGAACCCGATTGGCTCTTGATTTACTGCGTGAACGGCGAAGCGGTTCGCTTCGAGCGAACCGGCACGCACTCCGACCTTTTCAGCAAATAATAAAAGCCCAGGGGTCAAGTCTAAAATCCGCAGGAAATTTTCTTTAGCAGGGTTACTGCCGTTATAATCTCACTATCATTTCATTCGCTGGCAGATAGACTTGGGCAAAGTCGCCTGCTGGATAAGTTGATTGATACTAGTTCGGCGTTAATTGCCGAACGTATGAAATAATATTCTGCACAAAGCTTAATCTACTGATTTTAATTACCGATGGAGTAACCAATAATGAAGAAATATCTGACCAACCTGCTGCACCCGGCTTTGTTCATCCTCGCTGCGACACTTGTGCTGCCCGCATTCGCCGCCGATAGCGCCGCGACCACTAAAGCTGATAAAAGCACGACCAGCACTATGGAAATATTGTCGCAGAAGATCAGCGCTGACAAGAAGCTGGTGATTGCGAACAACATGAACCTGACCGACGCGGAAGCGAAGGGCTTCTGGCCTGTGTACGATGCTTACCAGCAGGACCTGTACAAGATTAACCAACGCCTGGCCAAGGTGATCAATGACTATGCCCTGGCCTACAACAAGGGCGCGGTGTTGGACGATACGGCGAAGAGCCTGCTGGATGAATCCATTGCCATCGAACAGGCTGAGGTTAATTTGAAGCAGTCGTATGTGCCCAAGCTCATCAAGGTGATTCCTGCGGCAAAGGCGGCACGCTATATTCAGCTTGAGAACAAGATCCGGGCCATCATCCGTTACCAGTTGGCAGATGCGATTCCGCTAGTCAAATGAGCCACGGTTGCTCAGTGTGTGGCTTTATAGGTAGATGAACAGAAGGTTTTCAAATATTTACGAGAGGCAAGTTAAATGAATTCGAAATCAATGATGTCAGTAGCGGTGTTTGCAGCCTTTGTCAGCACCCCGGCGCTTGCGCAGATGATTATTTATCCGGCAAATGGGCAATCAGCACAGCAACAGCAGAAGGATGAAGGCGAGTGCTACGCCTGGGCCAAGGGGCAAACCGGCTATGATCCGGCGCAGGCCACCCAGTACGTGGCTGCGCCGCCACCGCAGCAGAGCACTGGCGGAGAGCGAGTAAAAGGGGCTGCTGTAGGAGCGGTTGGCGGTGCCGCGATTGGCGCGATTGCCGGAAATACCGGCAAGGGTGCCGCGATTGGCGGTGTAGTGGGAATTATGGCGGGTGGCGCAAAGCAACGCCAGAAGCAGGAGGCTAATCAACAGGCTGCGGCACAACAGCAACAACAAGTAGCGCAGCAGCAACAGTACACCGCGCAACAGCAACAGAACTTTCAGCGCGCCTATGCGGCTTGCTTTGAAGGACGGGGTTACACAGTGAAGTAAACTCGATCCGGTTAAGAACTCATTTCAATGATCCCGGTCCGAACACGGCAAGGACCGGGTGAATCTGCCGTAAACCAGCATAAATAGAAGGGGGCGAGCCTAACCCCCGGCACTTGCTTCGCTAGTTGTGGCTGCTTCCTTCCGGACCTGACCAGGTTGGCTAACTTGCAATGCGGGGAGGCCCGCCGAAGCGAATTCTACCTGAAATCCTTATGTATCAACCATCACAAGTTATATCTGTTCGTTATATCCTGTTGAATAGCCCCCTTGAAATACACTTAAAAAATCAATATAAACATAAGGATATAAAATTATGTATATAGTATTTGACGGTCTATTTTTAGGAGAATAACCTTGTTACAAACCAAGCTCTGTGGGGCTTGGTGGTGTTATCCGGTAGTCATAAAACGGTTTATAAAATCCAGCATGATCATTGAGGGTGAGGAAATTTTTCTATGCTTAAGTCTTTATCTATCGATCCGGCCAAGTGCACTGGCTGTCTGCAATGCGAAATGGCCTGCTCTTACGAGAACGAGAGCGTGTTCAATACCGCTAAATCTCGTATCAAAGTGTTTGAATTCCACCATGAGGGCCGTCAGGTGCCTTATACCTGCACCCAATGCGCAGAGGCCTGGTGCTTGCATGCCTGTCCGGTTGAAGCAATCAAAATCAATGCGGCTACTGGTGCAAAAATCGTACTCGATGATATATGCGTCGGTTGCAAAGTCTGCACCATTGCCTGTCCGTTCGGCACCATCAATTACAACCATGATACCGGCAAAGTGATGAAGTGCGACCTGTGTGGAGGCGACCCGCAATGCGCCGCGGCCTGTCCGACAGGCGCAATCACCTACGTGGATGCCGATTGGACCGGGCTTGAAAAAATGCGCAAATGGGCCGCGGCTACCGACACCCAGGCCCGCGCTTAAAGCAGAACCTAAAGTACAGAGGAAAACATATCATGTCATGGCATCGTAAAGTTTTGCGAGTGAACCTTACCAAGGGCACTTGCTCCCCTGAGCCGCTGAATATGGAGTGGGCGGATCAGTATCTGGGCCAACGCGGTTTGGCCACCAAGTATTTCGTGGAAGAAGTTGATGCGAAAGTTGATCCGCTTTCTCCAGAAAACAAGCTTTTATTCACTACCGGGCCCTTGACCGGCACCATGGCTTCCACCGGCGGGCGCTATTCTGTGGTGACTAAAGGCCCATTGACCAATGCAATCGCATGCTCTAATTCCGGCGGCTACATCGGCGCCGAGATGCGCTTCGCTGGATGGGATATGGTAATCGTCGAAGGCAAATCACCAAAACCGGTCTACCTGCATATCCAAAACGAAAAAGCTGAGTTGTTGCCAGCCGAGAATTTTATTTGGGGAAAAACCGTCTGGGAAACCGAAGAACTGATTAAAACCAAGCATCAAGACCCGCAAATGCGTGTGTGTTCGGTTGGCCGCCCAGCTGAAAAAGGCGTGTTGTATGCGGCCGTGGTGAATGATTTGCACCGTGCCGCTGGCCGCTCTGGAGTGGGTACGGTGATGGCTTCCAAGAACCTCAAGGCCATCGCCATTCGTGGTACCAAGGGAGTAGGCGGCATCAAGAACCCTAAAGAGTTTTTCGCCTCGGTGAATGCGGGTAAAAAAGTACTTAAGGAAAATGCCGTTACCGGCCAAGGCTTGCCAACCTATGGCACGCAAGTGCTGATGAATATTCTTAATGAAATGGGTGCATCGCCAACGCGTAACCACAGGGATTCGGTATTTGAAGGCGCCTCCAAGATTTCTGGTGAAGCCATGCACGAAAAGCGCGCGTCTGACGGTAAGGCCAACCTGACTACCAACCAGGCCTGTTTCGGCTGCACCATCGCTTGTGGGCGTATTTCCACGATAGACCCAACGCACTTTACCATCAAAGATAAAGGCGGCTATTTGGGTAATTCCGGCGGCCTGGAGTACGAAGCTGCTTGGGCGCTGGGCAATGCCGGCGGTATTGATGACATCGACGCACTGACTTATGTGAACATGATTTGTAATGAGGATGGTCTCGACCCTATCAGTCTCGGTTCGACCATAGGCGCGGTGATGGAACTATATGAAATGGGTGCCATCAGCAAGGAGGAAATTGGTTTCGAGTGTAAATTTGGCGATACCAAAGCCATGGTTAAACTGGCTGAAATGACCATTGCAGGCGAAGGTTTTGGAAATGTGGTGGGTTTGGGTTCCAAACGCTTGACCGAGAAATACGGGCATCCTGAGCTTTCCATGTCATGCAAAGGGCAGGAATTCCCTGCCTATGATGGCCGCTCCTTACAGGGCATGGGCCTGGCTTATGCCACATCCAATCGCGGCGGATGCCATCTGCGTGGTTACACGGTTGCGAGTGAAGTGTTGGGAATCCCCTTTAAGACTGAGCCGCAAGCCACTGAAGGAAAACCAGAATTACTCAAGGCTTTTCAGGACGCGACTGCGGTGGTCGATTCTGCCGGCCTTTGCGTGTTCACCACCTTTGCCTGGAGCCTGGAAGACATACAGCCGCAAATCCAGGCAGCTTGTGAAGGCGACTGGTCCATGGACAAGCTCAACTTGATGGGTGAGCGCATCTGGAACATGGAACGTGAATTTAACCTGAGAGCCGGCTTTACC
>Ga0315268_10006652_pt1 | contig 12275 bp, 10 predicted proteins | sample C1_top_MG_FD_204535 | JGI IMG/M metagenome (GOLD analysis project Ga0315268, IMG submission 204535) | Sediment microbial communities from Yellowstone Lake, YNP, Wyoming, USA - C1_top | ecosystem: Environmental > Aquatic > Freshwater > Lake > Sediment | place: USA: Wyoming | collected 2017-08-01 | reverse complement strand
ATGGTGGCGCATGGTGCGTGCGCGCGCCAAGGTGTCGACCTTCGCCGTCACGCCATTGCCGACTTTCAGTGTGCCGGTCTTGACGATGCCGTGGTGACCGAAGACGCTGGCCTGGATCTTCTGCGTATCTTCAACCGCGAAGATGCCATGCACCGACTGCAGCACGCCACGATCGCCGGCCTGACCACCGGATTCAGCGTAGAAGGGCGTGTCGTCCAGCACTGCCACGCCCATTTCACCTTCACCCAATTCATTGACCGGCAAACCCTCTTTGTAGAGCGCCAGCACATTGCCCTTGGTTTCCAGCATGGCATAGCCATGGAACGTCGTCGCCGGGCCGGAATATTCGAGCGCGGTAGCCATCTTGAACTTGCCGGCCGCGCGGGCCTGCTCCTTTTGCCGCGCCATGGCGGTATCGAAGGCGGTGGCATCGACCGTCACGCTGTGTTCGCGGCAGATATCAGCGGTGAGGTCAAGCGGAAAGCCATAGGTGTCGTGCAGTTTGAACGCGGTTTCACCATTGAAAACCTTGACCCCGTTCTTCGCCATTTCGGCCAGTTCAGCCTCGACGATGCTCATGCCATGCTCAATGGTGGTGAAGAAACGTTCCTCTTCGAGCCGCAGCACATCACTCACCTTACCCTGTTGGGTCGCCAGCTCTGGATAGGCCACGCCCATCTCGGCAACCAAATCAGGCACCAGCTTGTGGAAGAAGGGCACACGCACGCCGAGCTTGTAGCCGTGGCGGATGGCGCGACGGATGATGCGGCGCAGGACAAAACCGCGCCCCTCGTTGCCGGGAATCACGCCATCAGCCAGCAGGAATGAGCACGCCCGGATATGGTCAGCCAGCACGCGCAGGCTGGGAAAGAGCAGATCACTCGTGTCGGTTTCCCGAGCAGCGGCACGCACCAAGGTCTGCATCAGGTCGACTTCGTAGTTGCTATGCACATGCTGAAGGACCGCCGAAATCCGCTCCAGCCCCATACCGGTATCGACCGAAGGCTTGGGCAGCGGATGCATCACGCCCTGCTCATCGCGGTTGAACTGCATGAACACGTTGTTCCAGATCTCGATGTAGCGATCGCCATCTTCTTCGGGCGAACCGGGCGGGCCACCGGGAATTTCCGGACCGTGGTCGTAGAAAATCTCGGTGCAAGGACCGCAGGGGCCGGTATCGCCCATCATCCAGAAGTTGTCGGAAGCGTAACGCGCGCCCTTGTTGTCGCCGATGCGAATGACGCGTTCGACCGGAATACCGATCTGTTTGGTCCAGATGTCGTAGGCTTCATCATCCTCGGCATACACGGTGACCCAGAGCTTGTCCTTTGGCAGCTGGTAGACCTCGGTCAGCAGTTCCCAGGCGTACTTGATCGCATCATGCTTGAAATAGTCACCAAAACTGAAGTTGCCAAGCATCTCGAAAAAAGTGTGATGGCGCGCCGTGTAGCCAACATTTTCCAGGTCGTTGTGCTTGCCGCCGGCGCGCACGCATTTCTGCGAGGTGGTAGCGCGACTGTAGGGCCGCTTGTCGAAGCCGAGAAAGACGTCCTTGAACTGGTTCATCCCGGCGTTGGTGAACAGCAGCGTCGGATCGTCGAAGGGCACCAAGGACGACGAGGCGACAATCTGGTGCCCCTTGGATTCGAAGAACTTGAGGAATTTTTCGCGGATTTCGGCGCTTTTCATGATGGCCACATCTCAGGAGAAAGGTTGCAATACGTTGGTCAGCCGGCTCTTGTCGGGCAGACGGTAGATGTCAAAGTCTGCATCGAGTGAAAGAATGTCATGTATTCCCGTCTTCATCGCCAACACGACCAGCGACGCATCGGCAAGATCCATGGGGCGATCGCGGTATTTCTCGGTTAGCGCAATGATGCGCTCGATCACGGCGCCTTCGATTTCGGCGATTTCCAGACCGCCACGCTGCACCCAGCGCAGGAAATTCAACTGAACATTGACCGAAAATTTGAGCAAATGACAGACTTCGGTAATGACCGGCCACGTGGTAATCAGAACACCGCGAAACTCTCCCATGAAAGCCAGCGTGCTGACGTGATGGTGATCGGAAGAATCGAACAGGGCAACCAACGGCCCCGAGTCAACGAGAGTGCTTGGCACGCAGAATCTCCGTCAGATATTCCTTGCGCCGGGTCGACAGATCGCCAATGCCACTACCAGGCCCCTTGTCGAACAGATCCTTGCCCAGTTCGTAGGGCGTCTTCTTTGGCGAGAACTTGGCAAGATAATCGCGCAGGCTCTGCTTGACGATTTCGCTCTTGGACAGCCCTGATTGCGCTGCGGCGCGCGCAAGCTGTTGTTCCATGTTTTGATCGAGGCGAATGGAAAGCGTCATGGCAATCTCCGATGTAATACGCTAGCGTATCGCATCCTAGTCGCTGACAGATAGCAAGTCAATCGGCGGCGACCTCAGAGGTATGCCCCTGTTATCATGACTTCACTTATGCCTAGGCAGGGGAGATACGCCATGCGTTTGATTGTACTGTTGCTTTGCTTGATGCTTGCTTGGCCATGCGCGGCCGCAGATGAAACCATAGACGACGAAACCGCTGCCAAGGTGATGGAAAAGGAATCTGCACCACCGCGCAGTATTGCCGACATTGAACGATTGCTAGGAAGCCATCGACCAAACTCCGACGTCATCGCAAAGAAGCAGGCGCTGGCGGACGAAGCACTGCCGCAGACCAACGACCGCCAAGCGCTATATGAGTTTTACCTGAAGCGGGCACGGGCAGCGGCAAAGGTTGGTCGGGTTGATCAGGAAATTGCTGACTTGCACCAGGCTACTACTTTCGCTGAGAAGGGATCGGTTGCCAGCGCGCGCGCTTGGCGTGCCTTGGCCCGCGCACAATCGGAGGGCGGCTATCTGGTCGATGCTGCACATTCGGCGAATATCGCCGTGGCAGAGGTACCGACGAACAACAACAACGTCTGGATGCAGGCACTGCGGGATGCTGTCTATTACCAAGCGATTCGAGGGAACTTCAAGGGGGCGCGCAGAAAACTGATTGAGGCCGAGGAGCAATTCGCGCGCGTTCAAAAGACAAAGAACTGGGAGAAGCTCCAGCACGAATGGCTGTCGGCCATCGAACATGCGCGAGCAGAAGTGGCGCGTACCGAGGGGCGCTTGCCTGATGCAGAGCAGTCGTTGCGAAAGTCACTGAGCGAGCACGCGCTGGCCAAAGTTGATCGCAAGGAGCGCTCCGAAACGGGCCAGTTGAATCAATTGGTGGCCGAAGAGTGGCTGCATACAAGAGAAGTTCTTCAGGGACGGTTGTCCGCCGTGCTTTTGGCCCAGGGCAAGTTGGTCGAAGCGGAAATCTATGCCCGGCGTGAGCTGATGAATGCGCTCAATCGTGTCGGCCAGGATTCGGTCGGAGCCGCGATGGGCTTGTCGGCGCTGGGGCGAGTATTGAGCGAACAAGGTCGCTCGGCCGAAGCCAACCGTATCGCCGAATTCGCAGTGCGCAGCTATCAATTGGCGGGTGCGGTTGATGATTCACCATTCGTTTCTAGCGCGCGTAAATTGCTGGCCTCGTCACTAGTCGACCAAAGACAGTATGCAGAAGGACTGGCAGTTTTCGAGAAGAACCGAGGCGCAATCAAGAACAATCCGAGGCTTGGGGCCGGACACCCCGATTGGGTACTGGCTCTGTTGCGCACCGGCAATACAGCAGATGCCGAACAAATGGCCATGAAGCTGGCCAATGGTGCGCGTAAAAGATTCGGCGAACAGGATGCGCGTGCTGCCATGCCCATTGCCATCCATGCCATGACGCTTGCCGCGACGGGAAAGATCGACCAAGCCGCTCGCCTGTTCGCGCAAGTGATGCCAGTGCTGACCGATTCATCTCAAGTGACTGGCGATAGCGATACCAGCTCCTGGAAGCGCGAGCGTTACCTGCACTTGGTGGTTCAATCATATTTGGAACTGCTGGCCGGTCCGCTCCGCTCTAGCAAGAATTCAAACATCGACATAGTGGCCGAGTCTTTTCGCCTGGCAGACATCGTGCGCGGTAGCAACGTACAGCGCGCCCTTACCGCCAGCGCCGCGCGGGCCAACATTCCGAACCCGAAACTAGCCGATCTTGCGCGGCGTGAGCAGGATCTCCAGCGCCGTATCGCCGCACTGTCGGAGTCGTTGGTGAAAGCGCAGGATGATCAGCTAGCAGATCAACCAACGCCAGTCGAGCAGAGCGATACGCGGCAAAATCTCGTCCGGCTCAATCAGGAACGAACGCAGATCAGGCAGCAGATCGCTAACGAATTTCCCGACTATGCCGAACTGGTTTCGCCGAAACCGGCCACCGTTGCACAAATGGCCAAACTGCTGAAGCCCGGTGAAGCCTTGATTGCCTTTTATTTCGGTGAGCAGGCCGGCTATGTCTGGGCGATGACGAACGCTGGCAAGGCCGTTTTCGTCACAGTGCCGTTGACGCGCGCCGAACTGGCCAAATCGGTCACGGCGCTGCGAAAGTCACTCGACCCGAGTGCCGACACCATCGACGACATTCCGGCTTTTGATGTTGTCGTGGCGCATCGTCTGTACACGCAACTTTTGCAACCGGTCGAGTCCGTCTGGCGAGACGCGAAGGTTCTGGTTGTCGTGCCGCATGCGGAACTCGGGCAATTGCCACTGGCGCTGTTGCCGACGGCGGCTATCACCCAACCCGGAAAGGATGCCGTCCTGTTCACCAGCTACAAGACGGTGCCCTGGCTGGCGCGCAAGGCGGCCATTGCGCAATTGCCGTCCGTCACCGCACTGGCCAGCTTAAGGAAACTGCCGCCCCCGGATAACTCGCGACGCAGCTTCATCGGCTTTGGCGATCCGCTCTTTAGCCAAGCACAAGCGAAGGAGGCGAGCGTCGAGCTTGCGGCAGGTTTGCTGGCGACGCGCGGCAAGGTACGTTTGCGTAGTGCTCCGCACACCGCCAAAATGGACTCTGCTGGCTTAGCGTTGCTGCCTCGCTTACCGGATACCAATGAGGAGATTCGGGAGATCGCCAAGGTTCTTGGCGCCGATCCGACCAAGGATATTTACCTGCAAGATCGAGCCACCGAGACTACGGTGCTGAATACCGATCTATCCAAGCGCCGTGTTGTCATGTTCTCTACCCACGGCCTGATTCCTGGTGACCTTGATGGGCTGATTCAGCCTGCACTTGCCTTGACCTCACCCGACGTGGTGTCAGGTGGTGGCGATGGTTTTCTGACCATGGACAGAGTCATGACCTTGAAGCTCAATGCCGATTGGGTGGTGCTCTCCGCCTGCAACACCGCATCGGGAGATGGTGCCGGTGCCGAAGCGGTATCGGGGCTTGGGCGCTCCTTTTTTTACGCCGGTGCCAGGGCTTTGCTGGTATCCAATTGGCCGGTGGAGACCGTTGCGGCCCGAAAGTTGATGACGGAAATGTTCCATCAGCAGATGACCAAACCCGGTCAGGCGAAATCCGAGAGCCTGCGGCAAGCAATGCTGGACTTGGCGGATGGGCCGGGAGCGGTCGACCCGAAGACCGGCAAGACCGACTATTACTATGCTCACCCGATATTTTGGGCACCTTTTGTCGTCGTTGGAGATTGAGGAGAACACACATGAAACGCTCGATTACTACCCTTGCTGCATGCGCTTTTCTGGTTTCGAGCCCATCCAGCCAAGCCTTTAAACTCATCACCGACGAGGAGGCGCATCTGCCTGCGGCTTCCGGTGCCCTGACCACCCGCGGCATCACGCGCGGGCCAGGTGTCAAGGTGGTCTCGCCCGATCTGGCAGCCGGCCCGGTCAAAGGGCCGTTCACGCTCAAGGTGGCCTTTGAGGCGCGCGGTGGTGCGAAAGTCGATCCTGCCAGCATCAAACTGACCTACTTGAAAGCGACTCCTGTCGACTTGCTGGATCGCATCAAGTCGGGGGTAAGTGAAGGCGGCATTGAAATCGCGGGGGCCGAGGTACCGCCAGGCGAGCATCAAATACAGGTGTCATTGCAGGATACGGAGGGTCGCAAGACCAGCAAAATTATCAACCTTAATGCAACGAAGTGATGAAGTGTCCTTACTGCACAAGTGAAGTCGCGGACGAGACGCTCGCTTGTCAGCACTGCACACGCGATCTCCATTTGATCAAGGCCCTCTGGCAACGCATCGCGGAACTTGAACAAAAAGTTCGCGACCTGGAGCAACGAGGAGTTGCAGTACCGACCGAAGAAGCGTCGGTGCCAACCGCCAAACCGGTAGCGGCGATCGAGCAAACACCTTCCTTGCTTCAGCGAGTGGCGGAGATAGCATTGCTATGGCTTGCGCCGCTGCTGCTGCTGCTGATCGCTCACGAGTTAATCACCATCGTCTATGACGCCAGCACGCTCTGGCTACGTGTGGTGTCATTGGTGATTCCTTTGCCGTTTGGCTTGATATTGATGAGCCGGCGGCACTGCCATTTCGGCGTTTGGATCGTGGCAGCCTTTGTGATGGCGGCACTTGCCGTGCTAGGCATGAGCACAATTACGAGCCTCACCGACGCTACGCCGATTCTGCCGCAAGACCTACACGAGTGGCGCGAGTTTGTCGAGTACGCCGCCAGCGTCGGCTTCAGCTATCTCACCGGCATGGTGCTTGGTCGCATGCTCTGGCGCAGACGCCAACTCCAATTCACGGCCGAACAGGCTCACGGTCTGGCGCTGAAACTCGTCGGCCTACTATCAAAAGGTCATGAAAATGCCGAGAAGGTCAATGCATCTATACAAAAGCTCAAAGACTTGGGCAGTTCGCTCACTGCCGCTGCCACGACTGCTACGGCCGTCTATACCGGGTTGCAGGGATTCATTGGCAGATAAAGCGGGCCGCATAGGCTTGTTAAGTGAGCCTATGCGGAAGGGCAAGCAAACTCATCCTCCGACTGGCAATACCAATCAGTTGCGTCGCGCCGGACGATCCTTCTTGCCATCATGGTTCAAATCGTGCTGGCGATCGTGCTTTTCACGATAGATACGACGGCTTTGCTCGTTTTCGGCATGCTGTAACCGGGCTCGCTCCTGCGGGGTCACCACACCGTCTGCCTTGGCGCGGTCTTCTTTGCTTTGTAGGCGCGCTTGTCCATTGTCCAGACGGGTGGCTTCCCGCTGAGTCAATTGACCGGATGCAACACCCTGCTCGATGCGCTGCTGCTGATTGACCTGGCGCTGATCGAAACGTGGGGTATCGGTCTGCGCCTGAGCAGACAGGCTCGCAAACAGGGCGAGGCTGGCAATAATCACAACGTGTTTCATCTGAATCTCCTGAATGAAGTTAAAGAATATGGATTCTTTCGTAAGCGAATTAACGCATTGAAATGTTTCCTTTCAACAGTGCAATTGCAAGCAATTATTTCCACCCGGCGACATTTCTGCTCGCGACCACAAATCGGGGCGATCGGTAAAAACCGCCGCCGCACCGAGCTCGAACAACCGTGCAGCAATTGGTCGTTGATTGACCGTATAGACCGCCCAAGGAAGGCCAGCAGCAACAAGCTCACCAGCCGTCTGCGCATCAACACACTCCGCCACCAGATGTATGGACCTTGCATTCAAGCGCTCGGCGGAGACGCGCCAGTCGTCCGGCAACGCCTCATACAGCAACGCAAAGGGCGCATCAGGCAACTCACGCCGTCCCGCCAGCGCCGACTCTTCGCTGAAAGAAGAAATGACGCCATTGCCGTCCCAATGCGCCCTAAGCCAGGCACCGACGACTGTCCCGGTCGCTGCCTCATGTCCGGCCGCTGGCTTGAGTTCGAGATTCACCCACAGACCCAGCCGCTGGCATTCGGCAATCGCAGCTGCCAGCGTCGGCACCGCTGGATCGCACGCGCGAATTTCATCCAGCGTCCGCTCGGCAACGCGCCCGGTGCAGCGGGTGGTGCGCTCCAGCGTTTCGTCGTGCATGAGAATCGGCACGCCATCGGCGGTCAGCATCACGTCGAACTCGACGGCGCGGCAGCCCAGGCGCGCCGCCATGGCCAGCCCGGCCAGCGAATTTTCCGCTGCCAGCGCACCGCCGCAGCGGTGGGCGATGATGCGCGGGTAGTCGCTCAACGCTTGGCGGTATTGAGGAGCGGCGACGGGGCGAGGATCGGTCCGGCACGCAGCACGGCGGTATCGAGCGCTTCCTTGGCAGGCTTCTTGTTGCCCCAGACGAATTCAATTTCCTCGTCGAGGATGGCGCGGATTCGGCTGCGGCTATACCCCTCATTTCTGGTACGTCCAGCGTCGCGTTTCACCATCGACAGGCGACGCTCGGCACGTTCCAGCAAGGCCGGATTACCACCTGCCTCGCGCAACGCCTGCACGGCGGCAGGCGTCATCGGCAGATAACCCGTGGCACGCACCCATTCCCTCTGAACTTCAGGCTGCAGGAGGAAGTTGATGAAGCGCGCAATCACCTGCTGTTCCGGTTTCTTGTCGGCAGCCAGCACCCACAGTGCAGCACCATCGGGAAGTTCCTGCACCGGCCGCGCCCCATAGACATCGTCGTAGTAAGGCAGCACGGCGATGCCCAGCGGAAACGCTGGCTTGCTCTTTGCCAGCCGGGCGTACAAGGCAGATTCGCCGGTGAGCATGGCGCACTCGCCGCTGGCAAATTTCTCGTCGCCTTCAAGGCCGGGCCCGAAGTAGAGGAAGTAGAAACTCTTGTACCAACTCGTGAGCAACGCGATGTGCTTCACATTCACCATGTTATTGAGCGCCAACTGATCTAGTTTGCCGTTTTTGACCACTAGCGGCTCGCCGTGCTGGGCGGCAACGTTTTCCACATGCACCCAGGCGAAGCGTGAAGTGGTCAGCGGGCACTTGAATCCGGCATCACGCAACGCACCGGCGGCGGCCTGCAGTTCCCACCAGGTCTTCGGCGGCTTGTCTGGATCGAGCTTCGCCTTGACGAAGGCCGCCTTGTTGTAAAACAGCACCGGCAGAGACATCGCCATCGGCAGCGCCTGCATCTTGCCGGCCAGGTCATCGACCGCGTCAACCATCTGCGGATAGAAAAGCTTGGCATCGAAACGTTGCTTGCCGGCATCCATGACCTGATGCAAAGGCAGGAAACGCGGGCGCGTGCCAAACATCGTCAAGGCATCGTCCTGATCGAACAGCGCCAGATGAGGCAGGTGCGTCTTGTCGGCGACCCCTTGGGCATCTTCCAGCACAATGCGTCCGCTACCCGACTTGAGCTTTGCCTCCGCATCATTGAAGCGCAGCGCCAGGGTCGCCAGCATGTCGAGCGGCGCGCCAGAAAATCCATGGCGTAGGACAATTTCTTGTGGAGGCGGCACGACCTTTTCAGCTTTGGCCGGCTGGGCGACGGTAGATTTTGGTTTCGGCGATTTGGCCTTGTTCGCGTCGGTGGCGGCCAGCGCTCCGGTAGCGACAGTCAGGAATGAAGCACCCAGGAGAACAGCGAGAAATCGTTTCATTTATCAAACCACGAGAATTTAGGTGAGGCGCTAGTTTATCCTCAGGCCAAGGAAGTGCTTAAAGAAACCCTGCCGATGGCCGTAGAATCCGGTCAGCATCCTTTTCGTGCCGCGCCAATACATGCAAAAAGCCTTGATCCTGATCCTCTGCGGACTCGCCCTTGCTGGCTGTGACCAGCTCGGCATCGAATCGCCGGCCCAGATCGCCGCCGTCAAGGATGCGGAAGGCCGCGCTATTGGCAGCGCCTGCCGCCACAGTGGCCGGGCGCTCGAGGATTGCTACGCGCTCAACAAGAAGGCATCGAAGGCTGCGATATTCAGCGGTTGGCGCGATATGGACGCCTATATGCGGGAAAATCATATCGAAAACGTGGCGCCAACCATTCCGGTTCCGCAGACCGATACCAAGAAAAAAACCGGCAGCGAAGAATCTCCCGCCGGAAATTCCGAAAAACCCGCAGGGGTGCCAGCCAAGAAGGAAGGCGCCGCCCACACCGCCATCGAGCACCCGCTGCCCACACCCACCAACGGTGGGAAAATGGTCTGAACGGCCAGCGATTTGCTTCACGCCTGATGCGTTTACCGTAGAATGTGCGCGCGTCCTGCCGGTTGGGCGCAGACTTCTTGGCCTGTTGGCCGATCCAAGTATTTTCAGTTGCCCCGCCTGCGCCGGCGCAGGATTTCCAGCAATGAGGAAATCCATCGGGTGCGCAACGACAACCGGAGTTCAATTTGAAATTCACTGACCTCGGGCTGGCGCCCGAAATCCTCAAAGCCGTGCTTGATGCCGGCTATACCGAGCCGACCCCCATCCAGGCACAAGCCATTCCCATCGTCCTCGCCGGCCAGGACATCATGGGCGGCGCACAAACCGGCACCGGCAAGACGGCCGCCTTCATCCTGCCACTGTTGCACAAGTTGGTGCGCCATTCCAGCAATTCGCCCTCACCTGCGCGCCACCCGGTGCGCGCGCTGATCCTCACACCGACGCGCGAACTGGCGATGCAGGTGCATGAATCGGCCAAGACCTACAGCAAGTATTTGGGCCTGCGTTCGGTCTGCATCTATGGTGGCGTGGACATGCGCGCGCAGATCGCCGAATTAAAGGAAGGCCGCGAGATCGTCGTCGCCACCCCCGGCCGCCTGCTTGACCACGTCGAGCAAAAGACCGTCAACTTCGGCGCTGTCGAGTTTCTTGTGCTCGACGAAGCCGACCGCATGCTCGACATGGGCTTCATCCCCGACATCAAACGCATCCTCGGTCTGCTCCCGAAAACACGCCAGAGCCTGCTGTTCTCCGCCACCTTCTCCGACGAAATCAAGAAGCTGGCCGACGCCATGCTCAAGACGCCGCAACTCATCGAGGTCGCGCGCCGCAACATGGTGTCTGAAACCATCACTCACCGCGTACACCCGGTCGCCGCCGACCGCAAGCGTTATTTGCTCAAGCAAATGCTTGACGATCCATCGATGACCCAGGTGCTGGTGTTCGTCGCCACCAAGTTTGGTGCTTCGCGACTGGCCGTCTGGCTGGAGCGCGAAGGCATCAACGCCACCGCCATCCACGGCGACAAGAGCCAGCAGGAACGCACCAAGGCGCTTGAAGACTTCAAGACCGGGCAATCGCGCGTGCTGGTCGCCACCGACGTCGCTGCCCGCGGTCTCGACATCGACGACCTGCCGCACGTCATCAACTACGAGCTGCCACGCGTCGCCGAAGATTACATTCATCGCATCGGCCGCACTGGCCGCGCCGGCAAGCATGGCGAAGCGACCTCACTGGTGGCGCCCGAGGAAAAACCGCGTCTGGTCGAGATCGAGAAACTCACCAAGTTCAAGATCGAACAGGTAACCGTGCCTGGCTTTGAACCGGGTTCGCCGACGCCTCCGGAAGAACGTGAACGTGGCGAACGCAGTGAGCGCGGTCATGGCCACAAGCACGAACCGAAGATCGGTCACGGCCCGAAAACGCGTGTAGATCGTCTGCCAATGCCTGCGGCACATGTACCGCAGGTGCCGAGAAAACCCAAAGTATCGATGGTCGCCGCCGACGGTTTTGATTTCTCGCAGCCTTATGTTTCGAAGGCGCCGGCCACGGGTGATGCGTCGATGCCCACCGGCACCTCCTCCGAAAAGTCGGCGCTGGCACCACGGCGCCCCCTGCGACCCGTTGCCGCCCTGCTGGGTGGTTTGCTGGGCGGCCTGGGCAAAAAATAGAGCGGCCATGAAACTCATTCGTTTCGGTGCCGCAGGCCGCGAAAAACCTGGCCTGATCGATGCGGCAGGCAAGCTGCGCGACCTCTCGCCCCATTGCGCCACCATCGGCTGGCAAGAACTTTCCGCCGCCGGACAGAAGCATCTGCGCACCCTCGATCCCGCGACATTGCCGCTCGTCAAGGGCAAGCCGCGTCTCGGTGTGCCCTTCACCGGTATCGGCAAGATCGTCGGCGTCGGTCTCAACTATCGCGACCACGCAAAAGAAACGGGGGCGGCAATTCCCTCCGAACCCGTGCTGTTCATGAAGGCCACTACGGCCATCAACGGCCCATACGACAACATCAAACTACCGCGCGGCTCGGTCAGCACCGACTGGGAGGCTGAACTGGGCCTGGTCATCGGTCGCGCGGCCCGCTACGTCAGCGAAGACCAGGCACTCTCGTATCTCGCCGGCTACGTTACCTGCCACGATGTATCGGAGCGCGACTTCCAGAAAAATCGCGGCGGCAGTTGGGACAAGGGCAAGGGCTGCGACACCTTCGCCCCAATCGGGCCGTGGCTGGTGACACGCGATGAAATCCACGACCCGCAAGCCCTGCGCGTCTGG
>Ga0315268_10006651_pt1 | contig 12275 bp, 7 predicted proteins | sample C1_top_MG_FD_204535 | JGI IMG/M metagenome (GOLD analysis project Ga0315268, IMG submission 204535) | Sediment microbial communities from Yellowstone Lake, YNP, Wyoming, USA - C1_top | ecosystem: Environmental > Aquatic > Freshwater > Lake > Sediment | place: USA: Wyoming | collected 2017-08-01 | reverse complement strand
AGCGCGGCCACGAATTCCTTCCAAATGGCCCGATCATCCGGACCTCCCGGCTGAGCGAGGAGGCCGGGAACGGCCAGCCAAAAGCCCAATAGAAGGAGCATGAAACGTCGCATTTTTCTCTCTCCCTCGGTCATGTTAGGTCTTTTGGATATCCCGGTCAATTCTGATAAAATCCCTCCATGCAGAAAGTCCTCATCCTCGATTTCGGGTCGCAGTACACCCAGCTCATCGCCCGGAAGATCCGCGAGCTCGGAGTCTACTCCGAGATCCTGCCCTACTCGACCCCGGTCGCCGCGATCCGCAAGGCCGGGCCGTCCGCCCTCGTCCTCTCCGGCGGGCCGCAGAGCGTCTACGGCAAGAACGCGCCGCACCCCGACAAGGGCATCTTCGAGCTCGGCGTCCCGATCCTGGGCATCTGCTACGGCGTCCAGCTCATGGCCCACTTCCTCGGCGGTGAGGTCATCCCTTCCAAAGAGCGCGAGTACGGCTTCGCCGCCCTGATCGTCCTCGACCCCTCGGGGATCCTGGCCAAGGTCAAGGACCGGGAGCAGGTCTGGATGAGCCACGGCGATCGGCTCGAGCGCGTCCCGCCCGGCTTCCGCCTCGCCGGGAGCACGGCCAATACCCGCGCGGCGGTCATCGAAGATCGGGAGCGGAAGTTCTTCGGCGTCCAGTTCCATCCCGAGGTCATTCACACGAAGGAAGGGATCAAGGTCCTGGCCAATTTCCTCTTTCGGGAGAGCGGCCTCAAGGCCGACTGGACGATCTCCTCGTTCGTCAACCGCAAGGTTCGGGAGATCCGTAAGACGGTCGGCAGCGGCAGGGTCATCTGCGGCCTCTCCGGGGGCGTCGATTCCCTGGTCACGTCGCTCATCATCCACAAGGCCATCGGTCCGCGGCTGACCTGCATCTTCATCGATAACGGGCTCCTCCGCAAGGGCCAGTACGAGGCCCTGATGGAAGCGTTCCGCAAGAAGTTCGCCCTCAAGGTCATCGGCATCGACGCCTCGGACATGTTCCTGGACAACCTCCGGGGCGTCGTCTCGCCCGAGCGCAAGCGCAAGACGATTGGCCGCCTGTTCATCCACCTCTTCGAGCGCGAGGCCATGCGTCTCGGCGGGGCCGCGTTCCTGGCCCAGGGGACCATCTACCCGGACGTCATCGAGTCCAACCCGGTCAAGGGGCCGTCGTCGGTCATCAAGTCCCACCACAACGTGGGCGGGCTGCCGAAGGGCTTGAAGTTCAAGCTCGTCGAACCGCTCCGGGAGCTCTTCAAGGACGAGGTCCGGGCCCTGGCCCTCGAGTTGGGAGTCGACCAAGACTTCATCCACCAGCACCCCTTCCCCGGGCCGGGCCTGGCCGTCCGGCTGATCGGGGAGGTCGACCGGGACAGCCTGGAGATCCTGCGGGCGGCCGATGACATCGTCCTCCAGGAAGTCCACAAAGCGGGGATCTACAAGAAGCTCTGGCAGGCCTTTGCCGTCCTCCTGCCCGTCCGCTCGGTCGGCGTCATGGGCGACGAGCGGACCTATCACCGGGTCGTCGTCATCCGGCTCGTCCAGAGCACCGACGGCATGACGGCCAACTGGTACCCGGCGCCGGCCAGGCTCATGGCCCGCATGTCGACGCGCATCGTCAACGAGGTCCGGGGCGTCAACCGTGTCGTCTACGACGTGACGACCAAGCCGCCCGGGACGATCGAATGGGAATAGAATAGAATAACTCGTCCGGCCGGCCGCCGGCCGCGGCCCCGCCGGGTCAGGAAAAGATTTCGCTCATGGAACCGACGTTCGTTCATCTCCACAACCATTCCGAATATTCCGTCCTCGACGGCTGCCTGAAGATCGACGCCCTCGTCGCCGCCGCTTACGAGAACAACATGCCCGCCGTGGCCATGACCGACCACGGCAATGTCTTCGGCGCGGTCCAGTTCTTCAAGGCGGCCAAGGCCAAAGGGATCAAGCCCATCCTCGGCTGCGAGTGCTACGTCGCCCCTCAGAGCCGCTTCGACAAGAAGCCGGGGGCCGCCGCCGACGTCCACCACTTCCACCTGGTCCTCGTCGTCAAGGACGACCGCGGATATAAAAACCTCTGCCGGCTCATCACCCAGAGCTATCTCGAGGGCTTTTACTACCGGCCGAGGATCGACAAGGAGCTTCTGGCCGCCCACAGCGACGGCCTCATCGGGCTTTCGGCCTGTCTCAAAGGCGAGATCGCGTTCTGGCTCAACCGCGGCTTCCCCGAAAAGGCCGAGGAGGCGGCCAAGGAGTACGCCGGGATCTTCGCCCCCGGCGACTTCTACGTCGAGCTCATGGACCACGGCCTCGCCGACCAGAAGGCGGTCAACCCCCAGCTTGTGGCCGTCGCCCGCAAGCTCGGCCTGCCTCTCGTCGCCACGAACGACGTCCATTTCGCCCGCCGGGAGGACGCCGAGAGCCAGGACGTCCTCGTCTGCATCCAGACCAACCGCAAGATCTCCGACCCCGACCGGCTCAAGTTCTCGACCGACCAGTTCTATTTCAAGTCCTCGGCCGAGATGACGGAGCTCTTCCGCGACACGCCCGACGCCATCGAGAACACCGGCAAGATCGCCGCCCGCTGCACGTTCGATTTCCCGACGAAGACCTACAACTTGCCCCAGTTCGCGCCGCCCGAGGGCAAGACCTTGAGCGCCTACTTCGAAGAAGTGGCCTGGGAGGGTTTCCGGGCTCGCATGGCCCAGCGCCAAACCGAGGGCGTGAATGGGGCGGCGTCGCACAGCCTCGGCGAGTACGAAGATCGGATGAAGCGGGAGATCACGCTCATCAAGAAGATGGGCTTCGAGGGCTACTTCCTCATCGTCTGGGACCTGCTCAAGGCCGCCCGGGAAAAGGGCATCCCCGTCGGGCCGGGCCGCGGCTCGGCGGCCGGCAGCCTTCTCGCCTACGCGCTCGAGATCACCGAGATCGACCCGCTCGAGTACGACCTCCTCTTCGAGCGCTTCCTCAATCCCGAGCGCATCAGCCTGCCCGACATCGACATGGACTTCTGCGCCCGCCGCCGCCAGGAGATGATCGAGTACCTGACCCAGAAGTACGGCCAGGAGAACGTCTGTCAGATCATCACCTTCGGGACCATGGCCGCCCGGGGGGCCATCCGCGACGTCGGCCGCGTCCTCGAGGTGCCCTTGCCGGAGGTCGACCGCATCGCCAAGATGATCCCCTTCGCCGTGGACGCGACGATCGCGGACGCCCTCAAGTCCGTCCCCGAGCTCAAGGCCCTGCGCGACCGGAACTCCAAGGTCGCCCAGCTCCTGGCCATCGCCCAGAAGATCGAGGGCCAGGTCCGGCACCCTTCGATCCACGCCGCCGGGATCGTCATCACGCCCAAGCCGCTGGTCGAGTTCCTGCCCCTCTATCAGTCGGTCAAGGGCGAGATCACGACCCAGTTCCCCATGGGCGACGTCGAGGCCCTGGGCCTGCTCAAGATGGACCTCCTCGGCCTGCGCAACCTGACCGTCATCGACGACGCCCTGGAGCTCATCCGCAAGGAAACGAGCCTCGTCATCGACATCAACGCCCTGCCGCTCGACGACGACCCGACCTTCGACATCTTCCGCTCCGGGAACACGGACGGCGTCTTCCAGTTCGAGAGCCCGGGCATGAAGGACCTCCTGCGCCGCTTCCGGCCGACGGAATTCCGCGACCTCATCGCCCTCAACGCCCTTTACCGGCCGGGCCCGCTCAAGAGCGGCATGACCGACGAGTCCATCCATCGCCGCAACCATCCGGAGCGCATCGCCTACGAGCTCCCCGAGCTCGAGCCCATCCTCAGGGAAACCCGGGGCATCATCATCTACCAGGAACAGGTCATGCGCATCGCCACCGACCTGGCCGGATTCACCCTGGCCGGGGCCGATCTCCTGCGCAAGGCCATGGGCAAGAAGGACAAGGAGACGATGAAGGCCCAGAAGCAGAAGTTCATGCAGGGGGCCAAGAAAAAAGGCATCGCCACGTCCAAGGCCGATAAGATCTTCGAGCAGATCAAAGAGTTCGCCGAATACGGCTTCAATAAATCCCACAGCGCCGCCTACGCCTTCCTCGCCTATCAGACGGCCTACCTCAAGGCCCACTACCCGGTCCACTTCCTGGCCGCCCTGCTGACCTCGGAGGCCGAGCGCGGGGCGACGCCCCAGGTCGTCAAGTACATCGGCGAGTGCCACGAGATGGGCATCCAGGTCCTGCCCCCCGACATCAACAGCAGCGAGTTTCGATTCACGGTCGAAGACGGCAATATCCGCTTCGGGCTGGCCGCGGTCAAAGGCATCGGGCAGACGGCCGTCGAGGAGCTCGTCGCGGCGCGCAAGAAGGCCGGGGGGTTCAAGTCTCCCTTCGACCTCTTCCTCGAGCATGACACCAAGGTCCTTAACCGCAAGGCCGTCGAGAGCTTGATCAAGGCCGGGGCCTTCGACTCGCTCGGCTGGAAGCGATCGCAGTGCTTCCATATGCTCGATCGGATGATCGAGTTCGGCCACGATGTCCAGAAGGCCCAGGCCGCACGCCAAAACTCCCTCTTCGGCTCCGGCGAGGCCGAGCCGCCGCCCATCCCCCAGGAGGTCCTGGAGATGCGGGAGTGGGACGAGTCCCATGTCCTCTCTTACGAGATGGACGCCCTCGGCCTCTACATCACCGGCCATCCCCTGGCCCGGCACAAGGACCGCCTGCGCAAGCTCGTCTCCCACATGATCAACGAGCTCGACGCGGAAAGGGATTTCGACAAGGACGTCCGCCTGGCCGGCATCATCGGCTCGCTCAAGCCCCTCAAGACGAAGAAGGACGAGCGCATGGCCACCTTCGTCCTCGAGGACCTGACCGGCAAGATCGAGGTCGTGGCCTTTCCCGAGTGTTTCGGAAAGTACGGCCAGTACTTGAGGGAGGGCCAGCTCGTCTGGATCAAAGGCAAGTACATGGGCGAGGAGGACAATCGCCGCATCAGCCTCAGCCAGGCCATGCCCCTGGCCGAGGCCTTCGAGAAGCAGGCGAAAAGGGTCGTCGTGCGCATCTTCCTGCCCGGCCTCGAGGAAGCGACGCTGGCCGAGCTCAAGACGATCCTCGACGGCTACGAAGGCCGCTGCCCGGTCACGTTCGAGCTCGAAACGCCGCGCTCCTACCGCCTCGTGGCCCAAAGCGCCGAGGTCCAGAAGGTGACGCCGTCGGAGGACCTCCTCAAGAAGATCGAGTCCCTCCTCGGCGAAAACTCCGTCTCGGTCGATTATTGATTGGACCCAGGGGACATCGCCTCTCCTGAGATTGCCGGGTTCTTCTCAACGGGAATTCACTGAAGAATCCTGGGACACAATCCCTTTTCAGGAGAAGAGGGTTATGTCCCGGATTCTTCCCATGTCCCGGAATTCCTCCAAACTCCCACCGGCAATCTCCGGTCGCTCGCGGCCGCTCGCGCCCAAATTGACACCCCCGCTCAAAACGGGTAGATTAAGTTGACTATTTTCATGGTTTTCTGAGGATCGACGTGCCCTACAAGATCATCCTGGCCGACCCCAGCCCTTCGGTCCAGAAGGCGGCCCAGCTGGCCTTCGCCGAGCCGGAGTTCAAGGTGACGGTGTTCGAAGACGGGGCCTCGCTCCTCGAATCCGCGGCCGACCTTCGGCCGGACGCCTTGCTGGTCAGCCTGACGCTCCCCGGAAGGGAAGGCTACGAGGTCGCCCGGACCCTGAGGAGCCGGAAGGAGCTGGCCTCTGTCCCGCTCATCGGCTTGAGGGGCGCGTTCGAGTGCATCGACAGCGACAGGAACGCGCCGTCCGACTACGACGAGATCGTCCCCAAGCCCTTCGATTCGGAGCGGCTGGCGGCTACTGTCCGCGAGCTCATCGCCCGGAAAACGGGCCCGTCGTCCTTACCTGAGGAACCGGTCTGGCCCGGGGAGGCGGCCGTTCCCGCGGCGGCCCCTTCGGCCGCGCCGGCGGAAGTGGACAAGTCCAAGATCCGGGACGTCGTCCGGGAGGAGATCGTCGACATGGAGCGGGAGATCGAGAAGCGGGTCCGGGCCCGCGTCCTGGCCGACCTCAAGGAATGGAAGTCGAAATCATGAGCACGAAAGACGAGCTGGCGAAAGCCTACGATCCCAAACCCGTCGAGGAGAAGTGGGGAAAATTCTGGCTCGACGAGGGGCTCTTTGTCGCCGACGCCAAGTCCTCGAAGCCCAAGTTCTCCATGGTCCTGCCGCCGGCCAACGTCACCGGCATCCTCCACATGGGCCATGCCCTCTGCTTCACCCTGCCGGACATCATCACCCGCTGGAAGCGGATGCAGGGCTACAACTGCCTTTGGCTGCCGGGGACGGATCACGCCTCGATCGCCGTCCACAATGTCATCGAGAAGAGGCTGGCCGAAAAGGGGCTGACCCGGGAGAAGATCGGCCGGGAGGAGTTCCTCCGCATCGCTTGGGACTGGAAGGACAAGTACGCCGGCGTCATCACCGGCCAGCTCAAGAAGCTCGGCGCCTCGCTCGACTGGTCGCGCGAGCGCTTCACCATGGACGAGGGCTTCAGCCGGGCCGTCATCCGGGTCTTCGTCTCGCTCTACAACGAAGGTCTGATCTACCGCGACTATTTCCTCGTCAACCGTTGCCCGCACTGCCGGACGGTGCTCTCGGACATCGAGATCGAACACAAAGACGTCCGGGGCAAGCTCTGGTACATCCGCTACTCCGTCGAGGGGTCGAGCGAGTGCGTCGTCGTGGCGACGACGCGGCCCGAAACGATGCTCGGTGACACGGCCGTGGCCGTCCATCCCGACGACGAGCGCTACACGCATCTCCATGGCAAGCGGGTCGTCCTGCCGATCCAGAACCGGCTCCTCCCGATCATCACCGACGAGCGGGTCGAGCGCGACTTCGGCACGGGAGCGGTCAAGGTCACGCCGGCCCACGATCCGGTCGACTTCGAGCTCGGCAAGAAGCACGGCCTCGAGCAGGTCATTGTCATCGACGGCGCCGGCAAGATGACCGAAGCGGCCGGCCCGGAGTTCGCCGGGCTCGACCGCTTCGCCGCCCGGGCCAAGGTCGTCGAGAAGCTCGCCGCGGAGGGCCTGATCGTCAAGATCGAGGAGTACCAGCACGCCGTCGGCCACTGCTATCGCTGCCAGAACATCATCGAGCCCCACCTTTCGTGGCAGTGGTTCGTCCGCATCAAGCCGCTCGCCGACGAAGCCATCCGGGTCGTCGAGAACGGATCGATCGAATTCATCCCGGGGAATTGGGCCAAGACGTATTTCGAGTGGATGGACAACATCCACGACTGGTGCATCTCCCGCCAGCTCTGGTGGGGCCACCGCATCCCGGCCTGGTACTGCCGGGATTGCGGCCGGATCATGGTGGCCATGGAGGCGCCGGAAAAGTGCGACAAGTGCGGCGGCCCGCTCGACCAGGACGAGGACGTCCTCGACACCTGGTTCTCCTCGGCCCTGTGGCCCTTCGGGACCCTCGGCTGGCCCGACGAAACCGAGGATCTCCGCAAGTTCTACCCGACCGACCTGATGTCGACGGGCTTCGACATCATTTTCTTCTGGGTCGCCCGTATGATCATGATGGGCCTCAAGTTCCGGGGCGAGATCCCCTTCCGGCAGGTCTTCATCAACGGCTTGGTCCGCGACCTGAAGCGGCGCAAGATGAGCAAATCGGAAGGCAACATCATCGACCCCCTCGAGATGATCGACAAGTACGGCACGGACGCCCTGCGCTTCACCCTGGCGGCCCTGGCCGTTCCCGGAATGGACCTGGCTCTCTCCGAGGAGCGCATGGCCGGTTACCAGGCCTTCGCCAACAAGATCTGGAACGCCTCGCGCTTCGTCCTGATGAACCTCAAGTCCGGGAAGCCGGCGGTCCGGGAGAGCGAGCTCGGCTTGGCCGACCGCTGGATCCGCAGCCGCCTCTCCGCGATCACGGCCGAGCTCGGCGGGAGCCTCGAGCAATACAAGTTCTACGAAGCGGCCGACCTCATCTACCATTTCATTTGGCACGAGTTCTGCGATTGGTATATCGAGCTCGCCAAGGTCGGTCTGCGCGAAGGGAACGCGACGACGGAAGCCGTCCTGACGGACGCGCTCGACCGCATCCTGAAGCTCCTCCATCCGTTCATGCCCTTCATCACCGAGGAGATCTGGCAGCACCTGCCGGAGTCCGGAAGATCGATCGCCGTCGCGCCTTTTCCCGTCGTCGAACCCGGCTGGAGGGACGAGGCGGTCGAGAAGACGATGGCCCTCGTTCAAGCCGTCATCGTCGAGGCGCGGACGATCCGCTCCGAGAACAAGATCGCTCCCAAGGACAAGGTCCGTCTCATCGTCAAGTCGGCCGGCGCCGAAGAGACGGCCGCGCTCGAGGCCCAGGCCATGTCCGTGCGGACCCTGGCCGGACTGTCCAGTCTCGAGTTCGCCGCCGCCCTTCCGGAGGAGGGAGGCCTCCTCAAGGGGGTGGCGGGCCCGTTCGAGATCGGCGTCGTCCCGGGGAAGCCGGCCGACCTCGGCCAGGAGCGGGACAGACTGCAGAAGGAGCTGGCCAAGATCGAAGCGGAAGCCGAGAAGCTCGAGCGGAAGCTCGGGAACGCCGAATTCGTGGCCAAAGCGCCGGCCGCCGTCGTGGCCGAGACGCGGGCCCGGCTCGACGAGCTGCAGGCCCGCCGGGACAAGCTCGGCCAGAACCTGGCCGGCCTGGCCGGGGCTTGAGCCCCGAAGCCGAAGCCATGCCCGTCGGTGCCATCGTCCATCGGTTCGAGACGGTTCCCTCGACGAACGACGCCGCCCGCTCTCTGGCCCTGGGCGGGGCCGGGCACGGGACGGCGGTCCTGGCGCAAGAACAAACCCTGGGCCGGGGCACGAAAGGGCGCGTCTGGCATTCGCCCGCCGGCCTGGGGCTTTACGCCTCGTTCATCCTTCGCGGCCCCGGCGGCGGGGCCGTGCCGTTCCCCCATCTCATCCCCCTGGCCGCCGGACTGGCCGCTTCGGACGCGGTCCGGGAGGCGAGCGGGATCGCAACAGATCTCAAATGGCCGAACGATATCATCCTGGGCGGGAAGAAGCTCGGCGGCATCCTGTCGGAGGGGATCTCCGGGGGGACGGGCGGCGACTTCGCCGTCGTGGGGGTCGGCTTGAACGTCGGGCACGGTCCGGGCGACTTTCCCGAAGACCTCCGGGCGTCCGCGACATCCCTCAGAGTCGCCGGCCGTCCCGGCGTGACGGTCGAAGCGCTTTTTATCGCCCTTTGCCGGGCCATCGACGGCTGGTATAATGTCCTCGCCCGGGGAGATAAGGAGGCTGTCATCAGGACGTTCGAGACGAGGCAGGTTTTTTCTCCGGGCGCGCTCGTCAAGGTCGAGACGGCCGGCGGAACGTTCACAGGGGAGTACCGGGGCCTCGACGCGGAGGGCCGGCTCGTCGTCGCGCCCGGCGGCGGGGCCCGGACGGTCGCGCTCGATGCCGTCCTGGGGCTCGAGGGGTCGTTCTGAGGAGGCAAGAGATGCTCTTGGCATTCGACGTCGGGAATACGACGATCGCCATCGGCCTTTTTCGCGGCCGGAAGCTCGTCAAGAGCTGGAAGGTCAAAACCGACAGCGGCAAGACAAGCGACGAGTACGGCGCCCTGCTGCTCGAGCTGATGCGGGTCTCCGGCCTCGCGGCCGGGAAGATCTCGGGGGCCATCATCTCCAGCGTCGTTCCTCCCCTGACGCCGGTCATCGAGGAGATGTGCCGGGCCTATTTTGCGACGACAGCCAGCGTCGTCGGGCCGGGCTTGAAAACGGGCATGCCCATCCTTTATGAGGCCCCGCTCGAGGTCGGGGCCGACCGGATCACGGCTGCGGTCGCCGCCTTCGAGAAATTCGGCGGGCCGCTCATCGTCCTCGATTTCGGGACGGCGACGACGTTCGACGCTATCTCGGCCAAGGGCGAGTACCTGGGCGGGGCCATCGCCCCGGGCATCCAGATCTCGGCGGAGGCGCTCTATCTCAAGACCGCCAAGCTGCCCCGCATCGAGATCCGCAAACCCAAGCGGGCGATCGGCCGCACGACCGTGTCCAGCATGCAGTCCGGGCTCTACTTCGGCTACATCGGCCTGGTCACGAAGACGATCGAGGAGATCCGCAAGGAGCTCGGCAAGAACGCCCGGGTCGTGGCCACGGGCGGCTTCGGCAGCCAGGTCGCCTCGGAGCTCGCCGATATTGAAGCGTACGAGCCCGACCTCGTTCTTGAAGGCCTGAGGATCATCCACGAGAGAAACCGCGCCGCCCGCGACTAGGGCGGGCGCCGGCCGGACCACCATGGACTCGGAAGACAACGGACAGAGCGGCTATTATCAGGCGATCGCCCGGGCTTTCCTCGAGCGGCGCGGCGGGCCGTTCCTTCTCTCGCCGAAGGACCAGGCGGCGATCGCCGGCTGGGAGGCCAAGAGGATCCCGCTTCGCGTCGTTCTCGAAGGGATTGGCCGGACGTTCGACGGCCTAAGGGCCCGGGGGCGGGGGACGAAGGGCATCTCCCTGGGTTTCTGCGAGCGGCAGGTCGACGAGGCCTTCGCCCAGCACCGCGACCGGGCCGCAGGGCGCAGAAAAGCCCCACAGGCCGACGGCCGCATCGACAAGAGCGAACGGGCCCGCCGTGAGATCGGGAAAGCCCTGGAGGCGCTTCCGGCCGACGACATCGAGATCAAGCGTTTGCTCGAAGCGGCCCTCGCATGTCTGTCCGCCCTCCCGGCCGATGCCGCCGCGCTCGAGCGGATCGATGCGGAGATCGAAGACGTCCTCTGGGTCCGGGCGACGGCCGCCGAAAAGGCCGCCGCCGAGGCCGTGGTGCGCAAAGGGCCCAAAGGCCGGAAGCCGGCCGGGCTCGACGGCCTGGTCCGGAGGCAGGTCGTCATGACGGCCAGGGGCGGCCGCCGCATCCCCCACGCCTCCCTCTATTATTATTGAAAGGACCGGTCATGTCCGCCATCAGGATCCTCGCCCTCCTCAAGAAACACAAAGAGGGACTCGATCTCGACAAGATCGCGTCCGAGCTCGGGCTCAAGCGCCGGGACCGGGCCAAGCTCCTCGAAGAGATCCGCAAGCTCGAGGCCCGAGGTGTCGTCCGCTCGCTCCGCGGCCGGTTCCGGCTCGCCGAAAAAACCGGGATCGTCCGGGGCCGCTTCGTCACCGCCCGGCCCGGCTTCGGCTTCGTCACGCCGGAAGGCGGAGGCGCGGACATCTTCGTACCGGCCCGGCACGCCCTCGGCGCCCTGCCGGGAGACGAAGTGGCCGTCGTCGTCAACGAGCAGGGCAAGTTCGGAAAGCCCGAGGGGAGGATCGAGCGCATCCTCAAGAAAGGGCGGACGGGACTTCTCGGGATCTACCTCGAACGCAACGGCGCCCCCTTTCTCCAGCCGTTCGACTCGCCGGCCCTGGACGACATCGCGCTTCGTTCGCGGGGCAAGCTCAGGCCGGCGCCGGGCATGATCGTCGAGGCCGACCGGGCGACGCTCGCCCTGACCCGCGTGTTCGGCCGGCCCGAGGACCCCGGGGTCGATGCCCGGGTCGTTATCGAGCGCTACGGTCTCCGGTCCGAGTTCCCCGATGACGTCCGGCGGGAAGCCGATACGATCCCGGACCTCGATCGGGCCTCGGCCCTTGCGGGCCGCCGGGATTTCCGCGGCTGGCCCACGGTGACGATCGATGGAGAGAAGGCCCAGGACTTCGACGACGCCATCAGCATCCGCCGGCTCGGCGACGGCGGCTGGCTCCTCGGCGTCCACATCGCCGACGTTTCCCACTACGTCAAACCCGGGAGCGCCCTCGACCGCGAGGCCACCGAGCGGGGGACAAGCGTCTACTTGCCCGGCCTGACCTTGCCGATGCTCCCCGAGAGGCTTTCCAACGGTCTGTGCAGCCTGCGCCCCCGCGAGACGCGGCTCACGGTCTCCGCCCTTCTCGACATCGGTACGGACGGATGCGTCCGCGCGGCCGAATTCGCCCCGTCGATCATCCGTACGGCCCACCGGATGACCTACGCGTCGGTGTTCAAGATCTTCGCAGGTGACGCCGGCGAGAGAGAGCGGCACGCCGATGTGGTCCCCGACCTCCTGGTCATGCGGGAGCTGGCCGATGTCCTGCGCGCGCGCCGTCTGTCCGAGGGAAGCCTCGACTTCGACCTCGTCGAGCCCGAGCTCGTCTACGAGGAGGGGAAGCTCCTGGCCGTCGCCGCCGCAGAGCGGAACGAGGCCCACCGCCTCATCGAGGAATTCATGGTTGCCGCCAACGT
>Ga0315268_10006650_pt1 | contig 12275 bp, 10 predicted proteins | sample C1_top_MG_FD_204535 | JGI IMG/M metagenome (GOLD analysis project Ga0315268, IMG submission 204535) | Sediment microbial communities from Yellowstone Lake, YNP, Wyoming, USA - C1_top | ecosystem: Environmental > Aquatic > Freshwater > Lake > Sediment | place: USA: Wyoming | collected 2017-08-01 | reverse complement strand
CCATCGCCACCCGTAGGGGCGGACCTGCGTGTCCGCCCGGGGACGCGAGTCACAGCCCGGCCCGGGTAGGGGCACAGGGGTGGATTCCTGGCACGCTGATCTTCATTCTTCCCCTGTGCCTTACGACAGAATCTACGACCGCCCGGGGACGCGGGGCGACACACAGGTCGCCCCCTACGACATTACCCATCGCCACCCGTAGGGGCGGACCTGCGTGTCCGCCCGGGGACGCGAGTCACAGCCCGGCCCGGGTAGAGGAATAGGGGTGGATTCCTGGCACGTTGATCTTCATTCTTCCCCTGTGCCCCTACCATAGGACACAATCGACCGAAAATCTTCGACTGGCGGTCAATTGCGATGATTACCCGGTCAGGAGGTCAGTGCCTCCAGCGGCAGCGGGTCAAAGCGGGTGTGCAGCGTCTGAGTCTGCCCGGTCTCGGCGGCGCGGTAGCCAGCCTCGATGATCTCGATGACGTGGCGAGCGTGCTCGGCGCTAGCGATGGAAGGTTTGCCGTCCCGCACCCAGTCGGTGAGCTGCATCATATCCTCGAAGACATGGTTCTCGGCCATTTTGGCGTGTTGGCCCAGCACGTGCGGCTCGTTGTCGACCGGTTGCTTCAGATCGCGGTCGCCGAACCTGGTGCCGTGGATGGTTCCCTGCAGGCCGTAGAAATTGGGCTGGAAGCCCTCGTTCAGCCCACCGCCGCGCGCCCCGGCATAGACATAGGCGAACAGCGAATCGCCGAAATCGAGCGTCAGCAGTGTGGTATCGTCGATATCACAGGCAATCTTCTGGCCGTGGTAATCGCGCTCGGTGATGACCATACCGGACATGCCTGAGACACGCTTGGCCGGTCCAAGGATGCCGGTCAGGTTGTGCAGGCAGTAGACGGTCACGTCGTATTGCGGCCCGCCGCCCGGTTTCTTGAAGTACCAGGCCGGGTTGACATCCGTGAGGATATCCTGGCCGGTGCGGAACTCCTCGTTCATGTGATAATCGCCCACCCCGGCAGTGCCAGTGATGGCCCAGGCCAGCCGGCCCAATGCCCCTTCCAGGATCAGCCGGCGGATGCGCTGGTTGTGGGGGAAGAGCATCATGCCCGGCGAGGCGACGATCTTCACCCCCTTGGCGGCGGCGCGGGCGATCAGGTCATCGGCCTCGGCGCTGATGGTAGTCATGGTCTTGTTGAAGTGCATGTGCTTGCCGGCCTCAATCGCCTGCAAACCCTGCTGGTAGTGCAGCCCGATCGGCGAGCAGATGGTCACCAGGTCCACGTTGCGGTCCGCCAGCAGCTCCTCATAGGTCAGATAGTGAGCGGCAACGCCGTACTGCTTGGCAGCAGCCTCGGCCCGCCCAGGCACGGGGTCGCACACCGCCGCCAGGCGCACTCGATCCTGCACATCCGGCTGGCTGAGATGCATCAAAGCAGCGCGAATGCCGATAGCACCCGCTCCCACCACGCCCATTCCAAGTGCTTCTTTCATGATTTCATCTCCTTATATGAAAAATATTCTACAGATACATGCGCCAGGAGGTCTTGTGCTCCCAGCCAACGGCTTTCTTGAGCGCCTGGTTGGAAAGGAACGAGGCATGCCCAGGCAGGTCTTTGACCAACGGCAGATACTCCGGCTTGAAGCGCGCCATCACCTCCTGCGAAGGCTCCAGCAGGGCGGAATCATCGCCGTTGCAGAAAAACACCCCGTGGGCCGGGATACTGGCGGCCTTCTCCATCAGCAGGCGATGCGCCGAGGCCACGTCCTCGCTGCCCACCCAGCACCACAGCCACTCGCTCCAACCGGTGACCGGCCTGGCGTTTTGGGCCATCGAGCGGCGCCGCCCTTCATCGCAGATGCCCGCCGCCCGGACGGAATAGGTGCGTATGCCATAGGCGCGGGTGAAGGAGGCCAGCAGTTCCTCGCCAGCCAGCTTGGTGAACGAGTAGGAGTCTTCGACATCCGAAGGGTGGCTTTCATCGACCGGGAAGTACCGGAACGGGAACGGTCGGTCGCTGATGCGGAAACCGTGTCCCAGGGCGCAGTTGCTGCCGGTCAGGACGAAGATGCCGACCTTTTTCTCCACCGCCGCCATGAGCGGGTAGTACACTCCCAGCATGTTCGAGCGCATGGTAGCGTCGAAGGGGATGCCCCGTTTTTCGGCATCCGCCCGCATGGCCGGATGATCCACCGGCCAGGGCTGCGCTGCCAGGTGGTGGATCGCCTCCACCCCATCCTGGACGGCCCTCTGGCAGTCGGCGAAGTTGTTGATATCCCCCAGCACGAGGGGCAGGCGGTTGAATTTCTCCGCTGGTGGCCGGCGCGAAAAAAGAACCACCTCGTGCCCATGATCGAGCAAATCCTGTATGACAAATGGCGCCAGCTTTCCACTGGCTCCGGTGACGAGAACTTTCATTGGGGTTCCTCCATGGTGGTGTAGAATCGGTGTTCATTCCGGCAGCAGAAAAGCGATTGGCGCGCGGAAGACATCTCTATTGATACCCTGATTGCCCGTTTTTGGCAAGCTCACAGGATTGTGGATCAGTAGGGCTTTCACAAGCAAGGGAAATGTTAGCGAACCTCGACTCATCCTCCTTTGCCTCTGCTGCGCGGCCGGCACAGCCCCATTGCCATCCCACGCCCCACGATCTGCGCCCGGGTGCTGGCTCCCAGCCGGGCTTTCAAGTCGGCGATCAGCATCATCACCCGCCGCGTGGTGACCCCCAACCGCTCGGCGATCTGCTTGGAGGTCAGCCCTTCCGTCAGGCCCTGCAGTACCTGGAGCTGGCGCCGGCTCAGGCGCATCACGCCGCGCTGGACTGGCACCTCCTGCGGCAGGTCCACCGGCACTTCAAACACTGCCACCACCAGCCAACCGAGGCGCAGGACGCGCAGCCTGTGGCCTTCCTTGCCTTGTAACCAGTGGGCATAAGGTTCGGGCGGCTGCCAGGTGCCCTGCTGGATGGCTTTCGCCAGCTCGGCCGCGGATAAAGGGGAATCAAAAAAGAGATAGGTCTGGTCATCCGGAAGAAAGAGCAGTCGCGCCATGAATTGTGGGAACCCTGAAGTTCGTGTTCTGAAAATAGAACAAATTTTCTATATTATCCCCACATTTTTAGGCCTTGTCAATAGGCTGCCTGAGTTATTGGTGTATCTTTTCTCGCTGAACATCGACTGTCAGGGTAGAAAAGAGACGAGATTATGATCCTGATGACGGGAAACCAGGTTGAGTCCGCAAAGACAGGAACCTTCCGATCCTCCCCGGCGTCTTATGGAGGGAGGGCTGAAAGATGAAAATCCAACTTAAAATTCTGATGTTCCTGCTCGCTTTAAGCCAGATCCTCCTGGCCTGCACCTCCGGTGCGGGGCGCGCCGAGCTGGTCCAATCCAAAAAGCCGCGCCTGTCCAATCCCCAACCAGCCCCCGTGGACCTGCAAGCCCTGGCTAGTAGCAACACCGCCTTCGCCTTCGATCTCTACCAGGCTCTCAAAGACAACCCAGGCAACCAGTTCTACTCTCCCTACAGCATCTCACTGGCCCTGGCGATGACCTATGCTGGCGCCAGCGGTACCACTGCCAGCCAGATGGCCCAAGCTTTGCATTTCACCCTGCCACCCCAAAGCCTGCACACGGCCTTCAACGCCCTGGCCCTCGACCTGGCGGCCCGTAAAGACCAGGCCAGCGAAGAGGTTAAAACTCCCTTCGAGCTGAGCATCGCCAACTCCCTGTGGGGGCAGCGCGGCGAAACCTTCCAGCCGGCCTTCCTGGACCTGCTGGCACAGAACTACGGCGCCGGGCTGCGCTTGCTGGATTTCTCTGCCGATCCCGAGCGCGCTCGCCAGGCCATCAACCAGTGGGTCAGCCAGCAAACCCAAGATAAGATCAAGGATATCCTCCCCCCTGGAACAATCGATGCACTCACCCGCCTGGTGCTCGCCAACGCCATCTACTTCAAAGCCAGCTGGTGGTTCCCGTTTACGGAAGGCATCACTCAGCCCGCTCCTTTTCACCTGCTGGATGGCTCCACCGTCCAGGTGGATATGATGCACAAGCAGACGGGCTTTGAGTATGCCGAGACGGAGGATTACCAGATGGTTGAGCTGCCCTACAACAGCGGCAACATCTCTATGCTGGTCATCCTGCCCAGGCCGGGCAAGTTCCAGCAGGTAGAGGCCAACCTTGCGCCTGGAATCCTGGCCGATTTCGCGGCCAATGAGCAGCGCTACCCGGTAGAGCTGAGCTTGCCCAAATTCACCTTTGAGTCCCAGTTCAACCTCAATGCTGCGCTCGCTGGCCTGGGAATGACGGACGCCTTCGACCCGGCCCAGGCCGACTTCTCCGCCATGACCGGCAAGCGCGAGCTGTATATTGGCAATATTCTGCACAAGGCGTTTGTGGCGGTGGACGAGGCAGGCACCGAGGCCGCGGCTGCCACCATAGTGATCATGCCGGTCTCCGCCCTACCGGAGAAGGTGATCGAGTTCAAAGCCGATCGGCCGTTTATCTTTCTAATCCGCGATCGCCAATCTGGCAGCCTGCTATTCGTTGGTCGCCTGGTGCAACCATAAAGTAAAAACGAACCGTACAAACCGAATTCTTTTTCTTCGGTTTGTACGGTGACGTAACCTGGGGGATAGACAGGCTGGGTAGAACCTGCCGATTAACCCCTTAAAATCTTGCGTAGGGCCTGCACCACAACGCTGACCTGTTCGGCTTGCAAGGCCGGATACAACGGCAGGGTCAGCTCTCGGGCAGCGACATCCTCTGTCAGAGGCAACACAACGGGCGAAGAAGCGTTCACCCGCTGGCGGTAGTAACTGAACAGGTGGATGGGCGGGTAGTGGATGCTGGTCTGGATGCCTTCTTGCTTCAGGGCATCCATCACTGCCACCCGCGCCGTGCCTGGCGGCAGCAGGACTGGCATCAGATGGCAGGCGGAGATGCCGGGCGTCTGTCGGAAGGGAATGGTGAGCTCTGGTACCTCGGCCGCGAACTGGGCGCGGTACAGGGTAGTTAATTCGCGCCTGGCAGCGTTACCAGCCGGCAGCTTTTGGAGCTGGACAATCCCGATCGCTGAGCGTATCTCATCAATGCGGTAGTTATAGCCCAGCTCGACCACATCGTAGCTCCAGGCGTGGCCGCGGTGGCGGTCCCAGGTCAGGCTGGTCATGCCGTGGGAGCGCAGCAAGCGCAGCCGGGCAGCCAGCGCGTCGTCATCGGTGACCAGCATGCCACCCTCGCCGGTGGTCATGTTTTTGTTGGAGAAGAAGCTGTAGCAGCCGATCTTTCCCCAGACTCCCAAAGCGCGCCCCCCGAGGCTGGAGCCCACCGAGTGAGCCGCATCTTCGATCACTGCCAGGCCATGCCGCTCGGCAATCTCCAGGATGCGCGGCATATCGCAGGCGTACCCGCCGTAGTGCATGACCATAATGGCCTTGGTGCGGCTGGTCAGGTGCTGCTCGACGGATTCGGGTGAGAGGGTCAACTGGTCCGGCCCGCAGATATCGGCGAAAACCGGCTGAGCCCCGCAATAAAGAACCGCGTTAGAGGTCGCCACAAAAGTCAGCGAGGGTACAATCACCTCATCGCCGGGGCCAATATCGAGCGCCAGGCAGGCCATGTGCAACCCAACCGTGCAGTTGGTCACGGCGATGGCGTGTTTGGCACCGGTGAAGCGGGCAAAATCGGCCTCGAACTGCTCGGTGACGGCGCCCATGGTCAGCCAGCGGCTTTCCAGCACCTGCAAGGCAGCCTGGGTCTCTTCTGGTCCGAAGTCCAGGTCGGCTAATGGGATTCTCCAGCTCATTCTACAACCTCCTCAGGCAGGAATTGGCTGCGCATGCGGTCAAAATCCTGGGCAGCCTGCTCATAATCGTCCGGGCGTCCCAGGTCCTGCCAGTAGCCATCAAACGGGTAACCCTTCACAATCTCACCGGCGGCGATCAATTGCTTGACCAGGTCGGGGAAATCCAGGTACTGGCCTTTGGGAATAAAGGCCAGGACACGCGGCTCGAAAACGTAAATCCCCATGCTGGCCAGGTAGTCGATCACAGGCTTCTCGTTGTAGCCGATGATCCGGTGGCCATCCTCGCACTCCATCACGCCCAGGTCAATCTTGACATGGCGCTGGTGCATGGCAATTGTGGCAACCCCGCCCTGCTCCTTGTGGAACGCCACCAGTTTACCAATATCCAGGGTGGTCAACACATCGCCGTTGGCCACCAGGAAAGTATCCGTCAGCCCATCGACCAGCGCCAGCGGGCCAGCGGTTCCCAAGGGTGTATTTTCATAACTATAACGGATGTGCACGCCAATGCGCTGGCCGTCCTCAAAAAAGGCGCGCAGCAGGCCGGCCATGTGCCCTACGGTCAGGATAGCTTCATCAACGCCGGCGCGCTTCATCTGGAGCAGCAGAATCTCCAGAATGGGCATATCCCCAATCGGCATCAAGGGCTTGGGAAGAATTTTCGTATAGGGTGAGAGGCGGGTACCTTTACCGCCTGCAAGAATTACGGCTTTCAATGACTTCCTCCTTCACTCGGTAAGCACAGCAGGTATTTCCCGGGATAACTATATGCTTTAACGATAATCTGCCGCAAGGAATGCGGCTGGCTCCGTGTATGCGCCTTGTTGTCTACAAAGATCATTTGTAGTTCTATATCCATTCCCACATTCAGTTCAAGTCGCGCCAGCCAGAAGGTTCTATCCTCTTGCCCCTGCTTAAAGCAAACACTGACCCGGACTGAGTGCCAGATCAGATCGCTCAGCGAAGACGACGATTGCTCTCCGTTATCTTGCTTGATTCTATTCTAGCATATTTGAGTGACAAAAGACGGACAAGCAGTTTACAATTTGCTAATGAAATCTGGTGAGATTGTTCCGTGGGTAAGCTACGCAATCAACCAGATGAGCACACCCCTCGTCAAGACATCCATCCGGCTATATTAAAAGACCTGGTTTCTATAATCCTTGCACTATAATAATTGTATATCAGCACTAGGATGAAATTTGTGATTTTCCAATAATGATCCGGTAAGCACTTTCAACTGGCAGCAAAGTAAAAAAACACAGAAGCCCTTAGGGTCTCCCCTTTAGAAAATCCACAAATTCAACGACCCTGGTAATGGTCTGATTATCGCCAGCCTGAGATGAGTTCAACTTTGGATAAAGCTTTAGAGTTGAAGGAGAACACAATCCAACATGGAAACTCTTCAAGCCATTCAAAAGCGCCGCAGCGTGCGCGAGTATACCGGCGCGCCCGTGCCGCGCCAGGACTTATTAAAGATCGTGGATGCCGGGCGCCTGGCCGCCAGCGGCTATAACCACCAGCCCTGGGACTTCATACTCATCACCCAGCCCGAGACGATCCGCAAGCTGACCGGCGTGGCCGATTGGATCGATAAAGCCGGTGCGGTAGTGGCTGTGGTGCTCGATCCCACTGCCCAGTACTGGCGCGAGGATGGCTCGGCGGCAATACAGAATATGCTGGTCGCTGCAACCGCCCTGGGCTATGGCTCCTGCTGGTTGCAAGGCGGCTCAGAGCCTCTCGAAGCTCAGTTGAAGAATCAGCTGGGGGTGCCCATTGAGAAGCGCCTGCTCACCCTGGTATCGCTCGGTGTACCAGCCGAGTGGCCAACGCAGGAGAAGAAAACCCTCAGACAGGTGGTGCACTGGGAGCGGTGGTGAACGGCACTCTGTCATTCGGGTTATGGCTTCAGAAACGCCGCAAAGCACTTGACCTGACACAAAGCGAGCTTGCGCAACAAGTGGCCTGCTCAACCATCCTGCTGCGTAAGATTGAAGCTGAAGAACGCCGCCCTTCCAAGCAAATCGCCGAACGATTGGCCGATATTCTAAAGATTCCACCCGGTGAACGGGCAGCATTTATACGATTCGCCCGGGGGGAGATGCTCGCCGCGCCCCAAGCACCTCCTACTTCACCGGCTGAGCCCTGGCGCGCCCAGCAAAAGCCAGTCAACGTCCACCTGCCCACCTCGCTCACACGGCTGATCGGCCGCGAGGGCGAGGTCGCTGAGGCACTTCGCATACTGGTGGATGAAGACACCCATTTGCTCACCCTGATCGGCCCGCCAGGCATTGGAAAGACGCGCCTCAGCCTGCAAGTGGCTGCCCAATGCGAGGAAGCGTTTCCAGACGGCGTGTATTTTGTGGCACTGGCCGCAATCGCTGATCCAGAATTGGTGGCGACTACAATCCTCCAGACCTTGGCCTTGGTTGTCACAGGGCAACAATCTGCCCGTGAAGTTCTGCAAAACAGCCTGCGTGAGCGGCGCAGCCTCCTTGTGCTGGATAACTTTGAGCAAGTGATTGAGGCAGCGTCCTTGGTATACGATCTATTGACGGCCTGCCCCCATCTGAAAGCACTGGTCACCAGCCGAATTGCCCTGCATATGTATGGCGAACGGCTGTTTCCTGTCCCCCCGCTGGCTTTGCCATCGCCGGGTCAGTTATCAACCCTTGACCAGGTGACTACCTTTCCGGCCATCCGCCTCTTTGCTGAAAGGGCTCAGTCGGTAAAACCCGATTTCAAGATCACCAGCGGCAACGCCCAGGCTATCTCTGAAATTTGCACACGGCTTGAAGGCCTGCCACTGGCGATTGAGCTGGTGGCAGCGCGCACGCTGCTTCTCTCGCCACAGATGCTGCTCTCTCAATGGAGCAGTGATTTTGTACTGCACGCCATCGGCATGCGAGGGTTACCCGAACGGCAGCAGACTCTCTATAACGCCATCGACTGGAGCTACCGGCTGCTGACACCCACAGAGCAGATGATTTTTGCACGGCTGGGAGTTTTCGCCGGAGGATGGACGAAGCAGGCGGCAGAAGGGGTGGCTGGTGTGGAGCCAGCCTTGCATGAAATATGGGAAACCTTGACTTCTCTCGCCGGATGCAGCCTAGTCGTGGCGCAAGAACAGTACGGCGAGTCGCGCTTCACCATGCTGGATATGATCCGCGAGTATGCCTTGGAACGATTGGCAGAGCGCGGCGAAGCCGAGTCGATACGCCAGCGACATGCGGGGTATTTTCTGCACCTGGCTGAGACCTCCGAGCCAGAGTTGAGCGGAGAAAACCAGGGTATGTGGCTTGATCGGTTAGCGTCAGAGCATGATAACCTGCGCGCCGTCCTGAATTGGTCTTTCCAGCAGGGCCAACTGGAAACCGCTGCCCGGTTGAGCAGCGCGCTGTGGCGATTTTGGTCAGTACGCAATTACTTTGAGGAAGGTCGTCACTGGCTGGCACAGGTGGTAGCAGCTGCGGGATGGGCAGGTTTAGCTTTACCACTTCAAGCTCAGGTGCTATATGCGGCAGGCGTCCTTGCCAATATGCGGGCCGATTATGCCCGGGCCAGAGCGTTGCTGGAGGATTGTCTTGCTCTCCAGCGACAGTCTGAGGATAAGGCGAGAATGGCATGGACTCTGGGTGATCTGGGACAGGTGGCAGCTAACCAGTATGATTATGCCCGTGCCCAAGAATATCACGCCGAGAGCCTGGCTTTGATGCGCGAGCTGGGCGACCTTTCTGGGATCGTCGCAGCATTGAGGAATTCCGGCCTGGTCGCGCTGCGGCGGGGTGAGTGGGAACACGGGATCGCCTGGTACGAAGAGTGCCTGCCACTGGCTCGCCAATTGGGAGACCAAGCCAGCCTGGCGATCCTCCTGAACAACCTTGGGAACACAATCCAGAAACAGCGCGGTGACTTTCAACGTGCCAGGACGCTATTGGAAGAGAGCCTGGCGATCTCCCGAAAATTGGGAGGGCGCTATTATTTAATTTGCTTCACCCTTTCCAACCTGGGCTATGTGGCATTAGGAGAGGACGATTGGGCACGGGCAAAGGGGTTATTTACCGAAAGCCTGTCCCTGGCACGCCAGTGGAAGAGCCTATCCGCAGAAGGCTCAGCATTGAAGGGATTGGGGTGGGTGGCATTCCATCAAGGGAAATTGGCTGGCGCCCGTCTCCTGGTCCAAGAGGCCCTGCAGAAGTTCCACCAGCTTAATTTCAAAATCGACATTGCCGAATGCTTTGACCTGTTGGCCGGCATCGCCCTGGCGAACGGTGAAGCAAAGACTGCCACCCTGCTGCGAGCTGTGACGGACGTGTTGAGAGATACGATCAGCTATAGCCGTTCGAGAATCGAACAGTCCAGTTATGAGAAGGACCTGGTTGAGCTGCGCGCTCAACTCGGCCAGGCGCAGTTTGCTTCCACCTGGACCGAAAGCTGCACCATGGAGCTGGGGCAGGCGATTGATTACGCGCTCATGGGAAAGGACTGAAATGGGGGATGCGAAGCACCCTTTAGAACGGCTATCCTAAAGGGTGCTGTGCAATTGAAAAAGGTTTTGGTATCTTCTTAGACCTCTTTCACGAACTGTAAACCTCTTTCGTTATTCAGCCCGAAACTTAAATACCTTCTTGTTATTGAGCGAAAAACCATCCCGCGCACCTGTGGTGAAACCACCCCTCGGCCGGACCTCCAGGGTTACCTCGTAATCCGCGCCCGCCTGGTCGATGTTGAGCTCGAAAAACCCGGAAACAGCCGCCCGCTTCGAAAGGTTTCTGAATGATTGCGTGCTTCTGCTAATCGATGACATGCTGCCATCTGGCCGGGATACCGTCTTGATGACCGTCATCCGCACATCCAGATCATCGTAGCCAGCCTGGCTGCTGAAGTTCTGCGCCCGGAAGTAAACATACTTCTTGCCCAAAGAGAGATAGTCGCGAGCAGGGACCACCTGCCCAGTGCACAGTCCATTTTCCAGGTTGCCCAGGCATCCGGCCGGGTTGGTGGTCAAAGCACCGACGCCCGTGGTGGAGGAACTGCCGATTGTGGCGCCCACCAGTCCAAAATCTCGGGTTGGGCAGGATCCCAGCTCAGGACAGCCCGGTGAAACCGCTGCCATGATCAGGGCTGTGGCCATTGGGAGGAAGTCAAACGTAATCAGATCGCGCACATGCGCACCCGATGGATGGAAACCATTGCTTGAATCCCGGCTGCCATCGTCGTCTGGGGCGCGGTAATCACCGCCATAGTATTTTGACAGGAATGGCAGCTCGATGAAGATAGTTTGAATACTGCGCATGGTTCCTGTATCGGGCTGATAAGGGGTATCCGACCTACTGGAAAGCCAACCAGAGAATTGGCCCATCCCGCCGCCCACGGGCGTCTTGGTCAATACCAACCTGGCGTCATCCAGGTTGAAATTCCAGCCGAAGGTGGCCCATTTAACGATGCTGGCTCCGGCCACATCACCGGTTCCCCACAAGTTCCAGATTTGCTGGGCGTTGGCATGCACTACCACGGCCATGGAGATGCTGTGATTTTCCACAAAATTACGCAGGGATGTCGCCTCGATGGTGGAAAAGGGGGCGAAACCACGGTAGTTCTCAACCGGATCTGAGTTCTTTCCGTCGGGCGGGTCATCTCCGGTGCCATCGCGGTCATCAGTGCAATTTTGGGAATTCACTCGCCTCCAGCCGGCTGAGAAGTTCCGGGCGACGTTGACGCCATAGTCACAACCTCCCTGGATATCCCCGTTGCCGCGCCAACCGGCACTTTCGGGGTGGGTCGAGAAGTAACGCGGATCCCCGCCGTGCGTGTCATCGATCACCCGGCCAGAGGGATTGGAGAGCGGGATGATCCAAACGTCGGCACCGGCCAGAAGCTCTGGAACGCCGCTGTGCTCTTCCTCGGCATTTCTGACCAGATAATCGGCCAGAGAAAGCAGGCTTTCAGTGGTCAGCCACTCGCGCGGGTGCATCCCACCCTCGAACAGGATGCCGTTCTTAAGGCGGTCATTCTCGACCTTCTCATCGGTCGAGGCTGAGATGCGGATGGCATAGATGGGATACATGGCAGGAGAACCTGGATCGGTCTTGAAATCAAGGCTATAACCAATGCTAAATAACTGGGCGTGGGGAGAGCCATCCGCCAGGTCCTGCAGAGCAGCCTCCAGCTCGGCGGTATCGTGGTAGTCCATCCGACCATCCGCCGCGGCTGTTCCAGCCCCATTCGGGTTGGCCAGGAGCGATCCAACAAGGATCACCAGAGAGATCAACCGAATTGAGAGAGAAGTATGGTGTTTCATTTTTATCCTCCTTTGTGACACCGTCTTTCATCAACGGCGGCACCTGAACAATGAATAGCAATTCCTGTATCTATAATCCCTCTTATTCAGGTGGAGTTGGTATCTCTGAGCGATACAAATACCGATAAAAAGCGTGTGTGGCCGGAATTAAGGGATTATTCCCAAATACCCCTT
>Ga0315268_10006649_pt1 | contig 12276 bp, 11 predicted proteins | sample C1_top_MG_FD_204535 | JGI IMG/M metagenome (GOLD analysis project Ga0315268, IMG submission 204535) | Sediment microbial communities from Yellowstone Lake, YNP, Wyoming, USA - C1_top | ecosystem: Environmental > Aquatic > Freshwater > Lake > Sediment | place: USA: Wyoming | collected 2017-08-01 | reverse complement strand
GTTTATCCCACCCCGGCTTTCCGGCCCCAACCTTGCAACCCTTAAGACTTTATCCCAGCACCAGCCAAGCATTCCTTTCTCCCCCCTGGCTAAGCCTCTCAGGCCGAAACCTTCAGTCACCTATAGCCCCATGCGAAGAATCAGTAGCTTGGGGTGGTAAGTTTCATTTCCAGCGTCGCCTTCTTTTCTTCTTTGAAGGACTTGTTGTATTTCTCCAGTTCGTAGGCCGCCGCCGTGGGCGACAACCCCACCGCGGGGGTGGTGTCCATGCCGGCGGTGGGATTTACCAACTGCTGGGCGATGTTGTGGCGCACCGAGCGGCCGTAGTCCTGCTCCAGGGTGGTGGGGGCGCAGGCCGCCAGGCCCAACAGGGCCGCCAGCGCCACCCACTTGAACAGACGGTTGCCGTTTCTTTTAAGCATCTCAACCTCGGTTTGGGCAAGGCAGGATCTCATCTTGGGTTACCTCCCTTCACTCCACCGGCTGGCGCCCGAAGCCCTGGGGCAGCGGGCCCGCGGCCGGCGGCGGCGCCTGGGGCTGCCGGGGCCGGCCCTGGGTATAGCCCAGCAGATACTTCTCAAAGTCGTTGGGCTCCATGTACTTGTCGGTGGGCACCTTTGCCACCCCGGGAGCCATGGGCCTCACCAGGTGCGGGATTACCAGCACCACCAGCTCCGTTTCATTTTTCTGGTAGCTGGAGGAGCGGAACAGGGTCCCCAGAATGGGGATCTCACCCAGCACCGGGAACTTGTTGACCACGTTCCGGTGGGTGTCCTGCAGCAGGCCGGCGATGGCCAGGGTCTGGCCGTCTTTCACCTCCACGTTGGTGGACATGCGCCGGACCCGCAGGCCCGGCACCGTGAACCCCAGGGCGGTGAAGGCCACCCCCGCGGTGAAGTCCAGCTCCGAGACCTCCGGAGCCACCCGCATGGAGATCTTGCCGTCATCCAGCACCGTGGGGGTGAAGTTGAGCCCCACCCCGAACTTCTTGTACTCGATGGTGATGGTGCTGCCCCCGCCCACCCCCGACTGGGGCACCGGGATGGGGAATTCGCCGCCGGCCAGGAAGGTGGCCTCCTGGCCGCTGGTGGTCACCAGGTTGGGCTCCGCCAGCAACCTCCCCAAGCCCTGCTGCTTCAAGAGGTCGAAAAACAGGGTCCACAGGGTCCCCGCCGCGGTGAACCCCGCAATGCCGGTGATATTGGTGCTGAGGCCCTGCTGGAAGGCGGTGGCCTGCCCCAGTTGGCGCACCAGGCTGGAGATGGTGGCCAGACCGTTGATCTGGCTCACCCCGAAACTGTTGGGCGCGATGGCCACCGCATTGAGGCCGACGCGGTCCAGCAGGGTGCGGGAGATCTCCGCCACCCGGACTTCCAGCATCACCTGCTGCACTCCCCCCACGTGCAGGAGATTCACCACCTTGTCCTTCTTGCCGCCGGCAAAGGGGATGGCCAGGGAAATGGCGGTCTCCTGGGCCAGGGGGCCCGAGACCTCCCCGGAGAGCACGACGGAGTCCCCCGCGGCCTCCACCCCGATCTTTTCCTTGGGCAAGACCAGGTGGAGCTTTTCCTTGAGCAGCGAGACGTCGGCCTCCACCGTCACCGTGGCGGTGGTGAAGCGGTTCTTGCCCCAAATGCTGAGGTTGGTGACCCCCGGGGCCAAGGCGTTGACGTAAACTTCTTTTTCGGAAATGAGGATCAGATCGGCGATCTCAGGGTCGGCCATGGAGATGCGGGTGATGGCAAAGGGAGTGCGCAGCACTTTGGAGTGCCCCACCCGCAGACGCAACATTTGCTTGATCTCCTGGTCTTTCACCCGTTCCAGGAGATCCGCGGCCCGGGCTTCCAATACCCCGCCCAACAGCAGCAGCGCCACCATCCCCCACAGCAACCACCCCCACCGGGCTGCCTTAATGGAAAAATCCGACAGGGTTTTCACCGCAACGGTCCTCCCCCTGCAGCGCCTTGTTTCTATCTGATTCATCCGACGCACCTTGCTTTCTGCCAATTTATGCCCGGCTCTCCAAGGAGAACCCCCGCCCCTTGGTCCGGCGCTTTGGATTTCCAGCCACCCGGGCAACCGGGATCTTTCGCCGCCCTTTACAGAGTAGTTTTGGTGCGGTCCAGTCCCTTGATTACTTCCACAGTTCTCTCATCCTTGCGAGCCGGCCCCGCGATTTTCGGGGTTTTGGGCCCGCCTTCAACGAGCTGGGACATGGCCACGCCTTCGGTCTCCACCGTATCGGTATTCCGGTAGTTTCTCAGCGCCAGCCGGATCTTGCCTTCGTTGCTGGCCAAATTCAGGATCTCGGCCTCGTTCGGGGCCAACTCCAGGGTGACGGTGTTCACCACCACCGGCTTGTTGTCCCCCTTCTGTTCCCAGATTTGGCCCGCAGTGAGAACCAGGATGTTTTGCAGGATGGTCTTGGAATAATGCTCTTTGCCTTCCGGCAATTTGATATCCGCCAAGATATCCACCCGGCTGCCGGGGTGGATGAACCCGGCCACTCCCGAGACATCGTCCACCCGCACGGTCAGGGCCCTCTTGTTCATCTCCAGCAGGCCACCCAGGCCGGCGGCGGTGCCTTCCGGCGCCAGCTTCCGGCTCAGAATGGGCTCCCCGTTGGCAATGGACATCATAGCCACCCGGCCCTGCACCTGGCTCAACGAGGAAGCCGCCTGAGGCGGGATCAGTTCCCTGGGCCAGTTGGCCACCTTGACCATTTCCGGGGTTATAGCGGTGCCGGGGGCAATGTCACCGGACGCCACCGCCACAGAGGCGGTCACCACCTTGGGCACCTGGGTCTTGGCGGTAATGTAACGGTGGATGGTAAAAGTGGCCACCAGCCCTATAACTACCGCGGCCACAACAAAAATCGAGCCTTTGGGCAGATTCAATTCCATGGCGTTCACCCGTTTTAGTTAGCGGAAGATCAGAGGGCGATGGGCCAGCCCTCCGGCCTCCCGGCAGGTTATCGTACGGTTACCAGCAGCACCGCCATGCCCACCATGATGGCGACCCCATACGGCATTCCCGGAGTCACCTCCCGGGTAAGGGACGGCGCCAGCGCCCCGGCGGAGCGGCAAAGAAAGGCGTTGGTGGCGTTTATCCAGCCTTGCCGCAGCTTCAACCGGAGCAGTCCTTTCCATAATAGGACCCCCAAGGCCATGAGGCCGCCGGCGATCCCCATGTAGCAGAAGAGGAAGACGGTGCCCCATGGCCCCAGCCAGGTCCCCAGAGCGGCCAGGGCCTTGACGTCTCCCGCCCCCATACCACCCAGGAGATATGGGAGAAGCAAAAATCCAAAGCCCAAAGCCAGGCCCAGAACCCCAGACAACAATCCCATCCAGCCGTGGGACAGCAGGCTGTAAAGCAAACCCGTCACCGCGATCCCCAGGGTGAGATAGTTGGGGATCCGGCGGGTCCTTACATCCTCCCAAGCAATCCAGGCGGCGAGAACCAGGGGGACTACCAGGTCCCCCCGAAGTCTCAGCCAGACGGCAACATCGGTGAGAAGCCCAGACAAAGGGACCTCCGTCGGCGATTCCGGGGATTATGCCGGTGGTGAAGTTTCCTAGGACCACCAGCCGTTCAAACAAATGGCAAACAAAGCCAAAGACAGCGCTAATAACGCCATCGTCGTTTGCATCACCGTTACTTTTACTCCTGCGAAAAGCATGGCGCTGCCCTCCTGACTTCGTTCCTCAAAGGTCCTAAACGCGCCTTTACGCTTGCATCTCCTCGCCCATGATGCGGCCGATGGGGAATATATCAGCAATCTGCCGGAAGCCTTGCGGCGCCGAGGTCTTCCAGCTGACTCCATCCGGCCGTGTCCATGGTCCGAAAGAATCTTGGCCAGTTAGATGGCAAGGGCCCGGCGAGTCACTCCGGGCCCCCGTTGTGCGGCGGCGGGCGGAAACCCGCCGCCCGTAATGGCCTATTAGCTGCCAATGGCAGTGGCGGCGGAGTTGAACTTGGAGCTGATGTTATGGCCCAAAGTCGTCACCGCGCCGATGATGACCACCGCGATCAGAGCTACCAGCAGGCCGTATTCCACCGCGCTGGCCCCGGATTCATCCTTAAAGAAATTTTTGATCCTTTCCATCTGTCTTCCCCTCCAAGTTTTTTTTGAGTTTTGAGTTTTGGGTTTGGAGTTTTGGGTTGAACTTCCGGTTTCAGGCCGTCAAGGGAAGATTCGCGGGTTCTTTGACTCATCACCTCCTGCGCCGCAACTTTTGGCTCAAGGTGATTTGCACTATGCACCAAAGGCAGTAAGCGGAAAATCGGGTCTCCCCTGATTTTGCTCTTCGATTTACCTGATAATCCTTAGCCGAACGACTCGTGATTGGGGCGATTTTGCCGGGCAACGGCAGGGGAAAAACCGCAAGGAATTACAGGCATTAGGATAACTGATGAAAATTACAAGAGATAATTAAGGAAGCCGTCACGGCCACAGGGTGGGCAAATAGTGGAGACCCGAGTTGACCCGGAAAAGCGTTATCTACTATTATGGAGCCATCCCAGGTAACCGGGGGCAACGATTCCGACTTATGCCGCTTAATTTTCCCGAGAAGCCGCGTGACCTGTTGCTGGCCGTGGCCTTGGCCTCCTTGGTGCTGGTCCTGGGTTACTGGCGCATGGTTCCGGAAGTCTGCGGAGATTTTCATGATGATGCCATCTACGTCATCACCGCCAAGGCACTGGCCCAGGGAGAGGGGTACAGGTTGCTCTACCTGCCCGGAGCGCCCCTCCAGACCAAGTATCCTTTCCTTTATCCGGCGCTGCTGGCGGTTATCTGGAAATTCTGGCCCACCTTTCCGGATAACCTGGCCCTGATGAAATGGCTGAGTCTGCTTTGCGGGGCCGCCACCGTGGCCCTTTCCTACCTGTATTTCATCCGCTTCAATTATCTTCCCCGGACGATGGCCTTTGCCCCGGGACTTATCTGCGCTACTTCCCCCTTTTTCCTGTACTTCGCCACCCAGACCCTTTCCGAACTCCCCTTCGCGTTGCTGGTCGTCCTGGCAATATGGGTCTTCGATGCCCGGCTGGGGGAACCTCCGGCTGCGGGGAGGCGACAATTCTTTCTGGGAGCTTTATTGGCTTTGCCGTTTCTCTGCAGAACCTTGGGCCTGACCCTGCCTCTGGCCGGATTGTTAATCTTATATCACCGGGGACGCTCCCTGCGGTGGACGGCGTTGGGGGCGATGGCATGCATGCTCCCCTGGATTCTCTGGATGATAATGGGACTGGGGGCCTGGAGCCGTGACCCCATTTCGGGTTATTACACCGACTATTTAAGTTGGTGGCTCAGCACGGGATGGGCCTTTCTCTTCCGCATCGCGGCCGACAATTTTCTGAACATCCTCTGGTCCGTTGCCCTGGTATCCATGGAAGGAATTACCGTGGGTTTGCAATCCTTTAATTCGTCGATAGTGGCCGTCTTTTTTCTGTTCATCGGTTCAATACCGGTGGTTGCCCTGGTGACGAAAATTCCCGGTTGGCATTTGCTGCCTTTTTTCCTGATCAGCTATCTGGCAATCGTTTTGCTATGGCCTTGGCAGCCGATAAGATTCATGGTGCCGATAATGCCATTTTTGCTCGCTTATTTTATTCAGGCGGTGAACTGGCTCGTCAGGCGGTGCAGCGGGAAAGTCCTTTCCAGGCATCTGCTCCCCCTGGGACTGAGCCTGGTGCTGGGCGCCAACCTGGTCCTGCTTTACCAGCATGGCCAAATGTCCAGAAAATATGGCTATCCTTATATCCGCCTGGTTCCCCAGCCCGCCTCCTGGGCCTCCTATAAAGGAATATTTCAATGGCTCAGGACCCATTCCCAACGGGATGACCTCGTGGCTTCCGCGGTGGCCCCAATGATGTTTCTGTACGCGGAACGCCGGGCCATCCGGCCCTTTAAAATCGGTCCGGCGGTCTTGGGTTATGGGGAGGATTTGGAATCCTACGGGTCAGCCGAGGATCTGGCGCAGGTCTTGCGGGGCTACAAGGTGAGTTTTCTGGTGAAAGTTCCCGTTTTTGCTTTCAACCAGGAACGCCTGGATGGCTTATTCGTGGAGCTGCAACAGAAATACCCCGGTTGGTTAACCCGGGTCTATGCCGATAAGGACGAACGTTTTGCTGTCTTTGCGCTGGCTGGCGACCCCTCCGGCGGCTCCTCCCACTGAGGGGCCGCCCGCCACTCCTTCCACCCGGGCAGCTTCCTTCTGCGAGTTCAGATGCGTAGCGGCCAGGTGCGCTGGAGAGAGCGCCCCGGGGGGCGACAGGCCGGGCCTGGAGGAAGATTTCATCCTCGGGGCGGGGGAAAGGCCCCGGGCCATGCAGGCAATTCCTTGTAGAATGTATTTGACTTTTTTTGAATAATGTGCGCAATAATGCGCGCATCCGGAAACTCTGAAAGATCAAACTCACCGTGAGTCGGAGAGGCGGGCGGCCGCGAAAATTTCATTCGGACCATCACCCGGGGGAGACCTCGCCCTTACGCTAAATTCTGATTCCGAACAGAAGTTGCTGCTCCTAAGAAGCCGCGGTTAAAAGGGCTGTTCAGGCCTTTTAATATCCCTGACGGGAAATCTTGAGCGCCGGAGGAGATGGTCATGCTGTTTAATTTGGCAATTATTTTTGCTCTCTTGGCTGCCGGAATTTTTTGCGGCATCAGCTGGCGCGGGATGAAGAGCAGCGCTATCATTACGAACCCCTTTCCGGAACTGCCCGACGATGCTTTTCGGGCTTGCGCCGATTTTGTGAAGAAAAGATATTCTCACTTGTTTATTTCCAGCGTGGCGATTTGCGTATCCATATTTTTTATCTATCTGGCTAGAATTCGTCTGGGAGCAACCTTTTATCTGCTGGGTATCCTGGGCATTTTCGTGGCCTTATTCTTCTTTGCCCGGGCCACGTTCGAGAGGCGGAAGGCCGAAGAAATTTTAGAACAGCATAACCATCGCTGGTTCGATTTAACTTACTCCATAGCGGCGCATAAGCTCTGATCCCCGAAGTGTTATCTGCTCAGGAGCGTGCCCTGGGCCAAGGCCGGCTTTTGAGCAACGAGTTCTGCACTCGCCCCCGGTGAAATTCCGGGATGGCTTCGCGCCCAACGGGTAAATAGAACTCCATGAAAAAGGCGTAACCTCTTGAAGGTACGCCTTTTTTAAGTTAGACGGTGCCGGAGGCGGGAAATGACTGAACAAGTCATATATAGCCTTGTTCCACAGCATATCTTACCAATTCTGCATTTTTCTTAAGGTTCAATTTATTCTTGATGTTTACCCGGTGGTTAAATACCGTCATGATACTGAGCGCTAATAAGTCGGCAATTTCTTTAGACGATTTTCCCTGGGCAATAAGTCTCAATACCTCGATTTCCCTGGGGCTTAAAACTTCCCCGCAAATCCTTGAGCTGAATTTTTCCCGCAGAAATTTTCCTCCCAGCAAACTGGAAATATAATTTTCTCCTCGACGGATTGTTTTAATCGCAGTGACCAGGTCAGCCAGGGCATTTTCCTTCAAAAGATAACCTTCGACTCCCACGGACATGGCCCGGCGCAAGAATTCCGCGGACCTGTGCATCGTCAGGATCAATATTTTAACGCCAGGGTACCGGGCTTTTATGATTTTGGCCGCATCCAGGCCCTGAAGATGGGGCATGTTGATATCAAGAATAACCAGGTCGGGCGCAATCTTGTCCAGGAAGCTTATTAACTCGAGGCCATTGCCAACTTCTCCGATGACCTTTAACCCCTTAACTTCTTCAATACCCTTCCTGATTGCTTCGCGAAGTAAACTGTGGTCATCAGCCAGCAGGATTCGATATGGCTTCATTTTCAGGGTCCTTCCCGGCCAGCGGAAGATGACAGGTTATCCTGGTTCCCACCCCCAACTGGCTCCAGATATCCAGCGTTCCACCCAGGATCCTCACCCGCTCTTGCAGGGCCGCGAGCCCGACTCCACCCTGGTCGCCCACCATGGCAAGGTTCTGCTGGAGGTCAAAACCCCGGCCATTGTCTTCTACTACCATGGACACCGAACCCACTCCTTTTTTGACGGTTACCGACACCCGGGAAGCTTGCGCGTGCCTGAAAATGTTGGTAAGGGATTCCTGCAATATCCGGAAGATGTAAAGCTGGGCTTGGGGAGGGAACAAATCATCTAGTTCATCGATCTCAACCTGGAGGTTCCGCAACTTATACCGTTCGCTGAATTCTTCCAGCAAATAACGCAGGGCGGAAGAAAGGCCCAGCTCTTCCAGGACACTGGGGCCCAGGTCCCGGGAAAGCCTTCGCACGTTTTCGATGACCCCGTCCACATAATCGAGCAATACTTCACTCTCAACCTTTAAAGGGTTTCGGGCTTCCGCCAGTTTCTTTGATATTAAACCCATCTGATATTTAAGATACATCAAGGCTTGACCCAATTCATCGTGCAACTCCATGGAGAGGCGGCGCCGCTCCTGCTCTTCCGCAACCAGAAGCTGGGCCGTGAGGGACCGGAGTTTTTCCTCGGATTTCCGCAACTCGAGCTCATGCTGTTTCCGCGCGGTGATATCTTCTCCCACGACGATCAGTCCGGCGGTTAGGCCGGCCGGATCAAGAAAGGGGCTGAGGTTCCAACTGAACAACCTCTCGGTGCCGTCCCGCATCCTGGCGGGCATTTCCAGACCCCGGATCATCTCCCCGGCCAACCCTTTTCTCAGATTTTCCTTGGCCCGGTCCCGCTCCCCCTCGGGGATGAAGAGTTGGACGGCGTCGGCCTCCAGGACTTCCCGCCGCTGCCAGCCGGAAACCCGCTCGGCCTCCTCATTGAACTCCAGAATGCGGCCGTCCGGGCACAGCAGGACGATGACGCTGCCCGCGGTCTGAACCAGGGTGCGGAACCGCCCCTCACTGGCCCGGAGTTGTTCCTCTTTCCGCCGGCCCTCCGCGATTTCCTTGGTCAGCTCCAGGTTGGCCTGGGCCAACTCCGCGGTGCGCTCCGCCACCCGCAGTTCCAGTTCCCCATGGGCTTGCTGCAGGGCCGCTTCAGCCCGCTGGCGCTCCGAAATGTCCCGGGCGATGGACAGGACCTTGGGTCGGCCAGCCAACTCAAAGAGGTGGGATTTGATCTCCACGGGAATCTTGCGCCCGTTTTTGGTCAGCAGGATGCTTTCGAAGACCCCCTGACCCCCGGCCAGGATCTGGCTCATCCGGGCCCGCAGGTGGGGATGGGTTTCCGGGGAGAAAATTTCCAAGGGGGATATCTGCAACAGCTCCTCCCTGCTGCAGCCCAGGTTCCGGCAGCCGGCCAGGTTCACTTCCACAAATTTCCCGGGGCTGTCTTCGGTGACGTCTTCCTGCACAAACACCGGATCGTCAATATTATCGAAAAGTTGCCGAAAGCGTCCTTCGCTTTCGTTGAGATAAAAAGCGTACCTGGTTAATAACAATCCGAAAACAATAATGACCAGGATGGTGGAGGAACGCATGAAAATCTCATGCGCGGGGGCAAGCAAAATGTAGGTAAAAATTTGGCGTGGCTGGTAATGGAGAAAAAAGTAGCCATCTATGGCAGTGTCAACAATCCAATATACGATGATTCCTACCAGAATGAGGAGAACCGTTTTTTTGTTCAGCCAGGGCATGTTATCCGCTTTTTGAATCGGCCGGCTTCCCTCAAGAAGAAGGGTGAGCCGCAATTCTCACCGGGAGCTGCCCGAAATAGCCAAAGAAGGAAGGGAGGAAGACTCGGACCCTTTTGGAAATTATAATATACACAACCTAGCGATATTTACAAGAAAGGTTTGCTTGAGGCAGGATAAGAATTGACCCAGCCGCGGCATGGTCAGATTTGGCCCGATGAAAAAGGCGGGTGACGCGGTGCTGGCGCCACCCGCCTGGCTGATAGGTGAACCTCAGATGCCGGGGCCCGCTTCCTCCGGATTACGGCAAGCGGATCATGGCATTCCGTCCTCCGGGTCAGTTGGTTATCGGCGCGACAGCCGCGCCGCCCAGGATGTTGGGGTTGGTGGAGGTGGAATGCACCCTCACCGTGTCCGGGGTGGCTCCGGTGAAGGAAATATTTCCCCGGCCATTGGTCCCCAGGTTGCCGCTGCCCACCAGGGTGCCGCCGACCCCGCCGGCAAAAAGCTCCGCGGTCATGGGAAAGCCGTTGCTGGAGGTGGCCCGGACCTCCACCTGCGCGCCGCGCAGCCGCGCCCGGGTGATGGTCACCGTGTCCGTAGCCGGCTGCGGCGGCGGCGTCACCGTCCCGGTGGTGGTGGGAATAGCCGCGCCGGCAATGTGCCCGGAAACGGTGAACAAGTCGGTAGTCGCAGTATTAGTGGTGCCGAAGGCATTCGCCGGCCCCGTGATGGTGAAAGAGTTGACCCTGTTCAACCCGCCCGTGACCGTGGTGGGGGTGACGCCGTCGCCGACAATGAGGTTTTCATCCCCCGGCGTCTGAACAACTTTGGCGTCGGCCAGGAGAAAACGCCATTGCCTGGGCGAGTACAGGATGCGCTCGAAGCTCGAAGGTACCAAAGGTAACAAAGGGTTTGCACTCGGAATGGGGGCGAACCCACCCCAGTCGTTGGTGTAACTGAACCGGGAGCCCACGTCCGCGGGGGTGACCACCAGGGTTTCCACGCCCCAGGGATGGGTCACGGTATAGGTCCCCGCCGCGGTGGCGTCGAAGCGCACCCGCACCCGGGCAAAGAGGAACTGGTCCGGCGGGCTGGTGGGGTCGGGGTCGCCGGCCCCGTAGGCCGCTTCGATGCCCAGGACCAGCAGGGCCCGGCCGCCGTTGGGCAGGGTCATAGTGGATTCCGCCAGGTAAAAGAAGGCCTCGGCGCCGAAGCCGCTGGCCGCGGACAACGAATTATTCGGAATGACCGGATCGTAAATCAGGGTGGGCGGGTTAATGCCATCTCCGTAGGGAGGATTCGGCAGGTCCACTGACACCCCGTTGATATCCGTCACAGACGTGGGGAAGCCATTGGAGGCAATAGTCGGATCCAAACTTCCATGTGGCGCAAACTGGGCCATAACCGCCGGCGCCAGGGCCAGGACCAGAAGCGCGGCCAGGATCACCAGGTTAATTCTTCTTAACATTCTCCTTACCTCCTTTTTTGTTATCCCTCTGGATATATTTTTAGGTAAAAGATTTTTGGTTAAAAAAAAGATAGGTTCCGGATCTCCCCTGGTAAACGCGTATAAGTGGCCATTTTTCCCTCGGTATAGGCGCAAGTCTGTTTAGCTAAAACTAGCTACCGGTCCGTGGCCCCGGCCTCAGGTAGCGGGGCCACGGGGTCAGAGGTTAACTGTTCCTCAGGGCGCGAACGGATCGATGAATTGATTGGCGTTCAAATACGCCCCCAGGTCCGGCAGGCCCTCGGCAGGCCGCCCCTCGGCCCCCACCGCGGGGACTATCCCCAAGACCTCGCCGTCCGTATCAGTGACCGTACCCAAGCCGGCTTCCTGCCAATTGGGAACCAACAGCTCGGGATGGTCGAAGGGCGCCTTCTCCTGTTGCACCCGCTCGTCCGTCAGGGTCTTCAGGAAGGCGACCATGGCGCGGTGCAACTGCTCCTGGCCCTGCAACTGGAAGAGCTCCACAATGGCCGGGTGCAGGTTCTTGGCATTGGCCTTGGGGAAGTTGCCGCCCCGGGTGTAGAAGTCTATGATCTGGGTCAGGGTGAGCACGCTGCCGTTGTGAAAGTACGGGCCGGTCAGGTCCACATTGCGCAGCGACGGCACTTTGAAGGACCCCTGGACCATGTCGCTCCGCTTGACGTTTTTGGAGTCCGCCGGCAGGGCCGGAACAAATTCCCGCAGGTAGGCCGGAATCTTCGCGCCCAAGAGCGCCAGGAGGGTGAAGGAGATGGGGAAGGTGCGGTCCCGCAGGGCCGGCTTGCGCTGGGAATCAAAGGTCAGGGTGGTGCCGGCCCGGCCCACGTCCTCGCCGGTGGTCCGCACGCTGATGTTATAGATGCCTTCATCCACGAAGGAGTTGCCGAACTTGGGCTGGAACTCCACCCCGATGGCGGCGAAGGGGTTTTGATTCACCGGGTTGAGGCTCTGGATGGCCACCTGGGAGTGGCCGGTGAACTCCGGCCCGGCGTGGCAGGCCCCGCAGCCCATGAGCAGGAAGGTCTCCAGCCCCCGCTTCTCTTCGTCGGTGAACTGGGAAGCCGGGTCCGTCCTGCCTTCCTGAAACCGGTCAAACTTGGCATCGTCGGAGATCAGGGTCATTTCGTAAAGCTGGACCGCCAGCCCGAAGAACAGGGGGAAG
>Ga0315268_10006648_pt1 | contig 12276 bp, 7 predicted proteins | sample C1_top_MG_FD_204535 | JGI IMG/M metagenome (GOLD analysis project Ga0315268, IMG submission 204535) | Sediment microbial communities from Yellowstone Lake, YNP, Wyoming, USA - C1_top | ecosystem: Environmental > Aquatic > Freshwater > Lake > Sediment | place: USA: Wyoming | collected 2017-08-01 | reverse complement strand
CTTATCCTGAATTCAGTTGAAAATTGAAGAGTGGCTCTTGGCGTGGTACCAACCACGCAAGCAAAGCAAGAACAAACAAGAGCCACACGATGAAAGTAGAAACGAAACTGCGAAAGAAAGCAATGGCCGGATTTCGGCAGATCAGCAGCGCCCAGCAGCGCCGGCAGCGGATGCACGAGATTCTGCAAAACGGAATCGAGGCGTTGAACGCCATCAGCTTGGAGTTGGGGCGCCAGATGGCGGAGTTTATCCTTTACGCCGAGCGGGAGGAACTGGCGGGGCCTGATTACCAGCCCTCGAAGCAGGGCTTGTACAAGTGGGCCTCGGAGCCTGGCTCGGTGCGGATTGGCGGACAGAAAGTGACGCTGGAACGGCCGCGGCTGCGCTTGGCGGGCCGCGAAGTTGCGCTCAAGAGCTACGAGGCGATGCAGGACGCCGAAGGGTTTTCGGAGCGGTTACTGGGTCAGTGCCTGGCGGGGCTCTCGGCGCGGCGGTATCGGGAGACGGTCGTCAACGCGGCGACGGCGTTTGGGGTCTCGCCCAGTGCCGTGTCGGAGCGCCTGGTCGAGGCCACCGGGCAAAAGCTAAAAGAGTTGCGCGAGCGGCGCCTGGATGACATGGCCCCGTTCGCGGTCTTTATCGATACGGTGCATCGGGGCGGGCTAGCTTTTGTGGTGGCGCTGGGCCTGGACACCAGTGGCCAGAAGCGCGCGTTAGGCTTCTGGGAAGGGGCCACGGAGAACGCGGAGGTGGCGCAAATGCTGCTGGCAGACCTGGAGGCGCGCGGCCTGAAACTGAGCGCCAAAGTGCTCTTCATCAGCGATGGCGGCAAGGGCTTGGCCAAGGCACTTCGGGACCGCTATGGCCGCAAGCTTGTGCTGCAGCGCTGCACCATCCACAAGGATCGGAATCTCCAGGCGCACCTGCCCAAGAAATACCGGCCGGAAGCCCACCGCCGGTTCCGCCTGGCCTTGGAACAGAACGACTACAAGGAAGCGGAGAAACTCCTACGGGAATTGGAGCAATGGCTGCGGGCCATCAACGAATCGGCGGCAGACTCCTTGTTAGAAGCCTTTAACGAACTGCTGACTCTGCACCGGCTCAAGGTGCCGGCGCTCCTGCGCAAGACGCTCCACTCGACCAATCCGATCGAGAGTCTCTTTTCGCGCGTGCGCGCCTGCGAGAAGAACATCAAGCGGTATCGCAACTCGAAGATGGCCCACCGCTGGCTGGCGAGCGTGCTGCTCTATGCCGAGAAGAGCTTCCATGCGGTTAAGGGCCATGAGCACATAAAAGAGGTGTTAGTCAACATCGAACTGGACCAGGCAACTCTTAGCACATCTTAGATGCTTCTTAAGATGAGCCACTCACACAATTTTCAACTAATTTGTTGACATGCTCTCGCGCCAGGCACGTCCTCCTCTCTTACAGTTCGGGTGGGCGCGCGACAGCGGAAGAATTGAACGACGTCATCGCGTCCGTTGGCCGACTCGTCGAGGTTCTTCAAATTGAATACCGCAAGAACGTGATGGCTGGAATGTGTTGGACGAACGAATGGGTTTCTCGTGCCAGAACGCCGAACCGCGAATTCCTTTTCTTGATCGAAAAGCCATGAATGGCATCTGCAAGATTGGCGTTGCGTACGAATCAAAGAAAGCCGTCCTGCGGCGGAACAAATCCCGCCTCCGGCAGAGTCTGCACGGCCCTTGACGGCGGCAATAGCGCCCCGCGGTCGGCGGGCGCGCCAAGGTAGCCCCGAGAGGCTTGGCTCGCGGCGGTGTCCTTGAACGCCAGGGCGCCGGTCGGGCAGTGCTCGACGCATTGGGCGGCGGCCTTTTGGAGGCCGTCGGCGATGGTGTGGTTGAGCGGCGCGCCGACTCGCACGTCAAAGCCGCGGCCGATGAAGGTCAATCCGAGCGGCTCGCGGGCCTGCTCGGTGAGTTGCACGCAGATGCCGCAGAGGATGCACTTGCCCGGCTCGAAGATGACTTGGCTGTGCTGCAATTGTTGCTCGAAGCGGCGGCGCTGTTCCCGGAAACGATTCGGCTCCGCGCCGCAGAGTTCGGCGTAGTGCTGGAGCTTGCAGTTGCCTACGGCGCGGCAGTCGCAGTGCAGGCAGCGCCCGGCTTCGGCGGACGCTTCCTCGGCGTTGAACTCAGCGCCAGCGCCGGAAGCCGGGGCCACGCGCGGGGCAGGGTTTGCGCCGGTCATGAACAGGGGCAGCTCGCCGTCGAGCAGCCGGCCCATCATGCTGGAGAATTGTTTGTCGGGCCGCTGAATCTTTTGGCCCGCCAGGAACTGGTGGATGCCGGCGGCCACGCTGCGGCCCTCGGCCATCGCGCGCACGAGTTGCTTGACGGGTTTAACGGCGCTGCCCGCGGCAAAAAGCTTGGGCTGGCTGGTGAGGCCGGTTTCAGGTTCGACCTTGAAGCCAGCCGCGGTGACGGCCAAGCCGAGCTTCGGGGCCTGCGCTTTGGCGTGCTCGCCCAGCGTCAGCAAGACGGCGTCAAAGTCGCGCGCCAGGCTCTCAAGGGAAACTTCGCGACCCAATTCCGTGCCGGGCCTGAACTGCGCGCCGAGGCGCTTGAGTTGCGCAATCTCCGCCTCGAGCACCGCCGGCGGCAAGGCCAGCGGGTCAACCTGCGAGCGCAGCGTGCCGCCCGGCTGCGGGTGGCGGTCGAACAGCACGCAAGCGTGGCCTTCGCGCAACAAAAAGTACGCCGCCGCCAATCCGGTCGGGCCGGCGCCCACGATGGCGACCGATTTGCCTGAAGCCGGCTTGCGCGGGGGCAGATACGGTTCCTCACGCGCGAGGTCGCGGTCGGCGGTGTATCGCTCCAGGTCGCGGATGGCCACCGGCTGGTCCCATGTCCCGCGGCGGCAGCCGTTTTCACACGGAGCATTGCAAAGGCGACCGAGGACGGCGGGCAGGGGGAGGGCTTCCCTCACCGTCACGATGGCTTGGTCAGGCCGGCTGGCCTGGAGTTGGCGAAGCATGACGGGGATGTTCAAGCGCAGCGGGCAGATGCGATGGCAGGGTGAAAGGCAGTCGCCCACGTGATCGCCCAGAAGCAGTTCCAGGGCGGTGCGCCGGGCCGCGTGGACTTCTGGCGTCTCGCTTTCGATGGCCATGCCCGGGGCGGCCTTGGTGGCACAGGCTGGCACTAAACGGCCCTGGCCGGCCGCGTTGAGCTTGACCAGACAAACCAGGCACGAGGTCGCCGGCTGGCACTGCTCGGAGTAGCACAGCGTGGGGATGTCAATACCCAACTTCCGCGCGGCGGCCAGGAGCGTCTGCCCGGCTTCAACCTCCACTTGGCGGCCATCAATGGTGAGCGTGAACATGGTTCTTCTCAACGGAAGGCAAGGAAGGAAACGAAGAAGAGAAGATGCCAATGAACATCGAACATCGAACATCGAACATCGAACGTTGAACCGCCCCGGCGTCGCCAGCGGGGCATTCGATGTTCAAAGTTCGATGTTCAGTGTTCAGTGTTCGATCTCCGTTTGTTGGCATCGTCGGGCATCACGGCTCGTGTTCCGGTCAGTCAACCTCGATGGCCTGGTAGGGACATACCTGGCGGCAGGAATCGCACCGGGTGCACAGGTCCTGGTTGATCTCATGCCGCTGGTAAGGCGCCATGGGGATGGCGTTGACGGGGCAGCGCTGGGCGCAAAGGGTGCAACCGGTGCAGCGGTCGGTGACGCGGTAGCGGATGAGGGCGAGGCACTTGCGGGCCGGGCAGCGTCCCTGGAGGTGGGCCTCATATTCGTCGCGAAAGTAGCGCAAGGTGGTTAGGACGGGGTTGGGAGCGGTCTTGCCCAAACCGCACAGGCTGGCTTGGCTCACCGAGACCGCCAGGCTCTCCAGTTCCTCCAGGTGGCGGGGCTGGCCTTTGCCGGCGCATAAGCGCTCCAAGATTTCGAGCATGCGCCGGGTACCGATGCGGCAGAAAGTGCACTTGCCGCAGGACTGGTCTTGCGTGAATTGGAGAAAGTAGCGGGCGATGTCCACCATGCAGGTCGAGTCATCCAGCACGACCAGCCCGCCCGAACCCATGATGGCGCCCACCTCCCGCAACGATTCGTAGTCAATCGGCGTGTCGGCCAACCTTTCTGGAACACACCCGCCCGAAGGCCCGCCGATCTGGACGGCCTTGAAGCGCCGCCCCTCGGTGGCCCCGCCGCCGATTTGCTCGACGACTTCGCGGATGGTGGTGCCCATAGGGATTTCGATCAAGCCGCCGCGGCGCACCCGGCCCGCCAGGGCGAACACTTTGGTGCCCTTGCTTGAGGCGGTGCCGATGGCGGCGAAGGCCTCCGGCCCGCGGCGGATGATCCACGGCACTTGGGCCAGCGTCTCCACGTTGTTGATGAGCGTGGGCTTGCCCCACAACCCCGATTCCGCCGGGAACGGCGGCCGCAGGCGGGGCATGCCGCGCCGGCCTTCGACGGACGCGATCAAGGCCGTTTCCTCACCGCACACAAAGGCCCCGGCGCCTTCCATGATGGAGAGCCGCAACGGATACTGGCTGCCCAGCAAACGCTCGCCCAGCCAGCCGCGCCGCTCGCACTCCGCAATGGCGGCGCGCACCCGCCGCACCGCCAGCGGGTATTCGTGCCGGATGTAGAAGACGCCCTCGTGCGCCCCCGTGGCCACCGCGGCAATGGCCATCCCCTCAATGATGCGGTACGGGAACGACTCCAATAACATGCGGTCCATGAACGCCCCGGGGTCGCCCTCGTCGCCGTTGCAAATGACGAATTTGGCCTCGCCCGGCTGGCTGCGGACCACGCGCCATTTTTGGCCGGTGGGGAAACCGGCGCCGCCCCGGCCCCGCAGCCCCGAACGCTCGATCAGGCCGATGACCTGCTCCGGCGAAAGCTCGCCGAGGCAACACCGGAGTGCCGCGAAGCCGTCATGCGCCAGATACTCATCGGCGTCGAGCGGGTCGAGTTTGCCGAAGTGTTCGGTGGCGATGTGGACCTGCCGTCCCAGAAACGCCGTCACGGCAGGTTGGCCGGCATCCAGCGCCGACTCGGCGAGCGCGTCTTTCTGCTCATCCACCAGGAGGCCATCCACGGCGCGGTTCCAGGCCAGCGCCAGGCGTTGGCTGAGCCGCGGTGGGCGGAAATGAGATTGGATGAGCGCCTGGGCCTCGTTGGCGCTCAAGCCGGCATAGAACCGGCTCCCTTGGCCCGGCAGGGCCACTTCAACCAGCGGCGTGCGGTGGCACATCCCCACGCAACCGACACGCTTGACGGCGGCGTCTATCCCGGCCTGCCGAACGCTCTGTTCGAGCGCGCGAAAGAGCCGGTCGCTGCCTTTGGCCATGCAGCAGGAGCCAAGGCCCACGTGGATTTCCGCCCCGGCACTGACCGCTCGGCGCATCTCTTCGGTCGCGGTTGCCTGAGCGAGGCCCGCCTGTTGCCCGGCGAGGAACTCGCTGGTGATGCCCGGCACCTTCTCGGCCGTGACGTGGCCGAAAGTGCTCTGCTCAATCCTCACCACAGGCGCGAGGGTGCAACAACCCAGACAAGCCACTTGCTCAATCGTGAACTGCCGCTCAGGGTCGGTATCGTCGCCTGCCGGGATGCGCAAATGCCGGCGGAGGGCGTCTTCGACACGTTCGGCGCCAGTGACGTGGCAGGCCGTGCCGTGACAGACGCGGATGAGGTGTTTGCCCGCCGGCTGAAGGCGGAACATGTCATAGAAGGTGGCGATTCCCGTGACGGCCGCCGGGGTGATTTCTGTGGCAGCGCAGACGTGCCGCAAGACTTCTTCCGGCAGATAGCCGTAGTGCTCCTGGACCGCCTGGAGGAGCGGGATGACGGCCTCGGGCGCGCGGCCAAGGCGCGCGATGGCTTGCTCCGCAAAGGCTGGATCAACCGCCGGCATGGGCTTAGTCTGGCACCTCTGGCGTGATGCTTCCACAGAGGTTCAGGGGTAGGAAGCCCCGCGGCACACCAGCGCGAGGTTGCCCCCTCTCCCCCATCGGGGGAGAGGGCTGGGGTGGGCATGGGGCACACACATAGCTTACAATTTGATGCAAAGACATGGTTTACACTTTCGATTCCATCGGCATACAGTCGGTTGGCGGTTCGTTCCTCCTTCCAACAGCATTTCGACCCCATCCCACCGACGAAGTGTAAACCGTGTCTTTGCACCGAACTGTCAACCATGTCTTCGCACCGTGCCGTGAGGGGGCGAGTGAAGCGGACACTTGAAAGGGGTCCTGCCAGCGGTTCGACCGCCCCCTCACCTTACTTCTCTCCCCCGATGGGGGAGAGGAGATTCCACGATGTGCGCTCATTTCATTTTGACGGTCGTCCCGCATTGTTCCCCAGGCAGTAGAGGGTTTTGGTAGTGCGGATGAACATGCGCTCCGGCGCGAAGGCGGGGCTGGCAAATACTGGTTCACCGAGGTCGCTTCTGGCCAATTCTTGGAACTGCCGGGCAGCGGCGGCCACGACTGCCACTCCTTTGGTGGTGAAAAAGTACAGCCGCTCGCCTGCCAGGCTCGGCGAAGCATTGCACACCATCTCAAAGGCGTGCTCCCAGCTTTTCTTGCCGTCTTTGGCATCGTAGCAGGTCAAGACCCCCGGGGTGCTGAGCGTGAACACCAGTTCGCCGTTGCTGACCGGGCTGGTGATGTCAGGCACGTTGTCTTCCGCAGCCCAAAGGACGTGGGTCTTGGTGATGTCGCCCCGACCGTCGGGCTTGATGGCCAGCAGCCTGTCCGAGGGGCTGATGGCGAACACCATGCCACCCGCGAAAACCGGGGACGGCGTAATGTCGGCCCCCAGGACCTCGGCACGCCAGACTTCCGCGCCGTCAGTGGCGGCGTAAGCGATGACCCACGGCTGGGCGAGAGTGACGAGCTGCGGTTGGCCGGCGACTTCGATGAGAATTGGTGTGGCCCACGAAGCCCCCAGGGGCCGGCTGCGCTCCCAGAGCAGGCGTCCCGAAGCGCCCGCGAAGGCATAGAGCTTGGAGCGGCCGTCCTCGGGTTGGCCCTGGTCGAGTTGGAGCAATAATTTGCCTTGCCAGACGACCAACGAAGTGGCATGTCCATAAGGGTTGGCGAGCGGCCCAAAGGCTTTTGCCCAAGCCAGCTTGCCCTCAACGGTGAACGCGCCCAAGTCGCCATTAGCGAAGAAGGCATAAACCCGGCGGCCGTCCGTGGCCACGGTTGCGGCCGCGTAACCGGTGCGCTCTTGCACCTCCGGGACTTTAGCTGGGCTGCCGGGCACGTTTTGGAGGGCCTGCCGCCAAACCAGCGCGCCCGTGAGCGCGTCAAAGCAAAGCACTTCCCGTTGCGCGGCGTCGCCCCCGGAAAGAAAGACCCGGTTGCCCCACACCACCGGGGAACCAAAACCCGCGACTGGCACGGGAGTTTTCCAGACGATCCCCGCGCCGGTGGCCACGTCCCAAGACAGCGGCAGGTTGGTGAAAACGGAAACACCGCCCCCGCCGGGGCCTCGGAACCTGGGCCAATTGCGCTGGAACTCTTCGGGGGCGGGAAGGTCGCTCGGTTCAGGCTCCGCCGCCGCCGGGCCTTTGCCGAGCAGCTTGTCCAGCTCGTCCACGCGGCCAGGCAGGCGTGCGGTAATGATCAACGCCAGTCCCAGGCACACGAGCGCCACGGCGCCCGAGGCCGCCGCGACTGACCAGCGGGCGCGGTTGGCGGCGCGCGCATCTTCCTCGGCGGCGGGCGTCCGGGGCTGGGGCATCGGCGGTTGCAGGCGGAGCTTGGCGGCTTGTTTGCCGGCCAGCACCGCCAGCGCGACTCCCCCAACCAGCAGCCAAGCCCCCGCCCCGCTGAGCGCCAAGTGGCGAAAGTAGCGCCGGCGCAAAGCCAGGTCCAACGCCCGAATGTCCTGCTTAAGCTGCTCGTCCTTGGGGGCGGCGCGCAGCTTCTCCTTGAGGGCCGTGAGTTGCGGCGATTTCAACGGGTCGTTGAACCGGCCTTGAAAAAACTGGACGGCCAACGTCACGCCCACCGCCAGAGAAAACCCGGCCGACACCCAAGCCGTAGCCCGGCAGGCGCGATAGATAACGTCCTTGTTTGCAGGGTCCATCTTTGCGCCTCTGCGTGTTGGCGTCTTTGCGGTTACGTTTTCTGGTCAGACAAGATGCAGGCCGCAGCGCCACAAGCCATGAAAACGGGGTGGATGGCGGCTGGCGCGAAGCGCCTTGGACTGCGCCAGTCCTCTGGCGCTTTCGCCTGCGCGCTGCTCGCAAAAGCGGCAGGGGACTGGCGCAGTCCAAGGCGCTTCGCGCGCAGGCACCCAACCGCCATTTTCTGGCCAGAGGAAGGCCGGGCCTGCGCAGCGGCGATGGCTTCGGGCGGCAGCAAGCCCAAGCGCACGCGCTCGTTGGGGCAATAGAGGAAACACCTGGCGCAGGCCACGCAAGCGGCGCGGTCGGGTTCGTAATCGGTGCGCGTGTGCCGCACCGAGAGGCCGAGCAGCTTGACACCGACGACCAAACCGACCCACCCGCCGAAGACCCAGCCGCCGACCGTGAACCGCCGCCGGATGTTCATTGCTGCCGCCAGCAGCGCCTTCGGGCCTTGCTCGGCGCGAGCCAAAGCGAGGCTCTCGGGCGTCCTTGCCCCTGGCTGGTTTGGCGGCTTGTTTGGGGCGATGAACTTCTCGGCCAGCGCCACCGTGGGATGCACCCGCGCGGCGGCCACGCTTAGCTTTGATCCCCCCAAGGCGCCTACGGCCACCAGCAGTGGCGCCAGCAACAGCAGCCAGGAAAGACGCGCCCGATCGAGGGCCAGCGCCTGTGGGTTCTGCGCACTGACCGCCGGTTCGCGGATCGCGCCATAGGGACAAGCGTCCTCGCACAACCGGCACTGGGTGCAGAAGTCCGGGGTTATCCGCACGCGCCACTTGGAGAGCACCGCCGCCAGCCGTAGCAACGCCCCGTAAGGACAGAGGAACCGGCAGTACGGCCGGCCCACAAACAGACTGAGCCCCACCAACGCGCCCCCGGCGACCAACAGCGTGAGGCTGCCGGTCAACCGAAACAGCGGCACAAACGGGTCATAGCGGCAGATAATGAAGGCGCTGCCGGTGGCGGCAAACAGCACGCCCGCCCCAAGATAGACGTAGGGAATGACGCTCAGGCCCTGCTCCAGCCAGCGGGGCACTTTGATGGGCTTGAGCAAGACCAGGTCTTGCAGCGCGCCGTGCGGGCACACCGCGGCGCAAAAGGCCCGGCCAGCGAAGAGGCTGACCACCAGGGGCGCCAGAAAGAAAACCGTCACGCTCACCGGCACCGCATACCCGCGATCAAACAGCCCCAGCGCCAGGTTCTGGACCGAGCCAATCGCGCAGATGCATCCTTGGCGATAGAATCCGAAATAGGCCAGGCAGAAGAGCGCCAGGCCGGCAACGGCCTTGCGGGAGCGGAGGCTGAAGATGAAATAGCACGCCAGCGCCAGCGTGGCCAGCAGCACGCCCACGTCCACGTATTCCATGAAGATCGCCCGCGGAGGCGGTGTGGTCGGCACCGGCAGGACGTAGCCACTCTCAAACTCCGGCGGCGGGAAACGCTGCTGGCCCGAAAGTGGCGAGGCGAGGAACAAGCCCAACATCATGGCCCAGGTAGCAGCGGACCTGAGCGCACGGCGCAGCAGCGAGGGAATTGTAAATTGTAAATTGTAAATTGGAGATTTCAAATTGAGCTCTACGCGGCCCTTGGGGCATTCAATTTGCAATTTACAATCTACAATTCTCAATTTGCAATTGCTCAACCTGGGGCCAGGTCTCAGTGGGTTTGCGTCTTGAGCAAGTAAGGCTGGCCGGCCGGCACGCGGCTGAAGGCATCGCCCGGACAGACCCTGGCAATGGAGCATTCGTTGCAGTTCAGGCAGCGGTCGTGCCGCACTTGAAGGAAGAGCGAGCCGTTGCCGAAGCGGCTGCAGCCTTCGACGCACTTGGCGCAGCCGATGCAGAGGTCTTCGTCTATGTCATATCGGTAGTAAGGGTCCTCGACGAACGAGCGCTTGATCGCCCCGGTGGGGCACAACTGGTTCTCGGCGCCGGTGTTCAGCTCGTTCGGCTCGGGCTCGAAATAGCCGGTGCACAACTCGCAGAAACCGCACAGCGCATAAGCGTGGACGCACTTGACGGCGGAGCGCTTGAGCACGCATTCAGTGGCACACCGCTCGCAGTGCAGGCACTTGCTGGGATCAATCTGCCACACCGTCCCCTTGGCGGTGCTGCGGGCGGCCAGCAGCCCGGCCAGCCCGCCCGCGCCGGTCACGGCAACGAGGCGTGAGCCGTGGCGCAAAAACTGCCGCCGGCTGACGTGGCCCTCACTTGATGGGGCTGTGTTCACGCTTTGCGTCGCTCCAGTCCCTTTGGCCACGTTTCAGGAACCCGCGGGCCCGGGTCACCCGCGCGCCTCCTTGCGCCGCATGAGGCGCACCCCGCCGGTCACGCGGTCGAGGATAAAGATGCGCCCCTGGGAATCTGCCGCCGCATCCAGGCCGCCCGTGGTGCAGTCACCGGCCCCTGCGCCGCTGCAGGCTTTGGCGTTTTGGGCAAAGGACTCCACCCCCGCCACCACCGACTCGAATTGGCCCGTCGCCCCATAGACCTTGACCCGCGGCAGCCCCTTCTCGCAGGTCACAAACCGCCCATCCGGCAGCAGGGCGAAATTGCACGGGTTGCAGCAACCGCAGAATCCGTCAATCGCTGCCGAGGATTTGCCCCAGGCGAACGCGAAATCCCCAGCGAACGTGTAAGCTTCCACCCGATGCCGGCCCGGATTGGCCACCCGCAGCAAACCGTCCTTGTGGAGTTTCAAATCGAAAAACGGACTCGGCACGATGAATCCTGGAACGTGCCGGCCGGCGTCCTTCTGCCCAAGGCGGCCGATGAGCTTGCCCGACCGGTCGTAGCGCCAGACCAGGCGGTTGCCGGCGTCGGCTGCAAACAGGTCGTTGGCGCCGACGGCCAGCCCGGTGAGCCAAGTGCGCGCGCCCGGTGAATCCCAAGCCGCCTGCCGCTGGCCCTTCTGGTCGAACACTTCAACGTGGTCGCGCAGGCCCACATAGACCGTCCCGTCTTTGGCGACGGCCAGGCAGCGCGGCGGGCTGGCCAGCGGGATTTCCGACACCGTCGCGCCGGTGTCATTTAGCACGGCCACGGAGTTGCCTGCTGCCAGATACAGGCGGTCGTCCGGGCCAATCGCCAGGCGGCGGACCTCCCCCCGCGCGCAACGAAACCGGCCCGCCTCGGCATAGTGGACGAGCCGGGGGTCGGTCTTCTCAAGGTGGCTTATATCGTACGCGAACGGGTTGGGCTGACCGTCGCCGCGGCCCGCGCCAGCGCGCGCGGACACGGCCGCGATTGCCCCGGCCAGGCCCATCAGACCGGCCTGACGCGCGCCACTCTCGATAAACTCCCGGCGAGTCAATCGCCCCCGCCCGGCAGTGGACAAATAACTAGTCATCGTCTAAGTCGCGTTTCTCGCGCCTGACCGGAAAACGCCCGTCGGCTCGGTCCACGCGAAGCGTTTTGGACTGCGGCAGTCCTCTGCCGCTTTTCCGACCGGTGGGCGGGCGAAAGCGCCTGGGGACCGTGCCGGCCTGCCGGCACTGCCGCTTGTGCGAGCCGTGCGCCGGTGAAAGCGCCAGGGGACTGGCGCACTCCAAGACGCTTCGCGCCAGCCGCTGCCTGTCCCATTTTCATCGTTTGTGGCGCTACTCATTGGCATGAGGTCTGGCGGGAGCCGCCGGCGGCCTGCACCACGCCAACGCCGCACAGCCGTCGCACTGGCCCGAATACAAGCAGGTCTGAGCCGACAGGGGCCCTCGCCGCGGGCGCGTCACGGCCGCGGTCACGGCCGCCGCCAAGCCCAAGGCGGCCATCCTGCCGGCGCGCCGCAGGAAGTCTCGCCGATCAGCCTTCGTGTCGAAACTCAAGTTCATTACTCGGCGTGAGGCAGGGTAGCGCCTCGGACGCCAAACTCAACGGCCAACATAGTATCATTTGTTGCAGTTCGCAATGCAAATTATGATTAGTCCCGGAATTCCGAAGGGGAAGTGCCTCTGGGAGCGGGCGCAGGGGACGCCGCGGCGAAGAGGTTGGCAGCGGGGTCGCAGGGCATTCTCCGACACAGGCATCTGGACTTCGTGCCGCACGCGGCGCCACAAGCGATGAAAATGAAAATCGGGTTCCATCGAGCGCGAAGCGTTTGGAGTGCGTGAAGCTTGCTCCCGCTTTCTCACCTTCCGGACCGTCCAAAAGCGCCGG
>Ga0315268_10006647_pt1 | contig 12277 bp, 10 predicted proteins | sample C1_top_MG_FD_204535 | JGI IMG/M metagenome (GOLD analysis project Ga0315268, IMG submission 204535) | Sediment microbial communities from Yellowstone Lake, YNP, Wyoming, USA - C1_top | ecosystem: Environmental > Aquatic > Freshwater > Lake > Sediment | place: USA: Wyoming | collected 2017-08-01 | reverse complement strand
TCCTGGTTGCCGGAAATCGAGACCGTAATAGTTGATGCCAAGGACTCACCGGCTCAAGGGGGCGGAGAACCGGCCGTCATCTGTATGGGCGCCTTGATTGCCAATGCCGTGTTTGATGCCACCGGCGCCCGGGTTCTACAGTTGCCTATGACGCCGGAGCGGGTCAAAGCCGCGCTCTCCCGCAGCTGAGCAGCAGGAGACGGCCGGTTCTGAGCACAATCCATCCAGTCTGAACATTGCTCGCCGCGTCAGGGCGAGCCCTCCCCTACGGCCCCTCCGCGCAAGATTTCGCTTGACAATCGCATATTATTAGTACTAATTCATTAGTATGAGGACAACGAGCCGGACGCCTACGGAGCAGGAACTCGAGATCATGAAAATCGTCTGGCGGCTGGAGCGCGCCACGGTGCGCGATGTGTACGAGGCCCTGCGCGAGCGCCGCAAGATCGCGTACACCACCGTCATGACCATGATGAACATCCTGGAAGAAAAGAAATATCTGAAAAAGCAGGCGGAGGACCGTGCCTACGTCTACCAAGCCACGCGCCCGCGCAGCGAGGTGATCAAAGCCATGGTGCGCGAGTTCGTGGATCGGGTGTTCAACGGCTCCGCCGAGCCGCTGCTGATCCAGCTTATTAGGGACCGGAGATTGTCGCAAAAAGACCTGGAGAAGATCGCGCGCATGATTCGGGAGGGCGAATGAGCGTCTTGTGGTGGCTGGGGAATCTCCTGGCGTACAGCGTCCAGGTGGCGCTGGTCGTCCTAGTGGGCGCATTGGCGGCGGCGCTGCTGCGCCTGAAGCAGCCGCGCGTCATGCTTGCCTACTGGCAGGCATCGCTGGCAGCTTGCCTGCTCTTGCCGCTGCTCGAGCCCTGGCAACGGATTGACTTTGCCCCGGCGGGAGGCACTGCGACGACTATCAGCATAGAGGCCGGCAGTGTGGATTCGTTGGTACGGTTGTTTCCACTTCATGGCTGGGTATTGCTGGTACTTGTGGCGGGCGTGGGCGTGGGGCTGCTGCGCGTGACGCTGGGGCTTTGCCGTCTCAACCATTATCGGCGCGCCGCCCTCCGTATTGCTCCCTTGCCGGGCACGCTCCGCGAGGCGCAGGCGTTGGTGGGCATCGAGGCGACGTTCTATTTCTCTGAACGCGTGGAGTCGCCGGTGACCTTCGGGTGGCTCGATTCCGCTGTCATTTTCCCTGCGCACTTCGAGCGCATGGACGAGAGTCACCAGCGCGCCATCGCCTGCCACGAGCTGCTGCACGTTGCGAGACATGACTGGCTGCTGAATCTTCTGGAAGAACTTATCCTGGCGTTCTTCTGGTTTCATCCCGCCGTCTGGTGGGTGATGCGCAGCATCCGCCTGGCCCGCGAACAGGTGGTCGATAGCGAAGTTGTGGCCCTGACCGGAGCGTGCAGACCCTATCTCCACGCCCTGCTCGAAATCGCCGCCGCGCCCCGAGCGATGACGGCACCCGCGCCCTTATTCCTGGTCGAGAGCCAATTAGCGCGGCGTGTTGCCTTGCTGGTGAAGGAGGTCCGTATGTCGAAGCCGAGACTCATCACGTCATTAGTGACGGCCCTGGCCGCCCTTCTGGTGGCAGGCGGGTTGGCCGTTTGGGCTTTCCCGCTTACGGCTCCGGCGGGGACCGCGCCCGCCGTCAATTCCGCATCCTTGGGGCCCGAGGAGTCGGCGGTGGCGCCACGTCCCACAACGAAAAACGACGCCGGAAAGGTTTACAGGGTGGGAGGTGACGTCACCGAGCCGAAGGCGATCTTCAAGCCGGATCCTGCTTACACCCCCCAGGCGAGGAACGACAAGGTGCAGGGAAGCGTCACCCTGGTGGTGACGGTGGACGCTCGCGGTAACGTTACGGACGTCCTTGTGAAGAAGTCGCTGCGTGCGGACCTGGATGAGAGCGCGCTCAAGACCCTGCGCACCTGGAAATTCCAGCCCGCCACTCGCAAGGGTAAACCTGTGCCCGTCAGGGTCATGGTTGAAGTCTTGTTCCGCTTCTTCTAGTCTGCGGTCGGCCGAGCTGCCAGAGTCGAAGGCTCGCCCTTCCTGAACCGCGACACTCGTCGCTTCCACACTCCGGGTGACAATGGGACGAAAGCCGGCGACTGGGTACTTGTCCTGGATGCCAGGTGAGGACTTCGATGGCATGCGTGTGGCGACGCGTTTCCGCTTCGCCACACGAGTCAACTGCGTTCAGAGTCTTCAGCGGCGTGCGATTCTGCGCACTCCTCAAACCGGGTTGTTCGTGATCGAGGACTGAGAATCCGCGCAAGGATTTGGCAGTGGCTGGGGTCGTTGCTCAGCTCAATCCGCGGAGGAACGGCACACTCGCCTTCATGTCGTCGGGTTCCATCTCGACGAAATAGTTCTTCACCCCGGCTTTGTGCGCGGCGGCGAACAGCCGCTTCCAGTCCACGTCGCCCTGGCCGAGCGGCACTTGCTTGTTCGCCGTCGTCGACCAGTCCGCCAGGTGCATCGAGATGAAACGGCCCGGGTATTTCTCAAAATAGTCCGCCGCCTGGTAGCCGAGCCGCACCACCGCCACCTGGAACTGCATCTTCACCGCTTGCGGGTCGAACCCGCCCATGAGCTTGTCGTAGATCAGTTGCCCGTCGAGCTTGCCAAATTCGAAATCGTGATTGTGGAATCCGAGCTGGATCCCGCCTTCGCGCGCCCGCTCGCCCAGCTTATTCGCTTCCTCCACGGCGCGCATCCAGTCCGCCAGGGTGGCCGCTTTGGGAAGCGAGAACGTGGAAATGATCATCTGCTTCAAGCCCAGTTCCTTCGCGTAGGCCGCCCGCTCGTCCAGGGATTCCTTCAACTCTTTGAAACCGTAGTGGCAGCTTTCGCAAACCAAACCCGCGGCGTGGATTCGCTCTCGCATCTCGGAGGCCTTCAGGCCGACCAGAGGTCCGAAGCCGCTGTCTTTGTAGCTGGGGGGCGAGCACATCTCGATGGCCCGGAAGCCCTGCGCGGCAAGCTGCCGCAGCGTGCCATCGAAGTCCTTTCCGATTGCCTCCCGCACCGGCCACGTCTGGCAACCGATGGACAGGCCAAGCGGATCGGCGCGGAGGTCTGCACCGCTCCGCGCCAGGTACCCGGCCGCCGCCAGGCCGATAGCGGTCTCACCAAGGAACTCTCTTCTTGAGATCGTTTTCATGTGATTCCTCCTTCTGTCTACCAGCCGGCGCTGGGCACGTCTGGGCGATTCCGTATTCTGCCCCTCCTTGAAAACTGATGCAATGCCGCCCCACCCTCGCGGCGTGTCAATGCTCTAGGCCCTGCACTCTGCCGCGCAGCACGGTGATAGAGGCTTTGGGCAGTGTGTACGTGGCGTGTGGCCCATGGGCTGCGGGGACCGTCACCGGCGGCCCATCGGGGTCGGCGTGGCTGTTTGGGCCGTCGTTCTTCCACACGTACTGCTCGCTGCCGAAAGTCACCGCGGTGACCGGGCCTGAGAAGAACGCGCTCCGCTTGCTCTTGGAATCCTCAAAGAGGACACGCACCGTGTGGGGGCTGGTCTCGTCGCGATTGACCAGCATCAAGGACCAGTTTCCATCGGGGCGATGCACGGCATAGGACGTGACCAGTACATTCCCCTCGCTGTCCTTGATTCCGGTGGAGGAGGGATACAGATGATGGACGCCAGAGCGGTGTTGCACCCACTCCAGATTGATCATGTGGGCGGCGAAGTACAGCGAGGTGTACCCCGTGATGCTGTAATCTCGATCGGCGACAAAATTCGACCACGAGGCCCACCCGAGGCAACTGTTTTGGACCGGTTGGGGTTGGATGGGCGAGTGGTAGAAAGCTGCGCCGCCCCCCTCGAAAAAGGAACCGATATTGTCGGCAAGCCATACGGCCGCGAAGATGGTGCTCATGGGCCCGGTGAGAGCCGCAGAAAGGTGACTCTCGGTTACGATCAGGGGCACCTCCTTCGGCACCCCGTCTTCTCTCCATACCTGCAGGATGTGCTTCATCAGTTCCGGTTCGCGGTACAAGGTCTTCCAGGTGATGTCGCACCGCTCGAAGGGATAGTGCTCGAAAGACACGAAGGCGAGGTCGCCAAGGCGGCCGTGCGCCTTCAGGTAATCCACGAAGCGGCCCATCCAGGACGTTCGGCCCTGCGCGTCGGGCCACACTCGGATGTCTTCGTTGACTCCTTCGAAAACCGGGCCTCCCAGCTTGAGCTTGGGATCCACCTTGTGAATGGCCTTCGCCCACTGGATGTAAAGCGCCCCGTAATCCTCAGGCAGGGCGTGCTTGCCGTCCGGCTCCTCGCCCATCTCAATATAGGCGATTGGGTAGCCGCGCTTCTTGATGTAGGCAATCTGGGCGGCAGCATCCTCCGGCGTGCCGTAAAGCATGGTGACCGGAATCATCGCGGGCAGGTTGTTGGCGAGACCGCTGGTGAAGAAGAGATCGAAGCCGCTGTGCTGGTAGCTCCCGCTGGCGTTCGCGTCAGCGGCGGAGTGCCAGGGATCGATGGAAGAAGAGCAAAACGTGGGCTGGTTTTGGTCGGAAGCGTCTTTCGCGGCATCGTCAAATGCGCCACTCGCATCGACGTTGCCGGCATGGATCTCCTGTATGGCGTACCCGACGCAGTTGCGGATGTCGTCCGAGCCATGCAGATCGCAGGTGTTCGATGATTCCGTCATCCAGACGCGCAAGTACTGGGTTGAGACAGGTGCCTCCGCGAGCTTCAGGGTCACTGTGCCACCCTGGGCGTTCCTCACCCTGCCTGAAGGGAAAGTCCTCCATTCGCCCTGCGGGCCGCCATCGAAATCGAGCGCCTCTTTGCCTATCCAATACTCAACTTGATAAGTTACGGCGTAAGGGCTCGCCCAGGCGATGCGAATGGCGCTCACTGGCTTCGCGGCCCGCAGGTCCATGACCACCCATTGCGGGTGCAGGGAGTCGCTTTCACCCGTGAACCTACTGGTGAGATACGGGTTGCTCTTCCAATAGGTGAGGTTGGGCCCTTGCACCGGGCGGTCGCCGCTGGTTGAAAAGCCGCGATGGGGCAGCGAGTAGGCGAGAATGTAGCGGATGGGTTCCTTAAGCTCGGTGCTGCCGGTGAAGTATCCACTTTGGCGGGCGGGATCGCTCCAAGTTCCATTTTCAGTCCAGTGCCAAGCGGCCATGCGGAGCTCGGTATTGTTGCGATACGTGATAGGTCCCCAGCCCGCTGAAAGGGCCTCCTGGATGATGTGCGGTGAATAGACTTTGTCGATCCCCGAGTGCGACAGGACATCGATCGAGCTGCCGAGGGCGCTATCCGGATCAAACGAATTCAACAGGTGATCGGGAGTCGCGTCCACTCGGACGGTGGCGACGGCAGACTCCGAAGTGCCCGGTCCTGTTGGCGCAGGGCCATCCTGAGCAAGCGTGGCTGCTGCATGGAAAACGGCAGCAAGCACGAAGCCTCTGAGAGCCCCCCGCGAGATAACCCACTTCAACCGTGTGTCGCGTGTTAGGCGTTGACTCGCTGTCGCGGCATTCATTCGATTCCCCCGGCGGACGCTGGGCGTCTCATGGCAGCACTGTACCTCATTCCGACCGCGACCCTTACTGCATCGCATTGAGACCCGATACTCGAGAACTGATCGATGGAACTTTGTCAATTTCCACCGTGATTCGATAGTTGCAGCTGGCCGGCGTCCTCGCATTCATGGCTTGGCAGTTTTGGGACTGTACTTGACGAGCGTCTTTGCGACTTCCTGGTGGTTCATCTTCGTGGCCCAGGCGAGGGCGGAATTGCCCTGAACGTCCTCAGCGCTCGGGTCCGCGCCGGCGGCGAGGAGCACCCGGGCGATTCCCGCGTTCCCGGCACGGGCGGCGGCGATCAGGGCCGTCTCGCCGTTGGCGGAGCGAGCATTGACTTCCGCCCCGGCCCCCAACAGGCCGAGCAGCGTGGGCTCGTGGCCGGAGGAAGCAGCGAGCATCAGCGCCGTCTTGCCCGCGGAATCCTGCTGGTTGACCGCCGCGCCGGATTTCAGAAGCAGTTGCACCACGTCAGTGGAGCGATTGGCTGCGGCGCTCATCAGTGCGGTGCGCCCGGAGCTGTCCGAGGCCTTAACGTTCGCGCCCGCCTGGAGCAGAAGTTGTACGACCTCGAGGTGGCCGTTGGCGGCGGCGGCGATCAGAGCGGTGGCGCCGGAAGCGTCGCGAGTATCCGGCCCGGTGCCGCGCCGTAAGAGCGAGCGCACGAGCCCCGCGTCCCCTTCGCGGGCGGCGGCCAGCAGGGTCGCGGAGCGGCCCATCTCCCGCGCCGCCGAATCTTGCCGGAGAGACTCGAGGGCGGCGGACGGGTAGCCGCTCACGAGCCAGAGGATAGTGAGTGGCACGATCAACACGGCGAGAGCATGGTTCAGTGCGGCGATCCTCACCGGCGGGTAACCGTCCTCTTTCTGGTGGGACAAGGCGCGCGCGGCGGCCGCCAGCGCCGTAATCGGTCCCGACATGAGGAGGGAGAGAAAGGCGGCGAATAGGAGCAGGCCGTGAACCACCGGATCGTTGGCCGACTTGCCGCGAAGCTCGGAGCCGGGCAACAGGGCGAAGACCGCGAAGAAGAGGATCGTCCCCGCGATCCAGATGGCGATGTGGATCAGCACCGTTGCCGCAGTGCCGCGCAGCAGGGACCGGGCCCACCAGTCGATGCGCCCCGCACGCCGCGCCCTGACACCGTCGAACGCGATCAGGCCGAGACCCGACAGGGTGAAGAGCAGCACCAGCCAGGGCCCCAGCGCTCCCTCCACGAGCAAGATCAGGACCTCCACTGGAGGCAGCGCCGGCAGGAAGAACATCTGCGGCGAGAAGAGCCACTTGGCCCAAAGCCAAAAAGCGACAGCGAAGCCGTAGGCGAAGAGGAGCCACGGCCCGGTGCGCTGCGCGAGTTCCGCAGCGCGTGCAGAAGGCGTCTGGCCAGCGTCCGACATGAGTCAAACCCTCGCGCCGGGGCCGGCGGAGCGAAAACCGCGAGTCCGCGCGAGGCGATGGCGGAAGATTACCATTTCGGGGCGCACAACGTCCCGCGATATCTTCGATTCGAGAAAGTGCTATGCTTTTGGAGTTCGCAATCGAAGACTTCGGGGCGCCGGGGTGCTGCCCGGCGACCTTGACGTTTGACCCAGGAGGTGGACTCGTGAAGCTGCTCAATCTCGAATTCACCCGCATTGCTCATGACACTTTCAAGATTGCGGGAACGCAGATCATCTACACCGACCCTTACAAGGTCACCAAACATGACGCGGCGGACATCGTCCTTATCAGCCACGAACACTTCGATCATCTCTCCATGGACGACCTGCACAAGGTTATCTCTCCCCGGACGACTCTCGTTGCCAGCACCGTCTGCCGGCGGGGGCTGGAGGGGTTGAAAGTGAAGGCGATCCACTACCTCAACCCCGGCGAGAAGTTCAGCGCCGGCTCGTTCGAGGTCGCCGCCGTGCCCGCCTACAACATCGACAAGGGCCCGGAGCCGGGCAAGCTGTTTCACCCCAAAGAGGACAAGCGCCTCGGGTTTGTCATCACCCTGGACGGCACGCGCGTCTATTTCGCGGGCGACACGGACTTCATCCCGGAGATGAAATCCATCAAGTGCGACATCGCCCTGCTGCCGGTCTCCGGCACCTACGTCATGACCGCGGAAGAAGCTGCGGAAGCGGCCAAGGCCATCAAGCCCAAAATTGCGGTGCCGATGCACTATGCCGCCATCGTGGGCAGTGACGCGGATGCCAAGAAATTCAAGGCGCTGGTGAAGAACTGCCAGGTCGAGATCATTTAGCGCTTGACTTATTAAGAGATTGACAATACGTGTAATTCGCTATATTGCAACAGCCGATTGAGTCAGAATCGCGCAGAAGGTGCGACGAAGCATTCCACCTCCTACAGCGACTCTACTTTCGGATCGGAACTTCGCGTCCGGCACTCCGCGCAGGGGCAAAGCTCGCGCAGGTAGTCAAAGCCATAGATGCCGCTCGAGTGGTTGTCGCTCCAGAAGATTTGCAGCGCGTAGCGGCCCACGAGTTCGGCGCGCTCCGGCCGCAGCGGCTTCTGGCCCAGAATCGGGAACGGTCCCGGGTCCGTGTGCGGCGCGCCGCCGGACTCTCCGCACGTCGCGCAAGGACAGTGGTCCCGCAGGTACCGGTAAGGGTAGGCGCTCAAGTGGCCGTCCGACCATTCGACGGCGAGCGTGCCGTCACCGGCGGCGAGCTTGATCTTTTTCGGTGCGACAGGCATGTTAGGTCGCCAGCTTTCAGCAACTTCGCTGGCTGCGTCAAACCTTGAGGGCTACCTCACTCGATGCTGATCCCCTGATCCACCCTGTAACCCGCAATGCTGATCTGAGCTGCCAGCGCCCCGGCGATCTCCTGGAACGCTTTGCCGTACAGGGTGGCGTCGTCGAGCGCCACGGGCTTGCCGTTGTCGCTCTGGATGCGCACGTTAACGTCCAGCGGAATTTCGCCCAGGAAGGGACAGGCGAGCCTGTTCGCCGCCTCGCGCGCCCCGCCGTGGCCGAAGATATCTTCGCGATGGCCACACTGCGAGCAGACGTGGTAGCTCATGTTCTCGATGAGGCCCAGAATCGGCACGTTGAGTTTCTTGAACATCGCAATCGCCTTGGAGGCGACAGTGAGCGCCAGGTCCTGCGGCGTTGAGACGATGACCGCGCCGGTGAGCGGGATCGTCTGCGCCAGGCTCAACTGGATGTCGCCGGTGCCGGGAGGCAGGTCCATGATGAGGTAGTCGAGGTCACCCCAGCGCACCTCCCCCAGGAATTGCTGGATCGTTTTGTGCAGCATCGGCCCGCGCCAGATCACCGCTTCGTCCTTGGGGAGGAAGTAGGCCATGGAGATGATCTTGATGCCGTATTCCACGGGCGGCTCGAGCTTGCCCTCCACCACGTGCGGCGGGGAGCTCCCGCCCATCAGCGTCGGGACGCTGGGGCCGTAAACGTCGGTGTCCATCAGACCGACTTTGGCACCGGCGCGGTGGAGAGCGATGGCGAGGTTCGCCGCTACCGTCGATTTCCCCACGCCACCCTTGCCACTCGCCACCGCCACGGTGTTCTTGACCTGGGGGATGAGTTGGTTTCTACCGGTTGAGGCCGACACCACTTGCGACGTCATCCGTACCTGGACATCGCGGACGCCTAGTGCCTCGACCGCTTGGCGCGCCGCCGCCGCCATCTGGTCGCGCACGGGGCAAGCTGGCGTGGTCAACTGAATCGTGAACACGACGCGGCTGTCACCGACCTCGAGATCCTTGACGAACCCCAGTGAGACGATGTCCCGACGCAGGTCCGGGTCCTGGACGGAACGTAGGGCGTTTAACACGTCCTGCGCGCTAATTTTGTTTGGCATGAGAACCCCTGGGAATTTTCATTGTGCGGCGCACCCGGCGCCTTTGTCAAATCGCGCCTCGGCATGACAGACTGTCCGTTCCCACGGCCTGTCCGACTCCGGGACATTCTGGCCGGAATCGCTCCTCGAGTTCTTGCCTTTCGCCTTCTGACTCCTGACTCCTCCGCCTGCTCGTTACTCGTCACTGCTTTTCAGCCTGATCCTTTTTTTTCAACAATATTCTGGCTTCGTTCGCTATGTTCTGGTTTGCCAGTTTCACCTCTTCCAGCGTCGGCCCCCAGTCCCACTTGCGTTGTGTGATCCTGCAACAGGCTCGCAAAACTCGGGTTTTCGAATCGGGCGCGAAGACGGCCCCCAAAGCTTAGCTATCCAGTTGTTGGCAGAGGGGTTAAGTCTCTTAGGTTCGTTTTCGCATGCATCTTGTCCAATACCCTGTGTTTTCAACAGCTTCCTCGTTTCGACATTGCGCAACATAAGGCGGAAACAGGCTTGCTGCAAACCAATTGCAGCCTATGGACCCTGAAACCTCCCTTGCCTCTCATTTCCAAGCCCGCCGCGGCCCCCCCGCTACGACCGTCGTCCCCCCGTGACGGGTAGAGGCTCCGAGTGGACCACCGGTTCCGGCAAAGGCAAGAGGGCGGCGGGCGGGCCCGGCAAGGCCGTGCCGGCGCCCGGGTCCCCCGGGTGCGAATCCACTATTGTGGCGCGGGCCTGGGCCGCAGGGGCGAGGGGAGACCTCGTCCTTGGCCCGGCAAGCTAGCGGGGCGCTTCCACGATGAGTGAGTCTCAAGCCGACCTTCAGACGTCAACCGCCGCCGAGCCACCGCAACTTCTGCGGGCGCTGGGCTGGTGGGAAACGACGTCGATCGCCATGGGGATCATGATCGGCACGGCAATCTTCATTGTGCCGGCCGAGGTCACGCGCTACGTGGGCAGCCCCGCGGCGGCGCTGGCGGTCTGGACGGCGGGAGGATTGCTGAGTTTGTTTGGCGCGCTCTCCTTCGCGGAGATGGCCGCCATGATGCCGCAAGCGGGTGGGCAGTACGTTTACCTGCGCGAGGCCTACGGGTCGCTGGTCAGTTTCCTCTGCGGCTGGGCATTCTTTCTCGCCGCGCAGGGCGGGGGAATTTCGGTGTTGGCAGTGGGCTTCGCGGAATACCTCGGTGAATTCCTCCCGCTCGTCCCCTGGCAGCAGAAGGCGGCGGCCGCGGCCTCGATCGTCGTGTTTACCGTCATCAACTACCGCGGGGTCAAAGAAGGCGGCCGCGTGCAGTCGCTGCTGACCGGCATCAAGGTTGCGGCCATTGCGGCGCTCATCCTCATGGGCTTCGTGCTGGTGAGGGGAGCGACGGGAAGCCACGTTCCGCATCCTCCGCACGCGGGAGGTGGTTTCATCGCGTCGTTTGGCGTGGCGATGGTGGGCGTGCTCTGGGCCTTTGAAGGTTGGAACGCCTGCACGTTCGCGGCGGGGGAAGTGAAGCGTCCGCAGCGCGACCTGCCCCTGGCGCTGATTTTCGGGACCATCGCCGTCATCGCGCTCTATTTGGCCCTCAATCTCGTTTATTACCGCGTGCTGACGCTGGCGGAGGTGGCGCAATCGACCCGCGTGGGCGCGGACGCCGCGGTGCGCATCTTCGGCCGCCTGGGCGCGCAGTCGGTGAGCCTGCTGATCATCATCTCAACACTGGGAAGCCTGAATGGCAGCATTCTCGCCGCCCCGCGCGTCTACTACGCGATGGCCAAGGATGGCTTGTTCTTCCGCTGGTGCTCCGCAATCCACCCCCAATATCACACCCCCCATTGGGCGCTGATTGTGCAATGCGTCTGGGCAGTGTCGCTGGTGGTGATGGGGACTTACGAGCAACTCTTCACGTACGTGATGTTCGCGGCGTGGGTTTTCTACGCCCTGACCGGCTGCGCGGTCATCATCCTGCGACGGAAATACCCGGAGCTTCCGCGTCCCTACCGCGTCTTTGGCTATCCCTGGGTACCCATCGCGTTTGTGCTCACCTCCACTTGGTTCCTGGTCAACACGCTCATCGAAAAGCCAGTGGAATCGGGGTTGGGGACGCTGATGGTCGCGCTGGTGGTGCCGGTGTACTTCTTCTGGAAGTCGCGGGCACGAGGACGTCTCAACGCACTCGCCGGAACGGGCGCTTCACACTGACCCCCGTCTTCTGCCAACTTCCTTACTGCTTCGCTGCCTTCTTCACTTTGCCGAGCAGCTCTTGTGACTGCGCTTGCCACGGGCTGGCGAGGGCTGCGGCGCGGGTCAGTGCATCCAGCGCGCCCTTGTGATCGGGAGGGTACTCGAATTCGTAGGCATTGCCCAGCAGGTAGAGCGCCTGGGCCTGCAGGGCGGTATTGGCATGGAGAAGTTCCCCCGCCGCCTTCAGGTCTTCGATGGCCGGCCCGACCTTCTTGGTCTTTTCCGCTTTGGCATATGCCGCATAGCCGAGCGTCAGGTGCGCCATACCCATCTGGCTGTCTTGGTCATTCTTGAACTGCTCATCCGAGACGCCCTCTGGCTTCTTCATGCCCGAGGCGAGGTCGAGGGCTTTCTTGGCGATTTCAGACGCCCTATCGGCATCCCTCTTCAGGAAGGCCAGGTCGTAGGCGAAGAGGTTTGCGGCCATCACATTCGTGGGGTCGGTGGCGACAGCTTTCTCGCCATATTCCATGGCTTTATCCGCCTGCCCGGCCATCTTGTAAGCGAGATAATATTGAAAGTTAAGCTTGCCGGCGTTGGGAGATTCCGGGTAGGTCTGGGCGTATTTATCCAGCCACGCGATGCGCTTGTTGCCGTCCGGCTCGCGCTGGATGATCTGGAAGAAGGCGTACTCCATGTAGGCGCGCCAGTCGGCGGCCTGCTGCGCGGCGGCGTCCACTTC
>Ga0315268_10006646_pt1 | contig 12279 bp, 17 predicted proteins | sample C1_top_MG_FD_204535 | JGI IMG/M metagenome (GOLD analysis project Ga0315268, IMG submission 204535) | Sediment microbial communities from Yellowstone Lake, YNP, Wyoming, USA - C1_top | ecosystem: Environmental > Aquatic > Freshwater > Lake > Sediment | place: USA: Wyoming | collected 2017-08-01 | reverse complement strand
TACCAAGCTGGAGTTCATACCCAGTTCAGACGGCATTCTCTTGAGACCCGCAAAGGATGAGGGAAGCTTTGCAGAGCTAGGCGGAACGGCTTCGAAGCGCTGGACGGTTGATCAGATGCTGAAGCGCCTCGAGCAATTGAGAATAGAAAATGTCTAGAGCGATCTTCGAGACGCGGTTCTTCGTTCATTTCTTGGCCTCCCCTGATCCACGACTACGCCAACAACTTCTGGAACTTATGCGAAAGTATGATACGCGATTGGTGTCTGCAATAACCCTGTTCGAAATCTACAAGCTCTCCCTCGAGCGAGAGGGTAGGGAAACTGCGGAAACCAGAGTCTCCCGGATGAGAGACGAGTTTAAGGTGATCCCGGTCGATGATTCAATAGCGATTCGCGGAGCACAATTAAAGCATGAGGCCAAAGTCCGAAGCAAGGACGACGTACCAATGGCCGATAGCCTCATCGCCTCAACCAGCGTGCTCAGCAAAGCAGTATGCATAACAGACTCACCTCACTTCAAGAAAATTCCCCAGATCAGGTCCAAGTGGATCTAGTTGCCACCACCTGGTCTCGCGGGACAAGTGTGCGGGCTTACTGCGGGAAGATCGGAAAAGTCGCCGCGGGAAAACAACTTGAAGGCCCCTGCCAACGTTGCGGGCGATCTTGCCCTTCAATGATCCACAAATCACCTTTATTGACAAGGACGAAAGCAGATTTGGTGCCAAACATTTCGATTGGTGGACCGGGCGGGATTCGGACCCGCGACCTTCCGGAGGTTTGGTGGACAACTTGCAAACCGGACGTTCTTTGGCCCAGCTAGGGCTTGGCATACCAGGCTGAACTACCGGCCCACTTTCCATCAGACAACCCGCCCCGAACCTTTAACCCTTACCGACCTACGCCAGCTTTCGTCATCGCGATTCACAAATTCGCATACAATAACTCCTACACTAACTCACAGGCGCTCGAAAGTGAGATCCGTCACATTCTTCGCATCCTGCAACCCCTTCAAGCATTCCTCACAAACGCGCCTAGACAGCTCAACGCTTGCTAGGCCTTCCTCATCAAAGACCGCCATCGATGAATATTGCAGGTACTGTGCGTTGAACTTCGCCTTCCTCGTAGCCGGCCTCTCTTCGCACATCTCGCACAAGCCGCGATCGCTGCGGCGTTGCATTCGATCAATCATAGAACATGCATCCCATAGCGATACTCGTACCACTTAGGGAGCAATGAGGCGGGAAGCATTTACGTGCTACGCCTAGACAACGCATTTACCTAACTGGAACGCGACCTCCCAGGAAGCCCAACCAGATCCGACTCCTCGCGGCCCTAATCTCTGGCTCAAAGCAAACCTCGTTTACGCGAAGGGCGCAGGGTGACAGACACACACCCCCCACCCCTCTTGTATTGCATCTGAGGATTACGTGTATTACAAAGCGGCTTGTTTTGCGCCGTTTTTCCAACGTATGCTCCTCGAACTGTACACAATGACAGAGGGCAGTCGGATTTCCGAGACCTCACAGCAAGGGAGGATCCATCAGTTCACATACACGTAATAACCATCAATTCCTCAGGTTCATTCTGATTTGAAGACCGCCGGCGAGACTTTCACGCCAGTTTTGGCGGCGCTTTGTTCGTGAAGGCGCGTTTCGCCGAATGCCGGTCTAGTGAGTCCTCGTGACTTCTGTGGCTCTGATAGCAAGGACGATCACGGCACACGTGCCAAGCCAGTTGAGCGGACGAAAAGCAGTTGTCTTTTGCGAGTCTTGGCGCTGTTCGACTACCCATCTTCACCCAGTCTTGAGGAGCACAACGCCTCCGATGGTTTCAAAATCAGGATCGCCCGTCAGCACCTTGGCCTCAAGTTCTCTCGCTGCAGCTAGCACGAACGCGTCGCCCAAACTGAAGTTGGGAATCGTCGATTTCGTCTTGGCGTGGAGCAGTCCCGCCTTCTTCGAATCGTACTCATCAACATAGGATATTTTGGAGTTCGTTTTGACGGCGTTCCAAGCCACCTCCACATCCCGTCCTCTCCTCTTCACCTTGGATGCGATTTCCGCGAGCGAAACAACATGGGTGAAGATCTCGTTTGAATCGTCTTCGATCTCCTTCACCCTCCTTCCAGCGCTGCTTCCGTTGAGGTACTCCATCCAAGCCCAAGAATCGATGAGATACCTAGTCATCGCCGTCCAGCTCATCCTCTCGAGAGAATTTGCCGACGCCCTTCAAAGCTCCGAAGAAGTCCCTTCTGGCTTTTCTAACCTCGACCTCGACGAGTTCGCCTTCGCTGATTCCTTCCTGCTCCGCCGCCTCCTTCGGAATCCTCACAACGATTGACCCTCCAATCCTCCTGCTCCTTACAATTGCTTTAGCCAATCATCCAGAACCTCCGGAGTGTTACTTCGCGTCGCCTTTTATTATATTATCTGTTATCTTTTGTAAATCGAATGTCGGGAGCAAGAATGTCGTATCAATGAATGCTCTTAGGCGCTCGGCGCTGCTGTTCAAGACTTATCCGCTCGGCTTCCTGTGGCGTGATGGATGCGAATTTCTTGCCCGATAGGGCAAGCTTAATCGGATCTTCCAGGCTATGCACGACAACAGTCTTCAGATAATGCTCACAAGTACGCTCGAATTCAAATCAGAATGACCGCGCGTCACATTATCGAAGAGTTAGGGCGGTTTCTTCGCGATGAGATAGGCATAGCAGTTTCATGCAGATTCGACCTACAAGGACCGGGTAGTCACGCTCAACCGCAACACGTCTTGCAAATCAACCGATCAGACGATATAGAGAGATGGAGAACAGAAATCGGCTTTTCAAACCCATCCCACATCTCCCGTTTCATGATTTTCCACCAGATTGGAGAATGCCCTCCCAAGACGAGCATAATCAGCCGCTTGCTGTTCCTAACTGGCTGTTCTTCAAGACTAGATGATCGCGAGGCGATTCCGCTGGATGCTATGGCGAGCATACTCAACATCATGAAGAAGCGTTTTGATTCACCCACATCAGAAGGAAAGGCGACAATCGAACAAATCATGAGGATCAATCGCAAACTAGCGGGCAGTCTTCACAGAACCCTTCCTAGGATTATTCGAAATTGAGGGCCGCCGGTGGGATTTTCACGCCGATTTTTGGCGGCGCTTTGAACCCACCCTGCGGGGTCCACAGCCTTGTACCCGATTTCTCGGTCCGTACGCTACCAAGTTTCGTGGAGTTGGTTGGACTCCTCTACGCTACGGCGGCCATCAGGCCACCGACCGCTAGCCTGCTCATATCAACCTTTCCAAGGAAAAACTCTCGCAAAGGACCAAGGGTTGCCGCCTAGCGGAAAATCGATTGATTTTTCTAGTGAACAATATCTCCCGTTGTTCCGCTGCAGAGTGCGAACGTTCTTGGTGAGACTCGGAGTTCATGTGTCAATCTCGGGGGCAATTGATCAGGTGGTTGACCGCGCTGCGGAACTAGGCTGTGATACATTTCAGATGTTCACTCGTAATCCGCGTGGATGGAAATTCAAGAAGCTCGAATCCGGAGAGGCCAACGGGTTCAGAAGAAAGCTAGAATCCTCCAAGCTCGCGCCTGCTGTGGCGCACATGCCGTACCTACCGAACCTCTCCAGCCCCAAGAAAGGAATCTACAACAAGTCCGTCAAATCCCTCATCTCGGAGCTTGACCGTTGCGCTTCGCTCAGCATTCCGTACTTGGTGACGCATCTTGGAAGTCACCTTGGGAAGGGGTTGGACGTCGGTTTAGCGCAGATATCGGCAGCGGTGAACCACGCGCTCTCCCAGAACTCAGGCGGTGTTGTGTTGCTGTTGGAGAATATGGCCGGGACGAAGAACAGCATGGGTTCTTCGTTTGATGACATCAAGAGGATCGTCGAGAGAGTTGAACAGAAAGATCGGATAGGAGTGTGTCTTGACACTGCACATGCGTACAGCGCAGGTTACGATCTTAGGACACCTAGCGGTCTGGAGGAAACGATCAGGAAGTTTGATGCGATTCTAGGTCTCCGCTCCTTGAAGGTGGTTCACCTGAACGATTCTAAGGGGGGTCAGGGGTGTGGTCGGGACAGACACGAGCACGTCGGGAAGGGATACATTGGAATGGAGGGATTCAAAACTCTGTTCAAACATGAGGCCCTGAGAGATCTGCCTTTCATTATGGAAACTCCCGAGGTCAAGGACGAAGCCGCCGAGATCAGAAGGGTAAGAGCGATTGCCGGTTGAGTCAATCGGATCTGGAGATATCCAGGAATATCTCCTCCATTTTGCCGACAAATGCTCCTCGGGAAAACACCGTATGAAGCCCCCCGACCTCTGCTTCTTCCCGAAGATGAGCGTTGACATGGGAATAGTAGCCAATCACCGTCACGCCTTCATCCACGAACTTCTTGAGAGTAGCTGATTTTCCTTCAACGGAGTCCAAGCTGATTAAGAGAACCTTTGAATTACTCGCATCTACATCACCTGACAAATCTGCGAAATCCGTTACAACCTTCAGCTCAACATTCAGTCTCTTCGCTGTCGCCTCGATCTTTGACGAAAACATCAGATCTGGTTCGAACAGCACGATTTTTGGTTTCCTCATAGCGCTCATCCTTGGCTCACATCACTGACCTGCTGCTCTCACACGAAGATGCTCGAACGAAACTCATTAAAGTTCGGCAGACGCCTTGCCTCACTGTGGGCAATGATCTTCAGACAAGTGGCAGTGGGCACCTTCCAGAATTTCGCCTACGTCATCGGCGACGAAAAGACGAAAACAGGAGTCATAGTTGACCCTGCCTGGGAAGTGGACAAGCTGCTCAAGACAGCAGCGGAGCTTGGCGTGAAAGTCTCCTATGTGATCAACACGCACTCTCACCATGATCACATCCAAGGAAACAACCAGGTGGTCAGCCTAACCGGCGCAAAGATAGTCATGCATGAACAATCCTCAGAAAAGAAGGACATCGCGGTGAAGGACGGGTATACCTTAGAGATAGGTTCATTGAAGGCCACAGTGATCCATACTCCAGGACACTGCCCCGACCACATTTGCATCCTAATTGATGGGAAACTGCTCACTGGGGATACACTGTTCGTTGGAGAATGCGGCAGGACCGACCTTGCGGGAGGCAATCCGGGAGAGATGTACGACAGCCTCTTCCACAAAATCCTCCCACTCGAAGACCCCATCGAGGTCTATCCGGGCCACGACTACGGAAAGAAAACCTCCTCCACAATTGGTTACGAGCGCGAGAACAACTACACGTTGAAGCCCCGGACTCGAGAGGAATTCATCAAGTTCATGGCAGAACCTTGAAGCCAACTCCCGCATGAGCAATAATCGTTGAACGAATCTTCTTCCAACGAAGACGTGACCGTAACAAGAGTTATGCGGGCAGTAGCAAGCGCTCCGCCCAGAGTATACGCTCCCAGCGATGACACCTTCCTGATGCTTGGTGTACTTGCAGGCTTTCGCCTTGAGGGAAAAGAGGTACTCGATGTAGGGACTGGCTCCGGCATACTCGGGTTGTACTGCGCGATGCGTGGGGCGCGGGTCACTGTAACGGACACCGACCCTGAGGCGTTAGAACATGCCTTGAAGGCGGCTCAGGACCTTCGAGTCAACGTTCACGTGATACACTCAGACCTCTTCTCAAATGTGAACGGACGTTTCGATCTTGTCGTGTTCAATCCTCCATACCTACAAAGCGTTGGAGCCGAAGATCCTGCGGTGGATGGAGGGGATCGAGGTCAGGCAGTTGCCGAGAGGTTTCTGAATTCGCTTGCGAGCCATCTCAAAGGGGACGGAGCATCTCTAATCATCCTGACTGGCGCAAGCGATACCGGATCCTTAGCCGAGCGGTATTCTGACTTTGAGTTCTCGACCGTGGCTACCAAACGCTTGTTCTTCGAGGAATTGCACGTGCTACGGTTGAGGCTTCGGCGGGGCGCTTCCCGTTAGCGATCTTATGGCCACATCATCGTCGTAGAATTCGCTCTCATCAACTGGCTCCCTCCCCGCAAAACCCTCATGCAAAGCATGCCAGAATCTCACCCGTTCTTCGCCGAGTCTCCAACACAACCAGGCGCGGGTCCCGAGTCGGACGGCGGGGAAGTCAACGAGGCCGGTTGTCATGTCTTTGAGTACACATCCCAGGTCCTCGAGCTTCTGTATTTCCTTTTGGAGCGCTTGCATGGCTTGGGTCATGGCATCATCATCCGTCTTCATGTCAGCATCCTTCTTGATAGCTAGGATGCGCTCGGTGATCTGTCTGACTTCGGGGAGAGATTCATTGGCCTGCCTTGGTGTGAAGAAGATAGGCATTCGGGTCTACCATGACAATTCCAGTCAAAAGAATAAGGATTTTGCAGAGTAGGAGAGGCGGATACTCATGAGAACTCAAGAGTGGCTAGTTCGATTACTGTCGAAAGCACGCGTTGCTCACTTGGCCACTGCGACGAGATTTGGAAAACCCCACGTTGTCCCAATCTGCTATGCTTTCAACGGAAAGACGATCTATAGTTCATTGGATCAGAAGCCCAAACAGGTCGCCTTTCAAAGGTTACGCCGAGTCCGGAACATTGCTGCAAATCCTCGCGTGTGTTTGGTTGTGGACACATATTCAGAAGATTGGTTGAACTTGCGATACGTAATCGTGCACGGATTTGCAGACGTCATCCGTGGAGGCATCGAACACAGACTGGCAGCCGCGCTTCTTAGAAGAAAATACAGTCAATACGGAAAGATGCGCATCGAGGAGCTCCCCGTAATTCGAATAAGGCCAACGAGGATTTCAGCTTGGCAATCGAACCAGCAGGGCTGAAGCCGAAAGCATCTTTACGATGCTCAATCGCTTGATCCGAAAACTCAGAGAGGCAGGTGTGCCGAAATTGGCTGAGACTAAGAGCCTCCTATCACGCGAACTCGCTGTCACGGAGAGCTTCTTCTTCTGTGAGGCGTGCAACTCGGTCTGCGAATACGGAGACCCTGTCTGGCGTGAGCATCAGAAGGATTTGAAATCCCACAAGATCAAGCGCATGCTCCTGCTTCGCTGCAGTAAATGCAGCACTGTTGTCGTAGATTCATACGCCGAATACTCGCCAGAACGAAACCAATTCTGGTGCCGAAATTGCATCGAGCATGTCAGCTATTTGGGGTTCCGATCGCCAGCCTAGCTCGCCTACTTCCAGCCTTTCCTTGTAGCATTCCAATACGCTTTCCAATATGGATCGGCCTTCGGATACCGCAATCGCAACGAGCGATTGTGCTGTATCGCGCGGTGGCCGAACGTTCTAGGTTTCATCCGACCGACCATACGAGCCTTTACTCCCACTAAGCTCAAGGCGCGAAGAACCGCATCGGTACGGTTTGACTTGCAAGAGATCAGTAGGCTGCCTTCACTTAGCGAAGTCATCGGGTCGATCCGGAAGATCTTGCATATCTGTTTGGTCTCTTCAGTCATGGCGATCTCGTCCAGATACAACTCAATCCCAACCCGAGATGCCCCGGCAAGTTCCAAACTCGCAGCTACAACGCCTCCTTCAGTGGCGTCATGCATTGCAGTTACTCCGCGGTCATGAATTCCCACCGATGCAGCGGTCAAAGCATCTTTCACCGTGGTCACCATCCAGAGGTATCTCTGAGCGAGGCGGAAGAGCTCTGGGCCAAGAGCGCTTCGGACAGTTCGCGGAAACGCCCGCGTGAGGACCGCCGTGGTCTCGATAGCTGCGCCTTTCGTGAGGATCAAATCATCTCCGACTTCAGTCATTGTCGAGAGGAGGTAGCGCGTAGGTCGGCCGATACCGCACAGCACTCCTCCTCCGATTACTGTGTAGTCGCACCCGGCATATCGCCCCGTGTGGCCTGCCACGATCGATATTCCTAGCCTTCGACATTCCTTCTCGAAACTCTTCCAATAGTCGGCGAAGAGCTTTGGCCGCATGTTTGGCGGGAGATTGAATTCGAATATTCCATACTGGGGTGAAAGACCGCTGGTTGTGAGATCCGACGCCAGAAGATTGACCGACAACCAAGCGGAGGCTTGTGGCCCCAGCTCTGGGATGAACGAGACCGGATCTGTCGTCGCCACCAGAACCTTTCCGTTTCCGAGGTCAAGCACAGCATTGTCGACGCCCAACTTGGGACCAACCAGAACCTGAGAACGCTTGGCCCCGAGTCTGGGGAAGATCACTCTTTGAAAGAAAGCTGGGCTTGGTTTTCCGAACCTTTGCATCTGCTCTGAGCCTACCTGCCGCGCGTTTGCCCTGCATTACTTGTAGAGATTGATCAAGTTCCGTTTTGTGAGCACGAGCACGAGCATGAGGCTTATGACGAGTTCGGGAAGCAGATAGGTTGCGTTGTATAGAGCGGAGTACAGGTAGGCATTTGCTCCGATGCTCAGTCCCAAGTAGACCTCGGGAGCGTAGATGGCAAAGAAGATCACACCTGACATGAAGTGAGCCAAGAAACGCCCGCCGATACCTACAGCAACACCAATCGGCTCACGGTTCTGGAACAGTCCTGACAGACCGAGCGCTCCGAATGCCAAAGGATAATCGAGCAAGACCTGTGCCGGGTGAACGATGAACGGCTCTTGAAGCAACTGAACGAATCCATACACCACACCCGCGGCTATTCCCATCCTTGCTCCGCGCCTCAGGGAGAACCAAATGAGTGGAACCAAGCTTCCCGCTGTGACGGACCCGCCCTGTGCCCAGATCGAAAACTTCAGGAAGCTCAGAACTGTGCCGAGGGCAATGGCGACTGCCATTTCAGCAAGTATCTTTGTTCTAGATCCGGCCGCTTTGGATTTCTGCTTTTCCATCGGTCACATTCACCTCCCATTTCCTTCTTGAAGGTGACCGAGGTCGAAAAAGCGAGATTTCCGGCTTGAAATCTGAAAAGTTCCTTTGCGGATTCCTATTGTGCACACTCCCTACGCCGGCATTACCCGGATCAGGTTCTCGGGGTCGACGACAATCAAGTCGTCCTCTCAGCCGGGATCACCCAGCTCCCCCGGTACCTTCAGAGAGGACTTGGACAAGTACGGAGCTTTAGGTTTAGCTGAGGAACATTCGGTCCGATTACTTGACTCCCCGAGAGTATTTGGGCGGTATCGTGACCCTACGAATACCGACCTTTGGTGAAGAATATAGCGTTATGAAAGGCTCAGGCTTCACACTTTCCCCAGCCAGAATCGAGCCTGATGAGCTTCCGAGATCCGAGAATAGGACCTCGTCCGTCTGCTGTGCCGAAATCGCCGCATGGATTCTAGAGGGAATAATCCTGACTCTGCTATCGTACTGCTCGATCTCAGTTTCTGCCTCGGAAGACCAGACGATGAGTTTTGAATCGGGTGGCTCGCGTCGTCCCAGAACGTAGAGATGGCCCCTCTCTATCGAAATCGTGCCCAGACTTCCAGACAGGGTCCTCTTGGAATCGCGATAGAACAGTGGGGTCGTTCTGCCTAGGATTATTATTACCGGGTCGATCGTCTCGCTTATCTTGAAAGGTTCGTTTACGTTCACCGCGGAGTCACCGTACTGCGCGATGTACGTGCCGAAGGCCTCGTCAAGTGATTGATATTTCCTTCTAAGCTCGGTTAGGTCTGCCAGCACTGAAGATTCGACGTTACCAGGCTGCTGCAAAGTTCTCCCGTCTCTGACTACCAGATGTGGGTGTAGTTAAATGCACATGAATCTCCTATAGCTGAACGCTTGCCAGCCTCTCGAAATTCTGTGCGTGAGCCTTCCAGTTCGGGTTCGGGATGAAGGTGGAAGCATACCTCCAGGTCTTGTGGGACTGACTCGCACCTCTGAACGGGGCGAAGATCATCAAACCGAGAACTTTCTCTGAGTCGTGACCGAAGATCCTCCCTGCAAACGATCGCGCGATTGCGAGTTTGCTGATCGCTCTCCTTCGGTTGGCGGAGGCTGACGTAGCAAGGACGATAAGGGACGACTGTTTTCGGGGCAACTGCTTCATGGAATGAGCTCTGAGCCTCAGTATTTCTCGGAGGAGACCTTGCCGGAGCGAGAGTCCTTGGCTCTTTGCCAATGTGCCGTTGGATCGAGTCTTGACCTCGACGAACGTCCAGCCGTGGTCCATTGCAAAGGCTAGGTCCGCTCGTTTACCGCCTGGCAACGTTGGTTCAAATCTTACAGCGATGCCACGCCGGGAATATGTTCGAGCGATGCCTGCAACTAAGGCGCCATGATCGAACTCAGCGGCGTGCTTTAAGCTCGACACGTAAATGCAGTTGCTCACTCTCTAATCTCACGCCTCTGAAGTTCCGCTCACAGAACCACTATTATTCCAGTATTATTCACTTTCTCTTCTCTCAGCACATTGCATTGCGAGCTTGATGATGTCATCTCGCTGGAGCGATGCATAAATAGACCGGAGCCGCGTAAACCGAGTCAACTTCTGCTCACGGACGAACCGGGGGAAAGAGAGCATTGCTTCCTGAGTCATTCAAGAGATTTATCCAAGAACGCCACGACGCCGAATACAACGGCACCGTTGGGGTTTTGTCATCATTCCGACCCGATGGAACGCCCAACGCTTCTCCCAAGCACTTTCGTGTCAGAGACGATGAGCACTTGGAGTTCACCGACGTGTTCTCGCAAACGCTGAGCGAAGTTCTGAAAAGTCATCCTGACGTTACTGTTGTCTTCTTCGATTCAAAGGCCGTCATGGGGTTCAGGGTGATAGGAAAAGCCATGCTTGAGACGTTCGGCCCCTTGTTTCAACAAGCCGCCAATCATCTCGAGAATATGGGCTTCAAGCCCAAGGCTGTTGTGAGCATTCGAGCCGAAGAAGTTCAGTCACTTACATATGGCCCCCAGACAGGCAAGAAGATAGGCTGACTATCTTCGACGGCTTATCGTTTGACCTTCTGCTCAACACGTGCCCGCTGCGCACGAGCTGTCTCCAACTCTGCTTCACTGAAAGCGCCTTCATGGGCAGACAGGTAATGATCGTTCAACTCCTGTCCCAGATTGAACAGCTGTTCGCAGAACAAGCATCGGTGCTCGATTTCAACTGGCCGTCCGAAGTCGCGCGTGAAGTAGATAGCCAACGACTAAACCCAATTGAGAGCTCTCGGAATCAGTATTTAACAGAATTTGGAGAAGGCGCACGATTTGGAGAATGTTCCACTTTTCTACCTGCTTCGTTTTTGTCCTGTCGGTTGATCGGACTAGCGCGATCGTTTAGTATCTTTCGCGTCTTTCTCGTGCGGCAGCCATGAAAATCATTGTCTGTGTCAAGCAGGTTCCAGCCGTAGATGAGGTTAGGTTCGACAAGGAAAGAAAGACGATTATTCGCGATGGCGTGCGCAACGAGATCAACCCGTTTGATCGCAGAGCCATAACCTTCGCGGTCGAGTGCAAGAAACGGTACGGTGGAGAGATCGTCGCGATGACAATGGGGCCGCCGCAAGCGAAGGAGGCTCTGCTTGAGGCCTTAGCGATGGGTGCGGATAGGGCCCTGCACCTTCTCGATCGTGCCTTTGCTGGATCCGATACTCTTGCGACCTCGCGTGCGCTATCTCTGGCAATTGCCCGCGAAAAACCGTTCGAACTAGTGTTGTGTGGCAAATACAGCGTTGACGCGGAAACCGGCCATATCGGCCCGGAACTGGCACAATTGCTTGGTCTCCCTCACGCGACGGGAGCAACGAAGATCGAATTCTCGTCTTCAATAGGCAAAGCGGTTGTGGAAACCGAAACCGACTACGGCTTTCAAAAGCTCGAAGCAACGACCCCACTCGTCGTGTCAGCGGCGGAGAGGTTGATTAAACCCGGGCGCGCCAACCCTGAGGAAACGGAAGCCGCAAAGAGGAAGCCATACAACATTGTCACGGCCTCGGAGTTGAGCAACGACCTCTCACTCTTCGGCTTTGCCGGATCTCCGACGTCGGTCAGCGAAATACGTTCGATCGAAACACGGAGAAGAAACGAGATCGTTGAGGGTGCGACAATCGAGGAGAGAGTTTCGCGTCTCGTCCAGAGACTTCTCGATGAAGGCTTGTTCGTCGGCTGGAAGCACGATGAGAAGAGACCAATCGCGCCAACCTTGCCACGTGAAATCAGTGGCGCGAGAGCGTTCTGGGTGGTGGCCGAACGGACTCAGGGTCAGCTTAGGCCTGTGACCTTCGAACTCCTGGGGCGAGGTGTGGAAATTGTGAGTGAACTCAAGAGTGAGCTTTGCGCTTTCCTATTCGGGAAAACTTCGGACGACGAAGTCAACGGTCTGGTGGAATACGGTGCCGACAA
>Ga0315268_10006645_pt1 | contig 12280 bp, 8 predicted proteins | sample C1_top_MG_FD_204535 | JGI IMG/M metagenome (GOLD analysis project Ga0315268, IMG submission 204535) | Sediment microbial communities from Yellowstone Lake, YNP, Wyoming, USA - C1_top | ecosystem: Environmental > Aquatic > Freshwater > Lake > Sediment | place: USA: Wyoming | collected 2017-08-01 | reverse complement strand
CGGGAAAGGAATGCCGGCACAATCTTAGGTACTGGCGCTACGAGCCGTTCCTGGGCCTGGGCCCGTCGGCCTGCTCGCATGTCGGCGGCAGGAGGTGGTGCAACAGGCGGGAGCTCGGCGCCTGGACCGAGGCCCTCCGCAAAGGCGAACCCATCACCGAGGAGATGACGGAGCTCCCCCCGGAGGCGGGCGTCAAGGAAGCCCTGATCTTCGGCCTCCGGCTCGTCGAGGGAGTGGACCTCGGCGCCCTCGGCGAATGTTTCGGCGTGGACCCGGAGACGGCCTTCGCCGCGGAAATCGCCGAGCTCGAGCGGGACGGCTGGCTCGTTCGCGACGGGGATACGGTCCGCATCCCGCCGGACAGGTTCCTCCTCTCGAACCACGTCTTCTCGAAGTTCGTCTAGGATGGATGAAGGGGACAGTCCCCCCGCGGGGGGGATCGCCCCTCTTGAACGGCAAGGAGAATCCATGGCGAGCGTGAAACCCACTCCCCGGGAAGTCGCGAAAGTGTCCCTCCGGCGGCTGCGGGAGCTGGCCGATCCGGTCAAGGCCGAGGGCGTCCGGCGCTACTTCAAGCACGCCGTTCAGGCCTACGGCGTCTCCGCGCCCGCGGTCCGGGACCTGGCCGCCGGCCTCTTCCGTTCGGTCCGCGGCGTTTGGGGAGTGTGGGAGGCCGTCGCCCTGTGCGACATCCTCTTCTCCGAGCCCGAGCTCGAATCGAAGGCCGTCGGCGGTCTCATCCTGGCGCGGTTCAAGAAGGACTTCCCGCCCTCACTGTTCGGCAAGGTCAAGGGATGGCTGGCCGCGGACCTCCTGGACAACTGGGCCTCGGTGGACGTCTTCTGCACCGACGCTATGGGCGCGTTCCTCGAAAAACACCCGGCTTCGGTGGGCAGGATCAAGGCCTGGGCCCGCCATCCCAACCGTTGGGTCAAGCGGGCCTCGGCCGTCTCGTTCATCAAGCTGGCCAAGAAGAGAGAGCACCTCGACGCCATCTACGAGATCTCCGCGTCGCTCTTTCCGGTCGAGGACGACCTCGTCCAGAAGGCCAACGGCTGGCTGCTGCGCGAGGCCGGCAAGGGCGACCCGGGGCGGCTCGAGGCCTTCCTGCTCCGCCACGGCCCGGCCATCCCCCGGACGACGTTGAGATACGCGATCGAGCGGTTCCCCGGCCCGCGGCGGAAGTCGCTCCTGGAGCGAACGCGGGCCCGCTGAGGCGGGCCCCCGGAACCTTTCGCCGGGCCCGTCCGTACTTAGGATTGGACGGCCGAGAACCGTCTGTGCTATATTTTTGATTTCCGTCATGAGGAGAACACGGCCCGTCGAGGGGGACACAATACGATGTCCCCCTTTTCCAGGCTTTGATGAGGGACAGACGATCGTGTCCCCCCAAAACGTATCGAACCAGGAGGTCAGGTGAAAACTAGAACGATCTCGGCTCTGGCAGTCTGTCTTCTGGCCCTCTCGGCCCTCTCCTTCGCGGCCGGGGAGGCCCGTGTCCTGCGCTTCCCCGCGGTCTCGAACGACCAGATCGTCTTCAGCTCCGGGGGCGACCTTTACACCTTGCCTCTGGCCGGCGGCCTGGCCCGGAAGCTGACCTCTTTCTATGAAGGCTACGAGGCCTTCGCCCGCTTCTCGCCGGACGGGAAGTCCATCGCCTTCACCGGCGAATACGACGGGAACAGGGAAGTCTACCTCATCCCGGCGGAAGGCGGGGCCCCCCGGCGCCTGACCTACACCCCCTCGCTCGGCCGAGACGACATCTCCGACCGGATGGGGCCGAACAACCTGGTCATGACCTGGACCCCCGACGGGAAGAGCGTCCTCTTCCGCTCGCGGATGCGGGAGTGGAACGACTTCAACGGCCAGCTCTATCTCGTTCCGGCCGCGGGCGGCATGCCCGAGGAGCTGCCGCTGCCGCGCGGCGGCTTCTGCTCGTTCTCGCCCGACGGCAAGAAGCTCGCCTACAACCGCATCTTCCGCGAGTTCCGGACCTGGAAGCGCTACCGCGGCGGCATGGCCGACGACATCTGGGTCTACGACTTCGCGACCAAGAAGATCGAGAACGTCACCAATAATCCGGCCCTGGACATCTTCCCCATGTGGAAAGGGGACCGGATCTACTTCGTTTCCGACCGCGACGACCATAAGCGGGTCAATCTCTACGTCTGCGACCTAAAGACCAAGGCCACGCGGAAGCTGACGGAGTTCGCCGAGTACGACATCAAGTTCCCCTCCCTCGGCCCGAACCACATCGTCTTCGAGAACGGCGGATACATCTACAAGTTCGACCTGGCCACGGAAAAGACCGATAAGGTACCCGTGACGGTCGCCGACGACGCCGTCGGCGCCCGGAGCCGTCTGGCCAAGGTCGCGGACCAGATCAACAGCGGCGACCTCTCCCCGGACGGGAAACGGGCCCTGTTCGGCGCTCACGGGGAGATCTTCACCGTCCCGGCCCAGTACGGCAACGTCCGCAACCTGACCCGGACGCCGGGCGTCCACGAGCGGAACGGCGTGTGGTCGCCCGACGGGAAATGGATCGCCTACGTCTCCGATCGAACGGGAGAGGATGAGATCTATATCCGGGCCCAGGACGGGAGCGGCGAACCGCAACAGCTGACGAAGAACGCCGACACCTACAAGTACCAGCTCTTCTGGTCCCCGGACGGCAAGAAGATCATGTGGGACGACCGGCTCCAGCGGCTGAACTGTCTCGACGTCGCCACCAAGGAGGTCGTCACGATCGTCAAGGCCGAGGCCGGGGAGATCCAGCGGTCCGCCTGGTCGCCCGACAGCCGCTGGATCGCTTACGCCAAGCCCGAGGTCGAGACCATGATGAAGGTCTACCTCTACTCCCTCGACGCGAAGAAGACCCTTGAGGTGACGGACGGCTGGTACAACTCGGGCAACCCCGCCTTCAGCCCGGACGGCAAGTTCCTCTTCTTCGTCTCGGACCGGGACTTCAATCCCGTCTTCAGCGCGACGGAATTCGACCACGCCTATCTTTCCCTCTCCCGGGTTTATTTCGTGACCCTGGCCAAGGACACCAAGTCCCCCTTCGAGCCCAAGAGCGACGAGGTCGCGGTGAAAAAAGAGGCGGAGGCGCCGGCCCCCGCGGCGCCCGCCAAGGCCGCGGCCAAAGCTGAAACGAAGACGGAGGCCCCGCCCACCGGGTCCGTTCCGATCAAGGTCGACCCCGACGGCCTCAAGGGCCGGATCATCGCCCTGCCCATCGAGACGGCCAATTACAGCGACATCACCGCCGTCGGCAATTCCGTCTATTACCTCAGGGTCAAGGACATGGAGAACCAGACGTCCCTGATGCTCTACGACCTCGGCGAGCTCAAGGAAAAGGACCTGGGCAAGATCGGCCGCTACGGGGTCTCGGCCGACGGGAAGAAGATGCTCGTGGTCAAGGACCGGGCCTTCGCCATCATCGACCTGCCCAAGGGGCCGGTCAATCTCGAGTCGCGGCTCGACCTCTCTGGCTTGGAATGCACGGTCGACCCGCGCCAGGAATGGGACCAGATCTACGAAGAATGCTGGCGCCAGATGAAGTACTTCTTCTACGCCCCGAACATGCACGGCGTCGACTGGGACGCCGTCCGGGCGAAGTACAGGCCCCTGGCCGCCTCGGTCGCGCACCGGGCGGACCTGACCTACGTCATCGGCGAGATGATCGGCGAGCTCAGCGCCGGCCACACCTACGTCGGCGGCGGCGACATGCCCCATCCGAGACGGCTCAAGGTCGGGATGTTGGGTGCCCAATTCGCGCGCGACGCGAAGACCGGTTTCTTCAAGATCGCCAGGATCCTCAAGGGCCAGAACTGGGACCCCTCCCGCCGCTCGCCCTTGACCGAGGTCGGCGTCAACGTCCGGGAAGGGGAGTACATCATCGCCGTCAATGGGAAGCCTCTCGACAAGTTCACCGACATCGCCGAGGCCCTGGACAATACGGCCGGAAAGCAGGTGACGCTCAAGGTCAACGCGACGCCCGAAGAGAAGGGCAGCCGCGACGTCGTCGTCATCCCGGTCGAGACCGAGAACCAGCTCTACTACTACAACTGGGTCGAAGGGAACATCGGCAAGGTCACGAAGGCCACGGATGGCCGCGTCGGCTATATCCACATCCCCAACATGGGGGTCGACGGGCTCAACGAGTTCGTCAAGTCCTTCTTTCCCCAGCTCCGCAAGAAGGCCCTCATCATCGATGTCCGGGGCAACGGCGGCGGGTTCGTCTCGGCGATGGTCATCGACCGGCTCGTCAAGGAGCTGGTCATGGTCGAGGTCGGCCGCAACTTCACCCCCGGCCCCGATCCTCAGGGCGCGTTCCTCGGGCCCAAGGTCGCCCTGTGCGACGAGTTCTCGGCCTCCGACGGCGACATCTTCCCCTACCGCTTCAAGACCCTCGGCGTGGGCAAGGTCATCGGCAAGAGGACCTGGGGAGGCGTCGTCGGCATCCGCGGCTCGCTGCCCCTGCTCGACGGGGGCTTCCTCAACAAGCCCGAGTTCGCGCCCTACGGCAAGGACGGCCAGGGCTGGATCATGGAGGGCGTGGGCGTCGAGCCGGACATCGTCGTCGACAACGACCCGGCCCGGGAGTTCGCCGGCATCGACGACCAGCTCAACAAAGGCATCGAGGTCATCCTGGAGGAGCTAAAGACCAAGGCCAAGACCCTTCCGCCCCTCCCGCCGTATCCGATCAAGAAATAGCGATGATGCCGGACGATAAAGTCAAGGTGAGCTGCCCCGATTGCGGGATGACCAATTACTTTCCGCTCGCGGCGCAGGGGAAGAAGGTCGTCTGCGGGCGGTGCAAGTCCGCGCTGCCCCGGCCCGGGGCGGTCCTCGAGCCGACGGCCCGGCAGGCCGGCGCGCTGTTCCAGAACTCCGCGCTGCCCGTGCTCGTGGATTTCTTTTCCCAGACGTGCGGCCCCTGCCACATGATGCACCCCGTTGTGGAACGCCTGGCCCAGCGGCGGGCCGGAGAGGTCGTGGTGGTCCGGGTCGACGTCGAGCGCTCCCCCGAGCTGGCCCGGGAGTTCGGGGTCCGGGCGGTCCCGACCTTCGTCATCATCTTCAAAGGTACGGAACGGGACAGGACCTCGGGCGCCATGGCCGAGGACAGCTTCGCGCTCTGGGTGGCGAGCCGGACATGACCGCCCGCGGTCAGCGGGCGTAGTAGCCCGGCCGGGCCGTCACCGCGTAGCCCTTCCCGGCCGCCTCTGGGGATTTGACCCTGACCCGGATGGTCCGGAATTCGCCCGCCGCGGCGGACGGCGCGGGGGTGTAGACGAGCAGATAGTATCCCGCGTTGGCCTCGGCGGCTTTTTTGAAAGAATCGGCCGGGTTCTTGGAGATCTCCACGAGCCCGCCCGTGCCCAGGGCGAGGTCCTTGAAGCCGGGGAAGATGTCTTCCGACATCTCCCGCATCGCCCCCCCGAAGACGCTCTGCGATTTCTTGTCCATGAAAATGAAGTTGAAGACGACGCCGGCGTCGGCGAAGGCCTTTTGCACGCGCTCGGAGTTGAAGGTCGACTCGTGCCGGTAGAATTCGAAGAGGTCCATGATGTTGGCCTGGATGGTCGGGTCGTCCTGGTACTGGCTCAAGAGGACCTGCATGGTCATGGGGCTCATCTCGGGGCGGTATTCCCGCTCGTAGAAGAAATAGACGACCTTTGTACCCGGGCGGTTCCGGATCGACTCGGCGAAGGCGACGAGCTTGTTCTCGTCCACGAGGCGCATGCCCTCCATCCGCTTGATCGAGTTCCGGTAAAAATCGAACTGCTGCTGGAGCGAGAAGCTCGAGGACGAGGTATCGCTCTCGAGGTCGTCCTCGCTGACGGTCTGTTCTTTGCCTTCGATGGCGTTGGCGATGCGGCGCATCGACCGGATGAGATCCCGGTACTCAACGCCGCCCTTCTGGATGTCTTTGCGGAGGATCTCCTGCATGCTCCGGGACAACGTCGCCGGGGATTTGGTCGCCAGGGCGTCCTTTTGCAGGCTGTAGGGTTTCAAGGGCGTCACCAGAGTCATGGCGTCGCCGGGCTTGAGGACGGAGGAGAAAAGATGGTCGACGGCCTCCGCCAGGCGTTTGTCCCAGTCCACGGCCTGGAACAGGAGATAGAACGATCTCGAGACGTCGGGCTGGCCGGCTTTCACTTCCTCTTTGCGGGCGATCGTCTGTCCCTGCACGAGGTAGAGGGCGTCGATCGGCTGGGGCGTCCCGTTCTCCGCCACTTCGAAATCCTTAATGGCCAAGTTGTCGATGAAACGGGCCCCTTCCGAAACATGGACCCGGACCGGGACCGGCGCAGGGGCCGCCTTGCCGCTTTCCTGGCCGGCCGAAGCGGAAAGAGGCATGAGGAGCGCCAGCCCCAGGATGGTGAGGGACGGCGCGCGTCCCGGCTTGATGATGTTCAATTTGTTCATGCTCTTCTCCCTCCCCCCGGATCTCGTCCTGTTCCGGACGCCGGGTATCCTCCCCTGATGATGATACGCCCACTGCGGGCATTCTGTTGCACGGGCGCCGGTATCTCTCACCAGCGTCTGGAGCTGCCGATATCGTGCCAATTCCGGATCCCGCCATCCCCGAAGGGCTTCCCCCCCGGTCTCTCCGGCCACCGTAAACTTTCTTGCCGGAGCGTCAAGGATCTTCGCGGCCGGCGTCCGGGTCCGGCCCTGCGGGGCCCCCGGAGAACGCCCCAGAGAGGGAGGGAAGGGGATCATGCCGAAGAGGGGACTCGAACCCCTACTCCCGGATTAGTGGGAACTAGCCCCTCAAGCTAGCGTGTCTGCCAATTCCACCACTTCGGCATACTGGCTTGGGAGGTCGGCCTCCCCGCCGGGCCCCGCCCGGCCGCCCATCGCCTATCCGGCGTTCACTTCTTTGGTTCGGAGCCGGTCGCCGCGGCCGGCTTTTTGGCCTCGGTCTTCTGCCCGGCCGGCTGGGCCTGGTCCTGCTTCTTGGGCTCCGGCTTCGCGGGCGCCGCGGGGACCGGGGCCGCGGTCTGGACCGGAGCCTTTTCATTGCCCACGACGGAGCTCGCGCCCTTGGCCGAGAGGATCCACAGCCCGAGCGACGTCAACATGAAGACGATGGCCGAGATCGTCGTCACCTTGGACAGGAGGGTCGCCTGGCCGCGGGTGCCGAACTCGGTCTGGCTGCCCGCGCCGCCGAAGGCCCCGGCCAAGTCGGCCGCCTTGCCGGACTGCAGGAGCACGGCCAGAATGAGGATGAGACAAACAACCACGTGGACGATGACGATTAAAGCGCTCACTTCACTTCCCTGTCAGCTCGAAGGGCCTCCCGGGCGATGCCGACGAATGAATCGGCTTCCAGGGAGGCGCCTCCGACGAGAAATCCGTCGATATTCCGTTCGCGGAACAACTCGTATGAATTGGCCGGTTTCACCGAACCGCCGTACAGGATTATAGCACAGGAGGCCAGGGCATTTCCATACCTTTCTTCAAAGCGGCGCCGGATGTGGGCGTGGGCCTCGCCGGCCTGGGACGGGGTCGCCGTCAGGCCCGTTCCAATGGCCCAGACCGGCTCGTAGGCCAGGACGACCGACGCCATCTCCTCGCGGGTGAAGCCGCCGAGGCCGGCTTCGAACTGGCGGTCGAGCCTGGCGGTCGTTCCGCCCGCCCGCCGCTCCTCGAGGGTCTCGCCGATACAGACGATGGGTCTCAGCCCCGCCTTCAGGGCCGCCCGGGTCTTCCGGAGCACGTCCCCGTCGGTCTCGCCGAAGAGCTGTCGCCTCTCGGAATGGCCGACCAGGACATGGCTGCAGCCCGCGTCGCGGAGCATGGCGCCCGAAACCTCGCCGGTGAAAGCCCCCTTCTCCTCCCAATGGAGGTCCTGGCCGCCGAGCCCGACGCCCGTCCCAAGGAGGAGCTTGGCGACCTCGGTCAGGGCGGTGAAGGGGGGGATGACCAGGAGCTCGGCCTCGTCCGGGCGGGGAGCAAGCCTGAGGATGCCGGAGACGAGCGCCCGGGCCTCGGGCACCGTCAGGTGCATCTTCCAGTTGCCCGCGATGAGCGGGCGCTTGCGGGACGCGGCCATTTATCCTTCCAACGCGTCGATCCCGGGCAGCGAATCGTAGGCGATGTATTCGAGGGATGCGCCGCCCCCCGTCGAAATGTGGCTGATCTTGTCCTTGACACCGGCCTTCTTGACCGCGGCGATGGAGTCCCCGCCGCCCACGATGGAGACCGCGCCCGAGGCCGCGACGGCCCGGGCGATGCCGACGGTTCCCGCGGCGAAGGGCTCGATCTCGAAGATGCCCATGGGGCCGTTCCAGAAGATGGTCTTGGCCGCCCGGATGATCCGGGAATAGGCTTCGACCGTCCTGGGCCCGATGTCCACCCCCATCATGTCCTCGGGGAAGGGGAGGGTGTCCACCGTCCGGGTGGCCGCGCCGGCCTCCGCAGCCGTGGCCAGCAGGTGGTCCAGGGGCAGCAGGAATTCGACCTTCTTCTCGGCCGCCTTGCTCAGGATGGCCAGGGCGGTCGCCTTCTGGTCGTCCTCAGCCAGGGATTTGCCGACGCCGAAGCCTTGGGCCTTGAGGAAGGTGTAGGCCATGGCGCCGCCGATCAGGATGTGGTCGGCCTTGGCGAGCAGGCTCTCGATGATCTCGATCTTGTCCGAGACCTTGGCCCCGCCCAGGATGGCCACATAGGGTTTCTCGGGGGAGTGGACGGCTTTCGTGAGGTAGTCGACCTCCTTCTTCATCAGGAAGCCCGCGGCCTTGTCCTTGACGAACGCGGCGATGCCGACCACGGAGGCGTGGGCCCGGTGGCTCGAGCCGAAGGCGTCATTGACGAAGATGTCGACGCCGTCGGCCAGCTTCCTCGAGAAGCTGGGGTCGTTGGCTTCCTCTTCCTTGTAGAACCGGACGTTCTCGAGGACGAGCGCTTGGCCGTCCTTGATCTCCCTCTTGAGCCGGTCGACCTCGTCGCCGATGACGTCCGGGGCCATGACGACCCGCGCCGTGACGAGCTCGCCGAGCCGCCGGGCGGCCGGCCCCAGGCTCATCTTGGGATCGGGCTTGCCCTTGGGGCGGCCCAGGTGGGAGGCGATGACGAGCCGGGCCCCGTGCCCGAGCAGGTACTGGATGGTGGGCAGGGAGGCCCGGATGCGGGTGTCGTCCCGGATCCCGCCCGCGTCGTCCAGGGGGACGTTGAAGTCCACCCGGAGGAAGACGAGCTTCCCCTTGACGTCCAGGTCGGTGATGAATTTCATGGCCGCCTCAACGCGCGATGTACTTGGCGAGGTCGACGAGCCGGCAGGAATAGCCCCATTCGTTGTCGTACCAGGCCATGACCTTGATCAGGTTCCCGTCGATGACCTTGGTCGAGAGCCCGTCCACGATTCCGGAGCGGGGATCGCCCATGAAATCCACCGATACGAGCGGCTCCTCGGTATAGCCGAGGATGCCCTTGAGCGGGCCGGCGGCGGCCGCCTGGAAGGCCGCGTTGGCCTCCTCGGCCTTGGCCGCCTTCTTGAGGACGGCAACGAGATCGACCATCGAGACGTTGGGGGTCGGGACCCGGATGGCGATGCCGTCGATCTTGCCCTTGAGCTCGGGCATGACCAGGCCGACGGCCTTGGCCGCCCCGGTCGTCGTCGGGATCTGGGACACGGCCGCGGCCCGGGCCCGGCGGAGGTCCTTGTGGGGGGCGTCCAGGATCTTCTGGTCGTTCGTGTAGGAATGGATGGTGGTCATGAAGGCCTTCTCGATGCCGAACGTTTCGTGGAGGACCTTGACCACCGGGGCCAGGCAGTTGGTCGTGCAGGACGCGTTGGACAGGACGTGGTGCTTGGCGGGGTCATAGCTCTTCTCGTTGACGCCCAGGACCAGGGTCAGGTCGGGGTCGGTGGCCGGGGCGGAGACGATGACCTTCGAGGCACCGCCCTTCTCGATGTGCTGGATGACGTCGGGGCGCTTGGTGTACTTGCCGGTCGACTCGATGACGACCGTGACCCCCAGGTCCTTCCAGGGCAGCTTGCCGACCTCTTTCTCCGCGAGAACGCGGATCTTCTTGCCGTCGACGACGATCGAGTCCTCGGTCGCCCGGACGTCGCCGGCGAATGTCCCCAGGACGGAGTCGTACTTGAGCAGGTGGGCCAGGGTCTTGGCGTCCGTGATGTCGTTGACCGCCACGTACTCGACCGCGGGGTCGTTGGCCGAGGCCCGCAGCATGTTCCGGCCGATCCGCCCGAAACCGTTTATGCCGATCCGTAGAGCCATCTTGAACCTCCTGAGATTGACGAAAAAAGTGCATCCAAAAATAGCACAATCCCGACCGTTATTCAACCCCGTTCGCGGGGCCCGCGGAGGCACGTCCAGGAGGCTTCAGGGCCGGGACGGGCCCAATTTCTTCTTGGCCCGCTTCTGCTCGTACATCAGGCCGTCGGCCCGGCCGAGCAGGTCCTCGATCGGGGAGGGAAGCTCGGGATCGTAGGTGCTGATCCCCAGGCTGAGGGCGAGCCGGTAGCGGCCCTGGACCTCGGGGCGGGAGTTGTAGAGGTCGAGCTTCTCCTGGAGCCGTTTGGTGAAGACCTCGGAGCTGACCCTGGCGGCTTCCATGGCCAGCACGACGAACTCGTCGCCCCCGATCCTGGCCACGATGTCCGAGTCCCGGAAGCTCCTTTTGAGGATGGTGGCGACGTCGGCCAGGACCCGGTCGCCCTCCTTGTGCCCGAAGGTGTCGTTGATCCGCTTCAGGTCGTCGACGTCCGAATAGAGGAGGAAGACCCGCTTGTTGAGCCGTGCGGCGACCTTGAGCTGCTGCTCGGCCAGATGCAGGAATCCGCGGCGGTTGTAGAGGTTGGTGAGGGGATCGGTCAGCGACAGGGCGCGGATCTCCTCCTCCAACGACTTCCGCTCGGTGATGTCCGTCAGGACGGCCATGCTCCCGGAGTGGTGGACACCGCCGAAGCGCGGGCCGCCGCTGACGAGGATGGTCTTCCGGCTGCCGTCCTTGTGGAGGAACTCGAGCTCGTAGCGGTCGGCGATGCCGTTGGCCCGCCGCTCGTCGGCCTCGCGGACGATCGAGTGCTGGTCCTTCGGGACGAACGAGATGACTTCCCGTTCGACCATCTCGCCCGGCGTGTAGCCGAGCATGGCCGCGGCGGCCGGGTTGACGAACGAGAAGCGGCCCTCCGGATCGGTCAGGGCGAGGCCTTCGGTCATGGTCTGGACGATGCCGTCGCTGAACCTCTTGAGCTGCTGGAGCTCCTCCTCGGCCCGCTTGCGCTGGGTGATGTCGATCATAGTGCAGATCAGGCCACCCGTCTGGCCGTCGGGCCGGGCGAAGGTGGACTTGATGAAGATGACCTGATGTTCGATGCCGTCCCAGGCCTTGAGGGGCGCCTCGTAGACCTGGACGCCGGGCTTCTCGAACAGGAGACGGTCGGTCTCCCGGTCCTTCCCCGAAGCCTCCTTGGAGGAGAGGTCCTCGTAGGTCTTTCCGAGGATCTTGTCCATGGACAGGCCGAGGAGCTTCTCGAAGGCGGCGTTGCAGACAAGGTAACGCCCTTCGGTGTCCTTGAGGTAGGCGGCGTTGGGCATGACATCGATCATGACCCGTAGGAAATCGTTCTGGTTCTTGAGGGCCCGCTCCCATCTCTCCCGTTCGTCGGCGTCGAGCGTCGACTTCTGCCTCCTCCAGAACAGGCTGAGGCTGACCCCGGCGGCCAGGACGAAGACGATGATGACGATGGAGATGAGGCCGATCCAACGGCTCCAGCCGGCGGTGATCTCGGCCACGTCGGCCTTGGCCTCGACGAGCCACGGGGAATCGGGGACGGAACGGATGACGCCGATGACCCTGTGTCCGCGGTAGTCCTCCCCTTCGATCGTCCCTTCCTCCCCGATGGGCGTTTCCAGGCCCGGCCGCCGGAACCTGGTGATCGGCAGGAGGAGCTTCAGGGCCACGTCCTTCTGGAAACGCGGCTCGCTCAGATAGAGGAAATCCTTCCCCCGCCGCTCGATGAGGAGGACCTCGGAGGTCGGGCTGGTCGAGGGCCATCCCTCGATCAGGGGGAACAGGGTGACCGTGGGGTCGACCGCGAGGACCATACAGGCGATCGACTCGTCCCCCTGGCCCTTGGCCGCCAGCAGGGGGATGACGACGAGCAGGGAGATCCGTTGGGAGGCCGGGTCACGGTGGAGGTCGCCGAAGATGACCTTTCCCGATGTCGAAGCTTCGAGGACGAGCCGGAGGGCCTCCGGGGTCGGCTGGTAGGGAGGGGTTTCAGGGTCGGAGAAAA